>Ga0208826_1001381_pt1 | contig 20607 bp, 36 predicted proteins | sample AD_UKC115_MetaG_FD_184451 | JGI IMG/M metagenome (GOLD analysis project Ga0208826, IMG submission 184451) | Active sludge microbial communities of municipal wastewater-treating anaerobic digesters from Hong Kong - AD_UKC115_MetaG (SPAdes)... | ecosystem: Engineered > Bioreactor > Anaerobic >...
CTCGGTAAGCAGTGCGCTAAAGTGTTGTGCCACCGTGTCATGATCACGTTGGCTTTTTTCGAGTTGGTCAGCGATAGCGGTTAGCATGTTCAAAGCTCCTAAAGGTAGATTGACTGATTGATGATCCGTGTCCACCGAAGGCGACCAACCGACCGCAAGATGAGCGCCGGGGCTGGTGCTGTGGAGGTGAGGTATCTTCTGAAGGACGATAGAGATTGATCGCCTTCGGTGGACACGGATCGGGCGGTCGCTAATCACCGAATATTGCAAGCCATTCGGCTGGTGTTAGCGCTGGTGTTTTGTGCGTCCGTGCATCGTGCAGTGTCTGTAGGCGGTGCTCGGCTTCAGCGGCGTTGGCCTCGAATTCTTCAGCACATGCCCACATGGGAAAGCCATCGGTTAGCAGCACGCGCCAACCGAACTGCTGACCATCTTCCACCAACTTTCCGCACAGTTCACAGCGGATAAAGCGCTTGGTTTCCGACTGGTCGTCAGTGGCGGCGCTGCGTAGATCGTCGTAGTTCATTGTGTTGCCTCATTGCTTTCATTGTTTTCTTGTTCGGCTGCTCTGCGGGCGTCCCAAGTGCTGTAATCCCTAAATCCGGTTGCCACTGAGTACACAACGGCGATCCCGCCAATGACACCTACAATTAACATTGTCTCGTTAGGGTGTTGGACAATGGCGGACGCAAGCCACATGATCAAGTCGAGTAAGGCTTTACAGAGAACCAGAAACGCCATAGCTCCCAACGATGTCAGCACGCATACGGCAATCAGGTTTAGCAGTGCACCAATGAATAGCCTCATAGGTTCATCCCCGGCAAGGCAGCTTGCTGCAGACGGTTGACGCCCGCTTGTGTGATGTAGTAACGGTTGGCGGTCAGTGCTGCGTATCCCTGAGAGCGCAACAGGTGAAGGAATACGTCAGCCATCATCGGCGCGATCCCGATCTTCTTGCCCGCCTCTTGCTTGCTCAGTCCATCGGTTGGCACTGTCTTGAGTGCTTCCAACAGTTGCAATTCGCGCGGTGATAAGTAGCCCATGGTTAGTTGAGACTCCAGTTGTAATCATCAGCGCGGCGTGGATGGTTTTGCACGTCGTCTAACGCCAGTTCGTAGACGATCCCGACGTGACGATCACGCCGGACGTAATCGCGTAAGGCGAATTCGGCCTTGGTTGCGCGATCTTCCGCATCAAGCCAGCGCGACACGCTGACATCTAGCCAATGCTTCCACGCGGCGGCATCCGATAGCGCCCGAATGAGCCTTGCCACCAACCAGACGATCAGCAGTCCAGCCGCGTATAGGACGATCAGCAATCCGATCACTTGGCCCCGTCCTTACCTTGACGGCTAGACCACAGCAGCGTGACGGCGCAACCGCCAAATATCCCGATGATGTGGAACGGCGTGACGTTGACGCCAACCGCCAGCATGACGCCGATCAGCAGTGCGGACGCTAGGATGATCTTCACGAGGGCGGCGATCATGTTGCCGCTTGTGGTCTGTTCTTTCTCAGTCATTTGTTGAATTCCTTTGGTAGTAGCTTCACGACTTCACGAATGGTGTGTAGAACCGATGCAGCGCTGATCACCTTAGTGGCGCTGACGCCCGGATTGAATAGCTCTTCTGGTGGTATCCATAGCACTAACAACGCTTCAGCTATTCCTAGATGGTTGACGATCTCAGCGTTTGTCATCTGGATAGCTTTCTCTGCCCAAGTTGATTCAGGCTCGAACTTGGGTTTCACGATTGCGCCCCTTCGACTTGACGGACGATCCGCACGCTGATGTCAGCGCGGCGGGTGTACTGGCAAACGGTTGATTGACTGACACCAAGGAAGTCAGCGATCTCCCGCTGGCTTTTACCTTCGGCGTATAGACGGATGAGAAGATCGCGCATTGATGCGCTATGAGCGCGTTCAATGTTTTCGACCTTGCTACTACGTCTTACCTTCACAGTTGCATTCATTCGGCCTCCTTTATGGTTTTTACCATTACTATGGATAAATCCATAAACACAGGTAAAAAAATATCCGCTATGGATATATACATAAGAATAATGGTTTAATCATCTTATGTCAATCACCAATTCGATTTATGATTAGGTATATATCTGGTATGTTAATGGATATAGTCGTAAAGGTGAAGCACACGAAGGCGATAACAGGGGTTGTACGCGGTGAACGTCTCAAGTATCACCGTCAACAGCTAAGGCTGTCCCAAGCGGCATTAGCTGACTTAACAGGTGTTGATCAGACATTAATTTCGGACTACGAAAACTCTATCGGTAATCCCACTGCACTTACCATCAAGGCCTTAGCGAAGGGACTAGGTATAACAACTTCATATCTGTTGGGAGAGTCGGACGAGGCGATGGGCTTAATTACAGATGGAAGTATCAGCGACTATGAGCGCGAAGTGATCACCGCTATCCGGCATGGTGACAAGATCGCGGCGGCTCAGTTAGTTCTATCGGGACAGTAAGCGAGATAAACCTATGCAGCGTAGTTTGGTTGTACTACTGTTGATGTTCATATCCGTATTGCTGATCGGGCTGATCTTGCTCGTGGCACTCGTGTGGCTTGACCAGCGTTCGCAACCGGATTTGCTGCAGCGAATGAACATGACTTATGCGGCGGCTGCAACTAAAAACCCATGGCCTACTGATCGGCCTTGGGCGACGATCAGACCGCCCGATACCTGTGGAGAATATCCGTTGCCACCTTGTGGGGCGATTGGGGCAGTTACAGCAACACCGGGTTAGACAAAAATAGGGGGTTGTACAAGGGTTAAACACGGTCTATCCTGAACCGTAGATAACCCTCTATTTATTCCGCTAAAAGTAGTTATCACGAACGGATGTCGTCAGTATCGACGACGACGGCGGTACGACCGAACGCCAAAGATATGACCGATCATATCCTTGGCAAGCTTCTGCAGCGTCCGGCCCGGCAGGTTGGCGCACCATTGCCAGAAGTAGTTAAACATGTCCTTCATTACCACAACTCCTTAAAGCGTTTCCACGCTGCTGTAAATCGGCCTAGGAACCGTCGTTTGCGTCTTGCCAGTCGAATAACCTCAGTTACATCCTTTCCGGCGAATTTAGCCATCAGGCGGGCCGCGTCCGCTGGTGTAATCGCCACACCCGCCAATATCAACGCGCTGGCAACATCGGGATCGCAATCGTAGCGCCCCACGTCGCTGGTGTAGGCAGTGGGTAGCAGCGGCAACCGTTGGCGGGCGGTTCGTGGCGGGAATAGGTACTTACGCAGATCGCGGATCAAGGTGTTGGTGTCTCCGTTGGGATCATCGTTATCGTTGGCGTGATGGTTGGTGTCTCCGTTAGGATCGATTCTGACGTAGGTTCAGCGGTCGCGGCGTCCGTTCCTATCGGTGTTGCCGTGCCAAAATCGATTGTAGGCAACGGCTGACCATTCCAGATCGGGCTAGGCTGCCAGCCCGGTGGCAAGGGCGTGTATTGCGGCGGCGGTTGCACTACTGGCGACGTGGGGAATACAAACGGCGTTGGATTGCCACCACTGGAACCGGGGCCAGAACCGCCACTGACCGGGCGGCGTGTCGGTCGAGGGCGCGGCGTTCGTGTGAGGGTAGGAACGCTGGTGTTAGACGCGGTGAGCGACGGCGTAAGAGTCGGGTAAGCAGTCGCTGTAAATAAGCCATAGATTCTAGTCTCCAATAGATCGGTTGGGGTAGCGGTCGGTACAGTGGCGGACGGCGTGAGTGTCGCGAACTGTGTGGCGGACGGTGTAAGCGTGATGGTTGGCGTCAAAGTATGCGTGCTGGTGTACACAGCGGCGGCGGTGGGCAGCACAGCGGCGGATAACTGCTGACGCTGGTTATTGATGCTATACACACCAACGCCAATGGCTGCACACACAATGTACAGGACATAGGGTAAGCAACTTGGACGTTGACGCGGCGGTTTATAGGTGATCGGGTCTTCCCCCGCGGGAACCCAAACAGGTTTAGGCAGTCTAGTCACTATCTGCAGTCCTCTTAATCCAACGCACCAACATCACGCCCATCATCGAGACGATCAGCAGAAAGGTGATCGTGTCAATCAGATGACTCTTGTTAAAGAAGCGATAGGTATTGATCGCTGTGTCCGCCATTGCCCCGGCATTTTCGTTCACTGCCAACGTTGGCAGCGTGGTTACATTCTCAGGGAATGGCGTTGGTGTAATGCGGATATACGAATAGGGTGACGTGGCGGTCGGATAGACGGCTGGTGTATGGCTAGGGGTTGCCGCCGCCGCTGGTGACGTAGAAGCGGACGCCAGCAAGCCCATACACGCGATTATCACGAGACCGCTGATTAACCACTTCATAGCAAGCCCCGGATGAATATCAGCAACCCGACAGTCACGCGATAGGCAGTTGTGATCAGCATGACGAACAGCATGAAGATCAGCACGCCAAATAGGAACACGAAGATCACCCAAGCCCGCCCATACAGAATCAGCGGGATTGACCGAAAGAAACCAAAGAAGCTACCAATCGAGGTGCCGATCTCATTCGCCGTGCCTTCAAGGTCGGTAGTACGTCCATCCAGACCTACCAACGTGGCGGTAGTCAATGCGTTGATCGGGTTGCCAATGTCAGCTACTGCGGTGCCGTACGCGCCGGGTGTGATACTTCCTGATACTGGTTCATAAGTTGATGTTGGCACACCCGTTGACGGCGCACGGCTTGCTAATGCGGTTGGCGACGGTAGATTCAGGGTAGGCCATTCGACTGCAGGGAAAGGGATCGCGCCGCAAGGTGGCAGCGGAAAATCGCCGCAATCATCCGGCGCGGCAACGGTACTGAAATAATCGGTAGGGAACGGTGATGTACTCGGCGTGCTGCTCGGCGGCGGTGATGCGCTCGGCGTGTCGCTGGTCGTTGGCGTCAACGTGATCGGCGTGTGGGTAAGCGTTGGCGTTACTGGCGTTGGCGTCCGCGTCCGCGTTCGTGTGCTAGTCGGATAGGGTGTGTTGCTTGGGGCGGCGGTTGCCGTTGGCGGCGTCACGATAAAACACACTTGGGTGATTGCTATACCAACGTCGTTAGGTTGTTCAACGACCGCTTGCAAGGCAAAAGAATCCACCAGCGCCCCGCTATGATAATCTGACAGCCTTTCCTGATAGGTCGGACTTTGCGATGGCGGGATCGTGTAATTGATGTTCAGGTTCTGGTAGCCATTCAAAAAGCCAAGTTCGCTGATACTGGCAAAATGCAGGTCAGATGAGTTGGTAATCATGTAGCGGATACTGGTAATGGTTGCCCGCTGGTAGCCAGTTAGCCCCGCCATTGATGCGCTAAACCGCACAACGTTATTACCAGCATTCACGCCGCTGGAAATATCCGCGCCTCGATAGTATGGCGGGCTGAATGGCGAAAACGGAATCGTGTCGGTTCCGTCCGCAATCTCTACCGTCCAACCGTCATACGGCACATTGTCATAATCTCTGCAGAGATATTCCCCGCCTTGCGCACGGACGCGGGTTAGCGGGATGAAACTACACAGAATGATGACTAAGATGCAGATGTTGGCGCAGCTACTTTTAGCAGTTGGCGCTTTGCCCATAACAACACCGTCCAAGATACGAACGCCATAACCATTGGCACGAGATACCAGACCGGCCCCTCAAAGATCGTGCTGTCGAGTACATAGAATGAAAGGGAAAGGAAGTTCAGCAGCGAATTGTCAGCAATGACGACCGAATACCCATTCGGGTTATTGATGCCCTGCAGCACGCCACTGGCAATTATGTAGATGATCCCCACAATGCGCGGGATGAGACTCAGCGCGTTGGTGAGTATCGAGGCTACGAACGTTAACAGCCCAGCGCCCCATTCGTAAAAGCCACGGACGAACCCGATGATACTTCCTTCGCTGTTTACCGCTTGCGCCGCGCCGTTGATAATCGACTGAGCAAGGTTCGTCAGGAATTGATTCACGTAATACAGCACGATAAAGAAGTAGGCTAGGACTTGACGCGCCCCATTGGAAAACACGGACGCCAACCAGAAGAACCCGGCGATCAAGTATCCCAGAACGCCGCCCAACCACTTCCAGATACCAGACAGGATCGGGACGATGACACATTCCCAGACTTGACGTAGTAGGCAACCTAGCCAGCGAAACCAGCCTCCAAGGTCTAGGAAGTCGTCAGGCTTGCTACACGTTTCGCAAACCTTGTAGGGTTCTGGCGTAGTATCACCCGGCGCAAGGCTGGTAACTTTCGTGACACACACGAACGTGACAATAAATGTGGGGTATCCGTTTGGCGGCGCGTAGTCAATCAGTAGGTTATACAGACCATCGGGATCGGGTGTGAAGTTAGCGGCGGGAAATATCTTTGACTGTGTGGCGCTGGTGGCAAGGATATTGATCGGCAGCGGTTCACCGCCGCCAAGTTTGAGACTAAACTGACCTTGTAAAGAAGTTTGTGTATTTAGATAAGTGACTTCGAGGCGATATTTATCATTACGATTCAAGCGCATTGGCAACCGCGCTTGACCAGTAAAGTTATTGAAATAAATTCCTTGCGCACGGCTGATCGGTGGAATTGCCGCGCCGCCCGTAAGTTGCCATGTATGACCAGACTTGCCATTGGCGTTGGCGTCACCAAGCAATGAACAGATACGCGCTGGCAACGCACCGGGCAAGGTTGGCGCGGGTAATGGCGTTGTGGTTGGCGTCATAGTCATTGACGGCGTATAGGTTGGCGTTGGGGTGCCAGGGGGAGTCTGATATATTTCAATCTTTACAATATACGGATCATAAGTATTGGTGAATACCACATCAAAACTAATTGCAGAGAATGCACTACTTGACGGGAATATTTCAACATAATCGCCAGTGCAAGAAGCGAAATCGAGACCATTCATCCAGACCGTACTAACGCCAGTACAGTCATTCAGATATACCTTGACCGATAAAACGTCAGCTAATGCACCAGTGCGAAGAATGGTAACGCGGTCGTCACGTTCAGGTGATTTGTGCCATCCGACACCAGCGACATAAGCGGCGCGTATCTGCGGATCGTCAAAGGCAATGAAGCCCTGTTCATCTACCGTAAAGTCAAAGGTGATGTCGGGTGATCCCTGCGCGTTAGCGGGCGCTGGTGTAACGCCAACGACAATGAAGGTGGAGAGGATTAAGAAGATACCGAGTAGTGATAGGAGTCGTTTGTTGTTCATAGTCCTAAAGTGGCTGTCGCGACCAGCCACTAGGTAAGCCGCGATCCGATTAAAGAGCGCGACGAACTTCTGAAATGATGGTTTTGACGATCCCAAAACCCAAAGGGATACCTGCCACCAAAAGCAGGACGCCGCCAACGCCGTTGACGATGCTGATCGCAAAGTCCAACATCGGCGTTAGGTCGATACTGATACCGGACATAAGAGCCTCGTGTGTAGAGAGAGAGCCTTACTGCAGCAAACCGCGTTAGAGTGCGCGGCGCACTTCGTCAATGACGGTCTTGATGATGCCGAAGCCCAACGGAATGCCAGCGACTAGCAACAGCACGCCGCCAACGCCGTTGACGATACTGATTGCAAAGTCGAGCATCGGAGTCAGATTGAGCGAGATTCCAGACATAGCTACCCCCTTTCTACAGAAGATTTTCTACATACGTGATTAACGCCACAGCAATGAAGGCGAAGATTACAACGGCCCCCGCCACGTAAAAGAACGGCGCAAACACGTAAGTCAGTAGGTATTGCAGATCGGCAAACATCAGTTAGTCCCCAACACGTTGCCGACGATCTCAAACAGGTATCGCGCAATGACGACGACCATCACACCAGCGACACAGGCGATCACTGGCAAAGTCATCATGAGCGCGAAATTTGCATCTAGGGTGAACGTGTCCAAGACTGCCCCGATCTACAAACGACCTAAAAGTAGTTTAATGGGTTTTAATGGGTAAGTAGACTTGAAAATGGCTCACTACATGTCAGAATTGATTTATGATAGGAATAACGAGTGTAGGAAACAGGCTACTATGCTTACTAAACACAATGGGCGTGCTGTCTTGAAGGCGATTGGACGGCATAACAAACCAATGACAATCACCGAACTACAGATGAAAACCTACCTATCGCGCAACGCCGTTCGTAATTGGCTAGACCGCCTCGAATTCGAGGAAAAGTTGATCGTCTGTGAACGTCCCTATCGTGGCGTTCCGTACAACATCCGGTTGACGCCGTTGGGTTTATCGGAGCTGACCAACAATTGAATGAGTATCCGCGCTATGCAGTGTGGGCCGCGCATATGGCACAAGTCGAGTCTGCGTTGATCGTGCTTGGCATTGTGGCATTGGCGGCGGTCAGTTGGACACTGCTGTTCAGTCGCTATCCGCGCCTCATGACCGTGTGGCGCGTGTTCATCGTGGTGGCATTCTACGCCAGCATAGGAGTCTGCTATTTATGGCTAGGCTGATTGCACTTAAAAAATGGATTGGTGAGCGAGTCGGTAACTGGTTTGGTGAAATATCAGACAACCAATTCATTCTGTTCATGATCCTGCTGTTCGCATCAGTGACGCTGTGGGCAGTGTTAGGACTGTTCGGAATTGCCGTACTGGAAATGGTAACGGTACTCGCGCTCATAGCCTGTGTCGAGAGGACGCCATTTTGAAACGTAATTGGTTTTTCGAGTGGGATGATTCAAATCGTCCTGTTGTAACTGGCGTTGCGATACTTATCCCCAAACCGCGTGACTGGCTGATTCTGCTGATTGCCGCCGCCGTGCCTCGATTGCTGAACCTAGGCACGGAAGCATTCTGGTATGATGAGGCGTTCACCGCGTCAGTGGCCCGCCTCGATTTAGCCAAGCTGATCGCCGCCGTCCGGTCAGACGTTCACCCGCCGTTGTTTTATCTCGTGGAATGGCTGACGACTCGCACCCTTGGCAGCTCAGAATTCGCGCTGCGTTTCCCGTCGGCAATATTTGGCGTGATCGGCGTCCTGTTGCTGTGGCGGATTGCGCTTGACTTGCAGTTTGACCGTAAGACCGCGTTGATCGCCGGACTGTTGGCGGCTGTTTTACCGTCGGGCATTTATTACGGTCAAGAAGCGCGAATGTACGCGCTGCTCGTGGCGGGCGTGCTGTGCATGGTGTGGGCAGCGTTGCGCGGCAACTGGTTGGCGCTGTTGGCGGGCGCGGTCGTCACGGTCTACACCCAAAACTTGGGGGTGTTGTACGTGATCGCCGTTGGCACGGTGCTGCTCGTGACCAACTTGAGATCGCGTAACTTCTCCAGAACGCTGGTAATCCTTGGCCTCGTGGTGATCGCGTGGTTGCCGCAAGCCAGCGCGATACTGTCACAGGTGGGCGGTATGGGTGGATTCTGGATGCAACCGCTAACACCGGGCGGGCTGCTGTGGCCTTTCACCATGATGATCGCGGGTTGGCGGCAAAACGCTGGCATACAAATACCACTGTATACCGCTACTATGGGTATCACGGTCTTGACGCTGATTCAGTGTCGCCAGTGGTTGATCAGTCCGAAGGGCGCGATCATCCTTGCGGCGGTGATCATCCCTCCGGCGTTGGCGGCGGTCGTCAGCTTCACAGTGAAGCAGGTCTATTTACCCCGCGCCTTCATGCCGTCCACAACGCTACTCATGCTGGTATGGGCTTGGACGCTGACACACGTTTCGCCCGCCAACCGCACGGCGTTAGCAGCGGTCATCATCCCGATCTTTGCCATTGGCACCATAGCGGACTATCTACCAACTGAACCGCGTTCGGACGCCAGACAGATAGCAGCGCTGATCGATAGCCAGTGGCATGAGGGCGACTCTATCCTATTCCTGAATGTGGACACAGCGACCGGATACGGCGCATACCTTGATCGTCCCTTTAAGCTGTGGGATCAAGTCAAGGATAGGAACGCCAGCATTGTCAACATTACTAAAACCTATTTCGACATTCCAGAGACAACCCTGCAGGCCTTGACCGGGCGTATCTGGGTTATCTCGCTGTGGACGCCAACCACACACCAGCAAGAGATCACGTTGGTATCGAGGCTGATTGACGAACGCGCTGCACAGCTTGTCTACCGTCGCGTGAATGAGACTTACGATTTACGGGTGTTAATATGGCAGTGACGGGCAACGACGTACTACCCACCACACAAGAGCGCGAGAAGTTCCGACCGTTACCCGGTTGGATGATGACGTTTCGCGGGTTCATCCGTCCGCTGCTGAAAACGGGCGCGGAACGCTTACGTTTCGACCGCAAGGTTAACCAGACTCTGCAGTATCACGAACTACGGAAATTGCGGCAACAGGCACAACGGGCGGTAGAAAAACAATATCAGATTCTAGGGCAGACCATCATTGCCACTTGGACGCGGCTAGGTGAACGCTCAGACCGTAACAATGAAGGTGTTACCGACCAACGGCGGGATAAGCGTAAGAAGATACGCAAGGTTGAATTCGAGGTCGGACGGATAAAAGAGAATTCAATCTGGTTCAGGATACTTGTCACTAAGCGCGGTCTGCTAAAATACACGTCAGCACTGCCTTACCGGGTCTATGTCACTGACTTGATCAGTGATGAATACCTTAGAGAGCTTGGACACGCTTGTAACCGTCCGGTCACGAAAGCAGAGACGGACACGGACGGCGTTTGGGTCGTTGTTCACCTTGCGGACGGTATTTGGGACATCCCGGAACGCGTGCTGTATAAAGATGTGTTGACGCACTACCCAACCGATATGAGCCGCGCTACGTTCGTGGTTGGCGTTGGTGAACGCAAGAAAATACGCGTGTTGGAACTTGACGACCTACCGCACGGCTTGATCGCTGGCACCACCAAAAGCGGTAAGTCCAACATGGTCAATAACATCATTGCCAGCTTTATCCGGTTTATTGATCCCTCCGACCTAAAGTTCGTGCTGATCGATCTCAAACGAATGGAATTCAACCACTTCCGCAAGATTCCTCATTTGCTGCAGCCAGTGATCATTGACGCGGAAACTGCCCTTGACGCGCTGGCAAAGTTGCGGGCCGAACTTGACCGCCGCGCCGATCTGCTATCCGACCGCAACGTCAAGAATCTGAGCACATGGAATGAGCGCTATCCGGCTGAAAAGTTGGAACGTATTGTCGTTGTGATAGATGAGTTTGCCGAACTGGTCAGCAGCGGCAACAAGACTCGCGAAGTGACGTTAGACCTTGTGAAGTCTATCAGCGCGTTAGGCCGTGCGGTCGGGGTTCACCTGATCATCTGTACACAGACTCCAGATAAAACCGTGTTGCCGCGCCTTGTGCGTAATAACATGCAGTGGCTGATCGGCGGGCGTTGTGGCGATCCATTCAGCAGCGCGATCATCATCGGAACGCACGAACTGTTTACCTTGCCCCCGATCAAGGGCCGGATGATCACCCGCGTTGGCCCGGACAAAACCACGCTGCAGACTCCCTACATTACTGACGACGATATAGCAGAAGCCGTCGCCATTGCCAACGGACGCGGGCAAGGTGTGATCCGGTTGGAGGGCGTCAACCCGATCATTGATACGTTCGGTCTGCTGAACTGGATTGTGAGCAAAACAGATGGTAAGTTCTCGGTAACTTCACTCTATCCGCTGCTGAGAGACTACTGTATTACCCGCGCCATGTTGGATGCTTTCGTTTCCGATTGCCGTAAAGCTGAGTATCTAATGCACAATGACCGCACCTATCACATCACGCAAGACAGGGTAACAACGGACGCGCCGCCCGTCGAGCTACCCCAACCAACCGCCGCCCTACCAGCGTCCGCAGAGACGGCCCGCTATGACCTTCGCCGTCATTCCGTTGACGTGTTCGTCGAGGAATTTTGCGACCGGACGGGGGAAATTACAAGCAAGGAACTGTACGCGGCTTATGTAGCTTGGGTGAAAACGACTGCGTTTGTGCAAGAGACCGATAACAACTTTGGACGACGGTTAACCCATCTAGGCTATGGAACCCGACGTAGCACGCGGGGCAAAACAATCAAGACTGGACTGCAACTTAAAACAGTGAGTGATAAATCGGAACACACTGGCAATAAGGAAAGCGTTCAGTTCGAAACGAATCACTCACTTCCAACCACTCAAGAGGCTAGTGACAATGACTGATCCAACTGGTGCTTTTCTGACTCTCATAGGTGTTTGCTGTGCTTACCCTATGTTCTTTGCGGTGATCGCGTTCTTTGCAGGTCGTTGGGTCGGTAAGCGATCTACCCGCCCAAACACTTATCGCGCTGCCAATGGTAGCGACCCGTTCCTAAAACAACAGTGAGGCAAAACGATGATCAAATGGAGTCACATTGGTGATGGAAGTAGACTTGCTGAACTTGACGCTGTGATTGGTTTCGCGCACGGATTCCCACTTATCCCAGTTTCACTACATGAATTAGCAGAGAAAGAAGCCGAGATGACTACTCCGACAGTATCCGAACAAGATTTGATGATTGCCGCCTATCGTGACGCCAACGAACGGCGCGGCACAACACCTGAAACAATAGAGTTTCGATACTTCGAGGCAACCGAAGACTTCCCAGAGGATGATGGAAAGCCAGCGCAAAGATTCGTTTGCTTGCCCAAGGAAACATTCAAGGCGACACTGAGCGATAACCCGCTGGTACAGATTCCCGCCGCTATGTCGATTGCACGCAATTGGACATTGGGGCCGCGTCTAACAGGTTGGTATGCACAGCCACAGGATAAGACGGGATCGCGGACGTGGTACTATCGAGGCTCAACAGTGCAGGATGTGATCAACTTCTATCAGGAGTTGTAACGAGTCTGGAATTGAATCCAGACTCGTGTGTAGAGGGCAGCTAACTACTGCCCTGTTTTTTTAGCACCGCGTACATAACCCCGATCAGCAGTGCCACGACCATAAACAGCAGCACGCCATTTAGTATCTCACCTGCTGACACATCCATCGCCACACGACCTTGACCACCACCGGGTAAGGTGATCGCGTAGTCATAACCCGGCGTTGGCGACGGCGTGATCGTCGGCGTTGGGGTGTTGGTCGGTGTTGGAGTCAGCGTTAACGTAGGAGTGATCGAGGGCGTATAGGTGATCGTCGGTGTTGGCGTTGTCAACGCTGCCGATGCTGCGGAATAGTGCTGATTTATTTCGCCCTGCGTCATTACACGCGGATAGACAGCAAATTCATCATAGAAGATAACACAGGTTGTTGTGCCATTACCTATATTAAAGGTAGGGCTGATCAGAGTAAACGGAGTATCCGCAATCGTGAATACTAAGGCAGCATCTAGATAAATCTCGGTTTGATGCGCGTTCGCGTTGAACTGTGTTACAAGGTGATGATATACGTCAGCAGTAAATGAAGTGACAACATTGGCAGAGCCAAGGGTTGACCGCGAAAACATCACTTGTAAGGTTCCCGACTGGTTACGAGCATAGACTCCGTACGTTTCAGCGCCTGTAAACCGCCATAACCACTTATCAGCACCCGCAGAACTACCGGATGCGAACTTAAACCACAACTCAACAGCAAATGAACGGTTCGCGGGCTGATAGGTTGGCAACGTGATCAAACTCGATCCCGTGCTGAGTTTGATTGCTGTATCTGTATCGTAAGTAATTGCGCCAGTCTGCGCATATACCACACCTGAAGCATAAGCGCCAGTTATGCCGTGTGCGGCGTCAATCGCGTTCGTTCCAGATGATTCGCCAAGTCTATAGTATAGATCGGGGTTGGCGGCAATTATGAGCTGACTATATGTCAACGCCAGCGCCGGGGATAATGGCAAGCCAGCCAACGTCAGGATGATGATCAGCACAAGCGCGGTTAGGCGCTTCGCTGTTTGTTGAGTGTTCACAGTACCTCTCAGTCAGTGACACTCAATGATTATTGACTGAGAATTGGTCTTATCAGTCAGTCATTGAGTGTCATTTAGTGTTTATTTTAACCTAAGCCGTCGCCATTCGTCTGGGTGCATTTGCCTGATATGCGCTGACAAGCTGCGCTGAACGTTGGCAGGCTCCGCACCTGATTCAAATGGGCAGTACGGGCAACGAGACTCAATGACCGCCTGATGGTTACGCTCGTCCTCTTGCACGCGCTCACTCAGTAGATAGTAGATGATCGCCAGCAAGAGCATGACGGTTATTCCATCGGTGGCCCGTTTCAAGATCATTCCCCCTTATCAGTAAGGCTGTTCATATGCTCTTTCCATTGATCCGGTCTGAGATATTGTTGCAACCAATGAACCGGACGACCGTTCCGAGAAAGTTTTATAAATGGTAATTGTGTCCAAGTTAGATTTGTACTCCAGTATTGACACCACCATTTATAGAAGTAGCGCACATTTCACCTTCTTTACTGTATTGCTCATTATCGAGACTTAATCATCTAGCCCGATTTCGTCCCAGTAGATCACACCGGGTTCACGTGGTGACGGAATCTCATAGTCTGGTAGGTTGCCATCGTCCGATCCATCGTCAGACGATGGCAACGTATTAATCTCGGATTCTGTCGGCTCAAAGAATTCGAAGTCTTGATCATCAGCTTCGTCATTCACTCCATAGGCATAAGATAAGCATCCGTCACACTTACACCCATGAGGATGCATATCTAACGGTAAGCTATACATGTACATCCACTCAGCCATAATTGATCCTCATTCCTGAACTGCAATTAATCATCGGTCATTTCGGCGCACTGTGGACATAGGTGCGGGTATGGCTTTTGACTTGCCTTTACGGTCGCCTCTATTCCACATCGATCACAGTGGATCGTCTCGGTTCGATCTGGATCGCAGCCGTCGCAGTAATGGCGCGGTAGTTTGCTCGCTGCGAGTACATACAATTCGTTTCCGCAGGTGTAGCAAACGGTTAGTCGATAAATGGGCTTCTGGTCATTCATGATGTTTTGCTCCTGTATCTTGCTGTTATCGTTAACAAATCTGCTGTTTCTGTGTGGCGTCGATCTCTGCATCAGTCATCGGCTGAGTGATCACGGCGTAAGTCCAATATCGCTCCCAAGAGCAAGCGGGTTCCTCTTGTGCGTCCCGTATCGACCAATAAATTGACAGAGACGCTTGACGATCTGTTGTATCTCGGAACAGCTTGACCGCTGCGCGTGACGCATTACAAATCGCTGCGTATCGCTCGTCTTCAGACATTGCCTTGAATTGTTCAGGACTAAGCTTTGCCCCATAAACCGGATGTAGATTCACTGCGTCCATGATATTGACCTTTCTGTGGTTAGGTACGATAAAGCATCTTATTGACTGTGACGGGCAACATAGGCCAGTTGCTTGCAAGAGTCGTTGCAATACTTCTTGCGACTGGTTGGCGGCAGCGGCTTGCCACAATGCTGACAGTGCTTATCCGACGTGCGCAACTGGCGTAGTGATAATGACTGTTCTGTCGTTGGCATTGACGCCGGGACTGCCAACGACAACTCAACCGGGATCGGCGTTTCCGACTCCTCAGAGTTGACGATGGAGTGTTCAGATAGGGCGGGCGTATCAGCCGACGCCAGCGCGGGATCGTGGTGTGGCTCCGGTCGGATGAACTTGACGTTTACCGTGTCGGGCCGAACGTCAAGCGTCAGCAGCGATTCGGCGGCGGTATTCTGTCGAACGCTGAACGCATATACAGCACTGACGACAGGCAGCGCGGCGGGATACACAAATAGCGCGGCCTTGATGATCCCGTTTGCCAGCTCGTGATAATAGTCCGCCACACCCGCCGCCAACGTAAAGTTAGCAATGTGACTCGCGACATAGACGAACTGACCGAACGCCATTAAACCGCATAGCAGCAGATAGCCAACAATCAAGCTGACTTGACGTTCACCATTTTGCAGTCGAGTGACGAACGCCAGTAAACCAACGTCAATAGTGATTGACATCAGCAGCCCCGGCACGAACCAACCCCACCAATCATGGCTATACATGGGCAGCGGTTCAGTGCCACCGAATACCGAATTGATAGACCACGCGCTATGGGTGATCGCCGCGAGGGATAGCAGCACAATAAACCCATGTTGTGCGATTGCCTCCCAGAGTGTGTTAAGTGTGCGTTTCAAGATCGATACCTCCTAAAATGGAATGTCTGATTCAGAGTCTGGGCGTACACGTGCGTTAAGTTCTGTCCGCACATCTTTAAGGATCATCTCTACAGTCTTTTCTACTGCGTTCCGTTGACTGTGAGTGACATCACCGCCTCGTGAATATTTCTCCAGTAGCTGGATCGCGGTATGAAGTTTCAATGACATCTGCTGTACTGTGTACTCTGTCAGTTCAATAGCGCTCATAGTTCCAACTCCAATTGACCTACTTGGATTAACCGCTTGCGCTGGTTGAGCTTGCGCGTTTTGGCATGTTGCGGCGCGTCGTGCCGTAAATGGCACCCACGACACAACACCCTCAGATTGCCGGGACTCCTATCCCACGGTTTATGGTTCAGGTGAGCAACCCCGATTTGCACTTGGATCACTTCGTAACCATCGGAGATCGCGACGGCGAATTGTGATTCCCCCTCGATCAACTTCCACTTTTCTGGGTGTGTCGGGTCTGGATGAATGATCGCTGTACCATGTTTTGCGCCACACTGTTGGCAGCAGTAACCCGCCGCCGCTTTGAGTTGATCAGCTAGGGCTTTCCAGTCCGGCCCATAATGTTCTTTGTACTCATCACGGATCGGCATGATCACACCTCGTCAGGTTGATAGGCTGGAACTTGACGGGTAATCAATCGTGTGACTGACTCCCAATCACCGTGTAGCGTTTCATGTCGTCCGGTTTCCATGACACAATGCAGGTGTACAGATATGTCCTTTACAAGTTCAACCCGTTCTACCGTCATGATCTTTCCAGACCACTCATTCATTACCACGTCGCCGGGTTCTATTTCCCGTCCAAATACTTTCAAGCCTTTGATTGTTGCCATGGTTATCTAACTCCAGCGCATAGAGCGCACATCCAACCGTCCGCCGTCCGGCGTAGGTAGTACCATTGATCGGGATGTTGCGGGCAACGATAATCAGCGTTCCAACCTGCCAGATTGATCAGCGTTGGCTTGGATGGGGGATCACCGGCTGGCGTTTCGTCTTCGCCGCGCATATCCCTAAAATACTGAACGGGATCAGCTACATTGCTGTAGAAGTCGCCAGCGGCGGCGCGTAGTTGGTCGATGAATTCAACAGGATTAAGCTGTGGCTGTTCAGCAGGCAGCAGCGATAGAATCCATTCACGTAACGCGCCGGGTTCACTCATTTCTAAATCGGTTGGGTCTTTGCCGATGGGAACGCGCACGTTGACGATCCGCGTGCTAAGGCTTGCCAGCGTGCCGCCGCCCTTGCTGCCCGCCTCGTCATTGTCGTAGCAAGCAAAGATCGGCGTGCATGTCGCCAGCACTGGCAACCAATGAAGACTCATTTTTGTTGTGGCGCTGCCAAGGGTCGCCACGTTCACCAGATCGCCCGCCACTTGTTGCACGAGCAGACAGTCAAACTCACCTTCAGTCAGCAGCAGCGGCTTGCCCGGTCGGATGTTGTCAGCGTTATACAGTCCGGCGCTAATCTTGCCACCGCCAACCTGTACATACTTAGGCTTACCAGCAGCGCGGCGTACCTTGATACCCCACACCATGTTATTAGATAGCCAAGGCAACAGAATGCCAGCAGGGACTTTCAACCCGCGCATATCGTGCCAACTGTCCGGCGTGCCATACACGTAACCGATGCTAGCCTTATGGATCGTGTCGTCAGACAGGCCCCGCGCATTGAGCCATTCCCGCGCCCGCAAGCCTGAATCACTCCACAGCAAATTGTAGGATAGGTCGCACACTTCCAACGCCTTGGATTGCCATTCGTCAGACGGTGGCTCTTTGTAGTTCGGCGGCGGTTGGTAGTCCTGACGAATTGTCGTCCGGTCGAGGTCGGTTATTCCCAACGCTTGCACTGCCTGAACGAATGTCAGATTGCGGTAACGCTGTAGCCAGCGGATAGAGTCGCCATGTTCACCGCACCCATAGCAAAAGTAGTGGTCTGAATAGACTGTGAAACTTGCTGACGAATCGTCGTGAAATGGGCAGCGGTACACCCAATAATCTGACGATCTACGACGGGCCACACCTAGATCAAGGGCGACGATCTCCCTTGTGTCAGTGGCTAATTTAGCGTTTTCGATAGTATCTCTAGTGACCATCTGCATAGTCCTTATCTACGCGCACGTACTGTTTAGGCTGTGTTATAGTGTCAGTCATCTGACGACTGACAACTGACAAATGATTTGTCATGTCAGTGTTGTCACTTTACTGACGTATTCTCAGTCACTTTATAGAGCGTTGTCTTACGCCCCGCCTTGTTATCCGACAGTTCAGTGTGTATCAAACCAGCCTCGATTAGAGACGCGATAGCTTCCTGAATAGACTTCCTTGGTAAACCAGTCCGACGTAATAGATCGCGTTCGGTTTCCCCTTCTGGGAAGCGTTCGAGGTGGGCAAGTATCTGATCTTCCTGTTCGGCCTCGCGGGTCTGGGAAAGTCCGGCTACCAACCGATGCAGGCTAGCGCGGAACAGTTCGGTGATCTGTTGAGCGCGGGCATAGTGTCCAAGGGTGATCCGGATTTCGCCTTTATGCCCTTGGTCTGCCCAGTCGATTGCCGCCAACGCCAGCATGATTTTTTGTGTGTAGACAGGCAAGCGGCTGTAGTTACCATGCAGGCGACTGTCAAGATTGCCATCCCAAATCAGGTCATACGTCAGCGCTTGGCTGTAAGCTGCCAAGGGTGCGAACACATCCTGATCAATAATGGCGTACAGGGTAGGCAGATTTGGCGGCAATTCGCTAGATTCTATGGCCTTGGTCTGTTCGGGCAGTGGCAACGCTTTATGCAAGTTTCTGAGCCTCTTTACAAGGTCGTCAGGCGGTGCGTATTCCTTCGGTGCTAGGCGTCCTGACGAATAGGGCAACCGTGACTCTGGAAAGCACAGTAGGAACCGCGCTGTTAGTCCAGTGTCCCAACCGTCGCCGGGAACCGACCGAATAAACGCGGCGGGCGTGGTGGCACCCAACAGACTGAACGCCAGCGAATTGATGATCATCCGTCCGTCGTTTTTGGTTTCGCGGGAATACATCGCCGGGGCATCGAACCCGCGCAGCCACATTTCCTCGCTGCCCGCCATGTAATCTTTTTTGCCCTGCGCGAACAGTCCCGACGCCTCATCTAGCACAAGGCCGCGCTGCGCGGCGTGCAACACGCCAATATCAACGTTCTTGCGGGCGTAGGCTGACATGTTGTCGTAGTTCGCCGGACGGTTGCCAGCGGCGGTCAAGATAAAGGCCTCCGGCGTCAGTTCTTCGGGAAACAACATATGCGGCATGGATTTGGCGATCAAGTCATAGATCGCTGATAGTCCGGTCGTCTTGCGGTAGACCGACGTGCGGGCAACCCACAAAATATAGAAGTGTGGATAGACCGGGCCATGAATATGGACACAAGCGCGGCGGGCAATCGCCAGCCCGAGCGAGAACAACGCGCCCGCCAACAGGAAGTTTTCGGGCGTCATGGGAGATCGATGTTTCGACCAATCGAGAACATCATCCAACCACGTCCCGACGAATGAGGCTTGGGCTTGCGCATCCTTGCTCAGTTCGGCAGCGGGCGGCAGCGCGGGGATCGATACTTCCACTTCCTTGCGGCTGGTGTTGGTGGGCGGCGGTTTCGATGGGTCAACCGCAAGGATCGCCAACTGCACATCAGGCGGAAACTGTTTGATCAGCTCCATGCCCGTGAGTGTGTTCAGCAGTGCGGTTGTTACCGGACTGGTTTGTAGTTCGCGCCATGTCTGCAGTCCGGCAACAGACCTTGCTATGGCGTGTAAATCGTGAGATGGTAAGTACATGTTTCCTCAGTGTTGGGTGAGGGAGTCGGGGAATAGTGTTGATGTTGAGTAAAAACTGTTGTAAACTATTTTCAGCCCAACAACACTAGTCCCGTCCCCCTCCGATTAATCCGCACGCCAATGCGGATTTTTTTTATTGAATGTCGGCAGTATCGGGCGTCACAGCGGTCTTGAACAACGTGACCTCATAGCAGCGGTTGCCTACGGTTTCGATCTTCTCTAACCGATAGTCATTGCAGAAGCAGCGGGCGATCTTGCGTGCTACCAAGTGCAACGGCACATTAGGCGCAACAATGCGGGCGGTCACGTATCCCTCGCCGTTGTAACAATCGGCCCGTATGCCCGTTGTCTTCACGTCGTTCAGCTCGAAGATTTCTTTGACTTCATGCAGGACGACGGTAGATTGATCGAGTGGTTGAGTAGCGGTTGACATCTTGTTTAGACTCCTCGTGATAGGGTGTGACGGTTACTGTCGAATAGAGTCGCGGACGGCGTGCAGCGCGGCTAGCTGTGTGTCGGCGCTGGCGTGTGTCTCTAGTGCGTTGTGAGCATCACGGAACGCCTTGAGGCGCGGTTCCCCTTGCAAGGTTTCCGCGATCTCGGTAAGCAGTGCGCTAAAGTGTTGTGCCACCGTGTCATGATCACGTTGGCTTTTTTCGAGTTGGTCAGCGATAGCGGTTAGCATGTTCAAAGCTCCTAAAGGTAGATTGACTGATTGATGATCC
>Ga0208826_1001385_pt1 | contig 20580 bp, 17 predicted proteins | sample AD_UKC115_MetaG_FD_184451 | JGI IMG/M metagenome (GOLD analysis project Ga0208826, IMG submission 184451) | Active sludge microbial communities of municipal wastewater-treating anaerobic digesters from Hong Kong - AD_UKC115_MetaG (SPAdes)... | ecosystem: Engineered > Bioreactor > Anaerobic >...
CGCACGGGAATCTCGAACCAGGCAGGGACGGTGGGGTTCAACATGGGACGGCTCCTTGGATGGACGGGGCGTGCCGGGGCACGGCGCGCATCCTGCGCCCCCCCTGCTGACAGCCTCATGGCAGCAGGCCGCCGCACCGCCGCGCGGGTGGTGCGGCGGCGGTGCGTCAGTCCTCGAAACGGTCGGCGTAGATGAGATCGCTGTCCAGGCGCGCCACGGAGAGATCCGTGAGGCCCACGGCCGTCGACTGCATCGACGCGCCGGCCAGCAGCGGCCGCCCGCCCACCAGAACCAGGGCGTTGGCGTCGTCGTACACGCCGCCGTGGGCGAGGTCGATGGCGCTGCGCCCGGCGAGGCCATAGCTCGGGTCCTCGGCGCCGCTGGCGTCGAAGCGCAGGCTGACCAGGTCGCGGTCGCCGTCGGGCAGCTCGTAGCGCACGGTCAGCAGCCACTTGCCGTCGCTCTGCCGTACCAGGCCGCTGGCGTGCTCGTTCAGGGCGCCGCCGACCGCCTCGAAGCGGCGCACGCCGGGCGTGGCCGGATCGCCGAAAGCCGCATCGAACTTGCCCTCGGCGGTGACGCGGCCGAGCACGCTCTTCAACTGGTTGTTGCCGCCTTTCCCGGCGTCGAAGTGCCCGGCGAAGCCGATGGCGCCGCTGCGCTCCAGCACCATCGCGTCGATGCCGTCGATGGCCGTGTCGGCGCCGGGAATGCCGCTGATGAGGCGGCCGCCGTCGGCGAAGCTCGCATCGAGCGTGCCGTCGGGCTGCAGGCGCGCGAGGCTGAAGTCGTACAGGTAGTTGCCCGGCAGGGCGGGATCGCTGAGTCCGGCCTCGCCGGCCGCCACGATGCGGTCGTCGGGCATCACCGCCACGCGGTAGACGTAGCCGAGTTGCTCGGGATCGGCGTCCACCAGCTCGGCGATGCCGTCGCCGGCGAAGCTGGCGTCCAGGCTGCCGTCGGGCAGGAAGCGCGCCACCAGGCCCTGCCACAGCGGCTGGCTGCCGGTGCGATGACCGCCGACCACGAGACGCTGCTGGCTGTCCATGGCCAGGCTCCAGAACTCCACGCCGGGCACCAGGACGATGCCGCGCGCGCCGAAGCTCTGGTCGAGCGAACCGTCCGGCGCCAGCTTGGCAAGGAAGCCGTGGCGCGGGCCGAAGGCGTCGGCGCGACCGGCCACGACGATGCTGCCGTCGACCAGCACGGCCACGGCCTGGGCGATCTGCTGCTGCGTGCCGGGCACCACGTCGGGCAGCACCACCAGGCCGGGGATGTCCTTGCGCCCGCCGAAGGGCGCATCGACCGCGCCGTTGGCGTCGAAGCGCGCCACCACGGCGCGCATGTGCGGGTCGAAGGGGCGCTGCGGATCGATCCAGTTGCGCATGCCGGCGACCACCAGCTTGCCGTCGGTCTGCGGGGCCGCGGCAAAGGCGGCGGCGATCTGTCCCTCGATGCCGTCGAGGGCGAGGTAGGCGGCGCCGCCGCTGCCGTAGGTGGGATCAAGGGCGCCGTCGGCGGCCTGGGCCGAGGGGTGGGCCGACGACAGGGCGGCGCCCAGGGCGAGGGCGAGCCAGCGTGACGTTGTGCGGAGCATCGGTAGTCCTTGCAGTGAGTGGATACGGCTCCTCCCCACCCCTGCCGACGGAATGCGGCGGCGTTTCCGATCACGCCCGCCGCGGCGACTGGATGCGCTGGGCGACCCCGCGGGCAATCAGCGATTGGATGCACCAGCAGGCGACGCGGACGCACCCGCCAGCGCGAACGTCCGGCGATTAGCGCGGGCGGAGGCCGCGGTGACTGCACCATCCCAGCAGGGTTAGGCCTCGTCGAATCCGGCACCCGCAGGAATCCGGGCTGGCTGCTTCCGCCGGTGCGGCGGCAGCGGCCACCTCAGCGCAGGACGTGCCACACCGCCTCGCCAAGCAAACCCAGCAGCAGCAGGCCCCCGGCAGTCGCGACGTACGCCAGCAGGTGCCGGCGACGATGGCCAGCGGCGTCGATGCTGCAGCGCCCATCCTGCCGCGGCCGGCACCAGAGCAAGGTGATTGCCTCCGCCACGAACAGCCAGAGCCACAGCGGCCAGCTGAAAGCACCCACCACAGCCAACATGAAGAGGGCGCTGGCGAAGCCGCCGCGCGGTGCCTGACTGACATTGGCCAGCCCCATCACCAGCAGGGGCAATACGAACAGCGCCAGCGCCAGGCCGCTGGCGAGGGTGCGCGCCTGGTCACGCCGGTGGCGCTGGCGCGTCGCCGTTTCAATGTCTGGCGCGATAGTCACGCGGCCGATCATGCGCTGCCGCTCCTGTGCAACTGGCCGAACGGCGCACGATTGTGCCCGCTACGCCGCGCACTGCCGAGTGCTTGCAATGACGCGGCTTGCCCGGACAATGCGCGGGTTGCCCACGCCCAGCCCGCCATGTCGACCAAGCCCATCTCCCTGACCCAGTTCCTGATCGAGGAACAGCGCGCCCGCGCCCACCTCAACGCCGACCTGCGCCTGCTCATCGAAGTGGTGGCACGCGCCTGCAAGTCCATCTCGATCGCCATCGGCAAGGGCGCGCTCGGCGGCGTGCTGGGCGAGGCCGGCACCGGCAACGTGCAGGGCGAGGCGCAGAAGAAGCTCGATGTGCTGTCCAACGAGATCCTGCTGGAGGCCAACGCCTGGGGCGGCCACCTCGCCGCCTGCGCCTCGGAGGAGATGGACGATCCGCAGCCCATTCCGGACGCCTACCCCAAGGGCAACTTCCTGCTGCTGTTTGATCCGCTCGACGGCAGCTCCAACATCGACGTGAACATCTCGGTGGGCACGATCTTCTCGGTGCTGCGCTGCCCCGACGGCGTGACCTCGCCCGGCGCCGAGCACTTCCTGCAACCGGGCACGCGCCAGGTGGCCGCCGGCTACACCGTGTACGGCCCGAGCACCCTGCTGGTGCTGACCCTGGGCCACGGCACGCACGTGTTCACCCTCGACCGCGAACTGGGCAGCTTCGTGCTGACCCAGCGCGACCTGCGCATGCCGGTGGACACCTCGGAGTTCGCCATCAACATGTCCAACCAGCGCCACTGGGAAGCACCGATGCAGCGCTACATCGGCGAGCTGCTGGCGGGCAAAGCGGGGCCGCGCGGACGCGACTTCAACATGCGCTGGGTGGCGAGCATGGTGGCCGACGTGCACCGCATCCTCACCCGCGGCGGCATCTTCATCTACCCGCTCGACGCCAAGATCGCCGCCCAGGGCGGCAAGCTGCGCCTGATGTACGAGGCCAACCCCATGGCCTTCATCGTGGAGCAGGCCGGCGGCGCCGCCAGCACCGGGCGCACGCGCATCCTCGACCTCGTGCCGCAGAAGCTGCACCAGCGTGTGCCGGTGTTCCTCGGCTCGAAGAACGAGGTGGAGTTGGCCGCGCGCTACCACGCCGAGCACGACGCCGGCGCCTGAGCGCGGCGCTGCCATGCACGCCTCCGCCGCGCCCGACTTCATCGAGGTCTACGACGACGCGCTGGACGCCGCCACCTGCCGCGCCCTGGTGCAGCGCTTCGAGGCCAGCGGCCAGGCCCGTCGCGGTGAGACGGGCGGCGGGATCAACCTGGCCCTGAAGGACTCCTGGGACATCCGCCTGGCCGAGCAGCCGGGCTGGGCCGATGCGGTGCAGGCGCTGAACGCCGTGGCGCTGGCCGGCTTGCGCCGCTACGTGCGCACCTACGCGCACACCCTGCTGGCGCCGCTGCAGCTGCAGATGCCCGATCCGGCCAGCGGCCGGCTGGTGGCCCTGGACGCCGCACGTGTCAGCGCGTTCGACGATGCCAGCCTGAATGCCCTGCTGCAGCGCGTGTTCCGCCCGGGCGCGATCAACCTGCAGAAGTACCTGGCCGACCAGGGCGGCTACCCCTACTGGCATTGCGAGCTCTACCCCAAGGCTGACGGGGGCGAGACGCTGCACCGCGTGCTGCTGTGGACGCTGTATCTGAATGACGGCTTCGGCGGCGGCGAAACCGAGTTCCTCTACCAGCAGCGCAAGATCGCGCCGCGCCGCGGCAGCCTGTTGCTGGCGCCCACCGCCTTCACCCACACCCACCGCGGCAATCGCCCCGTCGGCGGCGACAAGTACATCGCCACCAGCTGGATCCTGTTCCAGCGCGCCGAGGTGCTTTACGCTGCGCCCCCGGATAGCGCGGCCCGGCCCTGAGGCTGGCGCCGCTGCGACGGCCCGCTCTGCCGCGACGTCTCCCCCCGTGCCGCACGGCCCGCGGCGCCCACCAGGAACCCGCATGACCGCCCCTGCCCTGCGCTCCGCCTGCCTGTTCGCCGCCCTCTTCGCCTGCACCGCGGCCACCGCGGCCGACGGCCTGCGCATCCACCCCACGCCGCCCACGGCCTTCGACCGCATCGATCTGCGCTTGGACGCGGACAGCTGCAGCTTCGATCCGGCCAGCGTGCGCGTGGAGGCGCGCGACGGCACGTTCCACGTGCGCCAGCAGCCGCGGCAGTGCCTGCTGCCGGGCACGCCGCTGGTGGCGGACATCGGCCTGGGCGCGCTGCCCGCCGGGCACTACCGCGTGGCCGTGTACACCTCGCTGGACAGCGCGGCGGCGCCGGCGCAGACCCTGGATTTCGACGTCCTCACGCCGGTGGAGGCCGCCGTCGTGCCGCCGCCACCGCGCCCGCTCACCGACTACAGCGGCCTGTGGGCCGTGCCCAGCGAAGGCGGCTGGGGCCTCGATCTGGTGCAGGGGCCGGGCTTCCTGTTCGGCGCGCTGTATGTCTACGACGCGCAGAGTGCGCCGCAGTGGTTCACGCTGCAGGACGGCGCCTGGACCAGCAGCACCGTCTGGAGCGGCAAGATCTATCGCAGCAGTGGCTCCAGCGTGACCCTGCCCAACTACGATCCGCACGCCCTGCAGTACAGCGAGGTCGGCACCGCCACGCTGGACTTCAGCCATACCCCGGGCGACGAGGATTTCGCCACGCTGGGCTACACGCTCAACGGCCTGCGCGCCTCCAAGCGCATCCAGCGCCTGCGCTGAGAGGCAGCGCGCCAGCGCTCAGAACAACTCGCCCTGCGGCGAGGGCGCGCGCGGCGGACGAAACTGCGTGGTGTCGAAGTCCAGCGCGCTGCGTCGGGCCAGGCCGTGCCGGCGGCAGGCCAGGGCGAAGCGCTGGCGCAGCAGTTCGGCGAACTCGCCCGTGCCGCGCATGCGCTGGCCAAAGCTCGGATCGTTGGCGCGGCCGCCGCGCAGTTGCCGGATCAGGCTCAACACGTGCTCGGCGCGCCCGGGCACATGGGTGCGCAGCCACTCCTCGAACAGGGTCTTGAGCTCCCAGGGCAGCCGGATCACCGTGTAGCCGGCGCTGGGCGCGCCGGCGGCCGCGGCGCGTTCGAGGATGGCCTCGAGGTCCGCGTCGGTCAGGGCCGGAATGATCGGCGCCACCAGCACACCGCAGGGCACGCCGGCGCGATTGAGCGCCTCCACTGCCCGCAAACGCCGGTGCGGTGCGGAGGCGCGCGGCTCCAGCCGGCTGGCGAGGCGGTTGTCGAGCGTGGTCACCGAGAGGAAGCAGTGCACCAGGCGGTCGCGCGCCAGATCCTGCAGCAGGTCCAGGTCGCGTTCGATCAGCGCGTTCTTCGTGACGATGGTGCAGGGGTGGCGGGTTTCGGCAAAGACTTCCAGCACGCCGCGCGTCAGACGGTAGTCGCGCTCGATCGGCTGGTAGGGATCGGTGTTGGCGCCGATGTTGATGGCGCTGACGACGTAGCCGGGCCGCGCCAGTTCCGCGCGCAGCAGCTCCACCGCATTGGTCTTGGCGTACAGCCGCGTCTCGAAATCCAGCCCGGGCGAGAGGTCGAGGTAGGCGTGGCTGGGGCGCGCGTAGCAGTAGGCGCAACCGTGCTCGCAGCCGCGGTAGGTGTTGACCGAGGCCTCGAAAGGTACATCGGGCGAGACGTTGCGGCTGAGGATGGAGCGCGCGCGTTCGATCGTGACCGTGGTGGCGGGTGCAGCGTCCGGTGCCGGCACCCAGGTGGCATCGATGCCTTCGGGCGCCGCATCGGCCGCGGTGTCCACACGGGACGTCGCAGCGTCCTCGCCCGCGCCCGGCCCCCAGTCGTCGTCGAGGGCCTCGCGGGTGTAGGGATCGAAGCGCCCCTCCAGACGGCGGGCGCTGCCGCGGCCCTTGAGGCGCGGAGGTGGCGGATGGGAACTCATGCGGTAACGATGGCGCGCGCGGGTCGCAGACGGCGAGGCGCATCCTACGCCGCCCATGACGGCCGCGTCGCGCTGGGGTGGTCTCGGCACCTTGCTCCGGGGACGTGCGCATGGGACTGCAGATCCTCGGTCTGCGGGTGGGCTTCGCGCTGCTGCGCAGCCGCCTGGCCGTCCTGCGCAGCCAGGAGCCCTGTCCCCGCTGCATCGAAGAGGTAGCCTAGCGGCTGCGCGGCGGGGCGGCTCGGTCCATCGGCAGCGGTGCGATCGGCCCGCGCAGGCGCCGCCACAGGACGCGCAGGCCGCGGAAGATCTTCGGCAGCAGCCACGCGGCGAGAGCGAAGAATCCGGCGAGCAGCACGAGGAAGATGATCGGGTGCGCCCAGGCCAGATACAGGCCGCCAAGCAATCCCAGGTCCTCGGTCAGACTGGCGCCCCAGTTGCTGAAGGGCTCGGGCGAGGTGTTGATGAGGGCACGGCCACCGGCCTTGGTGAGGTGCGTGCCCGAGGCGATGGCGCCGCCGAGCAGGGCCGCGGCCAGCTGCAGCGCCGCCGGCGAATCGCGAAAGACGCCCCAGGAGAGCAGCACGCCGGCGGGAATGCGGATGAAGGTGTGCACGGCATCCCAGGCGCTGTCGAAAGCCGGCACCTTGTCGGCGAGGAATTCGCCGACCATCAGCACGCCCGCCGCGCCGAGCACCCAGTTGTCCTGCAGCACGGCCAGTCCTTCGGGCAGGTGCACCACCTGCAGGCGCCCGAGCAGGCCGGCCAGGAACACCGCCGCGTACAGGCGGATGCCGCTGGCCCAGGCCAGGCCGGCGGCGAGGGCGTAGGCGTGCAGAGTGTCCAAGGGCGATCTCCAACGGGCCAGGGCGTGGCGGCGGGATCAACGCAGGTCGCCTGGATCGGCCGCTTGTCCGGGCGCCGATCGCTGCGGCGCGGCCCATGCTAGCGTAGCGACCCGTCGCCACGGGAGGATTGCATCATGCGGTGGGTGTGGATCGCGCTGAGCATGTTCGGCTTCGCGCTGGCCTGGGCGGCTCGCACGCCCGGCTGGCTCGGCATCGGCCTGCTGCTGGGCTTTGGCGCCTTGTTCGCGGCGCTGTTCGCCTTCGCTGCGGCGCGCATCGAAGCCGTGTCGCGACCCGACGCGATGATGCTCTCGCCCGAGGAGCTGGCGCAGTTGCGCCGCCGCGCCGAGGGCCAGCGCGCGGGGACGAGCCCGGCGCGCAGCGGCGCCGAAGTGTCGCGCGAGGCTTGAAATCCTCAGGCGCGCCGCGGCACGCTGTGTTACCCGCCGCCGCCGGAAGCTCCACCATGACCCTGCACAGCCTGCTCATCACCCTTCTGGTCGGCGGCATCGCCGGCTGGCTGGCCGCCCTGGCCCTGCGTGGCCGCGGCTTCGGTGTACTTGGCAATATCGTGGTCGGCATCGTCGGCGCGGTGCTCGCCGGCTGGCTGCTGCCCCTGCTCGGCGTCGCCATCGGCGGTGGTCTGCTCGGATCGATCCTGCACGCCTTCATCGGTGCGGTGATCCTGCTGTTCCTGATCGGCCTCATCCGCAAGGCCTGAGGGGCCGCGCCACGCCCGCTCCGGGCGCCCCGCCGGGTGCGCGCACGGCGCCCGCAGCCGCGGGCACGGGATGACCACACCTGGGCGCGTCCGGCCCACCCCGGTAGCGCCCGCTTGCCGACACCCGAGGCCGCCGACCACTGCCCGGCTCCTGGACGTGCCGGGATAGATGCATCCTCTGTCCGTGCCCCCGATGCTGCTCCTGCGCGGTGACCCACCGGGACGTGGGGAATGTCGGCGGGCGCCGGGAGCGCAAGCCCACCAGGGATACAGGCCATCCTTGGCCATGCCCCTGCCGCTGCTCCTGCGCGGCAGGGATACAGGCCATCCTTGGCCATACCCCTGCCGCTGCTCCTGCGCGGCAGGGATACGGGCCATCCTTGGCCATAAAGCAAGGCCGGGTCGCGAGCGGCCCGGCCTTGCTGGCGCGGCGAGAGGGATGGGGAGGAGTCGCCGCGCGGAACCGCCGATGTCGTTCCGGCAGCTACTGCGAGATGTCCACGTCCTTGGTCTCGCGCACGAACAGCGTGCCGATCACCAGGGTCATGGCCGCCACCACCACCGGGTACCACAGGCCCGAGTAGATGTTGCCGGTGAGTGCCACGAGGGCGAAGGCCGTGGTCGGCAGGAAGCCGCCGAACCAGCCATTGCCGATGTGGTAAGGCAGGGACATCGAGGTGTAGCGGATGCGCGTGGGGAACATCTCCACCAGCCAGGCCGCGATCGGGCCGTAGACCATGGTCACGTAGATCACGAGGATGGTGAGGATCACCAGCAACATGAACTCGTTGGTCTGCGCCGGATCGGCCTTGGCGGGATAGCCCGCCGCCTTGAGCGCCTCGGACAGTTGCTTGTCGAAGTCGGCCTGGTTGGCCTTGACCGTGGCCGCGTCGGCACCGGTCGCCTCGAAGGAGTTGATGAGCGTGCTGCCCACCTTGATCGTCGCCACCGTGCCCGGCGAGGCCGCGGCGTTGAGGTAGGGCGTGCCGCCCTTGGCCAACGCGCTCTTGGCAATGTCGCAGGAGCTGGTGAACTTCGAGGTGCCGACCGGATTGAACTGGAAGCTGCAGGTGGCCGGGTCGGCCGTCACCAGGACCGGACTGTTGGCGCTGGCCGTTTCGATGGCCGGGTTGCCGTAGTGGGTCAGCGCCTTGAACAGCGGGAAGTAGGTCAGCACTGCCAGCAGGCAGCCCGCCATGATGATGGGCTTGCGTCCGATCTTGTCGCTGAGCCAGCCGAACACGATGAAGAACGGCGTGGCGATGGCGAGCGCGCCGGCAATCAGCAGGTTGGCCGTGACCGCGTCGATCTTCAGCGTCTGGGTGAGGAAGAACAGCGCGTAGAACTGGCCGCAGTACCACACCACGGCCTGACCGGCGGTCGCGCCGAGCAGGGCGAGGATCACCACCTTGGCGTTCTTCCAGTGGCCGAAGGATTCCGTGATCGGCGCCTTCGAGCCCTTGCCCTCGGCCTTCATCTGCTGGAACAGCGGCGACTCCTGCAGCTGCAGGCGGATGTACACCGAGATGATCAGCAGCAGCGAGGAGATGAGGAAGGGAATGCGCCAGCCCCAGGTATCGAAATCCGGACCGAGCATCTTGCGACAGGCCAGGATCACCAGCAGGGACAGGAACAAGCCCGCCGTCGCCGTGGTCTGGATCCAGCTCGTGTACAAGCCGCGCTTGCCCATGGGGGCGTGCTCGGCCACGTAGGTGGCGGCGCCGCCGTACTCGCCGCCGAGCGCCAGGCCCTGCAACAGGCGCAGGCTGATCAGCAGCACGGGAGCCGTCACGCCGATCGTGGCGTAATTGGGCAGCACGCCGACCAGGAACGTCGACAGGCCCATGATCACGATCGTCACCAGGAAGGTGTACTTGCGCCCGATCATGTCGCCCAGGCGCCCGAACAGCAGGGCGCCGAAGGGTCGCACGGCAAAGCCGGCGGCGAAGGCCAACAGGGCGAAGATGAAGGCACTGGTGGGATTCAGTCCGGCGAAGAACTGCTTGGCGATGATGGCCGCGAGCGAGCCGTACAGGTAGAAGTCGTACCACTCGAACACGGTACCGACGCTCGAGGCCGCGATGACGCGGAAGTGGTTGCGGGAAAGATCGCCGCTCGGCGCGGCGTGGGGTGCGATGGTCGCCATGTGCGCCTCCTCAGAACGAGTACTTGACCATGAACTGCAGGCGGTCGAGCTTGCCGTCGGCGCCGCTTTCCACCTCGCGCTTGCCGCGCATGTACTCCACGCCCACGTCCACCTTCGGCAACGGCGAATAGATCAGGTTCAAGTGCACGCTTTGCGCCGACTTGGTGGCCCCGGTACCGGTGAGATCCACCTTGTTGTCGTAGTTGGAGCGCGCGTACATCAGGTTGGTGCGCAGCTGCTTGGAGAAGGCATGGCGCCAGGCCACGTAGCCGGCATAGCCGCCGATGTCCTCCAGGCTGCCGCCGGCGTCGAGCACCGCGTCACCGGCGATGCCCAGGCCGATGTAGCGGCCGAGCGCGGAACCGAAGGTCAACTGGTAGCGCAGGTCGTCGTTGGCACCGATGGCCCACTTGCCGCCGGCGGTGATGGCGCCGGAGAACTTGCTGTCGCTCACCGCAGCTGTGGTGCCACTGGCGGGGCGGTCGACCTTCAGGTCGCGCAGCAGTGCGGCCACGCCGAAGCTGCCCCAGGCACCCTTCCAGTTGTAGCGCAGGGTCAGGTCGGGCAGGCTGCCGCGGTCACTGCTGGCACTGGCGCCGCCCTTGTAGGGCACGATCAGGGTCTGCGGGTCTTCCAGTGACGCGGAGAATCCGCCGCTGGTGTAGCGGATCTGCGGCTGGCGCACGAAGATCACGCCGTCGGTCGGACCGATGAAGTCGACCGCCTCGGGCAGCGCGGCCAAGTCCATGAAGTTGGACCAGGTTTGGCCGGCCAGCCAGTTGTCCCAGTAGGCATAGGCGTGGCGCATGGTCGCGCCGTAGGTGTTGGTAGCGTTCTCGTTGCCCAGCGCGCCGCCGAAGAAGTCCCACTCGAAGAACGCGCCCATCTTGTGATTGTCGTCGGTCACCGTGTCGATGCCGAAATTGATGCGCGAGAATTTCGCGCCGGCGTCGAAGTCGGTCTTGGAACCCTTGCCGCCGACGGGGATCTGCTGCGGCAGGTACAGGTCGCGGCCCGTCGCGCTGTCGGCAAGCTGACCGGAGTCGGTGCGCGTCTCCATGAAGTCGGCCTTGATGAACCCGCCGATCTTCAGCGTAGTGTTGGGGTTGGCGCCCGGCGTGACCGTGGTCACCTGGATCGGCGCTTTCACGCCCGGTGCGGCCGGTCCGGCCTTCTCGCCCGCCGGCGCGGACTTCTGCGCCTGCACCATCGACTTCAGCTCGTTCAGCTGCTGCTCGAGCTGGGCGATGCGCTTTTCGAGCGCCGCCTCGCGCATGTCGTCGGCGAACACCGGCGCGGCGCCGGCGAGCAGGGTCATTAAGGCCGCGGCCAAGGCGCAGCGGCGGATCGTCAGCGTGCGTTTCATTTGCCCACCCCTCCCGGTTGTCAAAGGCGCCTCGACTCTGCGCCCGTGCCGAAAGTCCCAGCCATTCGTCATTGGTCGAAGGCCCCGCGTGATTCGACTAATGTCGGTCTTGGAGCGCGCAACCAGCGGATTACTGTGGCAAATACGCTGCATTGCACCATCGGGGCGGCAGCCACAAGTCCGCAATTGATGACTTTTCAGCACGGTCCGCGGCGCGCGGGCCGCATCCCGGGAGGAGCAGCCATGACCAAGCGCTATGCGGTGTCACCGGAGTTCGCCGCCAGGGCGCGCGTGAATCGCGCGCAGTACGAGACCCAGTACGCCGAGTCGGTGCGTGATCCGGAGGGCTTCTGGCGCCGCGTGGCCCAGCGCGTGGACTGGTCGCGCCCCTTCAGCCGGGTCAAGGACGTGAGCTTCGACGCCGCCGACCTGCACATCCGCTGGTTCGACGACGGCGAGCTGAACGTCTCGGCCAATTGCCTGGACCGCCACCTCGCCACGCGCGGTGACAAGACCGCGATCATCTTCGAGGGCGACGATCCGAACGACTCGCGTCGCATCAGCTACCGCGAGCTGCACGCCGAGGTGTGCCGCGCCGCCAACCTGCTGACGAATCTCGGCGTGAGGAAGGGGGATCGCGTCGCCATCTACCTGCCCATGATTCCCGAGGCGGCGGTGGCCATGCTCGCCTGCACGCGCATCGGCGCGGTGCACTCGGTGGTGTTCGGCGGCTTCTCGCCCGATTCGCTGGCCGGGCGCATCGCCGATTCGCAGTGCAAGCTGGTGATCACCGCGGACGAAAGCCTGCGCGGCGGCAAGAAGGTGCCGCTCAAGGCCAATGTCGACGAAGCGCTGACGCGCCCGGACACCACCTGCGTGGAGACCGTGCTGGTGGTGCAGCGCACCGGCGCGCCGGTTCCGATGCAGGCCCCGCGCGACCGCTTCTGGGGCGCGCTGCTGGAAGGCCAGTCCACCCAGCACACGCCGGTGCCGGTGAACGCCGAGCATCCGCTGTTCATCCTCTATACGTCCGGATCCACCGGCAAGCCCAAGGGCGTGCTGCACACCACCGGCGGCTATCTCGTGTACGTGAGCTACACGCACGAATGCGTGTTCGATCTGCGCGAGGACGATGTGTACTGGTGCACCGCCGACGTGGGCTGGGTCACCGGCCACAGCTACGTCGTCTACGGACCGCTGTGCAACGGCGCCACCACGCTGATGTTCGAGGGCGTGCCCAACTGGCCGGACACCAGCCGCTTCTGGCGCGTGGTGGACAAACACCAGGTCACGTTGTTCTACACCGCGCCCACGGCGATTCGCGCCCTGATGCGCGAGGGGGAAGGCCCGGTCAAGGCTGCCTCGCGCGCCTCGCTGCGCCTGCTCGGTTCGGTCGGCGAACCGATCAACCCGGAAGCCTGGGAGTGGTACCACCACGTGGTCGGCGACGGTCGCTGCCCGATCGTCGACACCTGGTGGCAGACGGAGACCGGCGGCATCCTCATCACGCCGCTGCCCGGCGCCATCGATACCAAGCCGGGGTCCGCCACCCTGCCCTTCTTCGGCGTGCAGCCGGCCATCGTCGACGCCGGCGGCAGCGTGCTGCAGGGGGAATGCGAGGGCAACCTCGTGCTCACCGACTCCTGGCCGGGGCAGATGCGCACGGTGTACGGCGACCACGCGCGCTTCATCGACACCTATTTCCGCGCCTATCCCGGTTGCTATTTCACCGGCGACGGCGCCAAGCGCGACGCCGACGGCTACTACTGGATCACCGGCCGCGTGGACGACGTGATCAACGTGTCCGGCCACCGCATTGGCACGGCCGAGGTGGAAAGCGCCCTGGTGGCGCACCCCAAGGTGGCCGAAGCCGCCGTCGTGGGCTGCCCGCACGACATCAAGGGCCAGGGCATCTATGCCTACGTGACGCTCACCGTGGGCGAGGAGCCGACCGAGGCCCTGCGCAAGGAGCTGGTGGCCTGGGTGCGCAAGGAGATCGGCCCCATCGCGACACCGGACTTCCTGCAGTGGGCGCCAGGCCTGCCCAAGACGCGCTCGGGCAAGATCATGCGGCGGATCCTGCGCAAGATCGCCGAGAACGCGCCCGACCAGCTGGGCGACATCTCCACCCTGGCCGATCCCTCCGTGGTGGCGAACCTGGTGGACCAGCGTCTGGTGCGCTGACGTGGCGGCCGACGGCCCGGCGACTGCGCTACCCTTGGCGGCGCCCCCCTGGTGGGCGCCGACCACAGCCAGCATGCGCGAAGTCCTCATCGCCGACGACCACCCGCTGTTCCGGGATGCGCTCAAGCGCGCGGTGACCCAGGCACTGCCGGAGGCGGCCCTGTTCGACGCCGAGAGCGTGCCGGGCCTGCTGGCGCTGGTCGAAGCGCATCCGGAAGCGGACCTGCTGCTGCTCGATCTGCACATGCCGGGCGCGCGCGGCTTTTCCGCCCTCGCCCACCTGCGCGGCCAGCACCCGGGCCTGCCCATCATCGTCGTGTCGGCGCACGAGGAAGCCACGGTGGCGCGGCGCGCCCTGGCGCATGGCGCCTCGGGCTATATCCCCAAATCCAGTGCGGTGGAGAGCATCGTCGCCGCCATTCGCACGGTGCTCGACGGCGACGTGTGGCTGCCGCCGCAGCTCGCCACGGGTGCGGCCGAGCTGAAGTCCGACGAGGCCGGCGTGGCCGCGCGCATCGCCGAGCTCACGCCGCAGCAGTTCCGCGTGCTGGCGATGATCGCCGAGGGCCTGCTGAACAAGCAGATCGCCTATGAGCTCGGCGTGTCGGAAGCCACGGTCAAGGCGCACATGACCGCCATCATGCGCAAGCTCGGTTGCAACAACCGCACCCAGGTGGCGCTGGCCGCGAGCCACCTCGCCGTCGACGCCACGGCGATCAAGCTGCCGCCCGACGGCGAGGACTGAGCGGCGTCGCGGCCGCGCGAGAGACTGCCGGGGCCACGGGTCCGACGACGCATGCGCGGCGCGCGCCACACGCCCCCGGCGGCAGATCGCTGAGCGAGCAGTGCCCGTTTCACGCGCGGACGCCGCGTTCTCAGGGCGCTCAGGGCGCGTCGATGCGCTGCGCCGCCGCGCCGCTGCCGAGGATGGGCTTGGCGCCGGCACCGCTGCGCGCGAGGGCGGCCAGCAGGGCGCGCAGCGCGGCCGGCTTGACCGGCTTGTGCAGCAGGGCCACGCCGCGCAGACGCGCACGCTGCTTGAGTTCGGCACTGCCGTCGGCGGTGATGAGGGCCGCCGGCGGCGTCGGCGTGCAGGCGGCGCACAGGTCGCCCAGCACGTCCAGGCCGTCGCGCCCGGCGCCGAGGTGGAAGTCGGCCAGGATCAGGTCCGGGCGCCGCCGGCGCAGGGCCGCCAACGCCTCCTCGGGCGTCGGCGCGAGATCGCAGGTGATGCCCCAGCGCGTGAGCAGGGCCGACATGCCGTCGAGGATGGCCGGCTCGTTGTCCAGGCACAGCACGTGCAGGGGCCGTCCCAGCGCACCCAGCGGCGCCGTGGCCACGGCGCGCGGTGCACCGCGCAGCACGCGCGCGACGATGGGCACGCGCACGGCGAACGCGCTGCCGTGACCGGGCCAGGAACGCGCCGTGAGCGGATGGCCGAGGATGCGCGCCATGCGCTCGCAGATGGCCAGTCCCAGGCCCAGCCCCTTCTCGCCCCAGGGCGAAGGCTGCTCCAGGCGATGGAACTCGTCGAAGATGCGCTGCAACTGCTCCGCCTCGATGCCGGGGCCGCTGTCCCATACCTCGATGCTCGCCATGCCGCCGCGCCGGCGCACGCCCAGCAGCACGCGTCCGCTGCGCGTGTAGCGCAGCGCATTGGAGACGAAATTCTGCACGATGCGCCGCAACAGATGAGCGTCGCTCTTCACCACCAGACTGCTCGGCACGACCACGAGCTTCAGACCGCGTTGCGCCGCCAGCACGGAGAACTGCTGCTGCAGCGGCTCGATGAGGTCAGCGAGCGTGACGCTGCCCACCTCGGGACGGTAGCGGCCGGCCTCCAGGCGCGAGGCCTCCAGCAGCGACTCGAGCAGGTCCTCCGCGGCACGGAACGAGGTGTCGATGCGCTCGGCCAGCAGGGCCGATTCGCTGTCGAGCTGCGGCTGGTGGCGCAGCGCCGAGGTGAACAGGCGCGCGGCATTGAGCGGCTGCAGCAGGTCGTGGCTGGCCGCAGCGAGGAAGCGCGACTTGGAGTGGTTGGCCGCCTCGGCCTCGCGCTTGGCCTGCTCCTGCGCGCTCAGCGCGGCCGACAGTTCGCTGGTGCGCTGGCGCACGCGTGCCTCCAGCAGCTCGTTGGCGTCGATGAGGGCGTGCTCGGCGCGCTTGTAGGCCGTGACATCGCTGAAGGTGGTGACGAAGCCGCCGCCCGGCAGCGGCTTGCCGTGCATCTCGATCACGCTGCCGTCGGGACGCACGCGCTGGAACAGGTGGGGCGTGCCCGCGCGCATGTGCGCCAGGCGCCGGGCCACGTGGCCCTCCACGTCGCCCGGGCCGCATTCGCCGCGTTCGGCGTTCCAGCGGATCAGGTCGGCGATCGGGCGACCCACGTAGACCATGCCCTCGGGGTAGTCGAACATCTCCAGATAGCGCCGGTTCCACGCCACCAGGCGCAGGTCGGCATCGACGACGCTGATGCCCTGCGAGATGTTCTCCAGCGTCGTGGAAAGGAGTTCGCGGTTGAAGCGCAGCTCCTGCGAGGCCTCGTCCAGCAGGGCCGCCGCTTCGCTGAAATCCAGACCTGTGCCCCGCAGTGCGCTGGCGAGGATGCGTCGGGCTGAGGCCGCACCGATGGCGCCGGCGAGCACGCGCTCGGTGTGCAGCAGGAGACCGCGGTCGGCGGCGTCCTGCGGCAGCAGGGGCTTGCCCTGTTGTGCGGCGTATTCCTCGAAGGCGCGTGCGGCGCTGGCCTCGCCCAGGATGCGCTCGGCCACCGTGCCGAGATCGGCCACACTGACGCGGCCGCGCCACTCCGTCGGCGCCGGCAGTGGACGCTCGCCCAGCGGCTGCAGGAAGGCCTGGGCGCGCAGGCGCTCGTCGACGCTGGGACGGAAGCGCAGCGACAGGAAGACGAAGCAGGCGATGTTGGCGAGCAGGGACCAGAAGGTGCCGTGGGTGATGGGGTCCCAGCCGGACAGGTGGAACAGGGCGGTCGGTGCCAGCCAGCCAATACCGAGGGGGCCGTCGCTGAGCCAGGTCTGCGGCAGCCAGCCGACGTGGCTCATGCTCGGCAGCAGCAGGGTGTAGGTCCACACCGCAAAGCCGACGAGCAGCCCGGCGCTGACGCCGAGGCGGCTGGCGCTGCGCCAATACAGTGCCCCGACGAGGGCCGGCGCAAATTGGGCCACCGCGACGAAGGCAAGCAGACCGAAGGAGGACAGCGCCTGGTTCTGTGCCATGGCGCGGTAGTAGGCGAAGGCCAGCAGTGCCAGCAGCAGGATCGCCACGCGCCGCACCATGAGGACGATTTCCGACAGGTCGCGACGTTGCTCCAGGCCGAAGGCGCGGATGCGCAGCAGCGCGGGCATGACCAGGTCGTTGGAGATCATCGTGGCCAGCGCCACCGCCTCGACGATCACCATGCCGGTGGCGGCCGAAAAACCGCCGATATAGGCCAGCACGGCCAGCCAGGCGTCGCCATGCGCCAGAGGCAGCCACAGCAGGTAGGCGTCCGGCGACAGACCGGTGCCGGCGGCGGCGCGGCGACCGGCGAACAGGATGGGCAGCACCAGCGCGCAGACCAGCAGCAGGTAGAGCGGGAACAGCACGCGCGCCTTGCGCACGTCGCGCGGGTCCTCGCATTCGACCACCCCGACCTGGAACTGTCGCGGCAGGCAGAACATGGCGGCGAAAGCGAGGACCGTCTGCGCCACGAAGCCCGGAGGCAGGCCCTGTCGGGTCAATTCGCGCACCGGCTGCACCAGCTCTCCCAGATCGCGACCCTGCAACACCAGGGCGTAGATGCCCAGGCCGACGAAGGCCACCAGCTTCACCATGGACTCTGCGGCGATGGCCAGCATCATGCCGTGGTGGTGCTCGGTGGCGTCGATGCGGCGGGTACCGAACAGGATGGCGAACAGGGCGAGCATCAGGGCGATGTACAGCGCCGAGTCCGCGTGCAGCGGCGCATGGCCCGGCGCGATGGCGCCCTGGCTCAGCACGTCGATGCTCAACGCCACCGCCTTGAACTGCAGGGCGATGTAGGGCACGGCCGCGGTCACGGCGATGAGCGTGACCAGGGCAGCCAGTGCACTCGATTTGCCGAAGCGCGAGGCGATGAAATCGGCGATGGAGGTGATGTTGCGCGCCTTGGCCACCACGTTCAGGCGCTCCATCAATCCGATGCCGAAGACGAACAGCAGCACCGGGCCGAGGTAGATGGGCAAGTAGGACAGGCTGTTCTGCGCCGCGCTGCCGACAGCGCCGTAGAAGGTCCAGGAGGAGCAGTACACCGCCAGCGCCAGGCCGTACACGATCGGCCGCAGCCAGGCGCGCTGCGGATACAGCGGGCGCGCATCGCCGAAGTAGGCCACGCCGAACAGCAGGCCCACATACGACAGCGACACCAGCAACAGCACCCAGCCGGGGATCATGTGCGCCCTCCGTTCCTGCCGGCAGTGTAGGCCGCAGCGAGGACCAAGGCTTGACGCCGTGCGGCACGCCGCCAAGCATGCGGGCATGACCTGGCTCGACAGCGCCGAGTTCGCCCTGCGCCGCAGCCCGCCGCCACTCGACGCCGACGAGGTGCACCTGTGGCTTTGGCGGGATGCCGCCGCGCGCGGCCGCGAGGGCGAGTCGGCGGCGCTGCAGCGCCTGCGTTGCCTGCTGGGCGCCTACGTCGGTGTGGCGCCGGCGGCGCTCGACCTGCGTCGCGAAGCCTACGGCAAGCCGCGCCTGGACCTGCCGGGGGCGCCGGGGTTCAACCTCAGCCACAGCGGCGACTGCGTCGCGGCCGTGGTGGCGGCGGGTGTCGATCCTGGGGTGGATGTTGAGCTGCCGCGGCGGTCGCGCGCCTACCTCGGCCTGGCGCAGCGCTATTTCGACGCCGGCGAGGCCGCCGCGCTGGCCGGGCTGTGCTCGGACAAGCGAGAAGCGGCCTTCCATGCCCTGTGGACCGGCAAGGAAGCTGTCCTCAAGGCCGACGGGCGGGGCCTGGCCTACGGCCTGCAGCGCGTGGTGTTCGAGCTCGATGCGGCGGGACAGCCCCTAGCCCTGCTCCGCGTCGAGGGCGCGGCCGGGCCGGCGGACGCCTGGCAGGTGCACCATTTCCTCCCGGCGGTCGGTGGCCACGGCGCCGTGGCATGGCGCGGCCCGCCACGGCGCATTCGCGCCTATCGGCTCGACGGCTGAACGCGTCGGCCCTGGCCATGGTCGCGGTTGTGGCTGCGGCGCGATCCGGCTAACGTCGCTGGCGCAGGGATCCTCGCAGGCGCCAATTCCATGTGGAAGCTGTTGCGCAACGTGTTGCTGCTGACGGCGGCGATGGCCGCCGCCCTGTGGCTGCTGCTGTGGGTGGCGGCGCAACAGCAGGCGGCCAGCATCGCCGCGCAGCTCGCGCCCTGGGCCGAGCTGCGCTACGCGCGCGCCGGCGCCGGCCTGGACGGCGTGCTCAGCCTGGGCGGGGTCGAGTGGCGCTTCAAGCAGGGGCCGTGGCGCGACGCCTTCGGCGCCGCGACCGTGCGGGTGCGCGGCGGCGGTCCGCTGTGGCTGATGACGCGCGCGCTGTCGCACGGCGAGGATGTGCCCGAGCGCCTGCAGGTCGAGCTGCGTGATCTGCACCTGGCCACTTCGCTGCAGACCACCGTTGCCGGATGGTTCGGCCGCAGTGGCGTGCCCTTCGACGGGTTCGGCTGCGGCGCGGCCTTCGTTCCCAGCGACTATGTCGCCATGCAGCGCGCACCGCAGCCGTTGGACGTGTCGCTCAAGCTCGACCTCGATGCGGCCGCCCAGGATCTCTCCGCCGACCTCCAGTTGCGCAATGCGCCCTATGCCGCGGTGCGCCTGCACGCCGAGCTCAAGCCCTTCGACTACGCCATGCTGGCCGATGCCAAGGCGGCCCAGGCGCTGCGTGTCGGCAGCCTGACGCTCGGCTATCGCGACCTCGGCTATTTTGCCGAGCGTGGCAGGTACTGTGCGCAGCGCATGGGCTGGAGCGTCGAACAGTACATTGACCGCCACTTGGCCACGGTGACCGGCTTCCTCGAGGAACACGAGATCGAGGCGGGGACCGAGCCATTGGAGCTGTATCGACGGCTGCTGGAGCAGGGCGGCGAAGCCGAGCTGCTGAGCCTGCCCAATCCCGGCGTGGGGCCGCTGGACTATGCCCGGCGCGAGCGCGGCGAGATCCTGCGCCTGCTCAACCTGACCGCGCGGCTCGACCAGGCGCCGCCGATCCTGGTGAAGTTGAGCTTCCTCGCCCCCCCGGCGGATGAGGTGGCCAGCGCGATCGTGACCCCACCGGCCGCCCCCGCCGCCCAGGCGCCCGCGACGGCGGTCGCCGCGCCGGTCATCGCAACGCCGCCGGCGCCGGCCGCTGCGGCTGCGAACCCCCCCGCCGCCTCGCCCGGCAGGCCCGTCATCGCCGCTGCGCCACCCGGCGCCACGGCGACGGGCGCGAGCGCGGTTCCGCCACCTCTGCCCGCCGTGGCGACGGCAGGGGCGCCGGTCACGGTGACAGGCTCGGCCCAGGCGACAGCCCCGGCAGTGTCGGCGCCGCCGGCTGCGCCCCGGGCAGGGGACCCGGTCCTGCGCGACGCGCAGACGGGCAAGCCGGTGGCCTCCAGCGCCCCGGCGCCGCCCGGTGATTCCACCCTGGCCCTGGTGTGGAAGGGCGCCACGCTGGAGCGCCTGCCCGCGGCGGCTCCGCCCGAGCGCGACTACCGCGTGGTGGCCTTGGACGACCTGGCGGCGCGCATCGGCGAGCGCGTCACCATCGTCACCAGCGGCGGCAAGGAGATCGAGGGTGCGGTCGCGGCGCTCGACGCCGAGGGCGTCGTGCTGCGCGTGCGGCGCGAGACCGGCATGGCCGAACTGGCCCTGCCGCGGCAGCGCGTGCACGAGGTGCGCATACCGCTACCGCGCCACGATTGAGGCCACCCGCCGCAGCTGCGACGCTCGCGCCGCCCGCCGCGTCCAGAGGCTTCGCATGATGCTCAGTCCCTCTCCCACCGGCGGCGTCGCCTTTGCCCAGGACGTCGATGACGTGACCCTGGCCCGCGCCCGCCGCGGCGACCGCCAGGCCCTGGGTCAGCTCTACCAGCGCTTCGGCC
>Ga0208826_1001390_pt1 | contig 20560 bp, 19 predicted proteins | sample AD_UKC115_MetaG_FD_184451 | JGI IMG/M metagenome (GOLD analysis project Ga0208826, IMG submission 184451) | Active sludge microbial communities of municipal wastewater-treating anaerobic digesters from Hong Kong - AD_UKC115_MetaG (SPAdes)... | ecosystem: Engineered > Bioreactor > Anaerobic >...
CGCGGGCTCTATAATCAGATGCCCTTCACGCGTTACAGGGTGGATTCCTCCTGTGAATCGATAGATCGCGGAAAATGCGGGGAAATTTATAAAAAAGGCCAGAAATATGATTATGGTTAAGAATACAGGCAAAACCCGACTTCGAATGAATTTGCGCATCAGGTAGTACACGATAAAGAAAAACGCCGCCACGATCAGAACATACCAGTACTCCAGCAGCGCACCATAACGCACCATCCCTAAAAATGCACCCTCGTTCAAGAAAAAGACCAGATAAATTAGAATCGCGAAAAAGATAACAAAACAATAAGACAGTGCGGTGTCACTTTTTTGTGGAACCTCAAGAAAGAACTTCAACGAAAAGAAAAGGATCATCGTAATGATCAGGTAACCAACGGAAGGCAGCAGATAATACCACTGCCGGTAGGGATTACTCACGAGAGATTCCCAGTATTGAATTCCAATATCTTTAAAGAAAATGTCGATGTAATGAGAAATAATCCCGGTAATTTCGAGACCCCCCCACGCCAACAGGAGGGCAATCATGGCCCAGATGATCTTGGTCTTGCGTGATTTGATTCGCTTCCAGAATTTGAAAACCAGAAAAACGATAAAAACCACATAGTTAACGAGGATGATCTTAAAATTCGAATAAGGATCGATCAAAATATATGCAGCGATAGCGAGGAGAACCAGAATTTTCCATAGATGACGCCTGAAATAGAGCTTGACAGTTGAGCGCTCAAAATCGAATAGATCAAGTAAGAAAATTGCAGACAGGAAAAAGAAAAAGGGGATTATCGCGTATTCCCGTACTGTCCGCGCCACCGATACGATCCATGGATTGACAGTGAACAATACCACGCTGGCCAGCCCCGTAAAGCGGTTGATCTTTTTTCCCAGAAAGTACAAAGGAAAGATAGCCAGCATATTCATGATGACCATTGGCAGGCGTGCCGCCCATTCGTGTGCGCCAAAAAGCCTGAAACTGAAATAGACTGGCAATGTGACAAGATAATATGCACGCGTGTATGATGGCTGTTCGCCATGAATGAGGCTGAGCGCGGTACGAACATGTGGGTATTCATCCACATACAACGGGAAGCGATCCAGGTTGATGAACCGCAGAACCAGGCCTGCTGCAAAGCATACGCTGAGGATGATCACAGTAAATGGCAACGCTTTGCGTCTCTCGTACTGGTCGTCCTCAAATGAAATGAAATTCCAACCCTTCCGAAATCCTTCTCGAGCTGTCTTCCAGAGAGAAACCAAGAAACCCCCGCCCAGGATCACCGCCAGGTAGGGCACCAACCGCAAGACCATGGCAACCGAACGGATCTCGGCCCGTGATGTAAGCCCATAATAACAAAACAGCAGACCAAGAATGATCAGGTTAATACCTGTGAAGACCAGAGCCAGGTTCCAGGCCAGTGTAGATTGATGCTTTTGGCTACTCTGGAAGTAAATATCGGTTAAGGTAAAGATCAACAGCAAATCAAACACTACCAGAGCAATGAGCTGCAGATTTGATGTTGAGAGTAGCCGTGGAAAATCAAACCACTCCATCCCGGCAAAAAACACCCCACATCCCAGCAGAAGGGTTCCCAGTATGATGTAAACTACGATTCGATATTTACTCAGCCAAGACAGATTTCTTTTCACATCCACCTGATCAATTGGATTCTTGCGCTTTCGCTCTAAACATGCTGGGGGCGACTCATAAATTTTAACCTGATTTCTAATATTCGCTCAAATCAAATGAGTTACGATACAATAAACCTATCAGAATCATACGAAAGGATTGAGCCATGCAGCCTGTTGAGATTCGTCCATCAATCTACTGGATTGGGGTCAATGATCGTCACACTGAGTTATTTGAAGGATTATGGTCGATCCGTGAAGAAGGGGTTTCGTATAACAGTTACCTGATCAACGATCAGAAAAAAGCTATCATTGACCTGTGCAATAAACTGTCCACCGATGAATTGATCGATCAAATCACGACGTTCATTCATCTTCCCGAGCTAGATTACATCGTGATCAATCACCTGGAGCCCGATCATTCTGGCGCGCTGAAGACCATTATCCAACTCGCTCCAAATGTCAGATTGCTTGGATCTGCAAAGACCAGAGAAATGCTGGAATCGTTCTATGGCATTACTGAAAACGTTCAGGTCGTTGCAGATGGAGAAGAGCTTAACCTTGGCTCTCATAAATTGAAATTCTTCTCCACGCCCTTTGTGCACTGGCCTGAAACGATCATGACTTACGAGATGACCGAAAAAATTCTGTTCTCATGCGATGGCTTCGGCGGTTACGGCGCTCTCAATGGATCAATCTTCGATGATAAGAACGTCCCTCTTGCCTGGTATGAAGAGCAGGCCCTGCGTTATTACTCGAACATCGTGGCCAGTTTTTCCAAGCCGGTGAAGAATGCCATCGCTAAACTGGCAGCCTTTCCGGTGGCAGTTGTGGCTCCCTCGCACGGGTTGATCTGGCGGAATTCACCCCAGCGCATCATCGATCTTTACAATACCTGGGCGGGTTATGCAGGTGAACCCGGAGACCCGGCTGCAACGCTGCTCTACGCCTCGATGTATGGCAACACTGAGCGGATGATGGAGACGGTTGCCCAGGGTATGGCCGACGAAGGGTTATCCATCAATATTTTTAACGTGGCAAAAGATTCCATCAGTTATATCTTGTCGTCGCTTTGGTTAAGGCGCGGCGTCATGATCGGTGCACCCACCTATGAGGGAAAGTTATTCCCTTATATGGCCAATGTATTATCCATGGCGCAACGAAAACACATCTTCAACAAAATCGCCGCTGGTTTCGGAAGCTGTGCCTGGCTGGGCGGCGGTCAACGTGAGTACAATGACTGGATCGCAGAACTTAAATGGCAATCCTGCGGCAGTCTCGAATTCAAAGGCGCTCCAACATCTGCTGAGCTGGAAGAGGGACGGAAATTTGGCGCCGCTTTCGCCAGGAAGGTAAAGGAAGGGGTTTAAGAATCCTCATTAGCGCTCTACCACGCGAAAAATCAGCCAGATTGATGCAGCAGCAGCCCTCAAGTGGTTCTGTGACCGTAATTGCCCCCAGGCATCAAATTTGATACTATTAAGAAGCAATGGGTCTGGACTACAGTTATCTGCTGTATTTCAAACGCGAAGCGCTGTGGGACGTTTTGCAGGGAATCACCGGTATCTCACGTCCCAGCCCTCTGCCTACCCTCGTAACGTACCCGGATCATTTTCGCACAATACACCTGGAAACCTGGGGGAGGAATGAGCGGATTATCTATCATGATGATCCACAGTTCGGATTTACAGCATCCATTTACTTCCCACCAGATGACGATATCCTTACATACCTGAAGCATTTTTCCCACGAGAAATTTAATTTATTGGCAGCAGAAAGCCCGCTGGGGTTACCTGTCGGCTGCATCTACATCACGGTTTACAATGACCCTGCGGTTTTCGATGATCGGGCTTTGGATCCCAATCTGGTCTTATTCGAGTTCGGAACTTCTGGCTCGACCATGAGCATCCTTTTCAGTGAATCTGTGTCCATCCGAAAGAGGTTTGAAGACCTGTTGGTACAATATGAGGGTGTTTGTGGCGTGTTAAATTTAGAAGACTATGCGCATGTAATCTGGTTGAACGGCCGTCCCCTGGATCTGCGGATCCCCGATCCGTTTATGCCGCCTGGCGAGATTGAAAAATTCATGAGAGAACATGAAATCAGTGAGGGAGAGGAATGATCGAATTACCTGAAGCCAATACACTGGCAAAGCAAATAGAAGAGACGTTGATGAAAAAAACGGTCAAATCAGTCTTGGCTGCATCTTCACCCCACAAGTTTGCCTGGTTTCTGGGCGACCCGGCTGAATACCCCCGCCGCCTTCAAGGAAACAACATTCTTACAGCAGAAGCGGCAGGTGGTATGGTCGAAATCAAGCTCAATCATGCGCATCTGCTGTTTTGCGATGGGGTCAACCTTCGTTATCACCAGCCAGGTGATCCCATTCCATCGAAACACCAACTCTTGCTGAGCTTTACAGACGGCAGCGCGCTCTCTGCATCCGTTCAAATGTACGGTGGTCTCTATTGTTGGGTTGATGGAGACCCATTTGATAATGCATATTATCTGGCTGCGAAGGAAAAACCTTCGCCTCTGAATGATGAGGCTTTTGATGAAGCCTATTTTCTACAAATCTTGACGAATGAAAAAACCATGAACCTCAATCTAAAAGCGGCCCTCACGACCCAACAGCGTATTCCAGGCCTCGGAAACGGCGTTTTGCAGGATATTCTATGGCAGGCAAAACTCTCGCCACACTGCAAAGTGAACACCTTATCTGCAGAAGAAACCTACACCTTGTTTCTAAGCCTTAAGCAAACCCTTGCAGAAATGACGCGTCTGGGCGGACGGGATACAGAAAAAGACCTTTTCGGAAGGCCAGGCGGGTATAAAGTGATCATGTCATCCAAAAAACAGGGCAGCCCGTGCCCTGATTGCGGTGCGCCGATTGTAAAAGAGGCTTATCTGGGTGGAAGCGTTTATTACTGCAGGGAATGTCAGCGCTCTTAATTCCCCAATGCGGTGATCTTTCTGAGCACTTGATTCATCTCTGAATGTAAAATACTTCAGATGTGGCAGAGATGATTGATTGACGAATCTAAATGATGACTGGAGTTTTCAAATGGCTGCTCGTTTAATCGTGTACGGTGACGCTCTCATGGATGTTACTGCCCTGATCCAGTCTCTCCCAAATCAAGGGGGTGACATTATTTCAGATTCCATCACGCTGGTTCCAGGTGGATCAGCGGCAAATTGTGCGGTCATCGCTGCCAGACTCGGAATTGATGTGAAGTTTGTTGGTGTTCTATCAAATGACCGATTGGGAACATTCGTACTGGAAGATCTGCAAGAGAACGGAGTCGATACATCATTTATTAAAATGATCCACGGGAAGACCGCCACGGTGATTGATTTAATCGACCAAAGCGGAGAACACACCATGATCTCCTGTCGTGGAGCTGCAGCAAACGAACTTTACGGAAAAATCGATCCCGCGCTCTTTCAAGAGGGTGATATTTTCCATGTGTCAGGTTATGTCTTTCAATCGCAATCTTCAAAATCAACAGCGATCGAATTGATCCACCTGGCGAAAAAGGCTGGGGCTAAAATCTCTCTTGACCCCTCATACAATTTCGCCAGAACGGCAATGCAGAATCATAAAGAGATCCTCTCACAACTGGATTATTTTTTCCCCAATGAAAGCGAAATGCAGTTCATTGCGCAATCTGCCAGCGAAAAAGATGCGCTTAAATATTTGAAAGAATTGGGCATGAAAACCATTATCTTAAAAAAGGGGGCAGCAGGCTGTTACCTTGCCGATCGCACGAATGATCGATTGATCGAAGCATACCAGGTTCGCGACGTAGTAGATACGACCGGTGCAGGAGATGCATTCGCAGGTGGATTTCTCGCGGGAAGGATCAAAGGACTGACCCCTTACCAATCAGTTAAACTCGGACATGCGTGCGCAGCCATCATTGTTACCGCAATCGGCGGACATTCCGCGCCTTTGGATTTTGATATCCTTAGCCGCTTTGCGGATGAGTTTCAGGACGAGGAATTGGGTACTGCAATCAAGATCCTGTGGTCATAAAACCTTTTGTTCCCTTTTGTGTCTTTTCTTGAATCAAAATGATCTAAAGCACCTTTTCCTCTCATCTCTATCATTTCAGTATAAAATTCAAGCATGTTTAATCACACCCCACAAGATCACGCTCAATACGTTAATCAAACTTTTTCACGCATCGCCCGGCACTATGACCTGATGAACCGCATCATGACCGGTGGCATGGATATTCTGTGGCGAAAGGAAGTCATCCGCCTGGCAGATCTTCCTGCCAACAGTAAGTTGCTGGATCTGGGGACCGGTACCGGTGACCTGGCAAGAGCTGCCCGGCGGCATACTCCGTCATGTGAAATCACCGCAGCAGATTTCACGCTGGAAATGATGACCGTTGTAAATCAATGGGATGGAATCCGGCGCTGTACCGCTGATGCGCTCAACCTTCCATTTGAAAACAATACTTTTGATGCGGTCATTTCGGGTTTCTTGATGCGCAATGTGAGCGATGTCCCCAATGCTCTCGATGAACAATACCGTGTGCTAAAGCCTGGTTCAAAAATCGTTATCCTCGATACCACAAGGCCACGTCCAAACGTTTTCTCTCCCCTGATTCGTCTTTATCTGCGATATGTGATCCCATTTTTGGGCACTCTCATCACCGGTGATAAAGAAGCCTATACCTACTTGCCTGAATCAACCCGTAATTTTCTTAAAGCGGAGGAGCTTGCAGGTGCGATGAAAGATGCGGGGTTTGTTGAAATTACTTTCAGAATCAGGATGTTTGGCACGATAGCGATTCACACGGCAAAAAAACCATAATTCAGTCGGGTACATGAACGCATTCTTGCCTGCTGTGCCATCACGAGCAGGCGTTTTTTTGTTTTGCGATTGTCTCCATGATCACCAGTCAGCAATAAAAAAGTGATTGTTACACATGGCTAAAAATAACATGACAATGATTATGGTTATTGGATAAAATAAGTTATATAATATAGATATGTTTTATCTTATTTATCTTAATATAATAAAAGGAGAATGATGTCAAAACTTTTTCATCCCTCACACCTTGAAGATGCACCCTTTATCAAATCGATTTTCAGCAACACAAAATGGGCATGGTTGTGGTTGGCTGTACGAATCTATGTTGGCTACCAGTGGTTGAATGCCAGTCTCCATAAACTTTCAGATCCAAAATGGATGCAAACGGGGGAGGCGCTCAAAGGCTACTGGACGAACGCGGTAAGAATTCCTGAAGCTCCAGCTAAACCGCCAATCAATTATGATTGGTACCGCTCCTTTATTCAAACCATGCTCGATCGTGAATCATATGTCTGGTTTGCGAAATTGATTGCAGTTGGCGAATTGCTGGTAGGTGTGGCATTAATCATTGGATTGTTCGTCGGGGTTGCCGCCTTTTTTGGAGGTTTAATGAACTTCAATTTCCTCCTGGCAGGCTCCCTCAGTTCAGGCCCGGTTTTATTATTACTTGAAATCCTGTTGATGATCGCCTGGAAGATTTCTGGCCACTGGGGCGTCAATTACTTCATCCACAAGTATTTTGGAACATTCTGGCAACCCGGGCCGGGGTTGAAACGAAAGACTGCGTAGTTACTTGAGCGCCCGAGGAAACTCAGGCGCTCAAAATTTATCCATTATTATTACAGAGAATCTGATGGTTTAGTGTGTCAATGAGGACGCAAATTCAATCATCGCTTCGATATCTGCAAAATTACTCATCATCCCCACTGAAATTCGTACCGCACCAGAAGCCTTGTTATTGATACACAAGCGAAACTCATCATAGGTTAATCTTTGATCGTGATCCGGACGCCCAAAACAGGTGATTAACTCTGATGGCGAAATTTCCAGCGCTACCTCTCCTGCACCAGGGTTACAAAAGCAGCCGGTTCTCAAAGAGATGTTTTTTTCATTCGCTTTGGCTTCGATCCAGCGATGGTCAATGACATTTCCGTGGGGATCAAAGAAGTTCAACGCAATCGCTCCACCCCGCCTGTCAGTGCTGAGCGGGCCATAAATACGCACCAGAGGCTTGCCATTTTGATGTTTCAATTGCACAAGGTTGTTCAGCAACCAGCCTGTCAGGCACTTGACCCGTGTGTGAATGCGTTCCATACCGACTCGTTCTATAAATTCGAGCCCAATCATCACTGCGGGGATGTCTAAATAATCCAATGTTCCGTCTTCAAATGCCGCCGGTGCATCCGCAAGATAATGCTTTTTGGCCTGCACGGATGCGACGGTGATTGTTCCACCGGCAAACCATGGCCGATGAAGCTTCGAAAGAACACTGCGCCGGGCGATCAGTGCCCCGATGCCTGTCGGATATCCAAACATTTTGTAAAAAGAAATGGGAACAAAATCTGGATGCCACTTCGTGAGGTCCAGGCGGTTCGTTGGAGCAAAAGCTGCCGCATCCAACAGCACATCCCATCCTTCTGCCTGTGCCTTTCCAATCCATTCCAGTGGATGCTGAACCGATGAAAAATTGGACTGCGCCGGATATGCAAACAGGTTGTGGCAACCCACCTTTCCCTGTTTCAAATGCTCTTCAAGTTTATCTTCTCCCACCCGCATTTCTGGTGGAAAAACCGGAAGGTAGCGGACCGTTGCACCCTTGGCCTGTGCGTATTCTCGAATGCCGTTGACCGAGTTGTGGTTGTCGTAAGTCAACAGGTAGCTGCACTCGCTGCCAAACGGGTATGATTCACCTACCAGTTTAAGAGCACCGCTGGCATTCTGAGTGAAAATTACTACGTATTCGTCAGGCGATGCATTGAAAAAATTCAGGATCGCCCGGCGGGTCTTTTCAACCCACATGGTTGACACACTTGAGGTGGGATTCGAGGAATGCGGATTCCCGAACACGTCCTCTAGTAGCATCTGTTGGTGAGAACGAATTTGCGCCTCCGAATAGAGTCCGCCACCCGTGTAATCGAGGTAGACCTGATGATTGCGATCAAGCCGAGAAAATTCTTTTGCCCGCAGATCATCAATGAATATGGTTTCAGTAAATTCAGGGAATTGTTGAAGGAAGGTTGAATAGCGGTCGTTAGTCATGAGCAAATTAAACCACATTTCCAGATTTCCACGAAATCGTATCAATATATAATGGAGATATGATCGAACGCGAAGAACTTGTTGATATGCTCCATAAAGTCAAGCAATTCAATCGCCTTCCGCGTGATGTGGTTTCCAGCATCATCAACGCGGGTCATATAAAGCGATACAACAGCGGGCAATTTATTTTCCATGCAGAGGACCCATGTTCAGGTATGTTTGTGTTGATTAATGGCCAGGTGGATCTTTGCATGGAAGGTCCCGAAGGCCAGGTTTCAATTCTAGCCACAATTTCACCTGTGATCATGTTCAATGAGGTGGCTGTGCTGGATGGCGGGCCGAACCCGATCAGTGCGGTTGCAACCTCTGATATTCTTGTGTGGCATATCAGTTACACCCAATTCCAGAAAATCCTGCTCGAAATTCCCCAGGTCGGCATCGCCCTGTTAAATATCCTTGCCAGACGCAACCGGCTGCTCATTTCCCACTACGATGACCTTTCCTTCCGTACGGTACAATCCCGTCTGGCCAAACACCTGATCGACATCAGCGAAGGTGGAACGCTGCCGATTGATCGTTCACAGCACCCGGTCAAAACCATCGCTGCCCGCATTGTGACAGGGCCAGAAGCGGTCAGCCGTACACTGAAAGTGTTGAAACTCGACAACCTCATCACCTGCACCCGGCAGGAAATCACCATTAAAGACTTGAAACGGCTGCAGAACCTCGCTCGAATGGATTTCTAAACCCGAAGAAAAACCATTGCGAATTGTATCAAGTTGATTAAAGTCAATGACTTTATCAACCGCTTTTGTTATGCTTTCAGGTGATTGAAATTATCACAGGAGATAAATATGCAGTGGATATATAAAAGGTTTAGATTCCTCTTTTCTTCCACCAAGGGCTTGATTTTGATGGGTATCGCATTCGCTGCTCTCATTTCAGCTTTGTTTGGCATGCTTTCCGGTCCGATGGCTGACTATGGGATCAAGGATGTGGTAATCAGAATCTTGAAAATGGATCTTGATCCAGCCGAACGTGAAGGCCGTTTGATCGTCCTTTATCACACTCTGGCGATGATCGTGGTCGCTGTTGAAGTCTACATGATCACTGACTTATTGAAGATGAAAGACGGTCAGCGATTGACCATTAACAGCACCATCACCGTCGGGTACCTGATGGTGATCTTTGGAGGATTGCCGTTTGCATACTGGGGGCACAACTGGGCGTTTCATGGAATCTATATCGCCGGTTTATCGTTGATCTTCTTTGCAGGTTGTATGCTTCTGGTGGCCCTCTGGCCCTGGCAAAAGGCATATCAGTTGACAGATATGACCTATGCGCATACCAAAAAGGGGTTCGATATGGAGCGCATCGCGTTTTTCGCCATGGCATTGACCACGCTCATTTCTGCAATTTTTGGCGCGATCCCCGGCTCGTACTTTGGCAATGGGTTCACGGCATTTCTGGCTGAGAATGTCGTCCGCGAACCCCATAAACTGGCGCTCGATCTTTCGGTGATCGGCCACCTGCATATCATGCTGGCTTTGATCTGTATCGCTGCGGCCCTGATTATTGGCCGCTGGATGGATTTCAGGGGTATTCTGCATAAGATTGCCATGCCGCTTTATATTGCAGGAACCATCATCCTTTCTTTGGGCACATGGCTGGTGGTTTCATTCGAAGAGATCGCCCATTTCATCATCTATGGCGGTTCTACCCTGGCCATGCTTGGCGCGCTTTTTCTGGTTATCTTTTCATGGGATAAATTGATACGCACCGGCCTGGCTGAAAAGGGATTGAAAAAAGGGAATTTTTTTCAGGGAATTGCTGCCCTGGTACGCGATCCGCTTAAATTCGGTGCTACATGGCAAATGGTTTTTATGAACTTTACCGTCAGTGGAGTTGGTATTTTCACGGCGGTTAAATTGGATGAAATCTTCCGCCAGTGGCAATTTATTGACGAACGTTCCATCCTGACCGGCCACTGGCATATCCTGGGAACGCTAATGGCTACGATCCTGCTTCTATATTACGCTGATCTGGCAGGGCTCAAAGGGAAAGCCCGCCAGTGGTTCGGCTGGCTGGTGATCATCTTCTCGGATGTGGCCTTCGGGGCTGTCACAATCTATGAAATGCGCCGCCTGTTTGTTATCGAAGCTGAACAACAGCCCCTCCTCAACCGCACCACTCTTGCAGGTGACATCGGCCTTGGGGTCTTACTGTTGACACTTGCAGCCATCATGGTCTGGAGGTTGATTGACCTGTTCAAAAAGAAAGGACATTGGGCCAATGAAATTGAAGAGAGATTAACGAAGAAAGACGAGGTGGCAAAATGAAACGTTACTTGATCACGCTGCTTGTCCTCACCTTTGTCCTCGCCGCCTGCCAGACGGTGGATTTTCAAACCTCTGCGCCGGTGTTCAATACCCGTATCGATCCTACCTCATGGGCAGTTATTCCTGCCGGATCTTTTCTTCAGGGTCAATTCAACGAAGAAGCATCCATTGATTATGATTATGAGATCATGGTCACGGATGTTACGAACGCCCAGTACGCTGAATTCTTGAATGCAGCTCTGGCTGATGGTTCGGCAATATTAAACAACGGGCAGATTGAAGGTTATTATGCCGGTGATCCATTTACCGGAGCGCGACATGAAGTGGAAATTGCTGCCGGGAACTACATCTACATTCCTGTGGGTGATCCATATCTGAAATTATATTTTGACGGTTCTACTTTTTCGCCCAAAGACGAGTGGGCAAATCACCCGATGACGATGGTTTCTTGGTTTGGAGCAAAAGCCTATTGCGAATACTACGGCTGGCGTCTGCCGACCGAACTGGAATGGGAAAAGGCTGCGCGTGGCACCGATGGACGCCCATACCCCTGGGGCAATGAAATCGCCCGCAATAACGCCAACTATTATTTCAGTCGCGATCCCTTCGAAGATATGAGTCTTTACGGCTCGCGCACCACGCCGGTAGGTTTTTATAATGGCTCGACCTATGACGGATACGAAACCATCAACTCAGCAAGTCCGTATGGGGTCTACGATATGGCAGGGAATGTCTGGCAGTGGACTGCGAATATTTATGATTCTCAACACTACCGCTACATGCGCGGAGGAAGCAAGGATGTGTACGAAAACAACCTTCGCGTCTGGGTCAGAAACAACGCGACCCCAACTTTTACCAGCCCGGGTGTGGGCTTCCGCTGCGTCCGGTAACTTACTGGTATTGGAGTTAAATTGAAAAAGTTTTTTCATCAAATAAGGAACTACTGGCCTCTTTTCAAGAGCCTCCAGACGGGTCTGCTCACTGTAACCGGGCTCGCTGGATATATGAGCGCGCGCTGCCCGATCACCCACTGGTCCACGATGGTAGGGCTGGTGCTCAGCCTGATATTCTCCATCAGTGGTTCCACCGTTTTAAACATGTGGTACGACCGCGATATTGATCAAGTCATGAATCGCACCCACCACCGACCTATCGCCAATGGCAGCGTATCACCCGCAGAAGCCCTGCGGTTAGGATTGGTTCTCTCGGCATTAGGAGTTGGAATCGCATTATTGCTTTCTCCGTTGTATGCCCTGGTCATCTTTGCGGGAATATTCTTCGATGTGATCCTCTACACGATCCTGCTAAAGCGAAAAACCTGCTGGTCGGTCATCTGGGGAGGAATCGCCGGGGGAATGCCAATCCTGGCCGGAAGAACACTGGGAATGGGGCATCTGGATGGGATTGGAATCATGCTGGCTCTGGCTGTTCTCTTCTGGATCCCGACACATATCTTGACCTTCAGCCTGCGGTATCGGGATGATTACTCGGCTGCGTCCATTCCAACCTTTCCTTCCATCTACGGCGACCAATTTACCCGCGTCACGATAGCCATTTCCAGTATCCTGGCTGCGGTAATGATCGGCGCTGCTGCGATTTTGATCGGTGTGAATGAAGGAATCCTGCACCTGCTGGGTATCCTTTCTGGCGGGTTGATGATCCTGGCATTTCTGATGATGGTGAGACCATCACCAAAGTTGAATTTCAGTCTGTTTAAATTTGCTTCGGTGTACATGCTTGCAGCAATGATATTGCTCGCATTATAAAAAAATACGAACAAAGAAAGGAACCAACATGAAACCAGATAGCGGTTTGGCAAAGTTCCTGCGTTTTGTGGGTATCTTGTTGATGTCCATTACTGCAGGGTTCACCATTTTGGGTGGAGCGGGAACATCCTGTGCGGCGCTCTTCCCAACAAAGTGGGATTCAATGGCACCCCTTGCCCCCTTCCAATGGTTGTATATTCTCTATGTTATCGTGACCATTGCGATAGGCGTGATGGGCATCCGGGCGGTCGTAATGCTAGTCAAGGGCAAGCCGGGTTCATACAAAGCAGCATTGACCGCATTGATCCTTGGTGTGGTGGTGGGAATCATCCATATCATCACGTCTCGCAGCCTGCGCGGGTCATCCATGCCCGTTGACGCCGTGGTCTACATGACGGTATTGACCCTTGCAGTCTTCCTCATCTTCCGGATTCCAGGAATCTGGCAGGGGATAGATTACACCAGAGCACCACGTAAGGAAGTGAAAAAGAGCGGCGGAGCAGCCGCCATCGTTGTGGGTATGCTCTGTCTGACCATTCAGTTCTTTATGGCTTCTACCCACACCTGGAACGGTGTGAACTTCGCCGACGCTTTCCATGCAACAATGTCAATCGTGGGCAGCGCGTTCATTTTATTTGGCAGCGGATTGATCCTTAGCAGCCTATGGACGCCATCTTTCAAGAAGATCAGAGCCGGAAGTGTGGTTTCAGCGAAATAATTTCTCCTTCTAAGAAAATCTTGATCAAAAAGCAGGAGTTCGTATCGAACTCCTGCTTTTATCTGAGAATATTGAAATCAATGAATCTCACTTAAACCTAAGAAAATCCCATAAGAGTGAAATTGATCCATCACTGCTTCTTCATATTTCACAAGTCAATAAAAATCCACCAATTCTACACAAATTCTGCATACCAGTGATCTATCATCAACATCAGAGAACACTTCTTTCTCCTCCTGTGACAAGAACAAATCTCCATGTTCATCCCTTGGGCTCACGGTAAGCGCCAAGGGATGAACGCTTTTATAGAAAAGAGTACATGTGAATTTTAACCTCCTCAATAAATCTCCTATCAGCCTGCACATTTTCTCCATATTTGAAAATTAATATAAAGAGTGAAATTATTACCCAAGGAGCAAGTTATGTCTCACAAACCTCATTCATTGTTGTTGGCTGCTTTTTCAATTGTGGCCATATCGTCTTTGCTGGCTGGATGTTCGAAGAACGCCAGAGTATCTGCAGAAGCCGGAACGGGAATCGTAACTGAATCAACGTTAACCGATACCGTTGATTCATCTGGCTCGGTGCAGGCAGATCAGGTGGCCATCCTGACCTGGGATACGAGCGGTGTGGTCAGTGTTGTGAACGTTCAAACCGGTGATTTTGTGAAAACCGGTGACGTGTTAGTCGAGCTAGATTCCACAACGGTTCCCGCTGAAGTCATCCAGGGATATGTTGATCTGGCAGAAGCCAAACTTGCACTCGAAGATGCGAAATCCAATTCATCTACTGCCAAGGCTGCAGTAGCTCTGGCAGAAGCAAAAGCTGCTTATGAAGAAGCGCTTGGACATTATTATCAAATCGGTGTCAGTTATGGTGATCAATCTGATATCGCCGAAATCGAAGCTGCTTTGAACATTGCTGAGATTCAACTGAAACAAGCCAACGAGCGATTAACGGATTTAAGCAGCCTGGCAGATGATAACCTGCAAAAGGCTCAGGCCGTCCAGAATGTGCTTAACTGCCAGGAAAACGTCAATGAGCTGAAAACTACTTTGAATTACTACAAGAGCACTCCTGACGCTTTGGATGAGGAGACGCTCAAAGCCAATCTCGAATTGGCCAAGGCTGAACTCGACAGCGCACAGCGCGAGTATGACCGTGTCAAGGACGGACCAAACGCGGATGATATCGCGGTAGCCCAGGCAGCAGTGGACGCTGCGCAGGCCACTGTAAATAAGATGAAAATCATCGCTCCCTTCGATGGCGAAGTGATCGTGATCTATAACCAGGTAGGTGACCAGGTTTCTCAAGGCGAAAGTTCTGTAATTTTGGTTAACCGCGACAAGATGTACGTGGAAGTCTCAATTGATGAAACCTCCATTTCAAATATCAAGGTTGGAGATGTTGCCACGATTTCTTTTGATGCTTTCCCTGGCAAAGAAACCACCGGAAAGGTCACGTTTATCAATCCAATCGGCAGTTCTGTTTCAGGCGTTGTGAATTACACCGTGAGAGTCGAATTGGATAAGGCTGATCCCTCAATCCTGATCGGAGTCACAGCCAGCATCACGATTCAAACCGGTGACCCTGAATCTATTCTTTTTGTGCCCATCGAAGCCGTTCAGAGTGATGCTCAGGGTGAATATGTGACCAGAATCACGAATAACGGAGAAGAACGTGTAAGTGTGGTCAGTGGTCAGATCGTGAATGATACAGTTGTCGTGGATGGCGACCTTAAAGCCGGCGATATCGTGAAATTATATACTTCAACATCTTCATCTAGTGAAGATACAACTGAGACGCAGTCTTCCAGAGATAATTTCATTCCCGGTGGAAACTTCAACGGTGGAAATATGGACGGCGGCAATCCTCCTTCAGGCGGCGGGATGATGCCCTGATCCAGGTTATTCCAATCGACACAAACAAGGAATAATTATGATCGAAGTTAAGAACGTAACCAAAATATATAAGATGGGTGACAGCGAAGTGCATGCCCTGGATGGGGTGAGTCTTAAGATCAGAGACGGTGAGATGGTTGCGATCATGGGCCCTTCTGGCTCGGGAAAGAGCACATTGATGGCCATCCTGGGTTGCCTCGACACACCCACAAGTGGTGAGTATCTGATTGACGACAAAGATACCTCGAAGATGAAGGAAGATCAGCTTGCCCATCTCAGGGCACACAAAGTTGGTTTTGTCTTTCAGCAGTTCAACTTGCTTCCACGAACGAGTGCGCTGGAAAATGTGATGCTTCCTCTCACCTATGATGGAACCAAAACAAAAGAACGCGTTGAACGTGCAAAGAAAGCGCTGGAATTGGTGGGGTTGTCTGACCGACTGCAACACCACCCCAACCAACTTTCTGGCGGCCAGCAGCAGCGCGTGGCGATCGCCCGGGCTCTGGTGAACGAACCTTCCATTTTGCTGGCAGATGAACCCACAGGTAATCTCGACAGTAAAAATGGTGATGAGATCATGGCCATTTTTCAGCAGCTTCACCGCGAGAAACACCAAACCGTTGTTTATGTCACACACGACATCTTCATCGCGCGTCACACCGAGCGCATCATCTTTCTGATGGATGGCAAGATTGTGCGTGACGAAGTTGTCAGAAATCCGATCAAAGCCGGCACTCAACGACCTGAAGAAATGTTAAACAACGGTAACCACAACGGCATTCGCCAAAACGGAGAGGTGTTGAAATGAATGTGATCAATAACGTGCGAGTGGCCATTAGAGCTTTACGCGCCAATATGCTGCGCTCTTCATTGACCGTGCTTGGAATTGTTATCGGTGTTGCTGCAGTTGTCGCCCTCTTATCCATTGGACGAGGAGCCACCTCCAATATCACCGAACAGGTGGAAAGTATGGGCACAAATCTGATCACAATCTCTCAGGGCAGGTTGTTTCGCCCAGGAATGGGTGGCGCATCCCGATCATCGTCGCTGATGTACAAGGATTACGAAGCCATCCAGGAAAAAGTGGAGGGAATTAACGGGATTTCTCCATATTATTCATCTCAGACACAGGTTTCCACAACCAGCCGCACCACAAATTACACCGTTATTGGAACATTACCTGCCTACCTGGAAGTGAACAATCTTGAGGTTGAGACCGGGCGCTTTATTACTGATACAGATAATCTCGAGCGCAGCCGGGTGGTTGTTATCGGACAGGATGTTTCAGATGACCTTTTTGAGGGGCTAAACCCAGTGGGCAGGACGATCAAAATCAATAATGTAACCTTCGAAGTCATTGGCGTTCTGGCTTCTAAAGGCACTTCTGGAATAGGCAGTGCCGACTCCAGCGTGATCATACCCATCCGCACCGGATATGCACGCGTTTTCGGTTCGATGGCGGTCTATAACGGTAATTACACCCTGTCAGGCATCACCATTTCAGCCGCGAGCCAGGATGTCATTGATTCGGTTATGAATAAGGTTGAACTGGTTTTACGTTCACAACATAAACTTGGATTGAATGATGATCTGGGGTTTACAATCTCCAGTCAGAAACAAATGCTTTCATCGCTTAGCGACATCAGCAATACCATGTCTGTTTACCTGGGGGCCATCGCTGGGATTTCCCTTCTCGTCGGCGGCATCGGGATTATGAACATCACTCTGGTTTCAGTCACCGAGAGGACGCGCGAGATTGGCTTACGAAAGGCGGTTGGTGCTCCGCAGAAGGCGATCCTTTTCCAATTTCTTGTGGAGACAATGACGCTGGCTGTACTCGGAGGTGTCATCGGGGTCATTCTGGGTTCGTCGATCGCCACGATCTTTACCTATCTCGATTTGATCACTGCCAAGGTAACATTCGATGTCATCCTGCTCTCTTTCACCTCTTCAGCCTTGATTGGCTTATTCTTTGGCATTTATCCGGCTTATCAAGCCTCAAAACTTAAACCCATCGAAGCCTTAAGATATGAGTGAACAAAACGGAGAATGAAGAATCATGAAAACGCAATGGAATCTCAGAAAAATCATCACACTAACTGTGCTGTTCCTGCTCATTTTAGTGGCAGGTGTTCTTCCTATGATCGGAGGAACCCGTATTTTTGGAGTAAACAATCCACCAGACGGGCAACCTTCGCAATATCGTGGTGATCTACCTGAGGATGGTTTTACTCCGCCACAGAATGGCGATTTTCAACCGGGTCAGATGAACGGAAACCCTCCTGATGGAATGGGACAAGAACTGCCGGATGGAAACATGCAAATCCCCCCAAGAATGGGTGAAGGTGGGCAAAGTGACACTCAAATGAAATTGAGGATGCTCTCTCAATATGCACTGGTGGGTGTGGTACTGCTCTTTGGATTATTGGGAATCATTGGATTATGGTTCGATAAGAAATGGGCAAAAATCATGCTCATCATTGTCGCGGCCACCACTTTAATTCCCTCGGTCATCTCTCTCTTCAATGTCATGAGAAGCCTGTCTATTGTTGAACCTGTCGTAAAAATTATCCTGTCAGTGGCAGTGATCGGATTGGCCTTTCTGCCGGCCAGGAGAACGGTTTTTTCCGTCGAAAATATATCATAATAAGAAGCGGAACTGAGGAGCCGGTCTTCCAGTTCCGCTCTTGCCAAATCAACACAAAATAAGGGATAATGATTACAGTATGGCGAAAAAGATTCTGATTATCGATGACGAACCAAAAATTGTTGAAATCTGCCGCGATTACCTTAAAGCGGCCGGCTTTGACGTGGTGCATGCGTTGGATGGAACCAGTGGGTTGGAGAAATTTCACAGAGAAAAACCAGACCTGATTGTTCTCGACCTGATGCTTCCCAATATCGATGGTTTGGATGTATGCCGCGAAATCAGAAAAGAAGGTTCCACCCCGATCATTATGCTCACAGCAAGGGTGGAAGAGAGTGATAAACTAATCGGGCTTGAGCTGGGTGCCGATGACTACATGACCAAACCCTTCAGCCCGCGTGAACTGGTAGCCCGGGTGCGCACCGTGCTACGCCGGGTTCAAGGAGACACCAGTGCAGAAGTGATTCGCAGCGGCAACCTGGTCCTCGATCGGAATCGGTTTATTGCCAACCTTGACGACCGCGAAATTGCCCTCACACCAACCGAGTTTGAAATCCTCGCCACTCTCGCCAGCCAGCCCGGACGCATCTTCACGCGCGCCCAACTGCTGATCGCCGTCAGGGGAGTAGCTTTCGAAAGTTATGAACGAGCGATTGATTCACATATTCGAAATCTACGAAAAAAACTCAATCCCACAGGTGAAGAATCGGGCTGTATCGTCACGGTTCATGGCGTAGGATACAAATTCACCGCTTGATCATCGATTATGTCTCAACCTTCGACCACATCCATTAAGTCTATTAAACGCCGACTCATCATGATTCTGGTGCGCGCCTTTCTGGTCGTGGGCGTGGTGGGTATGGTCGCGCTTATCGGATTTACGATCTTTGAGATCAGCCGCAATACTGAAAAGAATCCATTCTACCGTGATCCCAATGCGACGATCCTTGAAGCGTATTACCTGGGCCGTGGAAGTTGGGATGGCATCGAGGCCCTAGTCGATCCAGGTTTATATCCGGATTCGAAACTTATCCGCATGGATTGGGAAAATTTCATCCTCATTGACCAGTATGGCAGAGTTGTCATGTATTACGGCCAATTTAGTTCCAACCTGCCTTCAGACGTGGTCAAGATGCCAGTTGAAATCGAGCAAACCACACTGACCGCGCGTGGAAAGATCATCGGAACCTTGATTTCAGAAAAACGCCAGGTATCGCGTCCGGTACGTTTAACCCTCGGCACGATGAACCCCGTATTCATGGTTGCCGTTTTGTTGGTTTTATTGACTGTGGTCATCGGGGTATTGCTGATGAGGCGGGTAGTTAATCCGCTTTCGGAGGTAATCGCAGCATCTGAGAGTGTGGCGTCTGGAAACTTGAGTACGCGGATTAAGTTGAAAAAATCCAAAGACGATCTTTATGACCTTGGGGTTCACTTCAACAAAATGACTGAAGCACTGGAGCGCAATAATAACGAAAGACGCGCCATGCTTGCAGATATCGCCCACGAATTACGAACCCCGCTTTCAGTGATCCGCGGCAAGTTGGAAGGAATGATGGACGGCATCTATCCATCCAACGAGACGAATATCGCTCAGGCGCTCGAAGAAACCTACCTCCTCGAAAGGCTCGTTGAGGACCTTCGCCTGCTCACCCTTGCTGAGACACGCCAGCTTCACTTTGAGATGAAAGAAACCGACCTGGTAGACCTGGCTCGAAGAACCATTGGGGTTTTCGAACCACAGGCAGATTCAAAGAAGGTAAGCATTTCACTTGATACGGATGAAATGGATCTAATCATTAACATTGACCCACAGCGCATCGAACAGGTGATTGGCAATCTGATCGGAAACGCATTGCGCTTTGTTCCAGAAAACGGTTTTATCCAGTTAAGCCTGGCAAGAAAAGGTGAAAATGCCGAAATCACGGTATCAGATAATGGCCCCGGTGTAAAAGACGAGGACCTCCCGTTTATTTTTGATCGCTTTTTCCGCAGTGAGAAATCACGCGCCCGTGCAAGCGGAGGGGCAGGACTGGGGTTAGCCATTTGCAAGCAGTTGGTTGAAGCCCAGGGGGGCAAGATTAGCGCAGCCAATAAACCAGAAGGTGGATTAAGCGTAAAAGTAACCCTGCCAATCTCCAGAAAATGATCCAACAAATTCTAAAACCAGAGCAGCCTCTAGCTGCTCTTTTTTAATTCCGATCCTGCGAACGAAGCCGGGAATGAATCCGAATCAAGGCTTTGTAAAATGACCAATCGCAAGAAAGAAGTTCAGCAGAAAACAAAAGACAAGATTTTCATCTCGCAATTCTATGATTAATAATCCGCACAAAAAACGTTAGCGTCTCTGTCAATGGTGTAAATTCATTGTGTGGAATCTTTAAGGTTCAAGGGTGTCAATGAACAGGCGCCAGAGTAAATGGCATGACCTCAGCCATCATCAAGGGTTGCGGCCCATACAATA
>Ga0208826_1001391_pt1 | contig 20553 bp, 16 predicted proteins | sample AD_UKC115_MetaG_FD_184451 | JGI IMG/M metagenome (GOLD analysis project Ga0208826, IMG submission 184451) | Active sludge microbial communities of municipal wastewater-treating anaerobic digesters from Hong Kong - AD_UKC115_MetaG (SPAdes)... | ecosystem: Engineered > Bioreactor > Anaerobic >...
GCACGCTGCACCGGCCGGCGAACCTGGAGGATTTGTTCCTCAAGCTCACTGGGCGCCAGATTCGTGAGGATGGTTGAGCGCACCCCGAACCGATTACCCCCGCAGCCCACTTGCAACAAATCCGTTACAAGCACGGCACACGGAGTCACCAGCAAAATCGAAACAAAAACAGACTGAACTATGCCATCCGCCAAACTCACACTCGCCCGCCTGGAAAGCCTGCTGCTCACGGCGTGCGATGACCTGCGCGGCAACATGGATGCCAGCGAGTACAAGGAATACATCTTCGGCATGCTGTTCCTCAAGCGCGCCAGCGATCTTTTCGATCAGCGTCGGGAAGAGATCAAGAAGGAAGGCAAGGCGGCGGGTCTGTCTGAGGCTGACATCGCCCTCAACCTTGAAGACCCGGATCAGTATTCGGGCAAGTATTTTTACGTGCCACCGCGTGCCCGCTGGAACGACCCGTGGGTCGACGATGCTGGCAACACACAACCAGCCCTCAAGCACGTCAAGGAAAACGTCGGCTCCACGCTCAACAAAGCGCTGGAAGCCCTGGAAGAAGAAAACGCCGACGCCCTGCAGGACGTGCTCAAGGGCACCATCAACTTCAACCGCAAGATCGGCCAGAACACGCTGGATGACGACACCCTGGTCGACTTCATCCAGAACTTCGAAAAGATCCCGCTGCGGGACGATGATTTCGAGTTCCCCGATCTGCTCGGTGCCGCCTATGAATGGCTGATCAAGCACTTTGCCGATTCGGCGGGCAAGAAGGCGGGCGAGTTCTACACCCCGGCCGAGGTCGTACGCATCTGCGTCGAAATCTGCGACCCCAAAGAAAACATGAGCGTGTACGACCCGACCGTTGGGTCGGGGGGCATGCTGATCCAGGCCCGCGACTACCTTCGCGAATGTGGGGCCGATGCTGCCGAGTTGTCACTCAACGGGCAAGAAAAGATGGGCACCACCTGGTCCATCTGCAAGATGAACATGCTGCTGCACGGCATCTCGCACGCCGACATCCGCAACGCCGACACCCTGGCCGACCCGCAGCACAAAGACGAAAACAACGAGCTGCGCCGCTTCGACCGTGTGCTCGCCAATCCGCCCTTCAGCCAGAACTACGCCAAGACCAAATCCAAGGACGACGGCAGCGGCGCGAAGAAGAAGGAGCCCATCGCCTACCCTGGCCGCTTCCACGTCTGGATGCCGGAAAAAGGCAAAAAGGCCGACCTGATGTTTGTGCAGCACATGCTGGCCGTGCTCAAGAGCAATGGCCGCATGGCCACTGTCATGCCGCACGGCGTGCTGTTCCGTGGCGGTGAGGAGCGCGAGGCGCGCCAGTACTTCATCGACCGGGGTTACCTCGAGGCCGTCATTGGCCTGCCCAGCAACCTGTTCTACGGCACCGGCATCCCGGCCTGCATCCTGGTGCTGAACAAGGAAGGTGCCCAGCAGCGCGATCACGTGCTCTTCATCAATGCCGACCGCGAATACCGCGAGGGCAAGGCGCAAAACCACCTGCGTCCGGAAGACATTGACAAGATCGTGCACGCCTACCGCGATGGCAAGAACATCGACGGTTACGCCAAACGTGTGCCGGTGGCCGACATCAAGACGGAAGACTACAACTGCAACATCCGCCGCTATGTGGACAACGCCCCGCCGCCGGAGCCGCATGACGTGCGCGCCCATCTGCACGGCGGCGTGCCAGTCAGCGAAGTCGATGCCCTGGGCCACTTTTGGCAGAACTACGCGGGCCTGCGCGAAAGCATCTTTATGCCCCGTGCCGCGGCAAACCATGGCATCTGGTATGCCGACTTTGCCGCCCCCCTGGCCGACAAGCGCGACATTGCTCCGCACATCAACAGCCACACCAGTGTCACCCAGCGCCACGCCCAGTTCATGACCGATCTGGCCGACTGGTGGCAACAGCACCTGCCCGTCATCGAGGCGCTGGCACCGGATGCGGACAACCAACACGCAGCCCATCAAGGTGTGGGCCGCAACGTCTACGCCGTTCGCGCCACGCTGCTGGACAGCATTGAGCGCACCTTTGCAGGGCAGCACCTGCTCAACCGCTACCAAGTGCGCGGCGCATTTGCCAACTACTACAAAGGACTGGTGTCCGATTTCAAATCCATCGCGGCCAGCGGCTGGGGGCCGGAGCTGATTCCGGACGAAGACATCCTGCAAAGCCAGTTCCCCGAGGTGCTGGCCGAGCTCGAAACCCAGCACGCCCGCCTGGCCGAGCTGCAAGCTCTGTTCGCCGCCGCCAGTGAAGAAGATTTTGAAGATGCGGACGACACTGGCGTGCTGCCTGCCGATGAGGTGAAAACCCTCAAGGACGAACTCAAGGAAGCCAACGCCGAATGGAAAGCCCAGCTCAAGACGCTCAAGGGCGCCGTGGGTGACCTGTTCTCCGAGATCAAGGTGGCGGGACGTTTGCCCAAGGGCACGGACAAGGCGCACCACTGCAGCGATGGTTTCACTGCCAAGGAGGCCCAGTTCGCCAACGGCCAGCGCGTCCTCGATCTCGCCGCCTCTGTCGGCCACGCTTCCACGTTCGCTTCAGTGATCGAAACCGCCATGGCTGCTGGCCAGCAGGCCAAGGCCACTGCTGAACGCATCGAAGCCAAGCTGGCCACGCACAAGGCGCTGGAAGACGAAGCCAAGACGCTGAAAGCCGCCATCAAATCCACCGAGGCCAAGAAGGATGAACTGGTGGAGCAGGCCCGCCTCAAGATCAGCAAGGACGAGGCACGGCAGGTCATCGTCGAACGCTTGGGCAAGCTGCTGTTCGAGAGCTACCGGCAGTATCTGCGGGCGGATCAACGCGCTTGTATCGCCGCCGTCGAAAACCTGTGGGGCAAATACGCCGTCACGGCCAAGCAGATTGAGTTCGCGCGGGATGAGGCGGCCAAGGCGCTGCAGGAATTCCTGGTGGAGTTGGGGTATGAATGAGTGGGTTGAATCGCCCCTATACCAACTGGCGACCTTTCAAAAAGGTCGGAAGGTTGACACATCACCGTTCAATGGTGATGGGTGCGCTCCTTACCTGGGTGCGTCGGGCCTAGAGGGCGGTGACGATGGCTTTGCCGCTACCCGACTCGCGGTCATCGCAAAAAGCACTGACACCTTGATGCTGTGGGATGGTGAGCGCTCTGGTCTGGTAGGCTATGGTCGCCAAGGGGTGGTGGCTTCGACGGTTTCCAAGCTCTCGCCGAGCGACAAGGTTGAGCCCAAATATCTGTACTACGCACTGTCCGAACGGTTTGATTGGATTCAGCACCGCCGTACAGGCACCGGTGTTCCCCACGTTCCCAAGGATCTGGGGAGACTGCTGAAGCTGTGCTATCCAAGGCAGCGGACGATTCAACAGCGAATCGCCACCATCCTCACCGGCATCGACACCGCCATCGAAAAAACCGAAGCCCTGATCGCCAAATACCAGCAGATCAAGGCTGGCCTGATGCACGACCTGTTCACCCGTGGCGTGCTGCCCAACGGCCAACTGCGCCCGCCGCGCGAACAGGCCCCGGCGCTATATCAGAAAACGGCGATTGGGTGGATTCCGAAAGAATGGGCTGTGCGAAATCTTGGCTCAATGGCCAGAATCGTTTCCGGGGTGACGCTTGGCTCAAAGGAGAGCGGCTCCGGTGGACTTGAGGTTCCGTACCTTCGCGTTGCGAATGTTCAAGACGGCTATCTCGATTTAACCGAAATAAAGACCGTTCGAGTTAGCCGCAAGGAACTTGAACAGCTTCGTCTTCACGTGGGCGATGTGCTTATGAATGAAGGCGGCGACTTCGACAAGCTTGGGCGTGGTGCTGTGTGGTCTGGCGAAATTGAGAACTGCGTACATCAGAATCATGTCTTCCGCGTTCGGACAGACTCTTCAAGCTTGTTGCCGTATTTCTTGGCCTTCTATTCCGAATCCAGCTTTGGCAAAAAGTATTTCCTGATTAGCTCCAAACAATCTACTAACCTCGCTTCAATCAACTCGACCCAGCTGAATGCCTATCCGATTGCATTGCCATCGAGGGAAGAGCAGCAGTCAATCATTGAGCGGATATCCGCTGCTAATTGCCGAATTGAACAAATGAAGACAGAGGCCGGTAAGTTGCGTAATCAGAAGTCCGGCCTAATGCACGACCTGCTCACCGGAAAAGTGCCCGTCAAGGTCGAAGAAGCCGAGGTGGTTGATGGCTAACCACTACCCCAGCCTTAACCCGGAGAAAGCGCTGATCTGGCGGATTGTCCACCGCGACAATCTGCCGTGGATTCTGGACAACGGCCTGCATTGCGGCAACAGCGTGGTGAAAGCGCCGGACTGGGTAAACATCGGCAACCCGGAGCTGATCGACAAGCGTGCCAGTCACCCGGTGCCGCTGCCGCCGGGCGGTTTGCTGAACGACTATGTGCCGTTCTACTTCACGCCGTTTTCGCCCATGCTGCGCAACATCCACACCGGCTGGGGCGGTATTCAGAGGCGGCCGAATGAAGAGATCGTGATTCTGGTGTCCAGCCTGCATCACATTGCCGGGTTGGGCTTGCCGTTTTTGTTCACCGACAGCCACGCCTATTACCAGTGGGCGGACTTTTACACCGACCTGGCCGATCTCGACAAGATTGATTGGCCGCTATTGCAAGCGCGGGACTTCAAACGTGACCCGGAAGACCCGGCAAAATTTGAGCGCTACCAGGCCGAAGCGCTGATCCATCAGCACTTGCCGGTCGGCGGACTTCTCGGCATCGTGTGCTATACGGAAGCATTGAAACAACGCATTGAACAGGAGATTCAGGCTCGCAATCTGAACCTGCCGGTTTATGCCCGAACAGGGTGGTATTTCTGATGATTACTTTCACTCAAGGCAATTTGCTGGAGGCCCGCGCCGAGGCGCTGGTCAACACCGTCAACACCGTCGGGGTGATGGGCAAAGGCATCGCGCTGATGTTCAAGGAGCGTTTTGACGAGAACTTCCACCGCTACGCCGCCGCGTGCAAGGCCAAGGAAGTGCAGACCGGCAAGATGTTCGTCACGCAGGTAGCAGAACTGGATGGCCCGCGCTGGATCATCAACTTCCCCACCAAGCAGCACTGGCGCGCGCCTTCGCGCATGGAATGGGTGGTCGAGGGCCTGCAGGACTTGCGGCGCTTTCTGATTGAGCATCAGGTCAAGTCCATCGCCATCCCGCCATTGGGTGCGGGCAATGGCGGCCTGGAATGGGCCGAGGTGCGCGAACAGATTGAGCGGGCGCTGGGTGATCTGGACATCGACATCCTGGTGTTCGAGCCCACCCAGCAGTACCAGAACGTGGCCAAGCGCGCTGGTGTCGAGAAGCTGACTCCCGCCCGTGCGCTGATTGCCGAACTGGTGCGCCGCTATTGGGTGCTCGGCATGGAGTGCAGTCTGCTGGAGATTCAGAAGCTGGCGTGGTTTCTGGAGCGTGCCATCGAGCGCTATAACCCCGGCGACAAGCCGCTGAATCTACAGTTCGCGCCGCACAAGTACGGCCCCTACGCCAATCGGCTCGATCATCTGCTGAACAATTTGGATGGCAGCTACCTGCATTCTGAGAAGCGCATCAGCGACGCCGACCCACTGGACGTGATCTGGTTCGACGACGAGCGTAAGGCTTTCGTGCAGACCTATCTGAAGAGCGAGGCCAAGGCCTACACGCAAGCGTTGGAGTCCACCGCCGCGCTCATTGATGGCTTTGAATCGCCCTTCGGCATGGAACTTCTGGCCACCGTGGACTGGCTGTTGGCTCGCGAAGGCGTTGCGCCCAATGTGCCCGCCTTGCGTGAGGGACTGCGCCACTGGCGCGGCGGCCCGGATGCCGCTGCCCGCAAGGATCGTCTGTTTGATGACCGGGCACTGGGCATTGCCCTGGATCGCCTGACACAGCCCGCCACCGTGCTGGCGTGAGGGGGCTGCGTGAGCGAATACACGGAGGTCGAACGCCCCTTTCTGCAACAACTGGCTGAGCTTGGCTGGACGATCATCGACCAGGGCGCGGGCGTGCCCCAGGATGCGACCCCCAGCCTGCGCGCCAACTTCCGCCAATGGTTGTTGCCGGAGGTGTTCGACCGTGCCGTGCGTGCCATCAACCGCACCGACGATGGGTGTGAATGGCTGACCGACCGTCAGTTGGAAGACTTGCGCAGCCAACTACTGCGCCACCCAAATCGCACCCTGCTGGAAGCCAATGAGGCCGTGCAGGCGATGTTATTCAAGGCACAGACCGATCTGAACGAGCTGACGGGCGAAGTCGACCCCGTGGTGCGGCTGATCGACTTCCATAACCCCGCGAACAACCAGTTCCACGCCATCAACCAGTTCCGTATCGACACGCCGGGCTGCGTGAAGGCTTTCCTCATCCCGGACATCGTGCTGTTCGTGAACGGCATCCCGCTGGTAGTGGTGGAGTGCAAGAAGGGTTCGGAAACCTGCGCCAATCCGATGCAGGAAGCTTATGTGCAACTGCAGCGCTACATGCGCCGCCGCAAGGAGACAGAAGCCTCCGGCCTGAAGGAAGGCGAGCCCCGGCTGTTCCACAGCAGCCTGATACTGGTGCGCAGTTGCGGGCTGGAAGCCGACTACGGCACCATCACCTCGGGCGAAGAGCATTTCTATGCTTGGAAGACGCTCCACCCTGCTGACGATTCCGCGCTCGCAGGCTTGAATGCCCAGCAGCAGTTGATTGCCGGAATGTTGGACAAGGCCAACCTTTTGCAGATCCTGCGAACCAGCTCGGTGTTCATGGACACCGATGGCGGCCCACGGGTTAAGGTGGTATGCCGCTATCAGCAATTCCGTGCTGCCAGCAAGATTGTTGAACGCTTACGTACCGGCGAAACAGCCACCGAGCGCAGCGGCGTGGTGTGGCACACCCAAGGCTCGGGCAAATCACTGACCATGGTGTTTCTGGCGCGAATGCTGCGTGCCAGCCGCGATTTGTCCGATTACAAGATCGTGCTCGTCAATGACCGACAAGACCTGGAAGAGCAACTGGGCGACACCGCCACGCTGATTGGCGGGCGGGTGAACGTGATCGAAACCCGGGCGGGCCTGCGTCAGCATCTGTCGACTGACAGCTCGGACATCAGCATGGTGATGATCCACAAGTTCCAGGAGCACAAGCAGACGCTGACCAACACCGTGGCGGAAGCGCTGGGGACTTACTTGGCCATGCCTTCGGGCAAGACCTTCGGCGTGGTCAACACGTCGGACCGCATCATCCTGATGATCGACGAAGCCCACCGCACGCAAAGCTCGGACCTGGGCGACAACCTCTTCGAGGCCTTCCCCAACGCCACGCGCATTGCCTTCACCGGCACACCGTTGATCACGGAGCGCCACGGCGAAAAGAAAACCCACAAGCGCTTTGGCGAATACATCGACACCTACCGTCTGATGGACGCGGTGAACGACGGGGCCACGCTGCAGATCCTCTACGAAGGAAAAACCGCCGACAGCGCACTGAACGAAAAGCACGCTTTCGACGAAGCCTTTGAAGACCTGTTCCGCGACCGCAGCGAAGAAGAACTGCTAGCGATCAAGAAGAAGTACGGCGCGACCGGCGACATCCTAGAGGCCGAAAACCGCATTAACGCGATTGCGCGTGACATGGTGGCGCACTACGTCGACAACATCCTGCCCAACGGTTTCAAGGCACAGGTGGTGTGCCATTCAAAACTGGCGTGTATCCGCTATCAGAACGGCATCAAGTCCGCATTGGCCGAGCGCTTGGCCCGTGAGGAGGCCAAGGCCTCGCCGGATAGCGATCTGATCCAGCGTCTGCGTTTTCTCAAGACCGCTGTGGTGGTGTCGTCGGACGGCACCAATGAGGCGGCTTACATCACCCAGGCGCGCAAGGAAGCCCAGCGCATGAACGCGGTGGAGAACTTCTGCCGTAGCTTCGATTTTGAAGATCCGGACAAGGAATACACCGGCATTGCCTTCCTGATCGTGTGCGACATGCTGCTCACGGGCTTTGACGCGCCGATCGAGCAGGTGATGTACATCGACAAGAAGCTGCGCGAGCACACTCTGCTGCAAGCCATTGCTCGTACCAACCGCGTGAAAAAGGGTAAGCAACGCGGTTACATCGTCGACTACATCGGCCTGGCCAACCACCTGACCGATGCCTTGACTCTGTACGCGGCCAGCGACGAGTTGCAGGAACTGCACGACGGGATGAAGAACATCGCGTCGGAGTTGCCAGTGTTGGAAGAGCGCTACCAGCGGCTGCTTCAGCACTTCACGGCGCTCGGCGTCAAACAGATCAAAGCCTTCGTCAATGGCGAGTTGCCCAATCTCGATGCCGAGGCTGCCGTGGTGCACGAAGCAGTGAAGGCACTCAAGGACGACAAGAAGCGCGCGGATTTTGAGGTGTACCTCAAGAAATTCTTGATGAGCTTGGACATCATCCTGCCCAACGCATCTGCACAGCCTTACCGCGTGCCCGCGAGGCGCTACGGCTACATCCTGCAGGTGACCAAGGAGCGCTACAAGGACACCAGCCTTGACCTCGGCAGCGCAGGCGAAAAAGTGAAAGCGCTGATCAACGAGCACCTGATCAGTCTGGGTATCAACCCCAAGGTGCCACCGGTCGAGCTGCTCGCAGACGACTTCCTCGACAAACTGGCCGCCCACGCGGGCCAGAACAACGAGGCCAAGGCCAGCGAGATGGAGCACGCCATCCGCAAGCACTGCACGGTTCACCACGATGAAGACCCGGCCTTCTACAAGAGCCTGTCGGAAAAGGTCGATGCGCTGATCGAGAAACACCACGACGAATGGAATCTGCTGGCCGAAAAGCTGGCCGAGCTGCGCAAGGAAGCCATCACTGGCCGGCAGCAGGGTGAGGACGGCATGAGCAAGGAGGCGACGACCTTCTACGAGTACATCGTCCAGCTTGGCTTCGCCGGTGGTTCTGTCAATGATGCAGACAAGCCTGCATTCAAGGCATTGATGGAGACCACCGTGGAAATACTGCAAGAGACCATTGCCAGCATCGATTTCTGGCAGAACCCCGATAAACAGAAGCGCGTGCGCGGTTTGATCAAGACCGAAATCGCCAAGACGGGCATCGAGGAGTTGAAACTCAATCGTGAGCGTGTGGCCGTCGAGGTCATGAAGCTGGCCAAAAATCGCCACGACGAACTGGTCAGTATGGCGCGGTCAGGGGGAGCGTGATGCAACTCCGTCAAGTGCGTGATATCGAATATCAGCTGCTGCCTGGTTCAGACCGCCAGACGACAGATATCGTGATCGAGCGCGACGGCGTCATCACCGTTCGCCCGCCAAAACGGATGACGCCCGAGCAGGTAGATGAAACCGTTTTAGCCAAGCGGATGTGGATCTACCGCAATCTGGCGGAATGGCGTGACCTCAATGCCACCCGCGTCACGCGCGAGTGGGTCAGTGGCGAGACTTTCCTCTACTTGGGCAGTTGCTACCGGCTGCAACTGGTGGCCGAGCAAGACGAACCACTCAAATTGAAGGAAGGTCGGTTCTGCCTGCTGCGCGAAGTTGTCGAGCGCGGTGGACAGGATGCCGCCCATCAAGTGTTCGAGGCTTTCTACAAGACCAAAGGCTTGCCCCGGATTCAGAAGCGCGTGGCGTACTTCGCGGCCAAGGTTGGCGTGACGGCAGGCGACATTCAGATCAAGGATCTGGGTTACCGATGGGCGTCCTGCACCTCGCGCGGTGATCTGCATTTCCACTGGAAGTGCTTGATGGCTTCGCTAACTATCATCGACTACATCGTCGTTCACGAGCTTTGCCATCTACACCACAGAAACCATTCGGACGCGTTCTGGAACGAGGTCGATAAGGTGTTGCCGGACTATCGGACAAAGAAGGACTGGCTGAGGGAACGAGGCGCGGAGCTTGATCTTTAACGCCTCCCTGCGAAGACCCTGGCCCCAAAAAGCACCTGCTCGTTCAAAGTCTATTCTGCAGTTCGCGGCCGCACCTTTCGCGCCGCCAACTTGGCGTTGGCACACGCCGTCTCCACATCGCCCGCGCGTGCCAGCGCCACGCCCATGCGGCGCTTGGTGAAGCTCTCGGGCTTGCCGAACAGGCGCAGGTCGGTGCCGGGCACGCGCAGCGCCTCATCCACGCCATCGAACACGATGCCCGCGGCCTCCACGCCGCCGTAGATCACGGCGCTGGCGCCGGGGTTGCGCAGGCTGGTGTCCACCGGCAGGCCGAGGATGGCGCGCGCGTGCAGCTCGAATTCGCTCTGGTACTGCGTGCACAGCGTGACCAGGCCGGTGTCGTGCGGGCGCGGGCTGACCTCGCTGAACCAGACCTGCTCGCCCTGCACGAACAGCTCCACGCCGAAGATCCCCTGGCCGCCCAGGTTGTCCGTCACGGTCCGTGCGATCTGGCGCGCTTTTTCCAGCGCCGCCGGGTGCATGGGGTGGGGCTGCCAGCTTTCCACGTAGTCGCCGCTCACCTGCACATGGCCGATGGGCTCGCAAAAATGCGTTTCGACCTGGCCGCATTCACCCACGGCGCGCACGGTCAGCAACGTGATCTCGTAATCGAAGTCAATGAAGCCTTCGACGATCACACGCCCGTGGCTCACGCGGCCACCCGCCATTGCATAGTCCCAGGCTTTCTGCACGTCGGCCGGGCCATCGATCTTGCTCTGGCCCTTGCCCGAGCTGCTCATCACCGGCTTGACGATGCAGGGGTAGCCGATGCCTGCATCAATGGCGGCCTGCAGCTCGGCCAGCGAATCGCAGAACCGGTAGGGGCTGGTGGGCAGGCCAAGCGTCTCGGCCGCGAGGCGGCGGATGCCCTCGCGGTCCATGGTCAGGCGCGCGGCGCGGGCCGTGGGGATCACGCGCACCACACCCTGGTCCTCCAGTTGCTCCAGCATGGGCGTGGCGATGGCCTCGATCTCGGGCACCACCAGGTGCGGGCGCTCGGCCTCGATCAGCGCCTTGAGCTGCGCCGGGTCGCTCATGGCGATGGTGCGCGCGTGGTGCGCCACCTGCTGGCCGGGGGCGTGGTCGTAGCGGTCCACGGCGATGGTCTCCACGCCCAGGCGCTGCAGCGCGATCAGCACCTCCTTGCCGAGCTCGCCTGCGCCGAGCAGCATGACCTTGGTGGAATGGGGAGAGAGCGGGGTGCCGAGGGTTGTCATGGACCGTGGAAGTGGGAAGGAAACTGGCGGCTACTGTAATCGAGCGCCTGCGGCGGACGAGGACAGAGCGGCGGCAATTGCGCACAATACGCGCCATGTCCTCCCTCCCCCTGACCGGCACCCCTCCCGCATCGCCCTGGCGTCCGCCCGGCCTCTCGCTGCGCTGGTGGCCGGTGTTCCTGCGCAACCTGCTGGTGTGGCGCAAGCTCGCCATCCCCAGCCTGGTGGGCAACATCGCCGAGCCGCTGATGTGGCTGGTCGCCTTTGGCTACGGCATGGGCGCGCTCGTGGGCCAGATGCAGGTGAACGGGCAGCAGGTTCCCTACATCCTGTTCCTGGCCAGCGGCTCGATCTGCATGAGCGCCATGAACGCCGCGAGCTTCGAGGCGCTGTACTCGGCCTTCTCGCGCATGCATGTGCAGAAGACCTGGGAAGGCATCATGAACACGCCCGTGGGGCTGGACGACGTGGTGCTGGCCGAGATGCTCTGGGCCGCCTTCAAGGCGCTGTTCACCGTGACGGCCATCATGGGGGTGATGCTCGCGCTGGGCATCAGCCACAGCCCCAAGCTGCTCGTGGCCTGGCCCGTGCTGCTGTGCGTGGGCATCATGTTCTCCAGCATCGCGCTGATCTTCAATGCGCTGGCCAAGGGCTACGACTTCTTCACCTACTACTTCACGCTGGTGCTCACGCCCATGATGTTCCTCTCGGGCGTGTTCTTCCCGCGCGAGCAGTTGCCCGGCGTGGTGCGGCACATTTCCGACTGGCTGCCGCTGACCAATGCCGTCGAGCTGGTGCGCCCGCTGTTCATGGACCAGTGGCCCGCGCACCCGCTGCGCCACGGCCTGGTGATGGTGGCCACCACGGTGGCGGCGTACTGGGTGGCGCTGGCGCTCACGCGCAAACGATTCAGCGCCTGATTTTGCTTTTTGTTGATAGCTGCCTGCGCCCTTTCGGCAAGCGCAAACAGCCCAAACAACCGCAACTTACGCTGCCGCCCGGATCGCGTCCACCGCCTTTTCCGCGATCATGATGGTGGGCGCATTGGTGTTGCCGCTGACGATGCGCGGCATGATGGACGCATCGACGACGCGCAGGCCCTGCACGCCGCGCACGCGCAGCTGCGCATCCACCACGTCGTGCTCGTGCGGCCCCATGCGGCAGGTGCCCACCGGGTGGTAGATGGTGTCGGCGTGCTGGTGGATGAAGGCCTCGATCTCGGTGTCGGATTCGAGGATTTCCGGTGCGCCATGGCGCGCCAGCGCGGGCTGCGCCAAGATCTCCTGCATGCGCCGGAAGCCATGCACCATGCGGTCCATGTCGGCGCGCTCGCCCAGGAAGTTCGGGTCCACCAGCGGCAGCGCCATCGGGTCGCCGCTGGCGAGCTGCACGCTGCCCCGGCTCACGGGCTGCAGCAGGCAAACATGGCAGGAATGGCCGTGGCCCAGCACCGTCTTGCGGCCATGGTCCACGAGCTTGCCGATGACGAAATGCAGCTGCACATCGGGCGCCGTTTCCGAAGGCTGGCTGCGGATGAAGCCGCCCGCCTCGGCGAAGTTGGTCGTCAGCATGCCGCTGCGCTGGCGCCGCCATTCCTGCACGCCGCGCACGATGCGCGCCACGCCGGGCAACGAGATGCCGAACAGCTCGCTCTGCCCCGGTGCGTCGACCACGCGCACCACGTCGGGGTGGTCGTGCAGGTGCGCGCCCACGCCCGGCTGGTCGTGCAGCACGGTGATGCCGTGGCGCTGCAGCTGCGCCCCGGGGCCGATGCCCGAGAGCATGAGCAGTTGCGGCGACAGCAGCGCGCCCGCGCTCAGCAGCACCTCGCGCTTGCAGCGCAGCTGCTGCAAGCGGTTGCCCTGGCGGAATTCCACGCCCACGGCGCGGTGCCCGTCGAACAGCACGCGGGTGGCGTGCGCCCCAGTAAGCACCTGCAGGTTGGGCCGCGCCAGGTGCGGCGTAAGGTAGGCCTTGGCGGCGCTGAAGCGCTCGCCGTTGCGGTGGGTGACCTGGTATTCGCCCACGCCTTCCTGGGTGGCGCCGTTGAAGTCGCGGTTGTGCGCATGGCCCGCCTGCACGCCGGCCTCGACGAACACGCGGCCGAAGCGGTTGGGCGAACGCAGGTCCATCACGTTGAGGGGGCCGCCCGTGGCGTGCCAGGCGTCGGCGCCGCGCTCGTTGTTCTCTGCGCGCAGAAAGTACGGCAGCACGTCGCTCCAGCCCCAGCCCGGGTTGCCCTGCGCGGCCCAGTGGTCGTAGTCCTGCGGCTGGCCGCGCGCGTAGATCATGGCGTTGATGGAACTGGAGCCGCCCAGCACCTTGCCACGCGGCTGGTAGCCCCGGCGGCCATTCAGACCCGCCTGGGGCGTGGTGTTCAGCCCCCAGCCGTTGAGTTCGTACTTGGCCATCACGGCCAATCCTGCCGGGCAGTGGATGAGCACGCTGTGATCCGCCGGGCCGGCCTCCAGCAGGCACACGCGCACAGCCGGGTCTTCGCTCAGGCGCCCAGCGAGCACGCAACCGGCCGATCCGCCTCCCACCACGATGTAGTCGAACATATCCGTCTCCTCCGTGTTTGACGCACCTTAACCTAAAGAGAGGGTCAATGCCGCTACGATGGCGGCTGTTGTTTCACTTTGAAGAGAGCACTCCACATGAGCATCACCACGGTTGGCATCATCGGCGCGGGCACCATGGGCAACGGTATCGCGCAGGCCTGCGCGGTCTCGGGCATCAACGTCGTCATGGTCGATATTTCTGACGCAGCGGTCCAGAAGGGCCTGGCCACGGTTTCGGGCAGCCTGGACCGCCTGATCAAGAAGGAAAAGATCACCCAGGCCGACAAGGACACGGCCCTGGCGCGCATCAAGACCTCCACCAGCTACGACGACCTCAAGGCCGCGCAGCTCGTGATCGAGGCCGCCACCGAGAACTATGAGCTCAAGCTCAAGATCCTCAAGCAGGTGGACGGCATCGTCGGCCCCGACGTGATCATCGCCTCGAACACCTCGTCGATCTCCATCACCAAGCTGGCCGCCGCCACCAGCCGCGCCGACAAGTTCATCGGCATGCATTTCTTCAATCCCGTGCCGATGATGGCGCTGGTGGAAATCATCCGCGGCCTGCAGACCAGCGACGCCACGCACGAAGCCGTCAAGGCCATGGCCGTGGCGCTGGGCAAGAGCCCCATCACCGTGAAGAACGCCCCGGGCTTCGTGGTCAACCGCATCCTCGTGCCCATGATCAACGAGGCCTTTTTCGTGCTGGCCGAGGGCCTGGCCACGCCCGAGGACATCGACGCTGGCATGAAGCTGGGCTGCAACCAGCCGATTGGCCCGCTGGCCCTGGCCGACATGGTGGGCCTGGACGTGTGCCTGGCCGTGATGGACGTGTACCTGGCCGAATTCGGCGACAGCAAGTACCGCGCCTGCCCGCTGCTGCGCGAAATGGTGGCCGCCGGCCGCCTGGGCCGCAAGACGGGCCGGGGCGTGTACCAGTACTGACCCCCCCTGAGCCGCTGCGCGGATTTCCCCCGCTCTCGCAGCGTTGCTCGCTGCGGGCAGGGGGCCGCCCCCCGGCGCGGCGGGGCGGCCCTTGCGCGGGAGCCCAGATCTGGAGCGCCCTTCGCAGGGGCTCTGCTGGAAATTTTGGCGTCCCCTGGGCGCCTTTTTTGTACCCGATTCCCACGATCACTGAGGGGCTTTCGACTTACTGAAATGCACGCAATTTAATTGTGCGCAATACTTCAACCCATGCCAACGCCCTGCCCGCCCACCAGCCCCAGCCCAGCCGCCTTGCGCCTGGACCACCAGTTGTGCTTTGCGCTGTACTCGGCTTCGCTGGCGATGACCAAGCTCTACAAGCCGCTGCTCGATGCCATTGGCCTGACCTACCCGCAGTACCTGGTGATGTTGGTGCTGTGGGAAGAGGACGGCCCCACGGTGTCAGTGCTGGGCGAGCGCCTGAGTCTGGACTCGGGCACGCTCACACCGCTGCTCAAGCGCATGGAATCCGCCGGGCTGTTGCAGCGCCAGCGCGACGCGCAGGACGAACGCCGCGTGCGCATCGCCCTCACCCCGGCAGGCCGGGCACTGCGCGCGCAGGCCGAGGCCATACCCGCCTGCATCCTGGCGCACAGCCAGCTACCGCTGCCCGAATTGCAGGCACTCACCCAACAGGTCCAGGCGCTGCGCAACCAACTGACACGCTGAACGGCACCACCGATTTCTCCACCGCCCTACCGCAGGGCATGCACCACCCCAGAAAGGAAAGCACCATGGCCTCCCTCGACAAAGTCCTCTACACCGCCCGCGCCCACACCACCGGGGGCCGCGACGGCGCCTCGCGCACCGACGACGGCCGCCTCGATGTGAAACTGTCCTCGCCCGGCACCTCGGGCACCGGCACCAACCCCGAGCAGCTGTTCGCCGCCGGCTACTCGGCCTGCTTCATCGGCGCACTCAAGGCCGTCGGCGGCATGCAGAAAATCGCCATCCCGCAGGACGTGGCCGTGGACGCCGAGGTGGACCTCGGCCCCATCACCGGCGGCTATGGCATCGCCGTGCGCCTGCAAGTGCACCTGCCTGGCATGGACCGCGCCGCCGCCCAGGCGCTGGTGGACGCGGCCCACAAGGTCTGCCCCTACTCCAACGCCACGCGCGGCAACATCGATGTGACGATCACGCTGGGTTGAAGTCACCCCCCAGTATCGCCTTCGGCGCCATCCCCCGCTCTCGCAGTGCTGTGCACTGCGGGCAGGGGGACGCTCCCGGTGCTGTGGGGCGGCACTTGCACGGGAGCTCTGGCCTAGGCGGCGCCAGTTCATGCGCGTGGCATGGATCACTGAAACCACCGCAGATTGCCGTGGCATGGATCAGACCCAAGGCCCGCGACCTCATGGCAAAAAGCGACCGACGCTTGAGTGCCATGACGCCAGTGGGCTATGCTCTGCCCCTACAGCGTGACGCCTTGTTGACCGGATTCGCCCATGAAAGACCTGATCCGCACCGTCTTTTCCATTCGCCAGAAGCGCCGCAGCCCGCCTGCGGGGCCCGTGCCACCCATGGGCAGCCTGCTCATCCGGGGCGAGATCCGCATGATCGTGAACCAGAACATCCCGCGCGAACTGTGGAGCTGGATGCTGCTGTCGGGCTGGCGCGCCATTCCGGTCAAAAAAGACCGCCGCAAGGCACGCGACCTGCCTGCGGGTGCGCTGCTGGAGCTCATCAGCGCCCACCCCACGGAACGCAACACGGTGCACGCCCGCGTCCTCGCCCAAGCCAGCGACAAACCCCGGTAAAAGACCGAGGGGCCGGCACCATGCGCCATGGATGGCGCGGTGCGGGCCCCTAGGTGTAGGGTACGTGGGTCTCAGCGGTAGCTGCGCGCGTCCTCGATGACTTTTCCATCGTTGGGCAAGCTGCCAGGCGCCACCATTTCCACCTCGCCGCGCAGCTTGGTCACCTCGCGCATGGCGTCCTGCAACTGAACAGCGAGACCGCCAGCGGTTTCGGTGGTCTCCACCTGAAGCACCATCTGGTCATTGGCCATTTCACCACTGACCACGAGCCGGGCACGCTGAACCTGCGGAAAGCGTTTCACGATGGCATCCACCTGGCCAGGATGCACAAACATACCGCGCACCTTGGTCGTCTGGTCCGCGCGCCCCATCCAGCCCTTGATGCGCGTGTTGGTGCGGCCCGTGGGGCATGCGCCAGGCAGCACCGCAGAGAGGTCACCCGTGCCAAAACGGATCAGCGGGTAGTCGGGGTTGAGCGTGGTGACCACCAGCTCGCCCACCTCGCCCTCGGGCACGGGATCGCCCGTTCCGGGGCGCACGATCTCGACGATCACGCCTTCATCCAGCACCAGACCTTCACGGGCCTCGGTTTCGTAGGCAATCAACCCCAGATCGGCCGTGCCGTAGCACTGGTAGCCGGTGATGCCGCGCTCTTGCAGCCAGTCGCGCAGCGAAGGCGGAAAGGCCTCCGCCGAGAGCATCGCCTTGGTCAGGCTGGGCAGGGGAATGCCCATTTCGGCCGCCTTCTCCACGATGATCTTGAGAAAGCTTGGGGTGCCGATATAGCCCGCTGGCTTGAGGTCGGCAATGGCCTGCACCTGCTGCTCGGTCTGGCCCGTGCCGCCGGGGAACACCGTGCAGCCCATGGCGTGGGCGCCGCTCTCCATCATGGAGCCTGCGGGTACGAAGTGGTAGGAAAAGCAGTTGTGGATCAGCTCTCCGGGGCGAAAGCCTGCTGCATAGATGGCACGCGCCATGCGCCAATAGTCGGGACGTGCGCCTTCGGGTTCGTACAGGGGGCCGGGGCTTGCGAACACGCGCGGCATGGCTTTGCCAAAGCCGACGGCCGCAAAGCCACCGAAGGGGCTGTCGGCGCGCTGGGCTTGCTGGCGCTCCAGCAGCTCATACTTGCGCGTGACAGGCAAGCGGGCCAAGGCCTGGCGGCTGGTGATGGCGGCAGCGTCCACACCCGCCAGGATGCTGGCAAAGGCGCTGCTGGCCTTTTGAGCGTGGGCCACCTGCTGCGGCAATGCAGCCATGTGGGCGGCTTCGCGCTCGGCACTGGAGCGTGTTTCCAGTGCGTCATAGAACTTGCTCATGCCGGGGGCTCCTGTGTCTGAAAGAAATTTGGATAAAAAAGGCCCCTGACGCCCATTCAGAAAGCGCCAAAAGCTATAAAAAATGTAGCAATCAGGCCAGCCAGCGCTTGCGCCGCTTGTAGCTCTTGACGTCCTTGAAGCTCTTGCGCTCGCCGCCGCCGACGCCGAGGTAGAACTCCTTGACGTCCTCGTTGCTGGCCAGATCGACGGAGGCGCCGTCCATCACGACCCGGCCCGACTCCATGATGTAGCCGTAGTCGGAATACTTCAGGGCCATGTTGGTGTTCTGCTCGGCCAGCAGGAAGGTGACCTTTTCCTTCTTGTTGAGGTCTTGCACGATGTTGAACACCTCCTCCACGATCTGCGGCGCCAGGCCCATGGAGGGTTCATCCAGCAGCACCATCTTGGGGTTGGTCATGAGCGCGCGGCCAATGGCGCACATCTGCTGCTCGCCGCCCGAGGTGTAGGCCGCCTGCGATGTGCGGCGCGTTTTCAGACGCGGGAAGTAGTTGTAAACCTTTTCGAGGTTGGCGGCGATCTCGGCCTTGCTCGAACGCGTGTAGGCGCCGGTCATCAGGTTTTCTTCGATGGTCAGGTGTGCGAAGCAGTGGCGACCTTCCATGACCTGCACCACGCCACGCTTGACGAGGTCGGCAGGCGAAAGGTTCTCGATGCGCTCGCCATGCAGCTCGATGGAGCCCTTGGTGACCTCGCCACGCTCCCCCTTGAGCAGGTTGGAGATGGCGCGCAGCGTCGTCGTCTTGCCGGCCCCGTTACCACCCAGAATGGCCACAATCCCGCCTTCGGGCACCTGCAGCGAGACACCCTTGAGCACGAGGATCACATGGTTGTAGATGACCTCGATGCCGTTGACGTTGAGAACAATGTTTTTTGAATCCATGGTGTTGCCTTCGCTGTGCCAATCGGGAGGGCTGCAGGGCAACCCTTTCGGCTGGCGGCTGTAAAAAACAGCCGGTAAAAACTGGCGCGGCCCAGGCCAGGAACGCCGTGCAAGGGCCGCCCCGCAGCGCTGGCGTTGTCCCCCTTCCGCAGCGCGCAGTGCTGCAAGAGAAGGGGGAAGGCGCGCAGCGCCCCAGGGGGATGTCCTTAGCTCTGGCAGTCAGCCGCGTCGCGACGGGTCAGCTTCTTGTCGGACATGTACTTTTCAGAACCAGCCTTGACCATGGGCTTGAGGATCTGCTCGTCGGCCTGGTACCAGTCGGCACCGATGTTCCACTTCTTGCCGTCCCAGGTCTGCACGCGGGCCCAGGTCGAACCCATGTGGTCAGCACAGCTGGTGGACAGCGGACGCATCACGCCACCGAAACCCATGGCATCGAGCTTCTTCTGATCCAGGGCCAGGTTCTCCAGGCCCCAGCGCACTTGCTCGCCAGTCATGACCTTGCCCTTGCCGAAGCGCTCCTGGGCGCGGCGCACGGCCTCGATGCTCAGCATCTGAATGATCACGCCACGGGTGTAGAGCACGGAGCCCACCTCATCCTTCGGCCCGGTGCCCTGGCCCTTGTCGTGCACATGCTTGAGGATGTCCTGGATGACCTTGGATTGCTGGCCCGAGCCGTTGAGTGCCAGCGCGTTGTAGCCCTTGGCACCTTCGCCCACGTCACGCACATCGGGTTCGGCACCGGCCCACCACACACCGTACATCTTGTCGCGCGGGTAGCCCGTGGCCTGGGCTTCCTTCAGGGCGGTGGAGTTCATCACGCCCCAGCCCCACAGCAGCACGAAGTCGGGGCGGCTCTGGCGCACTTGCAGCCAGGTGGCCTTCTGCTCGACGCCAGGCGCCGTCACGGGCAGCATCTGCAGCTCGAAGCCGTGCATCTTGGCGCGCTCCTGCAGCAGCGGGATGGGTTCCTTGCCGAACGGGCTGTCGTGATACACCAGAGCGATCTTCTTGCCCTTGAGCTTGTCCATGCCGCCCAGGTTCTTGCCGATGTGCTGGATCAGGATGTCGGCGCCGGTCCAGTAGCTGCCCATGAAGGGGAAGTTCCACTTGAAGGCCATGCCGTCCTGCGAGACGGAGAGACCGTAGCCCAGCGTCATCAGCGGTACCTTGTCGGCGGGCGCCTTCTCGGTCAGGGCGAAGGTGATGCCAGTCGATTGCGGATCGAACAGCGACACGCCGGGACGGCTCTTGAGGCGTTCGTAGCACTCCACGCCGCGGTCGGTGGCGTAGCCGGTTTCGCACTCTTCAAAGGTCAGCTTCACGCCGTTGATGCCGCCGTCACGGGCATTGATGAGCTTGATGTAGTCCTGCTTGCCGTTGGCCCAGGGCGTGCCATTGGGTGCATAGGGACCGGTACGGTAGGACAGCAGCGGGAAGAACTGCTCCTTGGCCTGGGCAATGGCGCTGGTGCTCAGGGACGAGGCACCTGCAGCCACCACGGCAGCGGCAATCACGATTTTCGAAAGCTTCATGGATGTCTCCTTTGAATGAAAGTGTTGAAGCACGGGAAAAGACCGGGTCTCCAGTGGACGCCCCCTTCAGGAGCGAGCGCATCGGGAATTGCGTGTAAGTGGTTTCCTGCAGAGAGCCTGCCTCAGTGGGGGAAGGGCCACAGGCGCATCTTCTGCTTGCCAATGGACCAGAGCTTGGCCAGGCCGTGGGGCTCAACGATCAGGAACCACACGATCAGGCCACCGAAGATGATGAGCTCAGCATGCGAGACAGCGGCTGTGGAGATCTCGATCCCGAACAGGCCTGCCAGTGCCGGGAGGAACTGGTTCAGGAAGATGGGCAGCACCA
>Ga0208826_1001395_pt1 | contig 20526 bp, 18 predicted proteins | sample AD_UKC115_MetaG_FD_184451 | JGI IMG/M metagenome (GOLD analysis project Ga0208826, IMG submission 184451) | Active sludge microbial communities of municipal wastewater-treating anaerobic digesters from Hong Kong - AD_UKC115_MetaG (SPAdes)... | ecosystem: Engineered > Bioreactor > Anaerobic >...
TAGTTGTAGTCATGTCATTCAAATTGCTATAGGGGCTTTTATGGAAGGGTAGGGATCATAACCTTCAAGTTTGAAGTCTTCATACCTGAAGTTAAAAATATCCTTCACGTCGGGATTTATTAACATTCTGGGCAGAGGCCGGGGGATGCGTGAAAGTTGTTCTTTTACCTGTTCAAAGTGGTTGGTATAAATGTGAGCGTCTCCGAATGAATGAATAAATTCTCCGGGTTTCAATCTGCATACTTGTGCAACCATCATTGTGAGCAGGGCGTATGATGCTATGTTAAAAGGAACTCCGAGAAAAACATCTGCACTTCTCTGATAAAGTTGGCAGCTTAATTTACCGTTTGCCACGTAAAATTGAAAAAGAGCATGACATGGGGGTAATGCCATTTTATCAATTTCTGCGGGATTCCAGGCAGAAACAATATGCCTGCGCGAATCTGGATTAGTTTTGATCCCTTCTATTAACAAAGATATCTGATCTATGCTTTTGCCATTGGGGGCCGGCCAGGAACGCCACTGGTGTCCGTAAACAGGTCCAAGCTCTCCGTCCTGGCCGGCCCATTCATCCCAAATTGTCACACCATGTTCATGAAGATAATTAATATTTGTATCTCCCCTCAGAAACCACAATAATTCATATATAATGGACTTTAGATGAAGTTTTTTGGTTGTAAGAAGAGGAAACCCTTCTTCAAGGTCAAACCGCATCTGATAGCCAAACACACTTTTAGTTCCGGTGCCGGTGCGGTCTCCTTTGAGAATTCCATAGTCCATGATATGCTGGAGAAGCGAGAGATATTGTTTCATGATATTATCATAAATTAAAACAAAAATAGACAATTTTGAGGATAATACTATTACTCCAACTGCGCGCTACTGCATTTCAGGGGGACATAATTTTCTCTGTATGACCAGATATCACCACTATTATTATTTTGCAGATTCCCGGCTAATGTAGCAGTCAAAAATTTCATATCATTTTACTGCTCTAGTTTATATTCGCCCTTACAGTTGGAACCAACGCTGTCTCTTCAAACTGTTCAATCGAAATTTCCTGTGCACTTCTGCAGCCTGCAATTAACAAGCAGGCTGCAGCAACTACACATGGGATTTTTATTATCCCTTTCATAACAAACTAAAATTAAACTAAACTATAATTAAATAGCTGGAGGACACTTCATTATACCTCATGTCCTGGATGCAAGATAGAGGTTATCGTTATTGTCAACAGTAATTGCTGTTAAAGAAGCTTTCAAATCTGTTTTGAATTTTTTGACAACTGCTTCCTTTTTTGGATCGAGTATCTTGATATATCTGTCAATTTTATCGGCACTCATGCCTTTTACCATACGACTTATTAATATAAGTGAGTAATAAGATTTTGGATTTTCCTTTATAAAGTTAAATGTTAGCTCATCAACTTCTTTATTTGCCTGCTCAATGGATGCATTTTGAAGAGAATCCACATTTGCTGAAACTGTCATCTTACTATTCTCCATATAAAACACACAAGTCCCAGCCTTACCCTCCAACATCATTTAATACAATTGAACTTGATTTTCCCCTAAAATTTTGAGAAAATATTTTAGGGGAAAATTCCAGAAGTTTGTTAATTATATCAAAGAGTTAGTTTTTAATGTTATGAAAAAGATTTTATCGGCACTTTTATTACTTGCATTTTTCAGTATTGCACCAGCTCAGCAGGTTAATATCCAGCCAGGCTTGTTAAAGTTTACAGTTATTGGTACAATTGACGGGAAAAATAATGGGATGATTTACATGGATAGATTTGACATGGAAACATTTCATAATACCAGGGACTCTTGTCAAATTAAAGATGGTAAATTTATTTTCAAAGGCTCAGTTGACGAGCCAACAAATGTTATTATCTCAGATGGTAATATAAATTCGAGGGAAAATCCCAATTTGCTTTCTTTCTATATAGATGGAGGAGATATCTTTGTATCATTAAAATGGGGAGATTTCAAGAATGGCAAGATTGTGGGATCGGCTGCAAATGAGCTGTTTAAGGCCTATCAAGACAAAGTGGAAACTTTCTATAAACAAATGGAGACACTTCATAATAATAAGGCCGGAGAAGAGGAGATGAGAAAAGTTAGTGACGAGTTAAAAAAGTATAATTGCAATTATATTCGACAAAATCCGAATTCGTTTGTTTCGGCCTTTGCATTATATGGCATGATGTCAGATATGGAAGTAGATTCACTGGATTTTTATTATAATCTTCTTAGTCAAAATGTCAAAAATGGTAAAACAGCTAAGTTGATATTAAAAGATCTAAATTCAAAAAAAGGAGTTCTCCCAGGTAGTTTAGCTCCGGATTTTACTACGGTTGATATTAATGGCAATAAGCTTTCTCTTTCAGATTTCAATGGCAAATATGTTATATTGGATTTTTGGGCAAGTTGGTGTGTCCCATGTCGTCAAAGCAATCCTCACTTAAGAGAGATATATTCAAAATATCATGATAAAGGTCTTGAGATATTGTGTGTTTCAGATGATGACAGCCATCCTGATAAATGGAGAGCCGCTGTCGCTAAAGACAGTATACATATGTTTCATCACGTATTAAGAGGGCTTAAAGAGTCCAAAAATAGGGAGTTTGACAAGAGTAATGATTTAGATGAGAAGTTCGCAGTGCATTATCTTCCAACTAAATATTTGATTGACAGGGAAGGCAAAATTGTTGGCAAATTTGATACTGAACAATTGACTGATAAGCTTAAGGAAATCTTTGGATATTAGTGTTTTAAATAAAAGAAAGAGGGTGCCCTGTTGAGCTGGGCACCCTCTTTATCGTTTAATTATCAAGCTATTACTATTTGTTTAAAACTTTAATTTTTTCTATTACTTCGTTCTTTGTATATAGAAGAGATTGTTTCATCTCATTATCCACTTGAGGAATAAGTTCGTCGATCCACTTTATTGAATACTGAAGGGCGTTGACATCGTTGCAATACCAGGCAAGCTGTTCTGACATGCTTTTTTTATACAGATTGCGAGAAGTGCCTTTGAGTATGTTGAATGACATCGCACTTTCAACTGCCTTAGCCATCTCAACCCAGTCTGAAAATTTATACTGAGCCGGGACCAAATAAGTAAGCCAGATTGAAGCATTTGGATGATCACTCTTCTGCGCATATTTTAGAACTGTCAAAAAATCAGGATCTTCTATTGGAGCAGATTTACCAAAAATATATATTCTCGCTTTGCTACCATAAAGTTGATCAATTTTAGAGTATACATTTTTTTCGCCAAAAAGATCAATGAATTCCTGAAAATGATCCATTACGAAGAGTGTCTGACGGCTGGTAGCAGACTCATCGAATTTTTCATAAACATTCCAATATGAAGGTTTTTTAAGGGAATCCAAAGGGAAATTGTCTGAGAAAATATTTTTCAGTACGGCCTGCTTCTCTTCTCTAAGACCTGCTATGTGCAAAGTGTTAAGGTAGGATAAGATAAAATCCGGATCTCTTCTTCCATTTTTATAATCACGAGACTGTGCAGCAAGGTTGTTTTCTCTGTCAAGGCCTTGTCGGAATCTCTCTAACATCTCTCCGGCAGTGCATCTACCTTCAGTTCTGTGCATAAGATTTCCTTCAGGGTCAACAATCAGGAAAACCGGTTCAGTGTAAACTCCATAGATTTGGCTTAATCTTGTTTTTTCTGCTCCTTCCATATAATCTACACTGATAAAGTGACTATTGACGAAATCGGCCACGCTGTCAATGGTGAAGATTTTATTCTTCATATAGAGACAAGGAGAACATCTTGGAGAGCCAAAGTCGAGGAAAAGAAGTTTGTTCTCCTTTTTTGCCATTTGGGCAGCTTTCTCGAACGGTATGTTGGAAAGTAAATTTACCTTTCTGTTTTGAGCTGATGCAATGGTAAGTGTAACTACTGCAAGAGAGAGTAAGAAAATGCGTTTCATTTTATTCGGTTTTTTTGAGTCTTATACCGTCAATGCAGAAATAGGAATTTATCAGATCATTACCTGAAGCGTCCTTGTATGAACAACTTGTAGTGAAGGTTACTTTGGTAACTGCACCCAGGGAGGTAAGGTCCGCCTTGACCCAGTCTGTTCTAAGGAACGAAAAATTAGGGTTCAGAGGATCTGCATTTTTCCTGCAGCATAGATAGATATCGACAGACCCTGTTAAGGTATTTCCATTATAACCTTTGGCTATTACTTTGTAATAATCTCCTGTCAAGTTCAATTTTCTGGTAACACCCGGGACATATGTATTCCATATGGCTACAGGCGCAGAAGGAATGTTAGGATTGGCTATGGCGCTTCCCGAATTTGCTCCATAGTTCATTGCAAGGTAATTGTAAGTGTTATTAGCTACCAAAATATGTTCAATCACAGTTGGAGCTTCGAGAGTGAAATAGGTCTCGGCTTCATTATTGGCACATACAACTGCATATACTTGAGTCATATTTCGGTATGCAGTATAAACGCTCAGAATGTTTGTGTCTCTGGCAGCCTGTGAGTTACTCCATACAAAAGATCTGTTGTTTTGATTGGAGTAGGCAAAGCCACTGAAGGAGCCATCAGCGTTTTTCTTAGTGTTGAATCTTATTCCTCCTGATGAAAAACCGCCTTCAGGAATAACATGAGAATAACTTTGCAATTGAAGTTCATTGAATGTTATGTCATCGGGTATTGGGATCAATACTTCGTAATCATCTTTACAGGAAAAGATAAGAGGTAATGATGCAATGAGTGTTATTATTAAAATCTTTTTCATATCAAATATTTTTAATTATCATAACCCGGATTTGATTTTATAAACTTGTTGGCACTAGTCTCTGTAGACGGTATAGGCCAGCAGTACAAGTTTGGATCGACAGGTGTAACATCAGGTTTGAGTGCGTATAGCATTGGTTGATTATTCTTTTTGAATCTTAAGGATGCAAACCATTCACTGCCATTTTCCATATAAAGTTCAAGACAGTACTCTTTGAATATTAAATCCATGAGTTCATCCCTACTCCCCGGGACTGCAAGTTGAGGCAAAACTGGATTTGTTCTCTGTGACCTCATTGTATTAATGGGTTCTATGGAGCTTGCTATACTTGCATTTGTTCTTGCTCTAAGTTCCGCCTGCATAAGGTAAAGTTCAGGGTAACGGAAATAGTATGTTGTGAACTTATCGTTCATCAAATCTGTAGATGCACGCCCCTGCCTTGCAAGTTTGGTAGGACAGAAGTAGAGAATTCCGGTGGCACTTATTGCTCTTGCCCAGCCCATAGTTACATTATATCTCTGATCTGCATGAATCCAGTTGTCAAATTCGGGATAGAAGGACTTCAGAGAAGAAGGGTTATTCTGATTATCAACTGTCCATTGATCTCCGGTCTGGATAATGGTTTGAGAATAAGTACCTTCTCCATAAGCTCTTCCCATATTATCTTCCATATATCTTGCAAAGAGCACCTCCTTGGAATCCCATGCATCCTGATACATTTTCTTCATATCTGGATCCATCTTGAAAATTGCAGGAGCTGTTGCGATCACTGTATTTACAATGTCGAGAGCAGCCTGATAATCACCAGCCCAGCCTCTATTGAGAAGCAATTTGGCTTTTAGTACCTGAGCCATTTGCTTGGAGAGCCTTTTGGAGGTTGTGTAGTCTGGTAGTGTTGCAATTCCAGCGTCAACATCTGCGAATATCTTGTCATAACTATCTTTTACGGAAATTCTGTCAATAAAAATATTGTCAAAAGTTGCCACCTCTTCTCTCCAGAGAACTCCATACTCGTCATCTGCCCAGAAATGCGAAAAACACCACAACAGATGAGAATAAACCCAGGCTCTGAAGGTTCTGGCTTCGCCTATCATTCTATTTTTTGTCTCTACAGACGGGAATTTACTGTCAGGTAGTTTTTGAATACCGCTTATTGCAGCATTTGCCGAGTTGATGCAACTGTACCAATGTCTCCAATAATTGGAGAATGAAGAGTAGGTGGAGTTGTATGACATCGGGTAAAATACTGAACCATTAACCCTTGATATGCCGGCTTGAGCTGATAGGGATACATATGGTGACCCTCCAAAATAATCTACAATGGAACTTCCATTCCCTGTAGATATAGATGCGTACATCCCATTCAGGATCGATACTGCACCATCATAGTCTGTTACAGCGTTATCCAATGTCATTTTGTGAGGAGGGTTAATACTAAGGAAATCATCACATGACGACAGAGAATAAAGTGTTAACAATATTAATGTTATTTTAAATACTCGTTTCATAATTCAGCTTCTATTTAAAGGTTAATTTTAGTCCCAGGCTGAAGGTTCTGGTAGAAGGATAGGTGCTATAGTCAACACCGGTACCAACGCCAATAAGTTCTTGAGCACTTCGGGTTCCAACATAACTTGAACCCATATCGGGGCTACCGAAGTTACCTTGTGGGTCAAATCCTGGATACTTTGTAATTGTAAAGAGATTTGCAGCCTGGAATGTAATATCTACATTGCTGAGGAATCTTTTCTCAAACCATTTTTGTGGGAGTCTGTAGTTAATATTTAGTGTGTTGAGTTTTATAAAGGAGGCATCGTAAATATAGGCATCAGTCAATATTGATCCAGCATATGACAGACTCATTCTCGGGACTCTCGACATAGGGTCCTTTGTGAATACATATCCGTTTTTAACAAGATAGTTGTAAGCATTATAAGTAGATGTTCCTGAATTAACTGCATCATAAACATAATTCCACAATCTTTTAGCACCATATGAATACGTAAAAACAGCAGAAGCGTATAAATTCTTATAGGTTAATGCCAAATTGAAACCTCCAAAGAATTTGGGATTGAAATTGCCTAACACTACCCTGTCTGTCTTGTCAATTTTGCCGTCTCCATTTTGGTCTAGCACATAAGGATCTCCCGGTAATTCTCTCGATACTCTGTAACTGGTTTGTGCACCGGTAGTCGGGTTAATGGTTTTAAGTGCATAGATCTCTTCGGCAGTTGCAAACTGTCTTCCTGCAGTTTTGTAGCCATACCAGTCTCCAAGTTTACCTCCTTCAACCAATTTTACATACTCATAATAATAAGGCATAATTATCTCTTTCTGTACTCCGTCCAGTTTATTTACTATACCTTTGTTAGTTGCAACGTTGAAACCTATTGAAAGCAACAAATCCTTTTTCTTAATTACATCACCTGTTATTTCAAACTCCCATCCTCTATTGGTTATGGAGCCAATATTCTGATTGATGGTTTGGAAAGAAGAGTTAACAGGGACAGATCCTGAGTAGATCAAATTTTCTACCTTTTTGCTGTAATATCCCAAAGTACCGCGTAATCTCTCTCTAAGCAGACCAAAATCAATGCCTATGTCTGTAAGGGTGGAATTTTCCCATTGAAGAGAAGGGTTGCCAAGATTTGAGGGCTTAATACCAGCTTGTTCAGTATATGGGGCAGCAGTTAATGTTGTCATCCAGTCATAGTATCCAAGGTTCTGAGACCCGGATTCGCCCATTGAGAATCTGAGCTTAAGGTAAGGCACAATATTATTTATCGGCTGCATAAACTTCTCTTCTGAGATAATCCATGCCAATGCTCCTGAAGGAAAGTATCCCCAGCGATTGTTAGGACCAAATTTTGACGACCCGTCCGCACGGAACGTTGCAGTAACCAAGTATCTGTTCATATACTTGTAGTTGACACGGGCAAAAAATGAAGCAAGTCTGCTTCCATACTCATCACTGTATCCATCTGTTGTGGCGGCACTGTTTATGTTAATCAGAATCTTTTCGTCGGGGAACCCTGTACCGCTAGCTCTAAGATTTTTGTATTTGTATGATTCAATAGATTGTCCGAGAACAGCTACTATGTCGTGTTTGCCTAATACTGCCGCATAGTTAAGGGTATTGTCCCATACGAGTGTATTTGATTCTCCGATTGAAAGAGATCTGTAATTATAATTTGAATCATATCCACGGGTACCCTTTTTGTTGAAAATGTCATAAGAAGAGCTTGAGTAATTGATAGTTCCGGCAGATTTGAATTTTAGCCCGGGGATAATTTTGAGTTCAGCAAATGCTGTTGCATTCAAAACTTTTCCAATACCGTCATTTCTGTTCAAATAAGTGATATATGGATTTTCAATTGTTGTATTTGACGGAACTATATTGATGCTTCCATCAGGATTATATGCTTCAAAATCTGGTCTGAATCTTGGAATGCTGCTAAGGAGCGCATCTTTATTGTTCGCTCTTCTGTTTGATCCTGATGCGTTAACTCCAAATTTGAGAAGTTTACCTACTTCTGTTTCGAGATTTATTCGTCCAGTGTAAAGTTCACTTTTGCCACCCTTAACAATTCCTCCCACATCGGTGTATCCAAATGATACATAGTAATTTGTTGTCTCTGTGCCACCTCTTAATGACAGGTCTGCCTGATATGTATATGCAGGATCTGTCATTTCTTTCCACCAGTCAATATTACCTGTCATATAAGCATCGGAACGAAGCATAAGCTGATCTGCAGTCCACTGGCTTGTGTTGATTTTTAAGAATTTACTCTCGTCAAAGAATAATTTTTCTGTGTATCCAACACTTCCGTCAACATTGATTTTTTCTCTGGCAAGAGTCTCGGTATAGTACTTGAATTCGTCGACATTGAGGGTCTTGAGGTCGCTTTTTTGTTGTAACTGTACTCCGCTTCTGAGGTTAAAATCAATTGTAGGAGCGAGACCTTTTTGTCCTTTTTTGGTTGTGACTATTATTACTCCATTAGCAGCTCTTGAACCATATATAGCTGTAGCAGAGGCATCTTTGAGTATATCGATACTCTCAACATCTGTCAGGTTAAGATTATAAAGACTGTTTGCTATATCGCCAGATGTGTTGTTTGAGTAGTCAGGTACCCCGTCGATTACCCAAAGAGGTTGGGTTCCGTAGCTGGAGAGAGTTGATACACCTCTTATGGTTACATTAATAGGAGATGTAGGTGAAGAAGATTGAATCATAACGTTTACACCGGCTGCACGTCCTTGAAGCATACCCTGAACACTTGATCCAATTGGAACAGTTTCTATCTCTTTGCTGGTCAACCTTGATACAGATCCGGTAGCGTCCTTAATAGTTGTTGATCCATATCCCTGTACCACTACCTCATTAAGATATTGTGTTGATTCTTCGAGCATTATAAGCTTAAAATTACTTAAATTTGCCGGATTTACGCTTAAGTCAAGTCGTTGATATCCCAGACACATAACAGAAACGTTCTTTGCATTTACAGGTATTTGCAAAGTGAAGTTACCATCAAGATCAGTTGCAGTTCCTTTTTTTGTATTAGAGACTGTAAGATAAGCTCCAACTATCGGCTGCTTATCTTTGGCTGAGACAACCTTTCCGGAAACAGTAATAAATTCCTGATTACCGGAAACTTGTTGAGTTACTTTCTCAAGTTCCTTGCCTGATCTTGCTTGATTAGGAAAATTTACAGGCGAGATTATAATCTGCTTGTCTACGATTTTGTACTCATAGCCTGTGTTTTTTAGAATTTGATCCAAGAGTGGTCTCAGTTCCATTTTTTTTGCTTCAATTGAGACCTTTTTATTGGCATCAACCAGATTGTTGTTGTACACAAAGGTGTATTCCGACTGTTTTTCAATTGCTTTCAAAACCTCTTTAAGTGGAGTTGATGTAAAACTGATCGAAATCTCCTGGGCATACACGCTGTTTGCCGCTAATATCAGGCAAAACAGCGATACCAGAATAGCTTTTCTCATAAGTTTGTGTTTTGGATTATGATTAATTATTCTAAATACACAGCAAGAGAAAAGTTCCCTGAAAAAACTCACTCTAATTTTAATTCATTAGAGTTATTTTGTTTTTGTCAATTTTGTAATCGATGTTTGAAGAAAGCTTTAAGATTTCTAATACTCTTGATACTGACTCTGACTTAAAGTTGGCTGTAAATCTGTAACTAAGGATGGAACTATCTTTAACAGAGATTGTCACTCCATACCAACGCTCCATTTTTCTGATAACTTCATCCATAGGGGTGTTTTCGAAAAGAAGAAATCCCTTTTTCCAAGCTGTGTTGTATTCAATATTTGCCTTCCTGACAAGTAATGGTTTCTCGTCTTCAACGATAGTTATTTGTTCAGCAGGGGTAAGCTTAATTTCACTTTGATCCTTTTCACGGACTAAAGAAATATTTCCAGATATGAGCGTTACAATTAATTTGTTCTCATTGGCGTAGGAAGAAATATTGAATGTTGTTCCTGTTACCTTGACTCCATAACCCTTATATGTTTTTACATACATAGGCCAGTTTTTATTGGGCACTACTTCAAAATATCCTTCTCCTTCAATCTCCACAACTCTTTGTAGTGAATCAAATTTTTGAGGACATTTCAAAGAACTTGAGCTGTTGAGCCAGACTTTACTGCCATCAGGAAGTTCTACCATTCCTTTTACACCGGAGTGTACGACATATTCAAATTGAGCAATTTTTTGAGGAGGGATAACAGGTTTTCTCGTATAGTGGGTTAAGTAGAAAATGGCGGGTGCTATAAGAACAAGAAGAACTGCAGCAATTTCTATAACATATCTTATGATTTTTTTATTGGTCCCTTTTTTATTAGTTATAGTTGTAGGGGTTTCCTGCTGAAATGTTTTATATCTTTCGAGTACCCAGTAATTTTTGAGTTGACAATACTGTTTCCTGTTTTCCTCATTGGCGTTAATCCATTCCAGCACCTTTTCTCTTTCTTCAGATGAGACTGATCCTGAAATAAATTTCAGCAATAATTCTATATCAATATTTTGTTCCATACTGTTTTATATACACTTCAACTTCAATATACCCTTTGAAAACTTTCAAATTCTATGCAAATCCTTCAACACATTATAATTTTATAAAAACTCTTTCAACTTTTCTCTAAATAATTTTAAGGCTTGGGCGACATGGTATTCTACAACCTTAACAGAGATCCCTTTTTTGTCTGCAATTTCCTGATAAGAGAGTCCGTTAACTCTACTTAAAATAAAAGAATCACTTATTTTATCGGGCAATTCTTTAAATGCCTTGCTTATATGCTCTTCTAATTGAAATTGTATTACTGCATCTGATGACTCGTCCATGAGAGCAGAAAGATTTGCCTGATACTCTTTCTTGAGCCATTCGTTTTTGAGTCTGTTGTCGTTTGTCAATTTACGGAGCCGATTAATACTTTTATTTTTAAGTATTGAATATAGATAAGGCAAAAGAGGGAATTGGGGATCGAGATAATTTCGTTTTTCCCAGAGTGCCGTGAAAGAATCTTGAGTAATATCCTCTGCAGTAATTATGTCATGAACATACTGGTTGACATAAAAAAGTGCTCGTTTGTATTCATTTGAATAGAATCTGTTAAAAGAACTCTTATCACCATCAATGATGGCTTTGGTAAGCATGAGTTCTTCTCTATCTTGTTTCATAACTTACAAATATAATGAATTTACAATCCCTTCATTTGTCAATTTATTATCTTTGCAAGAATTATTGAATAATTATTAAAGGATGTACAGAACACACACTTGCGGAGAATTACGCATAAATGATGCGGGCAAGCAGGTTATGCTTGCCGGTTGGGTTCAGAGAATTAGAAAGATGGGTGGGATGAGTTTTATTGATCTTAGAGACAGATATGGTATAACTCAGTTGACAGTTGATGAGAGTGATTCAAAGGAACTTAATGCTGTTGCAGAAAAATTGGGTAGAGAATACGTGATTCAGGCTACAGGTGAAGTTGCAGAGAGGACAAATAAAAACCCAAAAATTTCTACCGGAGATATTGAAGTTAAGCTTTCAGCCATCAAGGTGCTTAATCCTTCGTTGATTCCTCCCTTTACTATTGAGGATGACAGTGACGGAGGTGAGGAGCTTCGTGCCAAATTTCGCTACCTCGATCTTCGTCGCAATCCACTTCGAAAGGCACTCGAACTTAGACATAAATTGGCTCAGGAAACCAGGAGATATCTTGCCGAGCAGGGTTTTATGGAGATAGAAACTCCTTTTCTTATCAAATCTACTCCAGAAGGAGCTCGCGATTTTGTTGTGCCATCGAGAATGAATCCTGGAGAATTTTATGCACTTCCGCAAAGTCCGCAGCAACAGAAGCAACTTTTGATGGTTGCTGGATTCGACAGATATTTTCAAATAGTTAGATGTTTCCGTGATGAGGATCTCAGGGCGGACAGGCAGCCCGAGTTTACACAGATTGACTGTGAAATGTCATTTGTTGAGAGAGAGGATATTCTTAATATGTTTGAGGGGATGATTAAGTCACTTTTCAAAAATGTTTTGGGACAGGATTTTAATTATTCTTTCCCCCGTATATCCTATTCAGAAGCAATGAACGAATATGGGTCTGATAAACCAGACATCCGTTTTGAGATGAAAATTAAGGAGATTACAAATATTGTACAGGGTAAGGGTTTCTCTGTTTTTGATGCAGCCGAATATATTGGCGCAATAGTCGTTAATAATTGCGCATCTTATACGCGCAAGCAACTTGATGAGTTGACTGAATGGGTAAAGCGACCTCAAATTGGAGCAAAGGGGCTTATATATGTCAGGTATACTGAGGAGGGGATTAAATCGTCTGTAGATAAGTTTTTTTCTTCTGAAGAGATGTCAGGTTTATGTAAAGTCATTGATGCCAAAGTTGGGGATCTTGTTCTGATTTTATGTGGCAACAGGAAAAAGACGCAAGAGGCACTTGGAACTCTCAGAATAGAGATGGGTAATCGTCTTGGCTTAAGACAAAGCAATTTTTTTGCACCTTTGTGGGTATACGATTTCCCTCTTCTTGAATGGGATGAAGAAACACAAAGATTTTATGCAATGCATCATCCATTTACCTCACCAAAGCCGGAGGATCTTTCGCTGTTTTACAGCGACCTGAAGGAAGATGTCGAAAAAGTGGCTGCAAATGCCTATGATTTTGTTTTGAACGGAACGGAACTGGGGGGAGGTTCGATACGAATCCATGACTCAGCAGTACAACAGAGAATGTTTGAGATCTTGGGATATTCTGCCGAAGAGGTTGAATATAAATTTGGCTTTATGATAAATGCATTCAAATACGGAGCACCACCACACGGAGGAATAGCTTTCGGTTTTGACAGGTTATGTGCTCTTTTTGGCGGTCAGGAAAGCATTCGTGATTTCATAGCTTTTCCTAAAAATAATTCAGGTAGAGATGTTATGTTGGATGCACCTTCCAAAATAGACAAGGTTCAACTGGATGAACTTTTCCTCAGGAGCACATTTGAAGGCAACTGATTTATATAAATACTTTTAGATATGGGCATGTTGATTTTTTATCTACTGTTAGCCCTTTCGGTCTCTTTTTTATGTTCTATTATGGAGACTGTGCTGCTTACAGCCCCTGTGTCATTCTTGAACATGAAGGTCAATCAGGGTATTAGGGCAGCTTCCATATTAAGAGACCAGAAACAGAAGATTGATAAGCCAATAGCCGCCATACTCTCTCTTAACACTGTTGCTCATACTGTAGGCGCTTCTGGAGTAGGTGCCCAGGCGACGGCGTTGTTTGGAGATGCTTATTTTGGAATTATTTCTGCCATCCTTACACTCCTGATCCTTGTTTTGTCTGAAATACTTCCAAAGAGTGTCGGGGCTCACTATTGGAAGCATCTTGTTGTTCCGGCCGGATATATCATACGATGCATGATAGTTATAGCATATCCTCTGGTAATTCTTTCGGAGCGAATGACAAGGCTTATATCAAGAGGTTCTAAGGATGAGACAACTGTCAGTCGCGAGGAGGTAGCAGCAATGGTAGACATTGGTGTTGAGGACGGAACTTTTGAAGATACTGAAAAGAAAATTATTCAAAATTTGATAAAGCTCAGAAGTGTGAGGGCTAGTGATGTTATGACTCCGAGAGTTGTTGTGGCTACTGCATCGGAGGAGATTACTATAGGTGAATTCTACAAAAACAAAACATATCTGCATTATTCAAGAATACCAGTCTATTCAGACAACGACAAGGAGAAAATATGCGGATTTGTATACAGACAAGAAGTTTTGGAACATCTTGCCAATGATAATTTTGACCTTTGTCTCAAAGAAATTAAGAAACCTATTATGATTGCTCCTACAAGTCAGCCACTTACCATTTTGTGGGAGAGGTTGACATCGCAAAAAACACATATTGCCATGATTGTGGACGAATACGGAGGTTTTGAGGGAATTGTTACTCTTGAGGATATCATTGAGACTATTATGGGGATTGAGATTATGGATGATAGGGACATAGTAGCCGACATGCAACAATTTGCACGAGAGCGTTGGGAGGAACGTCAAAAAAAGCACAAATACTTGAGCTAATATTACAACTTCATTTCAGCAACTTTGTCTGCGAGTTCTCTAAAGGCAATACTGTCAGCTCTTTCCCTAAGTGCCACAGGTATCCCGTTGTCGCCACTCTCTCTTATGCTTTGAACAATAGGTATCTGGACAAGCAGCGGAACGTTAAATTTTTCTGCCATAGCCTTGCAACCGTCTTTTCCAAATATATAATATTTATTTGCAGGTAACTCTTCAGGAGTGAACCATGCCATATTCTCAACCAGGCCAAGCACGGGTTTATTAATATCCTTGTTTCTGAACATGTTAACCCCTTTTTCAACATCAGAGATTGCTACAGCTTGAGGAGTGCTAACCACAATAGCTCCTGAAAGTGGAATGTCCTGAACTGTAGAGATATGAATATCTCCGGTTCCCGGAGGAAGATCGATCAGTAAAAAATCAAGTTCTCCCCATTTAACTTGCAATACCATCTGCTTGAGTGCATTGCTTGCCATTGGACCTCTCCAGATAAGCGGCTGGCCTGCACCTGCAAAATAGCCTATGGACATCCATTTTACACCATATTTTTCAACAGGTATAATCATCTCTTTTCCACCAAAATTTTCAACCGAAGGCTGAGCGTCTTCGGTACCAGTCATCTTTGGAACAGAGGGACCATAAACATCTGCATCTGCAAGCCCAACGCGAAATCCTTTCATAGCCAGGGCTACAGCAAGATTAACAGCAACAGTTGACTTGCCAACTCCTCCTTTACCTGAGGCAATTGCAATTATGTGATTTACATTCTCAAGAGCCTCCTGTTCAAGTTCCAAATGTAATCTTTTTGCTATCTTTTTTTCTCTTACTAATTCAAGGATACTTATCTTGTAATCTCCTAAAGGAAAGGCCTTCCTGATTGCCGCTTCGCAACTCTGCTTGATTGAGCTGGCAAGTGGGTCTGGAGATGGGAAGACAAGTTTAAAACGTATCTTCCCCTCTTCAACTTTTATATCTTCAACCATCTCAAGTGAAACTATGTCCTTATCTTTAGCAGGATGGACAACTCCTCTGAGAGCATCTTCGATCTCTTTTTGTGTCATTTGAATATTCTTAAAAATCTTTCGACTAATCAACAACTCTTGTACCAAAGAGTTTATTTGACGATAGACATTTCATTTAGCAGATATCCTGCTCCACCAAATTTGTCAATGATAAAAAGGACATATCTGATATCAACATTAATGCATCTTTGGAGATTAGGTTCAAAAATGATATCTCCACTCATAGCTTCCCAGTTCCCATCAAAAGCAAGCCCTATGAGTTCTCCTTTTGCATTTAATACCGGACTTCCTGAATTGCCACCGGTAATGTCATTGTTAGTAATAAATGCTACAGGAAGTTTGCCGTCTTTCATTGCATAAGGACCATAATTGCTGTTGTTATAAAGTTCTTTTAATTTAGCAGGAACGACAAATTCCCAATTGTTTGGATCCTCTTTTTCCATTACTCCCTTGAGAGTGGTATAATGTTCATAAAGAACAGCATCTTTGGGAGAATAATTTAGCACCTTCCCGTAGGTCAGACGCATGGTAGAATTTGCATCAGGATACATGGCTTTTCCCTTGTTCATCTCGAGTAAGCCGGCAAGATAGGTTTTTGATGCTTCAGCGTAGAGAGAGTTTATTCTATTGAGTTTTAGACTGAGTTGATTCATCAGCGAAAATAAACTTCTGCCCATTATGACTGCAGGATCATTTACTATAGCCTCTCTGCCTTTTTCAATGGCTTTATAAAGTTTGTCTATTGATGTAAATACGGATTGGTCATAAAGATAGTCTACATATTCATCAATATTGCCTCCAAATTTTTCATCAATTAAGGAATAAAAATTGGGGAGATTATCAGCAGAAACCTTTTCCCGGAAAACCTTAAGAAATGTCTTTGCAACTTTCTTGTCAACTTCAGGAGAGTAGTTGTTATAGAAATTAATTGCTTTTTCTCTGAGATTTTGAGCAGTTGTGTTGGCGGTGGCATCATCTCCGTTTACAAATGCCTTCTCAACATCTGAAAACTGGCTGGCTATAGCTGCTATTTCAATATTCATGAGGGTCTCGGTAAGATATTTATAGTTATAGATTATATCTTCACGGGCTGCTACAGCATTGTTTATATTTTCAAGAGCGTTACCGTACTTCTCTAATCTGGATTTGTCGGCATTGACCCATTTGATAAACTCTTCTTCTTCTTGAGCCCTTCTTTCTGCTACATTGTTTTTCTTAAATGTTTCATTCATTCCAATGGCTTTTTTCCAGAAATTTGAAGAAGATGCATATTTACTGGCATATTGTATCCTGATTTTGGGATCTGCCAACATCTCTTTCATAAGAATATCTTGACGAAGTCCTCGAGCAAATATCGTAATGGCATTTGAAATATCACTTGTTTGCCTCACCTCTGCAGAGGTCATGAAACGATTGGTTCTGCCAGGGTATCCAATAATCATTGCGTAGTCATTGTGATTTATTCCTTTGATAGAGATATTTAAATGCCTTTTAGCCTGATATGGTACGTTTTCTGGAGAGTATGGTGCTGGATTATTATTCTTATCTGCGTATATTCTGAACATCGAAAAATCACCAGTGTGTCTTGGCCACATCCAATTGTCGGTATCAGCGCCAAACTTGCCAATGGATGAAGGAGGGGCTCCTACAAATCTGATGTCATTGAATGTTTTTGTCACTACAAGATAGTACATGTTGCCTGCATACATTGGAACTACATTTGCCTTTAAATAATTATTGTTACCAATAGCCTCTTTTTTAAGTTGAGCAATTATATTATTCATTGCATTAACTTTCTCTTCAGAAGTAGCAGCATTTGACATAGCGTTGTTGATTTTATCGGTTACATCTGTAAAACTTTCAAGAAAAGTGACAGTGAGACCAGATGCCGGAAGTTCTTGCTCCCGGCTCATTGCCCAGTATCCATCTGTAAGATAGTCGTGTTCTACACTGCTAAGTTTTTGAATTGCACCATAACCACAATGGTGATTGGTAATTATAAGTCCCTCAGCAGATATCACTTCTCCAGTACATCCGTTACCAAAATGGATGACAGCATCTTTTAAGCTTGTACCATTGACATTGTATATATCCTTTGCTTCGAGTTTACATCCAAGTTCTTTCATTTTTTGCTGATTGAGCTTTTCTAGCAAAGGAAGCAGCCACATTCCCTCATCTGCTCTAAGTGGAGTTAGCGAGATAAGGATTACAGCTAATAGTAATAATGCGATTTTTTTCATAAATTTTTATCTATTTTTAACAAAAATAAGCAAAATTGTTAGATACATTTAAAATTCTGATTGTAATTGACAAGTTTAAAGGAAGTCTTACATCTTCTCAAGCTTGTTTAGCCATTAAAAAGGGTATCGAAAAAAGGTGGGTAGATTTATTTCCTTCATGCAACTTATCAATAGAAGTCCTACCGATGGCCGACGGAGGAGAAGGCACTCTCGAAGTCATTGAGAAAAATGTTGGAGGAATTAAACATTATGCTTCTGTGAGTGATCCTTTATATAGAGAAATAAAAGTTCCATTCTTACTGAAAAATAAAACAGCATTTATTGAAATGGCATTGTGCTCTGGCCTTCAACTTTTAACCAAAGATGAGTATAATCCCATGATAACTTCAACTTTTGGTCTTGGAGAGTTAATTCTTGAAGCTGTAAGGCGTGGAGCTGAAGATATTGTTGTTGGAATTGGGGGGAGTGCGACTAACGATGGTGGTATGGGTATGCTTAAAGCTCTGGGTTATGAGTTTTTTGACAGGAGAGGAGATGAAGCATTATCTTTAAATGAAGTTTATGAAATATCAGATTTCAATGTTTCTCAATCATTACATAAAGTTAAATTTACCGTTGCCTGTGATGTTACAAATCCTCTTCTGGGGGATAAAGGAGCTTCAATTATTTATGCACCTCAAAAAGGAGCTACTCCTGAGATGGTTGAGAAGCTGGAGATTGGCATGAGAAATTATGCTGAGATTTGTGAAAGATTTACTGGCAGATGCTGCAGGGATTACCCGGGATCTGGAGCTGCCGGTGGAATTGGATTTGCATTCAAATTATTTTTTGATGCAGAAATTATTCCCGGATGGATTATACTATCAAGGCTCACCAATATGGAGAAATTAATTTCTACAGCAGATTTGGTAATAACGGGGGAAGGATCCCTGGATAAACAGAGTGTTTCGGGCAAACTAGTATATGGAGTATGTATGACCGGTATAAAGTATAACAAAACTATATGGGCATTTTGTGGGATAAATCATCTAAATGTTAATGAACTCAGCAATTTGGGGATCTCAAAAGTTTTTGAGATAATAACTGTTGCACGAGACATTGACGACTCAATCAAAAATGCTTCATATTATCTTGAACAGATGGCTTTTAATGCTATTTCTTTTCTGTCTTCCAGACCTTGAGTATTTCTGCTATATATAGTTTATGAAGTCCAGAGTGTCCTTCATAATGTGCATTAAGGGGACCAGGATCGTGAAAGAAATTTTTAGACAGCATCTCGGAGTAGAGTTTATAACACTCAAAGACAAGCCGGGCTTCTTTGAAGGTAGGATTTCCCAACTCAGTAAATACGGGAGTTAGTGAGGCTTCGGCAACTTTATTGCAATCTCTGCCACTTTTTGATCCACATATATTGAGAGAAGAACGGTATTTTTCCTCAAAAAAACTTAATGTGAATTTTTCGGAACTCTCAATAAATTGATAAGTATACCGCTCGGGACGAACAAAAACAAATACAACAGGTCTATTCCAAAGATAGCCTGCGCCTCCCCAGTTGGCAGTCATAGTATTAAATTTTGCCTTATTGCCTGCAGTTACCAACATCCAGTCGGAGGAGATTAGTTTTATAAGATTCTCCTCAATTTCAAGTGGATCTATCAGTCTGTATCCAAAGTTTGTCATTTTTGTAAAATTTAGCTATTTCAACAATCTAAAAGAGGTCCGATGATATTCACACGGGCCATATTTCATAATTGCGTCCCTGTGAGCTGCTGTAGGGTAGGCAAAATTCTTTTCCCATCCATACTGGGGGTAGTCTGAAGCAATTGATACCATATATTCATCGCGGTGAGTTTTGGCAAGTACCGAAGCAGCAGCTACTGAGGTAAAGCTACCATCTCCCTTTATAAAACAAATATGCGGTATATTTTTATAATTTTGAAATTTGTTGCCATCAACAATAATAAATTCAGGTCTTGTATCAAGTGCATCAAGAGCTTTGTGCATTGCTAAAATTGATGCGTTCAATATATTAATCCTGTCAATCTCAATGTTACTGACCGATGCCACAGCCCAGGATATCGCTTCCTTCTCAATGATTGGACGTAATAACTCCCTGTTCTTTCTTGTCATTTGTTTGGAATCATTGAGCAGAGGGTGATAGAAATCATGAGGAAGTATAACTGCAGCTGCAAAGACAGGACCTGCCAAACATCCTCTGCCAGCCTCGTCACAACCAGCCTCAATCATGTCGTCATAGAGATAGGATAATAAATGATGATCCTCTTTCATGAGCTTGGAAATATTCCGAAATTTAGCAAAAAGAGATATATTTAGCGATATTTATTTAAACTCTCTTTTAGAATCCCAATTATACTTTCTTTAGATTCGAGCGCCATTTTGAGTATTTTATTTTCATCCTCAAGCTCAATCATTTTTATTCTGAAATCGGCTTCGATTTTCTCAATTTGTTCTTTATAAGATTTTTCTATTTCAGCAATTTTTTCATCTGTCGAAGTTTCTTTGTTAGTTCCAAAGATAAGTTCAGAGAGTGACATGTTGAATAATTGTGCTATTGAAAAGACTCTTTTACTGATAATGGAAGTTTTGCCAGATTCAAGTTGCCTGTAAGAGTTTAAAGACATCTTAAGATAATTAGCCATTTCTTCTTGAGTATATCCAAGAGATTCTCTTAATTCTCGAATCCTTTTTTTTATGTCACTGTCATTCATAATAACAAATCACTAGTGTCCAAAGAAAATTTTTGAACGATTAATATTTAAAAGCAAATTCAAGTTGAACAGGTTGATCACATACATCAAGCAGTTTTTCAGGGCCATTGAAAAGGTCTCTGACAGGAGTCTTGTCT
>Ga0208826_1001397_pt1 | contig 20522 bp, 21 predicted proteins | sample AD_UKC115_MetaG_FD_184451 | JGI IMG/M metagenome (GOLD analysis project Ga0208826, IMG submission 184451) | Active sludge microbial communities of municipal wastewater-treating anaerobic digesters from Hong Kong - AD_UKC115_MetaG (SPAdes)... | ecosystem: Engineered > Bioreactor > Anaerobic >...
GATTGATTCATAGAAGCCGGTCTTAGGGTTGCATTGGATACAGGCGTGGGCATTTATCTTAATATCCGACATTTTTATACATCCAATTCAATATATTTGCTGTGGTATGGCTTTCTTTCCACATTCTATCCATTTGAGATTTTAATGTATCACTATATTCGATGGGGGAGTCATTGAGTATTTTATAATAGAAATATATGGCAAGTTCTATACCATATATCTCGTTTAACTCTTCCTGACTCATTCAAGTACTCCGAATCTTCTTCTAGGAAACTCATAATCTCGACGGGTAGAATTCCAGCTATCGACATGCGTGAAGTACCCGACGATCCTTGTATAATGGTCGGTTATCTGTCCTCCACAAATTGAGCATGTTTTAGAGTTTCCGCAAACTGTTGTGTGACCGTTTTCACATGTGCCAAATCCGTAGTTTATTGCGAAGTGGCTGACACCATGTTTAACATTATACTCAATGAGGTGTTTCATGTCATCGGCTGTTTTGAGTTGGTCCTGGATGTTACAATGCAGTATACCTCCACCACTGAGAATGTCCTGGAATTGTCCTGTGAGCTGGATTCTTTCAGGTATAAGAGCATCCTCTATTAGTGGGATGTATTGGTTAGAGTACATCTTGAATCCAAACTCGTTAGGTCCATATAGTATTTCATCCTTTTGACAGAACTTTATGGCTACGCTCTCACCAGGGATTTCTTCTACGTTGAAAGAGCATTTGTTTTCTTTGCTATAGGATACTGCCAAGCGTTCTATCTCGTTTAATACTTCGGTGGTGAACTCTATTCCAGCCTCAGAGCGAATGTCAGTTCCCATGAATTTGTTCATCTCATATACACCTATTATTCCTATCGTGCTGAATAGGTGATTAAGACTGAACCATTTTAGAGGATTGAAAAACTTAAGGAATCCTTGATCAATCCTTCGTTGCAGTATCTCGTATCTATGTACTATCAACAAATCTCGCGCAATATCACATGCTATTTTTAAGTTATTCATGAAGTCTGTGATATCTTTGGATTTTCTCGCAATTCTTGGCAGGTTGATAGTAACTACGCGATGAGATCCAATGGATAGGCCGCCATTTCCAAAGGTATCTGCGCGGTATTGCATACGTTCCATGTCGTTTACTAGTCGACAACATGATGATATTTTGTTACCACTGTTCACGTAAATGTTAAAGCATCCTGTAGATATGTTGGCGTTTGATGCCCAATCTAGGAAATCCTGATCTATTATAGTTCCGTCAGAGTTTTTCGATATGTTGAGCGTTACGATTGGGAATCTATATGGTAGACCAGTATTAGGATCGCCCTTGCTAAACCAACACCCAAATAGTTTTTCTAGCATTATAACATATTCTATATTGATTTTTGAGCCGTCTGGATATGTATAATGCTCAAAGATCTTCTCTAGATTGGGGCAGTCGAACAGACTAATATTTACGAAGGGGCTTTGGTGGCCGACCCTGAACTTGTTATTGATTACATGGGTAAACTTTTGAAAGTCGTTTATGATGTCAGCGGCAGGTTTTTGTTCGCGTTTTGCATACCATGCGTAGTTTACTAGTAGGTCAGACGGGGCGATAGCTCCAGCAAACTCTTGAGATAAGTCCATTGTGGTTTCGGTGCATTGGGCTAGGAAACTATCTGCCCTCTTGGGTGGTAAGCTGTGGAGTTGACCATATGGGCGGCCTTCTGCCATTATCATTGATGTTGAAAATGAGTAGCAGTAGGGCATCTGGATACCTGGTCCGCTCGCATCGTGGAAATAGACATCGCCTTTCCATATGGCTTCGATGAGTTCATTTGCTCGCTCGATGCCAAATCTCTTTTGGGCGTAGTGCCACAGGAGATAGTATCCTTCAAGTTTCATGAGGCCTTTTGTGATCTCAGCGGTGTAGTTGTTTGGGCACATCGACTCGTCTGAATTAGCATTGGTATCTATGGTAACTTCGGTTAGATCTTCTGTGAAGTATCGTTTGGACATCACACCTATGTCAAGCTGAGATCGGTCGATGCCTTCACATTTCATTAGTTCTGGATATTTCTTACAGTAATTATTATATAATTTATCAAATTCTGGATCAAATGTTTCATGTAGTCTCATTGTTTTTGCCTCGTTTGTTTCCATTTATTAGGTTCAATCTCTTCCCAAATATTTTTTTGCATTTTACCATTAATGTATATTCTTTGATTATAAGACGCTGGAAATGTTCCAGTTTTACATTCTTCGATATATGGGCCATCTACGATCATATACATAATATCTTTTATTTCATTACTTAGTTCTCTGTAATATTTACCAGTAAACAATATGCATGGAATATTTACTCTACTTGCTATGTCCAATAGAGCTTCTTCTTGTTCGGTAGGTTCTCCGCCAAGGAACACTATTGAGTCATAGTAATCGTATGTGCTTACTATATGTACTATGGTGTCAGTGTTTGCGTTATACCCGCCGGATGGATCTTGAAGGTCTGGATTTTGGCAACCTTTACAATGGATATGACATCCTTGAAAAAAGACACCCAGTCCTAATCCCATGCCTCCATCGGTGGTATCTCTAATACCTGCGCATCTAAACTGCAATTTCTTCCAACTCCATATATACGTGTAGATTTTGGAAGTCCTCGATCTTAAACCGTACTAATACACAGTCATCGTTGTACATGTAACCTTTTTGCATCATTTGTATTAGATGCGCTCGTAGTCTAGCAATTGATGGCCAAACTTTACCATGTGTTACGTCTGTGAATCTAGGTTTGCTGCCTTTTCTGGCCCATAGCCCAGTCCTGGTATCCAGGATCATATAGGTTCGTTTTTCCATTACATCGATTGGTTCTCCTCCTGGTATCACATATCTCCGCTGTTTATATCGTTTTCCACCTATTTCTACGTATTGCTGTTTTCTTGCCATTTTCACCACCTATCTAAAGATAATCCAGTTACCCATTCATCTGCATGTTGTAGAGCTTCGGCTGGACTTGAATATCTAGCTTTTATTTTTTCAAATTTCTTTTTTCCTATATTGGGCAACAATATGATGAATCTTTCCCAACTATCTGCTTTGAGCGCAGGTGATCCACCTGGGTCATCATGTAATACCAACAACAGATGAAGTGTTTCGTGTAAGTCGTTGGTAATCATCAATCGGCATCCATCTTGTTGTCTATGTAACTGGTATCTTTTGTATACTGAATACGGTAGACCATATCGGCCTGCATATGTGTGTACTTTGGTGTCGGAGCTGCGCTTGTATGTACCCTCGATTAGTAGGATTGATTCATCTGCTACTGTGCGCATTCTCATAAGCTTGCTGGCCAATGTTCCATTACCCGATTTATGATATATGCTGTTGCATAGATCGGCCTGGGTTTTTCTTTCTGCCAGCGATGTAGATCCATCTTTACGTTCTATCAGATAGTCTCCAAGATTCAACTTCTGTATGGTGAATGTGTCTGCCCGTTTTAGGAGTTCCTTATCCGACGCGATTATATTCATGATATCGTCGGTGGGTTCCCGCGTATCGATATATATCATGACATCACCTAAAAAATGTGGTGATTACCACTGGTCTTTATCGAACTGGAGCTGTTCTAGCATCTCCCTGGGCGAAATCTTTAATGGATCTGTGTATTTGATTTCTTTTGGTAGTTTTGCATTGCATACCCATATATCTTTTGCAGACAATATATTGTGGCGCGGTCTAATTTTTTCATCTTCTTCTATGTAATCAAATTCAAGTGTAGCATTTGCTATATACTTAGCGTTACTTGGATAATACGCAGGAGATCTTTTTCCTGTACTTACATCCTTTTCATATTCATCTTTCATTTGGGTGCACAAAATAATATTAAAATATCGTTCCAACGTTCCCAATATTACCCTTGTCTGGGCGGCAAATTCTTTGTAATCGTTTTGATTGGGCATTTTGTGGTTGCTATTGATAGAACATTGCATTGCGCCCAGGCCACGCATTCCATCACTATCATCAATTACTATCCAAGGAACATGGTTATCAACATGTTTTACAGTATCGATGAATGTATCAATATTATCTAAGATAAATTGAAAATCATCCCATTTATTTACAAACTTATACTGGTTTTTAGTGAGGCCAACTCGTTTGCAGGGAGTTATAGCATGTCCTTTTGGGTCATCGAAGTACTTTGGTGTTGTCGTAAAATTGGATACCTGAATAGGCTTTCCAAAGTCAACGTGCAATCCTCCAAATTCTTTTACAAACATGGCTGCGGTGTGTGATTTTCCGCTGTTTGGTTCACCCGCAAATATTAACTTGATTCTCTCAACCCCCAAATCGAAATCGTCTTCCATATATACCACCATTTTTATATTTTTGTTCGAATATTAATACGCGATAAAAAAACTGGCGAAGGTAGATTTTTGCCTTCGCCACTTTATACTACTGAAACCTTGCCATTATCGATTGCAATCTTTCCGTTGGCTTTCAGACCACGGTATACCTCATTGTATGCCTCCCCAAACTTCTCAACACCCTTGGCAAGAGCTACCATCGGATTGATAGGGCCGTTGTTATTCTTGATCAACTCCTTCAGAAACTCAAGTACCGCCTCATCTGTTACAGGAGCAGTAGATGCTGAATTCTTACGGTTCAGTTCCATACCTTCCTTATAGGGTCTGATGCTCTCCTGGTCGTAGGTTGTCCACTTACCATCTCTGAGTTCGTTTTCAGTACGGATGATGTATTTGGAGCCTTCTGGAAACAGGTTTCCAAGCTTTACATTACCAGTCAGATCACTAATATCCTGGCCGGTCGCATTCTTGACAAATGCCTTGAACTTGTTATTAGGCCGGAATCCGTCATACATCTGGAATACGAAGTCAAACTGCCCGGTTGTCATACCAGACTCATCGAACTGAAATACAAATCTGATCTGGTCAACCGCCTTTGGTTTCATAACAGGCTTGCCGTCCTTATCAAGAACAAGCTTTCCCTGGCTCATCATAGGCTCGACAGGAGTGTTCTCGAATACTGCTCTCTCCTCAGCAGATAGGTCCGCAACGGTGCGCATCTTCTTAGCAGATGCATCCCATCGCAGCTCCTTTGGATACTGAATCACCGCCCGCGAAGGAATGATATCAATGATGGTAGCAACATAATCCGTTCCAGGCTCCAACCGCGAGCCACCCATATTTACCGTAGCGTTGAACATGTTTTATTCATCCTGGGGGATTTGCCCCCGCATCACCAACTACGACTCTTGAGCATATATAGCTTACGGGTGGAAGCTTTATATAGTTGTAAATACAACTATGTAATCGGTGAAAGTATGGGAAAAGTAAATTTGTGTCTTAGAGTGGATGAATCCGTAGCAAAGAAGCTAAGAGATGAATCAATGCGTAAGTATAATAACATGAGATCTATAAGCAGGCTGATAGAAGATATGGCAAATAACATTGAGGAGTTGTGAACTTGAAGGAATATAAGATAAATCCAGATTTGGAGAAGTGTTTACCCCCACTTTCTGATATTGAGTTTACCAAACTTAAGCTCAGTATAGAGACACAGGGATATGATGAAGCAAAGCCAATCGTATTGTGGAAGGAATTTCCTGATACGATTGTAGATGGGCACCACAGATATAAAATCTGTCGCGAATTGGGAATTGAGCCTGTGTATATAGTTAAGTCGTTTGATTCACTTGACAAGGCAATCCTATATACTCTACAGCGACAGATTGAACAACGCAATCTTACCGCCGCACAGAAAACTGAGATATTTGAGCAGATACTCCCTTTGGAAGAAAAGATTAAACTAGAAGAGGAAGCAAGAAAGCATCAAATATCAAACTTAAAAAAAGGAGATGAAACTCCCGTCGCTCTCCCAAGGATAGCAACGGAGAATTCTTCTAAACGAGTAGCAGTAAAGATTGCAGAGAAGGCCGGAGTTAGTCCTGCTACGGTATATAGAGTTCATGCAGTACATAGGGATGGCGCGCCTGAAGTAAAAGAAATGATGTCCAAAGGAGAGGTATCCGCTAAAACTGCTGATAAATTTGTTAAACTTGTTCCATCCAAGGAGAAACAGAAAGAAATTATTGATTTAAAAGGCATTGATGGTATAAGGCGAACTGTTGATGAAGAAGAAGAAAAAAAGAGATTGGAAAAGCTGGAAGAGTCCAGGCGGGAGGAAGATCGCGAAGTCGAAGAATATAGACAGGTGTTAAAAGAGCAATTTGGCGATGCCAAATATGCATGTGGGATACATCCATCTGTTATGATGTGGTGTGATGCATGTAAATCGGCATTTGATGTGTATAGACCAAAGAATGCAGTATGTTGTCCGGTATGTATGGATAAGAATATTAGATTGAGAGACGACAGTTGGTATCCAGGTAAAAAGGTGATTTAAATGGTACATAATGGTAGATTTGGTAGAACTGAAAAGAAGAAGTTGACATGGAGAGATAGAGGACTACATAGGTTTCAGTGGGGAATTTGCCGAAGAAATAAGATAAAAACTGGAACCTTTAGCTGTAATAGCATTGCCGGAGCACTTGAGATTCAGAAAGTAGAGATATTTAACAGCAAAATAGCAACTGATGGTTTCAACTTGGATGAAATATCCACTAAGGCTATAATGACTTTCATAGATCTACCTACAATAGAACGAGATCGTGTACTGGAGGTTATAAAAGAAATAGTTACTACCGACACAGATATATTTACTGGCCGGCCATTGGGAGTTAAAGGAGTAACCGAGAAAATGGCTAGGCAAATTATAGCATATGTAAAAAGTAGTAACCGAAATTCAAGATGGTAGAATTTCTTTAAATTTTTTATCTGATTTTTTTATAAAATCGCTATTGATTTCGGTTAGTTCGTCCAGCTCTTTTGCCTCCATCGCGATGTGATGGATTGCTTTCTGGTATTCATCCTCTGTTATTATGTCTTTTACTCGAAGTAATAAGAGGAGCGCTTCATGCTCCATATACAGTTTGCTAATTCTGAATGATAGATATGCTGTTTCAGAGGGCTGCTCACGTTTAGGCATAAAGTCTGGATCGCATTCAATCTCATTAAGTAAATCCATTTATCTCACCTTCAGAACTAGAAGTGAATTTACTGCTTTCTTAGGTATTATGTATTCGCGAGGGCTTACAAATTCGCGCACTACTCTATTTGGCCCACTCCAGTTATAGTCATGGATAGCGATATGTCCTCCGCGATGTACAAGCTTTCGCCATGCTAAGAAGTCATATTTTACATCTTCATATTCATGGCTACCGTCAATAAACAATAGATCTATTTTACTGTGGAATTTGTCGCGAGCTTCTTTCGATGTCATCTGCATCGGATTTACAACATCAAATAACCCATTAGCTTCAACATTATCTCTATATTCATTCCAGGTATCGATTGGAACACCATCCACACGATGTTCTTTTGATCCTGTGAATGGGTCGATGGATATTATTTTTGGGGCGTATGGACTATTTCGCGAACCCAGCCCAAGACAAGTTGTAGACCTGCCCTTATAAGCTCCGATCTCCACTATATATGTTTTACATTTCCCAGCGAGATCATATAGGGCGTTTGCTTCCGATTGTGATAGCCATCCATCTATGGCCTTGATCTTAGGCCAATCATCTTCGAAATCGTTTTTCATAGTAATTTCTCTCGACATCTTTATATAAAAGGTTGACGTATGTATGTTTGAGGTGAAATATGGAAACCTACACCACAAATCCACCGACGAAAAAAGAACTCGCTCAGAAGTGGCACCAAACCTACGATGAACTATGTGCCATTGAAGATGCAATCTCAATGCTTGAGCAGCAGAAAGAACGTATTGGAACAACTGACGATCAGTTAAAATCGGCTAATGCAGAGCAACTTCGGTTGTTCAGAAAATTGAATAGAATACAAACAGATATCAAGATATATTGCGGAGGTAGTTAAATGAGAATGATTGTTGGAGTTATGATCGCTACTATGGCGATCATTGGTATGGCTGCTGGATTTAATGGATGGGATAACACGCTCACATATGAGCAGAATGTGAACGCAATTTTCGGAGCGAAGGAGATGAATATGGCCTTTGACCCGATCAATGATACTGCCAATTGGACCAATGGTAGCAAGCCTATTAGGGCCATTGATGGAACGCCCCTGGGCGGAGTACCTGAGCAGGATCAGATTGATGCCAAGAACGATGTTTTCTTGGACAGGGACGATCCTTATGTACAGCCTGTAATGGATAATAAGCCAGTTAGATCTGTAGATGGATCTTTCGGTGGAGCAACTGAACAGGAGATGATTGATAATAAGACTACGAAGTTCCTGGAGTAAGTAAATCTTACTCCTTCGTCACCCTTTTCTAATTAGAAATAGTTAAATTTAAATAATTTATTTATATATATTAATTTCCTCATTCATTGCCCAATAATTAATTAATAGATTAAACCAATACCATCTATTGTAATTCGTTTTTATGTGGCAAGATGTACATAACGGTACAAATGCCCACTCTTTACCATTGCATATAGAATTCTTATTATAGTCTATATGATGAATAGAAAGTTTTCTTTTTGAAGTTTCAATATTCCCACATATAAAACATTCTCTATTAAATTTATCACGAACATATTCTTTAAAAATATTATTAAATTTTTCACAATATTTTTTAGATATACCGCCCCGCCAATTCCAATGTTTCTCTCCTCGTTCAGCATCGCCTATATGTTCTCTATGTTCCACTGTAAATGGTTTTCTCTTTTTACCAAGTTTTGCTTTTGCTCTATTTTTTACTGATTCTTCTGACGTTATACCTATTTTATATTTAGTAGAAAATTCATAATGGCATTTTTGTGAACAAAAATGTCTTATATTATTTTTTTTATATGGAGTAATTTTTATTTCTACTCCACAATTATTGCATTTTACATATACAGGAGGTTTTGTCAATTGACAAGACATTCTGCATGATTTAGAACAAAACCGTTGTCCACGATTAGCAATCCATTGTTCTATTTCATATTCTTGTTTACACCATTCACACGTACATTTAACCATAATCATATTATTACCAATCTATTATAAGTTAACATAATATTTAAAGGTTGCCCTTAACATATATAATAATATAAAAATAGTTAAATTAAATTTTCTGGATGAATTTAAGTGCATAATATATGGGTGTTATAGTAAAATTGTCTCCTTCTAAAGTGGCCGAATGTGTATGAGCATCTGCGGTTGCTTTTCCAATATTACTATCACCTGTATTTTCTGTGCCATATGTAGACTGTGCACTTCTATCACCTGATCCTTCTGCACCAAAACCACCTGCACCCGATCCACTAAGAGCAGCTTTATCAAGTAACGCATGTTGATGTCCGGCTATTTCCGCTGCAGTAAGAGAATGACCTGCTATAGTTACACTGCCTACGACTTTATGAATGCCCGTCCCAGCATCTCCAACACTATAATCCGATCCAGTTCCAGCGCCAACCACGAACTTATCTCTTAAATCTACTGTGCCACTTGAACCATCACACAAGGCCCATCCTGAAGGAATTGCTTCTTCAGCCCACATAATTATTAATCCAGTTGGTACACCTTTTCCAGCAAAATCAGCAACTTCCATGTTGCCATCTTTATGGTAAATTAGATCTGCATCTGCACCTGATCCAGCTCCATCATTTTCTGCGCACCAAAATGTGGAAATCATTTCAGATTTAGTATAATATGTAGCTGTATGATTATGAGAATTTAAATAAGATGTTATTTCAGTATATTGGGTTTCAAAATTGTTCAATTTTGTAGTGGTGAGCTTATCACTTGCCCCCCATGTAGAATGGTTTTTTGTATATGTCATATTAAATCCTCATGAAATTTTCATTATATAATAAAGTGAATAATAATATGGTTCATATGTTATATCATTAAAAGTTATAGAATTACCTGTGTGAGTATGACCCATTCCACTACCCGCATTACTTGTAGTTCGAGAAGCAAACGTTATTGTATTAACGGGACTGGTGACTAATGACCCATCATAATAACAAATACCATATGTATTTGTATAATCCGTCCAAGGGTGGGTATGTATAGGCATTTCATCAGCGGTTATAGTATGTGATAATACTGTAAAACTAGCTGTAACAGATGTTGAAGTATTACCGCCAGTATTTCCAACTGAATATGTACTACCTGCGCCAACTATAAATCTTTCTCTGAGGTCTGGAAGTACTTTACCATTTACAGTTTGACCATTGCAAATATACCACCCAGCAGGAATTGTGTCACTATCTCCGCTCCATATTATAATTGCATATTGAGGCAATCCCGTAGTAATTATATCTGAAAAATGTGAACCATCAAGTGTATCAGCATCAAACCCATTGTAATATGTGGTTGAGAAGAATTTTAAATCGCTCTCAGTTTTAGTATAATGTTCATCGTCGTGAGTATGTTCATCTGCATCATCTTTTGCTTCATCCCATTGACTCTCCAAATGATTGAATGCCCCAGCAGAAATATAATGAGTAGTTTCCCAAGGATCATGAAATTTAGTATATCCCATTTAAATCATTCCTTCATTATAAAACAAAGTGCATAAAAAGGTGGCCTAACATCAGTATCCCCACCAGTAAAATATGACCCAGTGTGTCCATGAGGGGAAGATGTTGTAGCATTTGTGGCGGAATCATTATCTACTGGTGATCCACAATATGGCACTCCCGGTGAAGCTGACATAGTTGTGGCATAATCATCATAATAACCATGATTATGAGATGGAAGTTCATCTCCGGTTATAGCATGTGTTCCAACTGATATAGATGCTGCTGATAATGTTTGATGACTAGCTCCACCAGTAGATTTATATGCATGATTAGTTCCAACGGCAATTACAAATCGGTTTCGTAGATCTGGAGTATCATTAGATCCATTACAAAGAACCCATCCAGCCGGTATAGATGCTTCTGATCCACTCCAAATACAAATTGATCCAGATGGTACACCCATATCAATAATTTGTTGAGCAGTATATCCATCAAGTTTTTCACATATTACACCAGATCCAGATCCATCATTTGCAGCAGTTATATATTTTGAATCACATTCTGCTTTAGTATAATATCGTTCAGAATGTGTAATTGAATCTATATATGAACATGCTTCAGTATAAATGCATTCTAAATTAGTAAGTGCTGTTGTTTTTGCACTTTGAGTCATCAAGTGCTCCTGCCATGAAGTCTTAGTGTACATATTATCACGACCATTTATTACTTGTAAATTGTAATTGTAGACTTTCTAATGAATTTTTAGTATATACAAATGAATGAGTTTCAACTTCAATACCAGTTCCAGAATCAATTGTTGCAGTATCTCCGCCAACTAATACAGCCTGATCAACGGATTCATTTGCTGATCCAGATGGTATTATGAATGTGGTTACAATTGAATCGCTAGTCGAAGTTTGACTGGTTCTATACATTCTATAAATTTCGTTACCATTTCTTTTCAATACTAAATATTTAATTCTATCACCATCTTCAAAACATGGCAACCAAGCTTCGGTTGCATCTTCAGTTCCATCTGCATACACAGCTTGCCAAATATTAGGAGTCTCAATTTCAGTCCAGTTTTTTGTGAATGCTATCAGTACCAATAATACGTCTGAAGTATTCACATCGTCTGGACTAGATGATTTCTTTTGAGTGTTAGCTAATTTCAGAAATATATCTTCCCAATCGTCTTCAACCGGGCCGGTATAAGCTGTTACATCATAATAATCTTGCCCATTGGTATATCTAAACGTAAGGTTGCCTATTAAACAATCATCATCCACATCATGTTTAGATAATGTTATATGCTGGAGTACGCCTGCCGCTAAACCGTCTTTAGTAGTTGTATATTCGATTTTTTTACCTTCCATCGCATATACACCAAGGATCGCATTGGCTTCTTCTAAAGCCGCCGTACGACTGGATAAAGATGTATCTGATCGAACATTCTCTACTATACCAGAAGAGTCTGACCCTTCAACAGTTTGTCTATCTGCTATCTCGGAATAATCACTTGTTACAACTACAATTTGGTACAAACCAGTATATACAACTTTTAAAACATCAGTTGCCGCAAGAGCTGTTGCACTAGAATCTTGAGAAATAATCTGATCATTTTTGGCCCAATACCAATCTTTTCCAGTGTCAATACCTTTCTTACCAACTGTTTTTAAAGTATAATCTCCACCATTTATAGATACATATATTTTAGGTTCTTCACCAATCTTATATGCAACTGGAAAAGATTTAGTTTGCCCATCGCCTTTAGCATATTCTGTTTGTTCATCAGTTTTTTCCCAAGTACCAATAATATATTGTTTATTTCTATATTCAGGGTTAGCATGTGTTACATTTACACCGGCAAGAGCATCTTTAACTAGAAAATCATCTGTTTCTATGAGATCCCAATCAGCATCATAACTATTTCTATCTACAAAATATAATCTTTTAAATTCATCGATGAACCAGATGAATCCTGCACGCTCTGCCATATCATCCAGTACTTGAGACGCTTGTACATAATTGGCAATATATTGAGTTACAGTTCCTCCAGCCTGAATCTCTCCAAGAGTTACACCTTCAGCTTCAAGATATTGATCTAATACATAGTTAACAATTGTTTCGATGGTAGTATCTTGCCAAGCTTTAGCAACTGTTCGTTTATCTGCTAGATAGTGATAATCTGAACATGATACAGTATGTTTTATTATATCTCGGCCACTTACCAATTTCTCAGAGCTGCTATCAATATACCCACCAAATACTTTGTATCCAGTTGGGGAATATATTTCTACTTCTTGTCCCTTTTTGAAATGTTTGGTTGCGCCAATATCAAGGATTGTAAATGATGCAGTACTTCGTTTGTTAACCGATATATTAACTTCAGGAGTAGGCGATTCCATTAATACATTGTTGGCTTCTACAAACAATTCATACCATGTATATGGAAGAACATCTTGCCATGTACCTAAATTTAATACATCTTGCCATGTATAAGTATCGAATTGGTTAACTCCATTGATAGTAACAAGCATAATAACAACCTATCCTGGAGTTTGAAATTTAATAGCACGTACAGCAGACTTAGTTGTAGCTGCATCTACAGCATCTAAAGCTGCCTTTCGAGCAGCTACCCAATTAGTTACATCAGTAACCAAATTCTGGTATTTTGTTCCATTTGACAATACTTGTGATATAGCAAGTGCGATATCCATTGAATCATATCGTTTGTTAAATGTGTATCTTGCGCGCTCCCGTATTAACTCTTTTTGAATTGTTTTTACCTCAGCTAGAGTATAAATTTCATCATCTGTGCGTAATACCATTGCAGTGCCATTCCATTTCCATAGTGGTTTGCCATTTATATCAAATAATTCAATATTGAAGCCTCGCCCCATTCCAGATATTTGGATGTCTCCAACTTGAGGAGATTCGAAATCATCTGAAAATCCATGTATAACATTGTTAGATGCATCCAATCGAATAAACAATCTGTCAACCATAGCTATAACCTCGCGTCTGCTGTCCAATGACATTGATAAAATGATCCTACTGTAAACGGATTTGAAGAATCGGTTAATTTACGCAATGAATTACGTTCTGTATCTACAGATACAACAGATGTTCCAATTTCAGTTGATCCGGTATCATTTACTTTGTTTATTGTACCTTGATAATTATATATTGTTATAGCAGTTGCTTTTGGTTTAGCTACTTCAAATCCTCGACCCAAATATTGTACTGAATTAGTTGTAATTCCTACACATAATTCCATACCTATACCAGTATTTGCGGTTCCTGGTGCAGTACCATATTGATAAGATTTTTCATAAAATCGTTTACACGCTCTCAAATCATCAATAAATTTTATATGTCTATATGGCGTACAAACAATTCCATTATTCAATTGAACATCAGTTATATACAATAAATCATCAACTGCTGCATCAGTATCATCTACCCAAATAACAATTGCTAGATTGGTCATCGATGCTGTATCTATATATATATTTTCAATTTTATATGTAGTCCAAGTTGAAGTAGATAATGCTAAATTAGATGGAGTATTTTCCAGTGTCCAATTTGTAGCTGGAGTAATATTGGCACCTTCTGTTCCCCAAGTACCAACTATATCACTAGTAACAGCATCAGCCGTACTATTCCAAGATAATACACCAGCTCGCAAATTCTCAATAACATGCGAATTAGCAGTTTTTGCTTTAAATTGTAGACTTACTCTCTGTCCTGCAAATTTTATAGCATCTTTATTTTCAATTATTTGACATATACCAAATTTTTTATTTGCAGTTTCCACTTCAAATTTAATAGCAGCAGGAGATCCAGTTGGAACAACAGACGTTTCCTGAGAGACATCTACAACATCATCACCATCTGAAAGTAATATCCATTGGTCCAACAGATAAGTATCGTCACTGTTATCTGGTGTAGTTCCAGACGTATAAGTGGTTACTGCTTGTTGATTTATTTGAAAAGATCCATTCAATAGTGCTTGTGCATAGATACCATCAACTGGAGTGTTATATGCAGATAGTCCAATCCCATAACAATTGTTAATGTTTAATGTACCAGATGTAATAAATGTTCCAGCTACATCACATACGCATCCAATCAAATTTACAGTTGCACCTGTATAAACTTCGGAAATATTAACAGTTGGAATAATCTTAGAATTTAATACATGTGTAATTGCAGTAGTAGCTTCAGTAACATCTTTACTATAAATACAATCATGTGCGGCCCTAATAATACTATTTTTAACAGTTGCTACAGCAGCTCCTAAAATATGAATCCCATAATATCCATCAAATTCACAATTATCAAAATATACATCTGTTGGTCCATCAGTATTACCATATGAGTTTGAATCTATATAAGTTGCCCCACCATAAGAGCTTGCTGTGGTTCTATCAGATCTGAATACAGAATCAGTTATTCTCAATCCAGTACAACTATGAATAAGACATCCATATTCGGCAGCGCAATCTTCAGTATCCATTATTATATTGGATGCTACACAATCGTTAATACACCAAAATTTAATAGATGATCCAATTAAATTTATATTGTTTATTAATATATGATCTTTGGTTCTGGTTTGATAATCGATGTTACCATTAACATATAGACCGACCTGATACCCACTTTTACCATTAGTATTATCTCCAATACATATACAATCAGACACAATTATTTGCTGGGCGGAATCTAAAAATATGCCTTCTGCATATGGATTTTCTACATAAATGTTATGAAGAAAACTATTAGATTCTATACCAGATCCATTATTTCCAAGATAAATACCAGTGTTATGTGAGTTCTTTAATTTAAGATTATAATATCTACCGCCTGATCGTGTAGACCCCGTTAAAATCAATCCAGCCCCATCATAATACCAAGCAGTCTGATTTGCTTTATTGCCATCCAAAGTCATATTGGCCAATGTAAAAGCTGTAAATCCAGGGTCAGTTATACTTGTAGCCCTAGATAGTATCATAACTACGGGATGATCGGTATCATGTTGAGAATTAGCAAGTTTTAAAATCGTGGAATCAATACCTGCTCCAAAAATATGAATGTTTTTACCATCTAAAATTGGCAAACATACCCAATACGGATTAGACGTTCCACCATTTAGATAAAATACTGTATCTGCATCTAACGTATATGTTCCAGAATCAATAAACAATGTACCATTCTGAGGACAGGCTGCAATTGCAGCATTTATAACATCAGTATCATCAGTTCCAACTGTTCCACTATCTACTAACGTGGTATCTGCTTCAACTGCATAAACAGTAGTACCAGACTGATACACTATCACATCGTAAACAGTGGGTGCAATCGCTGGATAAACTTGTCTCCAAACTGCCGCGCCCGTTGCTACACTTTCAGCCACAAACAGTTTATGATCCGTAGTATTCCACCAATTACTACCGACAGCATACCCATCTTCTACATCATCACCAGTTCCAGGATCAGTTGCCCCATTGAAATTGTTTTTACAAATGATACCATCGATTACATCCATATTATCATTTATATCAATGATACTTGCGGCATCACTAAGTTCCGGTTTCTTTATTGACGGATTCCTTGTACAATATTGCATTACATCACCTTAAAAAATTAATGCAACTTGAGTCCTTTTAGATTCAAGTTGCGCTTTTGTCGTCTACTAACAACTTTTTCGACCTGTTCTCCATCAATATTAACTATAATAACAGTATCACCCGATCCATTACCACCATTAATATCGTTGAATCCAAGTGCAGCCAGCCTCATGAATAGTTCTGTTAGGTTGTTAGGCAGCAACAATTCTCTACCCTTTTCACCAGCTATCAATCGAGTAGGTTCCTCAATTAAAGAACCCTTAGCACCCCAAGATACTGAACCAAACCGAGGCATATTAGAGTTCATTTGTGCAATTATACTAGCAGCGGTTCCACCCCAAGGTACAGCATTAGCCGGATTTGTTGCTCCGGTGCCAACCCAACCACCACCTCCACCAACAGAGGTTCCACCAAATGCACCGCTACTATTTCCCATACTAGCTGATAATGACGCAAGCATACTACCAAATGATGCGTTAAGATTTGCTCCAGCCGAATCAATACTACTTACAAGTCCAGCTAACTGACTATTTACTCCGGTCATACCAGAAATTTGGGCTTCATATAATTTTATGGTTTCCATATTTTGTTGATATTTCTTATCATTAACAGTTGCTTCAGAACCCATATAATCATATGCTTGCTTAATATTTTCATCAGTCATTTTGTCAAATCTAAAATATGTGGCATCTGTAGAAGTTGTAAAATAATCTACATTATTTCGCCACATTTCTCCATTTTGGATAGCAGCATTTTCTTCTTTAGCCATCATATATTCATTAGTAGTAACCCATCTTTGAGTAGTTCCTTCAATTGCTTGTGCTTGGTAATTAGTAGAACCTTTCTGATATTCAGATGATGTTTTCGCGGAATCTACACTTATTTTTCCAGCATCTTTTGCAGCACCTGTTAAAATGTTTCCTTGCTGCTGATAATCTAATACACCACCACCACTATTATACTCCATTGGATTGATATATGAAGTTACTCCGTATGGGTTTGTATATTTTAGACCTGGGATGTTTACTGTAGTTCCTATACAAGTCATATCTTGGAACGTACCTTCAACTTTATTAGACAGTAGTCTGGTTTCTTCATTGTTCATTGGATTAAATGCTGTTTTTTCGCCGGTTGGAGAAGTATAGATTCCGGTATTGATCATAACTCTGTCGCCGGTACAGGTAATATCTTCCACGTTTCGTAGTAAACCAGCTTCAGAAGTTGTAGTAGTTCCACCATTTCCAAATAAACCTTTGAGTGAACCGCCCAATACACTCGCTACAGTGCCTCCTAATTTATCTAATATTGCATCTGTATAACCAGATAGTCCTCCAGACTCACCGGATGATCCTCCATATCCACCAATTTGAACACTAGCTAATTTGGAAAGTAATATATCTCCACCAGTTGATAAATCGTTTTTAACATTTTGCCCACCAGATGTAGCATCGCCCTTAAATGTAGACCCTGCACCGGTGGTATCGTTTACCCATTTATTTCCAGAATTCTCAAATTGTTGTTGTGCAACCTTACCAATTACTGCAATTTTCTGGCCGGAATCAGTTAATCCTATTCTAACAGGACCATAGCTTTCTTCTACAGCTCTCTTAGTAATTGATCCAGTTTCAACAGCGGTACTTCGAGTAGTAGAATTAATAAAATCTGTAACAGATATTGTATTTTTAGACGAATAATCAGTTGCATCTTTCCATGAAGCAGTACTCTGAAATATACCATCTTTTAAAATGTTTATAGATTCATTTGCACCAGAAGTTGTTATCCGTTTAGCTTCTTCTGCTGAATTAGTATTGATCTTAGCTGCTTTTTCTAATTCTTTGGCCGGTTGTATAGCAAGTTTCCCATTAAGATATTCTTCATACTTCATATTAGCCCATACATCGGGTTTTGGAGAATCTATTAATAAACCAAGCTGGCGTTCGGTTAAATCCATTTTCCATAATAATGCATTATATCCTTGATCTGTAATAGATGAATATGTACCTTCCTTACTACCAGGTAACATCTCTTCTTTAACATAACCCTGTCCTCCAGTGAGATATCCTTTAGTTAATGCATTTTTGATTTGTGATAACCCCTCACCAATTCCGCCAATTCCGCCCCAATTTGATGATCCAGTTCCAGCAACAGTTCCTTCATTTGTAAAACCTTTAGAATCAATTGTAGTGGTGGTTGCTGTAGGAACTGGTTTACTCGTAGATTCAATTCCTTTACTAGAAGATTTTTTATTAGAACTAGATTTTTTATTAGAACTAGCAGAATTTGTATTGGCCATATATACTTCTTTATTTTCCACTAACGCGGTGTTTAAACCAGTTATACTTTGTGTAATTTTTAAAATATTTTCATCCATCGATGCTACATTAGTTTTTGCATTTATTGTATCTACATTAGATTGTTCTGTAAAACCATATGAATTAGTACTGGCCATGTATTTAATTTTATCATCTGAAAGTAATGTAAATGTGTCAGATACACTATTATATAAATCAGTAGCGGCATTTATTACAGAATTGTCTTTTAATGAAAATGCATCTTTAATTTTAGTTGCGGCATTATCCGCTAATATTATAACCGTATTCATTGTACGAACTACTAAATCTGAAATCTCAGCCATAGCATTTATAAATGTCCTAACAAGTGCATTTTGTATACTTGGTAAGGATGAATATAATCCATCAATAATTCCACCGACTACAGCAGATCCTATATCCCATCCAAGCATAGCCCATGTTGAAATAACACCAAACCCAGTTTTAATAATACCCCCATAATCAATACTAATAAGTTCTTTTATACCAGTTCCAATTTTGGTTCCTATATCATTTCCCAAATTATACGCATAATTTCCATTTACCCAATTTCTCAAATTGTTATAAATCCATCCACCGATATCGAGGGCTACGTCCATGATAGCGTTTGCACCATCACCAATCATGGTAACTATTTCAGATCCAAGCTTACCCCAATCTATCCCTTGTAACCACGTTATAGTCGCCATAAATGCATCTTTGAGGTGAGTAGCGGCTGCACTCCAATCACCTGTAGATAGGTCAGTATAGAGCTGTTTAACAACTACAGAAACACCGTTTATAGCTTCGGTAGCAAGCTGGTTAAAGTATGTAAACTTTTCAGGGTTAAGCGCATATCCGATTGCTCCTAAACCAACAGCTACTGCCACCGCAGCTATCCCAATAGTTCCTAATGCTCCAACTAACGTTGTTATTGGTCCCAATAATGGAGAAAGTGTAATACCGGACATCTTCAATAATGCGCCAACTGCCACCCCCGCAGCGGTTTTAATAGTGTTCAAATTTGAAATTACTAAAGCTGCACCCACAAGAGATACGGCAATTTTGAAAGCGTCTTTTGGTATTTTACTTTTTATACCATCGATTACTTTTCCAATTGCTTCCCAAGTGTTTACCGTACCATTAATATTTCTACTGCCATCAACGATCTTAGTAAGCCATTGAGCAGCACCTTTTAATCCCTCAGAAAAGTGTTTTACACCACTCTTTACTGGGTCGATAACTATTTCACCAAGTAATTCCTTGATAGTATACGCACGTTGTCCCATCAACCCCCACTGTTTATTCAACTCTAATAAAGAGTTTTCATATTGAGATTGTACTTGGCCACCGGATTCCCATGCACTTGATGCCAATTTGTTCATTTCTTCATATACACTTAGCGCATCTCCTCCGGCCAACTTAGAAGTCTCTCTTCCAGCGTAAGAACCAAATAATCCAGCACCTAGAGCGTTCTTTGATAATCTGTCTACATCTAATTTCTCAATAGCATCTATAAGTTGAATTTGAGTGCCATATGCATCCGTTTCTATCATCGATCTGAATCTATCCTCAGATACTCCCAATAGATAACCTGCTATTTGTGCTCTACTGTATTCTATTTTTTCAGTTTTATATTTTCCTGTTGCACCTTTAACAGTTTGTTCAGTTGCTACGCCAATTCTATTTAACGCTGTTTCAATTCTGGCAGTAGATTCACCAGCTAAACCTGCCGTTGAAAATGAAGATGTCATCATTGTGCGCATGATATCCGGGCGCACACCATACTGATTTAACAACGTATACATAGCCAACTGTCTATCAGTATTGTTAAGATTCCCGCTTATAGTAGCAGAACCAGCCGCATCGGTGGACGCTTTAATCAGATCGGCTGGAGAAATCGTATACTTGTTAGATAGTGCCAAAACAGTATCAAGATATTTTTTAGAATATTCTACAACACCCTTTTGATAATCTCCGCCACCGAGAGCCTCAACCTCACCTCTATTAATTTGT
>Ga0208826_1001399_pt1 | contig 20513 bp, 16 predicted proteins | sample AD_UKC115_MetaG_FD_184451 | JGI IMG/M metagenome (GOLD analysis project Ga0208826, IMG submission 184451) | Active sludge microbial communities of municipal wastewater-treating anaerobic digesters from Hong Kong - AD_UKC115_MetaG (SPAdes)... | ecosystem: Engineered > Bioreactor > Anaerobic >...
CCGGCGGAGACGACGCCGCACAGGGCCAGGGCGAGGAGGGCGGAACGCAGGATCGGTCGCATCGGCTCGGATCGCCTTATTGGAGGTTGACGCTGACTTTGGTTGGCTTGCCGTCGCGCAGCACGGTAGCCTCGACGCGCGTGGCGGACTTGAGGTTTTCCAGCAGCTGCGGCAGGCGCGCGGGCGAATCCAGGGCCATCCCGTTGACCGAGGTGACCACGTCGTCGGGCTTGAGGCCCAGTCGCGACACCAGGGCTTCGGGACCGCCGGTGAGGCGCACGCCGGTCATCTTGCCGTTGACCATGACCGGCAGCGCGCTGACCTGCCGCGCCAGGCTGGCCGGATCCACGCCGAGCTGCTGCTGCAGGCGCGAGTAGTCGATCGCCCCGCCCGTCGGCGGCGGCGTGAACAGCACGTTGTTGGGCAGGCCATTGGCCGGATTCACTGCCGGGGTGCCGGGGCGCGGCCCCGCGGCGGTGGCGGCCGCGGGCGCGACACTGCCCGCGGGCGCCTGGTCCACCGGCAGGTTGAGGGTTTCGCTGGCGCCCTCGTGCAGCAGGATCACCCGGTCGGGGTAGATCTCCTCCAGCGTGGCGCCACCCGGCAGCGGATCGCCGGCCCGGTAGGCGCGCTCGGTGCCGCTGTCGTCGGCGATCATGGCCAGGCCCGCCTTGGGGTCGGCCTCGGCCAGGGTGCCGTGCAGGGACAGCCGCAATTGCGTGGCGGGCGCCGCGCGCACTTCCGACCGCAGCGCGGCGGCACTGCCGAAAAGATGCCACTTGGCCACCGACACTGCCGGGGCGACCGCAGCGACGGGGGACTCGCCCGGCAGCGGCGCGGGCGGCAGGGGCGCGGTGGCACCCCCCAGCAGCAGCCACAGGAATTTGACCGCCAGCAGGGCGCAGGCCAGTGCCGCGAGGGCAGCCGTCGTCAGCGCGCCCCAGTGCGAGGCGCGGTCCCACTCGGCATGGCTCCAACCCAGCATGCGCTCAGATTCCGGCGGACGGTACGGCTTCGGTGAGGTAAGCGTAGCAAAGCCGCGACGCCAAAGGGGAATCTGCGCCGGTTTCCGGGCTCGGGCCGGCCCCGCGCACGGGCGCGGCGGCCGCCCCCTCGGGCGCGCTCAGCGGAAGCCGAAGAACCGGGTCAGGCGCCGGAACAGGCTCGGCTTGCGCTCGTGCCTGTCGACCGGGGCGACCGGCCCCTCGGCGGCAGCCACCGGGGTGCGCCCGCCATCGTGGCGGCGCCCGCGGGGCTCGCCGTCGCCGCCCTTGCGCGTGGCGGCCTCGCCACGCGGCGCCACAGCCGACGCCTCGCCCTCCGGCCTGCGACGACCGCGGCCGCCGCGACGGCGGCGCTTGCGCGGCGCCTCGCCATCTCCCGCGGCCACGACCGGGGCCGGCGCCGGCGCGTCTGCTGCAGGCGCCGGCTTGGCCGGATGATCGGCCCGCGCGGGGCGCTCGCTGCGCGGCCGTTCGCCCGCCGGCCGCGGCCGCTCACCACGGGGGCGATCGCTGCGGGCCCGATCCCCGCGCGGCTTGGCGGCCTTCTCGCGCCGCTGCCGCGCCGCGGCGGGCAATTCCCAACCCTCGCCGCCGGCCGCTTCCTCGGGATCCACGTCCACCGCCACCGTGCTGCGCGGGCGCGCCGGCGGCGGCACCAGCAGATCAGGGGTTACGGCCGCCGTGGGGATCTTCTGCTCGATGAAGGCCTCGATGTCGGGCAGACCCATGGCGTAGAGGTCGCAGGCGAAGCTGATGGCATCGCCCTCGGCGCCGAGGCGCGCCGTGCGGCCGATGCGGTGCACGTAGTCCTGCGCGTCCTGCGGCAGGTCGTAGTTGAAGACGTGACTGACGTCGGGAATATGCAGGCCGCGGGCCGCCACGTCGGTGGCCACCAGCAGCTCCACTTCGCCGCGCTGGAAGCGCTCGAGCAGGCGCTCGCGCTTCTTCTGCGGCACGTCGCCGGACAGCGCGCCCACGCGAAACCCCTGGCGCGTAAGCTTGTCGGTGATGCGTTCGGCCACCGCCTTGGTGTTCACGAAGATGATGCTGCGCGAGGCCTGGGACCGCTCGAGCAGATTGAGCAGCAGCGGCATCTTCTCCTCGGTGGAGGGGAAGTAGATGAGCTGGCGCACGCGCGCGGCGGTAACGCTCTCGGACTCCACGGAGAGCTTCTCCGGGCTGTTCATGTGCTCGTAGGCCAGCTCCAGCACGCGGTAGGACAGCGTGGCCGAGAACAGCATGACCTGGCGCTGCTCGCGGGGCGGCAGGCGGCGGAACAGGAAGCGCACGTCCTTGATGAAGCCGAGGTCGAACATGCGGTCGGCCTCGTCGATCACGAACACATCCACCGCGCGCAGGCTGAACACTTGCTGCTTGTAATAGTCGAGCAGGCGTCCCGGTGTGGCGATGATGATGTCCACGCCGCCGCGCAACGATTCGCGCTGTTTGTCGTAGTCGACGCCGCCGTAGATCAGCGCGCACTTCAGCCCGGTGTGGCGGCCGAGGTTGCGGAAATCCTTGTCGATCTGAATGGCCAGCTCGCGCGTGGGCGCGATCACGACGCAGCGCGGGTCGTGCGCCTGGCGCTCGGCCAGGGCCGGGGTGGTGAGCAGGCGCTGCATGGCCGCGACGAGGAAGGCGCCGGTCTTGCCGGTGCCGGTCTGCGCCTGCCCGGCCACATCGCGCCCGGCCAGGGCCACCGGCAGGGTCAGCGCCTGGATGGGCGTGCAGCGGGTGAAGCCGGACTCGTGCAGACCGGCAAGCAGACTCGGGTGCAGGTCGAAATTGTCAAAAAAGACGTCGGTAAGGACTTGCTGGGACATTCCATTCTTCTTCGGCGAACCCGCGGAGGGCGGCGCGCGAGCAGCGGGCAGCGCAGCGGGTCTTGATTCCACAGGCGGGCGGCCCAACTTGAAAGGGCCGGATGATTGGGCTCAAATGCGCCCCTTCCGCCCGGCCTCGTCTGCGCAGCGCCGGGCTGTCGACCGCCGAGTGTAGCCCAAGCCGCATTCCGCCGCCTCACCCCCCGCCCTACCCCTGCCGGAGACCCATCGTGAGCCAGTTGATCGCCCACGCCAGCGACGATTCCTTCGAAAACGACGTGCTCAAGTCGAGCGAGCCGGTGCTGGTGGACTTCTGGGCCGAGTGGTGCGGCCCCTGCAAGATGATCGCGCCCATCCTCGACGAGATTGCCGCGAGCTACCAGGGCCGCATGAAGGTGGTCAAAGTCAACATCGACCACAACCAGAAGACCCCGCGCAATTACAACGTGCGCGGCGTGCCCACGCTGATGGTGTTCAAGGACGGCAAGGTCCAGGCCACGCAGATCGGCGCGGTGTCCAAGGGCCAGCTCACCCAGATCATCGACCGCGCCCTGTGAGGCGCCGGCGCGGCGACGCCAGCCCTCGCCGCGCCCTAAAATGCTGCGCCCACAGAGCCTTGCGGGCGCTGGCCGCGCGGTGCTAACGTAGCCGCGGCGTTGTGGGACGTGCTGTCCCGCCTTCCTTTCGCATTCCCCCTTTCTCCACGTCGTTCTCCAGCCTACGGCGCCCACGCGAGGTCCGTCCGTGTCCGATCCCGAGTCCAAAGAAAACGGCGCAGCCGGTTCCGATGCTGCGCGCTCCGAAGTCCCGTCCGCCCCGCAGTCCCCGCGCGGCGAAGGGGGCGGGGACGCCTCCGGCCAGGCCACACCGGGCCAGGCGCAGGGCGGCGGCCAGCAAGGCGGCGGCCAGCAGGGCCAGGGCGGGGGACGCCGCGACCGCGGCAACCGCCACCGCAATCGCCAGCAGCGCCAGCAGCAGCAACAGCAGCAGCTGCGCGGCGGCAACTATGACGAAGACATTCCCGACGACAAGAACGGCGGCGGCAACGGCCCGCTGATCAACCTCACCGAGCTCAAGCGCAAGCCGGCCGCGGCCCTGCTCGACATGGCCGAGGGCCTGGGCATCCAGGAAGGCGTGGCGCGCGCGCGCAAGCAGGATGTGATCTTCAACATCCTCAAGGCGCACGCCCGCGCCGGCGGCGGCATCTGGGGCGAGGGCGTGCTGGAGATCCTGCAGGACGGCTTCGGCTTCCTGCGCTCGGCCGACGAGAGCTACCTGGCCGGCCCCGACGACATCTACGTCAGCCCCAGCCAGATCCGCCGCTTCAACCTGCGCACCGGCGACTACATCACCGGCCGCATCCGCCCGCCCAAGGAAGGTGAGCGCTATTTCGCCCTGCTCAAGCTCGACGACATCAATTCCGAGCCGCCGGAGGCGTCGAAGAACAAGGTCCTGTTCGAGAACCTGACCCCGCTGTTCCCACGCAAGGCCTTCCACCTGGAGCGCGGCAACGGTTCGTCCGAGGACATCACCGGGCGCATCCTCGACCTGATGGCGCCGGTCGGCAAGGGTCAGCGCGGCCTCATCGTCTCGCCGCCCAAGGCCGGCAAGACCATGCTGATGCAGAACGTCGCCCAGGCCATCGTGCACAACCATCCGGAAGCGCACCTGATCATCCTGCTGATCGACGAGCGTCCGGAGGAAGTCACGGAAATGCGCCGCAGCGTGCGCGCCGAGGTGATCAGCTCCACCTTCGACGAACCGGCCGCGCGCCACGTGCAGGTGGCCGACATGGTGATCGAGCGCGCCAAGCGTCTGGTCGAGCACAAGCGCGACGTGGTGATCCTGCTCGACTCGATCACGCGCCTGGCCCGCGCCTACAACACCGTGGTGCCGAGCTCGGGCAAGGTGCTCACGGGCGGCGTCGACGCCAATGCCCTGCAGCGGCCCAAGCGCTTCTTCGGCGCGGCCCGCAACGTCGAGGAAGGCGGCTCGCTCACGATCCTGGCCACGGCCCTGGTCGACACCGGCTCGAAGATGGACGAGGTGATCTACGAGGAGTTCAAGGGCACCGGCAACATGGAGGTGCACCTGGACCGCCGCATCACCGAGAAGCGCGTCTACCCGGCCATCAACATCAACCGCTCCGGCACGCGCCGCGAGGAACTGCTGATCGATCCGGACCTGCTGCAGAAGATCTGGATCCTGCGCAAGCTGCTGCATCCGATGGACGAGCTGGCCGCGATCGAGTTCCTCCTCGACAAGATGAAGAACACCAAGACCAACGACGAGTTCTTCAGCACCATGAAGCGCGGCTGAGGAGGCCACGATTCGCACACGTAACGCCGGCGCCAGCCGGCGTTTCTTCTGCAGCAGCGACACCTCCCCGGCGCGGCCGCGCCGGGCGCTCCCGCCGGCATCGCGCTAGCGGCACCGGAAGTCCTCCGTGCCCAGTGGCGCGCAACCGTCGCCCCAGCGGCCGGTCTGGCGCCAGTAATCGACCACGCCGGCCTGCAGCAGCAGCGCCTTGAAGTCCGGATGCGTGCGCAGCGCCGAGTAGGGTGCGTTCCAGAAGGCGACGTAGGGATATCGCCCCGCCTCGCCGCCCTGCGCGTCGCGGGTGCGGAACGCGATGAAGCGGCGCAGCGCCGCGGCCGCAAGATCGGCATCGCCCAGCGCGTCGGCGAGATTGAGCGCCACATAGGCCGGATAGGCGCCGGCGGCCGCGGAATCGTCGGCAAGCACGCGCCGCACCCGCGCCAGCAGGGCCTTGCGGTCGTCGAGCACGGCGCCCAGCTCGCGGAAGAACGGCGTGTCCAGGTCAGGGTTCTGCCGCAGCAGGCGCGCATGCAGCTCGCGCAGTTCGTCGATGCCACCGGGCCGCTGGCCCGCCAGGTGGCGGAAGAAGGCCACATAGTCGGGCTCCGCCTGACTGCCTTCCAGGGACTGTCCGCGGCGGTATTCGGCTTCGGCGTCCCGGTAGCGGCGCGCGGCGGTGTAGTCGAACTGCAGGTCGCGGGACAGGAACAGGGCCATCGGCTCCACCGCGCGCACCTGCTCGACCAGGGCCACCGCGTCGTCGATGTGGCCGAGGCTGTAGATCATGTAGGCATAGTCCCACACGCGTTCCTGGGTGAGCGGTCCGGCGTCCACCACCTCCCTGGCCAGGGCGATGGCCGCGGCATACCGACCTTCGTTCCACAGGGCCTTGGCGCGGTCGCGCTTGGCCAGCCAGCTGCCCGGCGCGATGGCGGCGATGCGTTCGCGCGCCTGCCGGGCTTCGGCGCGCAGTGGCCCGGCCTGCGCCGCGCCGATTTCCGCCGCCATGGCGCCAAGCGATTCGGCGAGCGCGTCCCAGCACAGTACGCACTGCGGGTCCAGCGCCACCATTTCCCGCGCCAGCTGCAGGCGCTCACGGTCGTGCTCGAAGTCGAACTCTTCGCGCATCACGATGTTGCGCCAGCGCAGAAAGCGCTCGTACGCCGCCACGTTGCCGGTACCGCCCTGCTCACGGCTGAAGCGGGCGACATCCAGCGTCACGCTCAGGGCCATGGCCACGTCGCGCGCGATTTCCTCCAGCACCGCGAACACGTCGTTCAGCTCGCGCGCGTAGGTCTTTGACCACGACTGGCTGCCGTCTTCGACCCGGACGAGCTGCGCGGTGACGCGCAGGCGCTCGCCGTCCCGGCGCACGCTGCCCTCCAGCAGGTGGGCGACGCCGAGCCGCTGACCGATGGTGCGCAGGTCCGTGCTGCGGCCGCGGAAGGAGAAGCTCGAACGGCGCCCGACGACGCGCAGCGCGGGCGACTGCGCCAGCTGATCGAGGATCTCCTCCGCCAGGCCGTCGGCCAAATAGGCCTGGTCCTGCCCCGCGGAGAGGTCGGCGAAAGGCAGAACGGCCAAGGCGGGCCGGGCCGGGCTCGTCGCCGCGGGCGCCGCAGTGCCATCGTGCGGACGCGACCACCGCACGGCCGCGAACAGCAGCAGCGCCGCCGCCGTGACCGCGCCCAGCCATGCCGCAGTCCTGCGCGTCCGGCCGCGGGGCGCCGCCGGCGAAGGCCGGGGCGGGTCGGGCGGCCGCGCCGCGCCGGCATCGACGCTCACGGCGCCCGCGGGGGCCGGCGCGGGCGCGGATGTCGGCGTCGGCAGATCGAAGCGGTAACCGACGCCGTACACCGTATGCAGCCGGCGCGGGTGCTGTGCGTCCTCGCCCAGCGTCTGGCGCAGCAGGCTCGTGATGCGGTTCAGCACGCTCGGGGTGACGTGCCGGTGGCCCCACACGGCATCCAGGATCTCGTCCCGGGTGAACACCTGGCCGGGCGAAGCGGCCAGGAGGGCGAGCACGGCGAAGGCCTTGGGCTCCAGCGCCTGCTCCGCGCCCCCGCGCAGCAGCCGACGGCCGGCGAAATCGATGACCACGTCGTCGAAGGCGAGCTGGCGCGGTTCGGGAGGCGACATGCGGTTCCCTGGGGCGGGCCGATCCCGCCGGCTCGAGTATAGGTGCGGCGCCAACCCGTACGACCCCCGACGATCCTGAGGATCGCGGCCACGATCTGCGTGCAGCCTGCGATTGGCCTAAGGACTCGGCGCGTAGCGCGCAGCGACGCTGACCGGACCGGCACGCGCCGGTACCAGCCAGTCGACAGGAGCACGCCATGATCGAACCAATTCGGGCACCCCCGGGGCCGCAGGACCCCGCCACCGGGCGTCTGCTGCGCGGACTGGGCCGCTTCTTCCAAGGGGCGACCTGGGTCGGACTTGCGACGTTCGGCACCTACATCCTGCTGCGAGCGAGCGGCGCCACATCGAGGAACTTCAGCCAGTGGCACGCGCTGGTGTCGGGCGAGACCCTGGCGACGGCCTCGGACTGGATTGCCAATGTCGCCATCGGCCTGCACTTCGCCATGGGCGCGGTGCTGGTGCTGGCCTGGCCGATCCTCCGGTCCGCGCGCATCCGCACCCGCCATCGCACCCTGCACCGCTGGACGGGCCGACTCTACGTGAGCGCCGGCCTGCTGGCGGGTGCCGGCGGGCTGACCTTCATCCTCACCCACGGCGCCTACAGCCGACCGGCGTCCGTCGCCTTCGCAACCTGGGGCGCCGTGCTGATGCTGAGCGCCGCCATGGCCTATCGCCACGCGCGCGCCCGGCGCTTCGACCTGCACCGGGCCTGGGCCATCCGGCTATTCGCGATGGTGCTCGGCTCGTGGCTGTTCGACCTGGAGATCCGCGCCTGGAAAGATCTGGCCGGCGGCGTCGGCTTTGGCCAGGGCGATGCCCATGGCCCGCTTGACTACGTCATCCTCTACCTGTTCTTCGTGCCCAACCTTCTCGTCGCCGAGTTCTTCATCCGCCACAAGCACCGGCACATCGCCCTGCCGTCCGCCCTGAAGTGGCCTGCCGTGGTCGCCCTCGCCGCCGCCGGGCTGGTCTTCGCCTACGCCATTGTCGCGGTCAGCGCCACCCCCACGGGCAAGTACGGCAAGCACCTGCTGCAGCTGCTCTCCGGCTGAGGTCTGGCGCCGCGCGTCAGCGCCCGTTGCGCCGCTGCGGCTGCCAGCGGGCCAGCGCCTCGCGCGCGCAGGCGCGACCGATGGCAATGAAATCCTCGGCGCGGTGGAATTCGTAGAACGCGCCGGCGCTGCGCGGGATCTCGATGAGCAGGTCCGGCGGCTGGGCGGCGAGCTTGAAGCGCGTCAGGGTGGACTGCACCGTGTCCAGCGAGCGCGCGAAGAGTTCGATCACGCCCATCTCGGGCAGTCCGTCCAGGCCCAGTTCCGGCGTGGGCGCGCGCCGCTCCATCAGGCCCTCCAGCAGGGCGGCGAACTGGCGCCGGTAGCCGCCCCGCGCAGGCGCGCCGGGTGGCGCCGCGCCGCCACCCGGCAGCGCCTCGGCGCCGAGGGCGTGCAGCGGGTCGGGTTCGGCGCCGGCCGCCAGCGGCGGCACGCCGGCGGGGATCTCCTCCTCCGGGCGCGTCACAGGTTTCTCGTGCTCGCCCTGCACCGCGTCGGGCGCATTCACGTCCACAGCGAAGGTGTAGTCGGTGAAGTCGCGCAGGGTCGGCGTGATCGGCACCGGATTGAGCAGGCCGCCGTCGACCAGGCGCCGTCCCTCGTAGTAGTGCGGACGAAACACCGTGGGAATGGAGATCGAGGCGCGAATGGCCTCGAACAGCGAGCCGCGCGAGAACCACACCTCGCGCTCGGCGTCGATGTCCACCGCCACGGCGGTGTAGGGCACGGGCAGGTCCTCGATGGCGAGGTCGCCCACCAGCTCCTTCAGCGCGGCGATGATGCGCTCGCCCTTGATCAGGCCGCCGCCGCGCCAGCTCCAGTCGACCAGGCGCAGCACGTCCAGCCGCTGCAGTGAGCGCACCCAGTCGCGGTACTCGGCCAGCTTGCCGGCCGCGTACACACCGCCGACCAGTGCCCCCATGGAGCTGCCGGCGATGGAGCGGATGGCATAGCCCTGTGCCTGCAGCTCCTCGATCACGCCGACGTGCGCGTAGCCGCGCGCGCCACCGGAACCAAGCACGAGGGACAGCGAGGGCGGTGCGGCGCTGGTGGCGGTGGTGTTCATGGCGTCCCTTGTCGCACGGACCGCTGGAGCGCGGGCTCGAATCGGTCAGTCGCGCCCCTGGTAGCTGCCGATGGCCAGCTGCAGCAGGATCTTCATCTCCTCGCGCAGCGACAGCGGCGCGACCACCTCGGCCTCGGGTCCGTACTTGAGGACATCCATCAGCAGCTCGCGCGAATTGCTGTAGGGCACGCGCAGTTCGTAGCGGCCGTCGGGGAGGAAGCTGCCCTGCTGCTGGCTGTGCCAGTGCTCGTCGGCGACCCAGCGCGCACTGTGGGCGGAGAAGCGCAACGTGGCCCAGGCCTTGGGAGCGCCGGAGAAAATGCCGTAGCTGCCCGCCAGGTGCTGGTCGAGCTCGGCCTCGTCGCGGTCGCTGGCGGCCTCGTCCAGCAGCTGCGGCGCGGCGATGCGATCCACGGCGAAGCTGCGCAGGGCCGCACGCTCGTGGTCCCAGGCATCGAGGTACCAGTTGTCGCGGTAGTGGGTCAGGCGCTGCGGCGACACCGTGCGCAGCGTGGTCTCGCCGGTCGAGCGCGCCCGGTAGCGGAACTTCAGGCGTCGCCGCAGCAGCACGCCGCTGGCCACGGTACGGAAGCTCGCCTCGTCCAGGCGTCGGCTGCCGCTGGCCACCACCCGGATACGCTGCACCGGCAGGGCCGCGCCGCTGACGTGGTCGGAGAGCAGCTCCTCGATGCGCTTGCGCAGCGGTGCCAGGGCCGAGGCGAGGATGCCCGGCCCACTCTTTTCCAGCAGGGCTTCCAGCGCAATCAGGGCCGACAGTTCCTCGCTGGTCAGCCACAGTCCCGGCAGCTCGAAGCGCTCGGCCTCATCGGCGGCGTAGCGGAAGGCCGCCGTCTCGCCCTCGCCGCTCTCGATCGGCGCGCCCAGGGCGTCACGCAGGAAGGCGATGTCGCGGTAGAGGGTGGCGCGCGAACAGCCGAGGTCCTCCATCAGCCGCGGCAGGGCCACGGGATAGCGGCGCGACTTGAGGATGCGGTGCAGGGTGAGGATGCGTTCGTAACGGTCCATGAGCCGATTGTGGACGCAGCCGCACGGGATTCGCCAGCGCCTGTCCCGGCAGCGCGCCGGATTGCGTATAAGTGGCCAAGTCCCCTGTCCCGGAGTCACCAATGCGCCGCCTCGCCCTCGTCCTTGCCCTCGCCGTGTCCACCAACGCCTGGGCCGATGCCCACGAGGCCGTGCAGCAGGCCTTCGAGAAGTTCCTCGCCCTGAAGAGCTTCCGCGCCACCGTGGTCGACGTGGCCAAGGGGCAGCAGTTGTCGGCCATGGAGTACGAGGCGCCGGACCGCTACCACATGAAGACCGGCCAGGGCCCGGAAACCCTCATCGTCGGCGACGAGGCCTGGATGGACGTGGACGGCCGCCTGATGAAGATGCCGATTCCCGTCGGCAGGATCATCGCCCAGTACCGCAACGAGGCCCTGGCCCGGACCCAGTACACCGTGACCGAGGTCGGCACCGACAGCGTCGACGGCGAGCCCGCCCACGTGTACAGCTACACGCTGACGCAGCCGGTCAAGGCCGAGTCCAAGGCCTGGATCTCCGATCGCAGCGGTCTGCCCCTGCAGATCGAGTCGCGCGGCAGCTTCATGGGCGTGAAATCCACCACGCGCGTGCGCTACAGCGACTTCGACGACCCGTCGATCCGCATCGCCGCGCCGGCGCGCTGAGCCGCCGCGGCCTTACCTGTCGACACGGTCGGCGTAGAGGCGGTCGGAGGTTTCCCAGGCGCCCAGGTCCACGTGCGGACCGAGCACGCGGTTGCGGCTGTCGACGTCACCCAAGCCCAGCCCGCCGTCGGGCGCGTCGTCGCCGGCATCGTGCACGGCGGGCTCGAAGCGGCGCAGGCTGTAGTCGTACAGGGCCGGCGCGAGGAAGGGAAGGCTCAGGCCGAAGCCGTTGTGGCTGAACACCGTGCCCTGGAAGTCGCCGGCGGCGAACGCGTTGCTGACCAGGCTGTTGCTGAGGTGGGCGGACTGGCTGGAGCCGGACACGACCACCACGCCCGCGGCGTTGTCCACTACCGTCAGATTGGTCAGGTCCGCGCTCGCGCTGCCGCCCAGGACGAGCTTCACGCCGGTGAGCGGCGACTGCGCCACCAGGCTGTCGCTGAACACCAGTTGGGCCTGGTCGCCAAGGTTCCAGCGCACCTCGTCCAGGGCACCGCTGCCGCCCACCGGCCAGCCGGCGAGGAAGCGGTTGCTGCCGGACAGAACGGCGGCCTGCCCCGCGGCGTCCACGTACAGGCTGCGTCCGCGCGTCTGGATTGCATCCGGACCGACCGTCACGGCGGCAATGCGGTTGCGGTCGAACTGCGCCTGCACGGCACTGCGCAGGAACAGGCGCACGGCGCCGCCCCACACCACGCCGCCGCGCGCGGCCGCCTCGGTCTGGCGGATGTCGTTGCCGGCCACCACACAGTGCGTGCTGCCGCCGCAGCTCACGTCCACGGCGGCGCCGTACACCGTGCCGGTGCCACCGACCGCGATCAGCGCGTGGCTGTCGAAGATGGAGTTGTCGAGCAGGTCCACTTCGCCGCTGCCCTGGGCGTCCACGGCAATGGCCGCGCCCGCGGCATAGCTGGACGAAGTCACCACGCTGCCCTCGATGAGGTTGCCGACGATCAGCACGGCGGCGCCGTTCTGCGGTTGCACCAGCAGGCCGGCGCCCGGCGTAGTGGTGCTGGCATCGAAGAAATGCAGCTCGCGCACGGTGAGCGTGCCGCCCAGCGGCTGCAGCCAGGCACCACGTGTCCCGGGCGGGGGCACGAGCAGGGTGTTGAGCGTGCCACCGGGGGCCTTCGCCGCGAAGCCATCGGCCCAGCCCCCGCTGATGTCCAGGGCCGCGGCGGTCATGGTTGTCGGCACGACGAAGCCTTCGGTGTAGACCCCGGTGTGCACGCGCACCTCGTCATCGCCCGGATGGGCGACGGCGGCATCGATGGCATCCTGCAGGTGCGCATACGCGCCGCCGGCGCCGACCGTGTAGACGGTGGCCGATGCGGCAGGCACGGCGAGGACACCGGCGCAGGCGGCGAGCAGGGCAAGGCAGGGACGGCGAGCGGTCATGGTGGACATTCCGGTGGGCGTGTCTGCCGGCTACGCAGTCCGGCAGCGGATCCGGCAATCGCGTGTCGGCGTGGGCTACCATTCCTGCCCCACGGCCCCGGCGGGCCGCGCCGCGACGCCGCCCATGCCCCACGCAGACCTGAAGCTCCACGAACCCGTCGGCGACGAGGTCAAGACCACCACCTGCTACATGTGCGCCTGCCGCTGCGGCATCCAGGTGCACCTCAAGGACGGCCGGGTGCGCTACATCCAGGGCAATCCCGATCACCCCGTGAACCGCGGCGTGATCTGCGCCAAGGGCTCGGCCGGCATCCAGCAGCACTACTCGCCCGCGCGCCTGCGCAAGCCCCTGCTGCGCGTCGGCGAACGCGGTGAAGGCCGGTTCCGCGAGATCGAATGGGGCGAGGCGCTGGCGCTGGCCACGCGCTGGCTTGGCGATATCCGCGCGCGCAATCCGGACGAGCTGGCCTTCTTCACCGGCCGTGACCAGAGCCAGGCGCTGACCGGCTGGTGGGCAGCGCAGTTCGGCACGGTGAACTACGCCGCGCACGGCGGCTTCTGTTCGGTGAACATGGCCGCCGCCGGCATGTACACCCTGGGCGGCAGCTTCTGGGAATTCGGCGAACCGGACTGGGAGCACACGCGCTACCTGCTGCTGTTCGGCGTGGCCGAGGACCACGACTCCAATCCGATCAAGCTCGGCCTGGGCAAGCTCAAGGCGCGTGGCGCCAAGATCGTGGCCATCAATCCCGTGCGCACCGGCTACGCCGCGATCGCCGACGAATGGGTCGGCATTCGCCCGGGCACGGACGGATTGCTGATTGGCGCACTGATCGGCGAACTGCTGCGTCACGACTGGATCGATTTCGACTATCTGGTGCGCTACACCAATGCACACCATCTGGTCGTGCATGATCCCGGTGCTGCCGACGACGGCCTGATCGCGCGCGATGCACAGGGCTGCGCCCTGTGCGCGACGCCGGACGGCCTGCGTGAGGCCGACGCGATCGGCATCGCCCCGCGCGTGGTCGGCGAGGTGACCCTGCCCGACGGCCGCCGCGCCCTGCCGGCCTTCCAGCGGCTGGCCGAGCGGTTTCTCGCGGCCGAGTATGCGGTCGAGGCGGTCGCGCCGCAGTGCGACGTGCCGGCCGAGACGATCCGCCGCCTCGCGCGCGAAATGGCGCAGGCGGCCTTCGATGAGGCGCTGTGCCTGCCACAGCCCTGGACCGACGCCTGGGGCCGCGAGCACGCGCAGATGATCGGCCGCCCCGTGGCCATGCACGCCATGCGCGGCATCAGCGCGCACAGCAACGGCTTCCACACCTGCCGCATGCTGCACGTGCTGCAGATGCTGCTGGGCGCCATCGACACGCCGGGCAGCTTCCGCTACCAGCCGCCCTACCCCAAGGGCGTGCCGCCGGCCAACCGTCCGGGCAGGACGCGCAGGCCCGACGGCAGTCTCGACAGCGCGCCGCTGGGCTACGTGCACGCACCCGAAGACCTGGTGATCACGCCCGACGGCCAGCCGCGGCGCATCGACAAGGCCTTCTCCTGGGAGCATCCGCTGGCCGTACACGGCATGCTGCAGGGGGTGATCCGCAATGCCTGGGCGGGCGATCCGTACCGCATCGATACCCTGTTCCTGTTCATGGCCAACATGAGCTGGAACTCGGCCATGAACACCACGCGCACGCAGCAGATGCTGCGCGACCGCGACCCGGCCAGCGGCGAGTACCGCATCCCGCGCATCATCTACGCCGATGCCTACCACTCCGAAATGGTGGACTACGCCGACCTGGTGCTGCCGGACACCACCTACCTGGAGCGCCACGACTGCATTTCCCTGCTCGATCGCCCGATCAGCGATGCCGATGGCGCCAGCGACGCCATCCGCCAGCCGGTGTGCGCGCCCGATGCGGACGGCAGCGGCCGCGACGTGCGCCCCTTCCAGGACGTGCTGCTCGACCTCGGCGCGCGCCTCGGCCTGCCCGGCATGACCGGCGCAGACGGCGCCGCGCGCTATCCCGGCGGCTATGCCCAGTACATGGTGGAGCACGAACGCGCCCCGGGCGTGGGCCTGCTGGCCGGCTGGCGCGGGCGCGACGGCCGCCGTGCCGGGACGGGCGAGCCCAATCCGGCGCAGTTGGACGCGTACAAGCAGCACGGCTGCCACTGGCATGCCGCCGTGCCGCCGGCGGGGCGCTACTACAAGATGGCCAACCGCGACTATCTGGAATGGGCACGCGGCCTCGGTTTCGTCGGTTCCGCCCAGCCGATCGTGCTGGAGCTGTACTCCGAGCGCCTGCAGCGGTTCCGCCTTGCCGCGCAGGGTCACGGCGCGACGCAGCCGCCGGCGCACCTGCGCGAGCGCGTGGCGCACCATTTCGATCCCCTGCCCTTCTGGTACGCGCCGCTGGAATGGCAGCGCCCCGGCCAGGGCCACCGAGCGGCGGATTTTCCGCTGCACGCCATCACGCAGCGGCCGATGTTCATGTACCACGCCTGGGGCTCGCAGAACGCCTGGCTGCGCCAGATCGCCGCGCGCAACTGGCTGTACGTTCACCCCGCCACGGCGCAGGCGCAGGGCATCGCCGACGGCGACTGGGTGTGGCTGGTGTCGCCGCACGGTCGCATCCGCGTACAGGCGCGCCACCACGACGGCACGGCGCCGGGCACGGTGTGGACCTGGAACGCCATCGGCAAGCGCCGCGGTGCCTGGGCGCTGGCGCCGGATGCGCCGGAGTCGCGCCAGGGCTTCCTGCTCAACCACGTCATCAGCGACGTGCTCGGCGGCGGCGACACGGCGCGCCCCCCCCTGTCCAACAGCGACCCGGTGACCGGCCAGGCGGCCTGGTTCGATCTGCGCGTGCGCCTCGAACCGGACCGCACCACGCCGCAGGACGGCGAGCACCGCATCGACCTGGCGGACGCGCCGGCGTGAGCGTGGACGCGGAGCACGCGGCATGAACGCCCAGGCCTGGCTGGTGGCTGCGATCGTGCTGGGCGGCATGGTGTTGTTCGTGAGCGAGAAGCTGCGCTACGACGCCATTGCCCTGCTCATCCTCGTGCTGCTCCTGGTGGCCGGGGTGCTGACGCCGGCCGAGGGCCTCAGCGGCTTCAGCAACGAGGCAACCCTGGTGGTGGCGGCGATGTTCGCCCTCAACGCCGGGGTGGTCGGCACCGGCGCGCTGGAACCGCTGGTGCAGGGCCTGGCGCGCATCGAGCGGCCCTGGCTGCTGGCCCTGACCCTGCTTCTCACCACCGCCGTGCTGGGCGCCTTCGTCAAGAACACGGCGCTGGTCGCCACCTTCCTGCCGGTCACGCTCAGCGTCTGCGCCCGTCGCCGCATCGCGCCCTCGCGCCTGCTGCTGCCGATGGCCTATGCGGCGCAGATGGGCGGCGTGTGCACCCTGCTCGGCACCTCGTCCAACCTGCTGGCCAACAGCCTCGCCGTGCAGCACGGCCTGCCCGCCTTCGGCGTGTTCGAATTCGCCCGCCTCGGCGTCGCGCTGGCCGCGGTGGGTCTGCTCTACCTGCTGCTGCCCGGGCGCTGGCTGCTGCCGCGCGGTGCCGACGCCGACTACGCCGAGAGCCATGGCTTGGGCGCCTACGTGACCGAACTGCGCGTCGCGCCAGGCTCGCCCCTGGCCGGGGAGACCATCGCTGCGCTCAAGCTCGGCGAGCGCTACGGCGTGTACGTGCTGGAACTGCTGCGCGAGGGCGAGCACCTGTGGGCGCCGCGCGCGCAGCAGCTGCGCGAAGGCGACGTGCTGCTGGTGCGCGGCGAGTGGGAGCGGCTGGAGACCTTCCGCCGCGAGGCACGCCTGGAGCTCGCGCCCGACCACCGCCGCAGCCACGACACCGCCGACGCGCCGCGCGTGCTGATGGAGGCGCTGGTGGGGCCGGGCTCGCGCCTGCTCGGCGACAGCATCGGCGAGATCGACTTCCCCGGCAGCCACGACGCCGACGTGCTGGCCGTGCAGCGCCGCGGCACGGTGCTGCGCGAGCAGTTGCGCCACGTGCGCCTGGCGGTGGGTGACGTGCTGCTGTTGCTGGTCGACACCGATGCGCGCGACAGCCTGCGGCGCAAGACGGGGCTCGTGGCCCTGTCCGAGCGCGACGCGCGGCGCCCCACGCGCCGCCGCGCCGTACTGGCCGTCGGTATCCTGCTGGGCGTGGTGGCAGTGGCCGGTCTGGGCCTGCTGCCCATCGTGGTGGCCGCGCTGGCCGGCTGCGCGCTCATGGCCGTCACCGGCTGCTTCCGCTTCGGCGACGTGTACGAGGCCATCGACTGGAAGGTCATCGTGACCCTCGGCGCGATCCTGCCGCTGGGCCTGGCGCTGGACAAGAGCGGCCTGGCGCGGGTGCTGGTGGACGCCGGGCTCACCCTGGTCGGCGACCACGGCCCCGCCGCAGCGCTGCTCATGGTGTACCTGCTCACCGCCCTGCTCACCGAGTTCATGGGGCACAACCCTTCGGTGGTGCTGATGGTGCCGCTGGCCATCTCGGTCGCGCACGCGCTCGGCGTGGATGCGCGCCCCTTCGCCGTCACCGTCGCCTTCGCCGCCGCCACCTCCTTCGCCACGCCGGTCGGCTATCCCACCAACACCATGGTGTACAACGCCGGTGGCTACCGCTTCGTGGATTTCCTGCGCATCGGCGTGCCGCTGATCGCCCTGTTCTGCGCCCTGTCCGTGTGGCTCATTCCGCGCTTCTGGCCCTTTCATCCATGACCTCGCTGCCTCCCGCCACGACGAAGAAACTCGGCCTGGTGATCGACCTCGACACCTGCGTGGGCTGCCATGCCTGCGCCGTGGCCTGCAAGGAATGGAACGACGGCGGCCAGTTCGGCCCGCTGCCCGACCGCGACGCCCAGGGCCGCGAACCGATGGGCGTGTGGTTCAATCGCGTGCACACCTACGAGCTGGACCGCGGCGGCGGCGCGTCGGGCATGACCGTGCATTTTCCGCGCTCCTGCCTGCACTGCGAGACGCCGGCCTGCGTCACCGTCTGCCCCACCGGCGCCAGCTACAAGCGTGCCGAGGACGGCATCGTGCTGGTGGACGAGGACAAGTGCATCGGCTGCAAGCTGTGCTCCTGGGCCTGTCCCTACGGCGCGCGCGAGTACAGCGAGGCGCGCGGCGTGATGCAGAAGTGCACCCTGTGCGTGGACCGGATCTACAACGAGAGCTTCGCCGAACACGACCGCCAGCCGGCCTGTGTGATGGCCTGCCCGACGCGCGCGCGCCATTTCGGCGATCTCGGTGATGCGCAGTCGGCGGTGTCACAGCTGGTGGCCGAGCGCGGTGGCGTCGACCTTCTGCCCGAACTGGGCTACCAGCCCGTGAACCAGTACCTGCCGCCGCGGCCGCGGCGTGACGGCTGCGCCAGCCCGGCAGCGCCGGCGGCGGCGGAGGCCCTGGATGCCACGGCGCTGCCGCCGCTGCTGCGCTGGATGGACCGGCTGCTGTCGCGATGATCGCTTTCCTGCTCCCGACGACAGGCGCTGACCGCGCGGCGGATGAGGCTCGCAGCGGCGCGTGCCGCGGGCGCGCGCTTCCGGCGCGAGACTTTCGCTCCACCCGCTCCCTCACACCAAGCCCTCTTGCGACGGGAGGGCGACTCAAGCCAGCGAGGTTCGCATGCTGATGACCACCACTCCCGGCCTCGACGGCCAGCGCATCGTGAAGTACCTCGGCCTGGTCAGCGGCGAGGCCATCCTCGGCGCGAACGTGTTTCGCGACTTCTTCGCCGGCATCCGCGACGTGATCGGCGGACGCTCGGGCAGCTACGAGAAGGTGCTGCGCAAGGCCAAGGAGGCGGCGCTGCAGGACATGGCCGAGCAGGCCCAGGAGCTCGGCGCCCATGCTGTGGTCGGCATCGATCTCGACTACGAGACGATCCAGATCAAGGAGGGCGGCGACATGCTCATGGTCACGGCGACCGGCACGGCCGTGCTGGTGGACTGAGCGCGCACCGCCCGCATGCATCCCGCCCTCTCGGTCATCTTCTTCACTACGCTCTCGGGCGCCGGCTATGGCCTGTGGTTCCTGCTGGCGCTGGGCGTCCTCGCCGGAGCGCCGCAGCCGGCGTCGCTGCGGCTGACGGCACTGCTGTGCGGCCTGGCACTGGTCAGCGCTGGCCTGCTGGCCTCGCTGTCCCACCTTGGCCAACCACAGCGGGCGTGGCGCGCCCTGTCGCAGTGGCGCAGCTCCTGGCTCTCGCGCGAGGGCGTGGCGGCCCTGCTCACCTTCCTGCCGGCGCTGGCGCTGCTGGGCGCGCAGCTGGCCGCGCTGCACCGGCCGGACGCAACGCCGGGCGCAGCCGCGACGGTGGCGGCGCTGCTGCTCGCGCTGGGCTGCGGCGTCACGGTGTTCTGCACGGCGCGCATCTACACCTCGCTCAAGCCCATCGCCGACTGGCACAACCCCTGGGTGCTGCCCGTCTATCTGCTGTTGGGCCTGTATTCCGGCGCACTGTGGCTGTGGGCCCTGGCGGACCTGGCCGGTGCCGCGCTGCGCGTGCCGGCGTCCCTGGCCAATGCGGCCCTGGTCGCCCTGGGCGCCATGGCCGGCGCCGCGCTCAAGCTCGCCTACTGGCGCGACACCGACACCCGTCCGACCCTGGCCACGCCGGAGGGCGCCACCGGCCTCACCGCGCTCGGCCGCGTGCGCAGCCTGGAGCGCCCGCACAGCGAGGCGAACTACCTGACGCGGGAAATGGGCTTCGTGCTCGCGCGCAAGCACGCCACGGTGCTGCGCAGGGCGGCGCTGCTGCTGGCCTTCGCCCTGCCCCTGTTGCTGCTCGACCTGGCGCTGGCCTGGCCGACGGCACAGCGCGCTTGCGCCCTGCTTGCGCTGGGCAGCGGCAGCGTCGGCATCTTCGTCGAACGCTGGCTCTTCTTCGCCCAGGCGCGCCACACGGTGATGTTGTACTACGGCGCCGAACGCGCCTGAACGGCGGGGTTCACCCCCGATTCAATGACTGGCGCTAGGATGCCCGGGCTCCGTGTCGCCCATCGATCGCGCACGGCCCCGACAAACCACAAGGAAAACCCATGAAAAAGCTGCTGATCGCCTCCGCGCTGCTCGCCGCGCTGCCGCTGGCCGCCCACGCCGCCGACGGCGAATGGAAGGGCACCGGCGAACTCGGCTTCGCCGCCTCGCGCGGCAATGCCAAGTCGGAAAACCTCAATGCCAAGCTGAACTTCAGCATGGAAGACGACACCTGGAAGGACAACTTCTACGCCACCGCGCTGCGCAGCAAGGGCAACGTCAAGCAGACCACGGTGGTCAACGGCCAGATCGTCAACCTCACCGAATACCAGGCCACCGCCAACCGCTACGAGCTGGGCGCCTCGGCCGGTTACAAGTTCGACGAGCGCAGCTACCTGGTCGGCGCCGTGCGCTACGAGAACGACGACTTTTCGCCCTTCGACTACCAGGCCGTGCTCTCCCTCGGTTACGGCTACACGGCGATCAAGAACTCGCGCACCGAACTGAGCTTCGAAGTCGGTCCCGGCTACAAGCGCTACAAGCCGCTCAACGGCAGCAGCGACGGCGAAGCCGTGGGCCGCGGGCTGATCGCCTTCAAGCACCAGATCACCGACACCACCGCTTTCCAGGACACCTTCCTGGTGGAAGCCGGCTCGAACAACACCTTCTTCCAGAACGACGCTGGCCTGGTGGTGAGCATGAACAGCCGCCTTGCGCTCAAGGTGGGCTACCAGGTGCGCCACAATTCCGAGGTGGGCGCGGGCATCAAGAAGACCGACCAGCTCGTCACGACCAACCTGGTCTACAACTTCTGAGCACCGGCGCCAGCGCCGGATGAGCGACGGGCCCCACGCGGGCCCGTCGTCGTTTTGCGCTGCCCTGCCGCGGGCGGCGGGCGGCGCATGTGCCGTTCTCAACCGGGCGAGTGATCCAGGCCAGCCAGCCGCGCCACGCCCTCGCGCGCCAGGGGCGCGAGCCCGGCGCCACCGCTGCGCTCGTGAGCGACGATCTGCCGCCGCATGCTCG
>Ga0208826_1001401_pt1 | contig 20483 bp, 18 predicted proteins | sample AD_UKC115_MetaG_FD_184451 | JGI IMG/M metagenome (GOLD analysis project Ga0208826, IMG submission 184451) | Active sludge microbial communities of municipal wastewater-treating anaerobic digesters from Hong Kong - AD_UKC115_MetaG (SPAdes)... | ecosystem: Engineered > Bioreactor > Anaerobic >...
ACGGCGACGAGATCGGCGCCCTTCACCGCCTCGGCGGGTTCCAGCACGGTGAAGCCGTCGGCCTTGGCCTTGGCCTCGGTGGGCCCGTTCGGGCGCAGGCCGATCACGACCTTGAGCCCGGAATCGCGCAGGTTCAGCGCGTGGGCGCGGCCCTGGCTGCCGTAGCCCAGCACGGCGATGGTGGCGTTCTTCAGCGGTTCGGTGGTGGCAGTGGCGGTGGCGGACATCGGTGCACTCCGTGGAAGAGAAGACAAAGGGAAGTCGTTCAGGACGTGACGGCGCCCTGCGCCGCGGAGCCGACGTGGCGGGCGAACTTGGCCAGCGCGCCGCGCGTGACCCTGGGAACCGGCGGCGACCAGTCGGCGCGGCGCGCAGCAAGGTCGGCATCGGTTTCGACCACGCGACGCTCGGCATCGATGCGCACGACGTCGCCGTCGCGCAGCAGGGCGATGGGGCCGCCGCGGGCGGCCTCCGGCGCGACGTGGCCGACCATGAAGCCTTGCGTGGCGCCGGAGAAGCGCCCGTCGGTCATCAACGCCACGTCGTTGCCGAGGCCGCGGCCGACCAGGGCCGCGGTGACGGCCAGCATCTCGCGCATGCCCGGGCCGCCGGCCGGCCCCTCGTTGCGGATCACGATGACGTCACCGGCGCGGATGGCGCCGGCCTGCACGGCGCGGAAGCAGTCTTCCTCGCTCTCGAAGACGCGCGCCGTACCCTCGAAGTAACTGCGGCCCTGGCCGGCGAGCTTGAGCACGCAGCCCTCGGGCGCGAGGTTGCCGTAGAGGATGGTGTAGCCGCCGCGCGGCTTCAGCGCGCGGCTGACCGGATACACCACCGTCTGCCCCGCCGGCGTCGGCGCTGCGGCGTCGAGCTCGGCGAAGAGCGAGCGGCCAGTCACCGTGGGCGCGTCCTCGATCAGCCCGGCCGCGCGCAGTTCGCGCGCCACCGCGGCCATGCCGCCGGCGGCGGTCATCTCGATGGCGGTGTAGCGGCCGCCGGGCATGAGGTCGGCGATCACCGGCGTGGCGCGCGCGGCGTCCTCGAAATCCTCCAGCGTCAGCGCCACGCCCGCCTCGTGGGCGATGGCCAGCAGGTGCAACACCGCATTGGTGGAACCGGCGGTGGCGGCAACGATGCGCGCAGCGTTGCGGAAGGCCGTGGGCGTCAGCGCTTGCCGCGGCGTGCGCCGCGCGGCCAGGTTCTCCAGCGCCAGCGCGCCGCAGCGGCGCGCCGCCTCGCGCTTGGCGGGATCGGTGGCGGGAATGTCGTTGAATCCCAGCGGGGACAGGCCCAGCGCGGTCAGCACCATGGCCATGGTGTTGGCGGTGAACTGGCCGCCGCAGGCACCGGCGCCGGGGCAGGCGTGCTTTTCCACCTGGCACAGGCGCGCATCGTCGATCTTGCCGGCGCCGTGCGCGCCCACCGCCTCGAACACCTGCTGCAGGGTGATGGGCGTGCCGTCGAGCGAGCCGTGGGCGATCGAGCCGCCGTAGAGCGCCACGCCGGGGATGTCCAGGCGCGCCAGCGCCATGGCCGCGGCCGGGATGGTCTTGTCGCAGCCGCACAGCACCACCATGGCGTCGAGGCAGTGGCCGTCGACGGCCAGCTCGATCGAGTCGGTGATGACCTCGCGACTCACCAGCGAGGCGCGCATGCCCGAGGTGCCCATGGCGATGCCGTCGGTGACGGCGATGGTGTTGAACTCGATCGGCGTGCCGCCCGCGGCGCGGATGCCCTCGGCCGCCGCGTCCGCCAGCTCGCGCAGGTTCAAGTTGCAGGGCGAGACGTTGGACCAGGTGTGCACCACCGCCACCAGCGGCTTGGCGATGTCGGCCTCGGACAGGCCGGTGGCGTACAGCATGGCGCGCGCCGGCGCGCGGTCCGGGCCACTCTTGATGGCGTCGCTGCGCAGCACGTGGGGAATGGTCTTGCCGCTCATGCGGCCTCCTGCGCGGAGCGCGTGGGGCCGGTGGCCAGCGCTGCCAGCACGGCGGCGGTGACTTCGCGCGTACCGGCGCTGCCGCCGAGGTCGCGCGTGCAGGTGCCGGCCTCCAGCACGACATCCACCGCCGCCTCCACCGCCGCAGCCTCATCGGGCAGGTCCAGCGAGTGGCGCAGCAGCAGGGCCGCGGACAGGATCGCACCCAGCGGATTGGCCGCGCCGCGGCCGGCGATGTCCGGTGCCGAGCCGTGGATGGGCTCGTACAGGCCGGCCTTGCCTTCGCCCAGCGAGGCCGAGGGCAGCAGGCCGAGCGAGCCCGCCAGCGCCGCGGCCTCGTCGGTGAGGATGTCGCCGAAGAGGTTCTCCGTGACCACCACGTCATAGGAGGCCGGCCGCGTCAGCAGCAGCATGGCCATGGAATCGACCAGCTGGTGCTCCAGCGCCACGTCGGGAAACTCGTGCGCGACGCGCTGCGCCGTCTCGCGCCACAGGCGCGAGGTCTCCAGCACGTTGGCCTTGTCCACCGAGGTGACGCGGCGACTGCGGCCGCGCGCGAGCTGGAAGGCGCGGCGCAGCACGCGCTCGATCTCCGCCACGGTGTAGCGCGTTTCGTCGGTGGCCGCCTGCGCGGTGCGGGCCTTGGCGCCGAAGTAGGCGCCGCCGGTCAGCTCGCGCACGAACAGCACGTCCACGCCGGCCAGACGATCGGCCTTGAGCGGCGACAGCGCGGCCAGTGTGGGATGCACCTTCACCGGGCGCAGGTTGGCGAACACGCCCAGCTCGGCGCGCAGGCGCAGCAGGCCTTGCTCGGGGCGCAGGCGCGCGTTCGGATCGGACCACTTCGGTCCGCCCACCGCACCCAGCAGCACCGCGTCGGCCTGCTTGGCCACGATCAGCGTTTCCGCCGGCAGCGGGTCGCCGTGGGCGTCGATGGCGCAGCCGCCGATGGCGTGCTCGCTGAAAGCAAAGTCGTGACCGCCGCGCGCGGCCACCGCGCGCAGCACGCTCACCGCCGCGGCGGTGACTTCCGGACCGATGCCGTCGCCCGGCAGGACGGCGAGGCGCGCCTTCATGCGGCCTCCCGCTGGCGCTGCTGCTCGAAGGCGGCGATGGCGTCGGCCTGCTGCAGCAGGAAGCCAAGCTGGTCCACGCCAGCCAGCAGGCAGCGGCGCGCAAACCCGTCGATGGCGAAGTCGAAGCGTCCGCCGTCGGGCAGCTCGATCTGCCCCGCGGCCAGGTCCACGGCCAGTTCGATGCCGGGGTGGTCGAGCAGGTAGCGGTGCTCGCCTTCACTCAGCACCACGGCGAGCAGGCCGTTCTTCAGCGCGTTGCCGCGGAAGATGTCTGCGATCTCGCTGGACAGCACCACGCGGATGCCGGCGTCGAGCAGGGCCCAGGGCGCGTGTTCGCGCGAGGAGCCGCAGCCAAAGTTGCGCCCGGCCACGAGGATCTGTGCGCCGCGCGCCTCGGGGCGATTCAACACGAAGTCGGGGTCGGGCGAGCCGTCGGTGCGGTAGCGCCAGTCGTGGAAGGCGTAGCGTCCGAGCCCGCTGCGCTGGGTGGTGGTGAGGAAGCGCGCCGGGATGATGCGGTCGGTGTCGATGTTCTCGTGCGGCAGCACGACGGTGCGCGAGCGCAGGGCGTCAAAGGGGCTCATGCGGCTTGCTCCTGGGGCAGCAGGTCGCGCGGATCGGCGATGACGCCGGCCAGCGCGGAGGCGGCGGCCACCAGCGGGCTGGCCAGCACGGTGCGCGCGCCGGGGCCCTGGCGACCCTCGAAATTGCGGTTGGAGGTGCTGACCACGAGCTGTCCGGGCCGGGCCAGATCGCCGTTCATGGCGATGCACATGGAGCAGCCCGGCTCGCGCCACTCCGCCCCGGCGGCGCGGAACACCTGGTCCAGTCCCTCGGCCTCGGCGGCACGCTGCACCGCGACGGAGCCCGGCACCACCAGCATGCGCACGCGCGGCGCGATGCGCCTGCCGCGCAGCAGCTCGGCCGCGGCGCGCAGGTCCGACAGGCGCGAGTTGGTGCAGCTGCCGACGAACACCACGTCAACCGCCAGGCCCGCCATGGGCCGGCCGGCCTCCACCTGCATGTAGGCCAGGGCGCGGCGGTCCTGCGCGCTGGCTGCGGCCGGAACCGGCGCGTCGATGGCCGCGACCATGCCGGGATGCGTGCCGTAGGTGACGGTGGGGCGGATCTCGCGTGCGTCGATCTTCACTTCGCGGTCGAAGCGCGCGCCGGGATCGGACTTGAGCGTGCGCCACTGCGTGACGGCGCGTTCCCAGGCCACGCCGCGCGGCGCCTGCGGGCGGCCCTTGAGCCAGGCGATGGTGGTGTCGTCCGGAGCGATCAGGCCGGCGCGGGCGCCCGCCTCGATGGCCATGTTGCACACCGTCATGCGCTCTTCCATCGACAGCGCGGCGATGGTGCTGCCGCGGTACTCGATGACGTGGCCAGTGCCGCCATTCACGCCGATGCGGCCGATGATGTGCAGCACCAGGTCCTTGGCGGTGACGCCGGGGCCAAGCGGACCGTCCACGCTGATGGCCAGCGTCTTCGGCTTGCGCTGCAGCAGGCACTGCGTGGCCAGCACGTGGCCCACCTCGGTGGTGCCGATGCCGAAGGCCAGCGCCCCGAACGCGCCGTGGGTCGAGGTGTGGCTGTCGCCGCAGACGATGGTCATGCCCGGCTGGGTGGCGCCGAGTTCGGGGCCGATCACGTGCACGATGCCGCGTTGCGCGCTGCCCCAGCCGTGCAGGGCGATGCCGAACTCGGCGCAGTTGGTCTCCAGCTGCGCCACCTGCTGTGCGGCATCCTCGCTGGCGTAGACGTACTGGCCGAGGTCGTCGGGCGGCGTGGTGGGCGTGGAGTGGTCCAGCGTGGCCAGGGTGCGCTCGGGGCGGCGCACGCCGAGGCCGCGCGCGCGCAGCTCGGCGAAGGCCTGTGGCGAGGTCACCTCGTGCACCAGGTGCAGGTCGATGTACAGGACCGCCGGCGTGTCGGCCGTCTCGGCGCAGACGACATGGCTGTCCCAGAGCTTGTCGAACAGGGTGCGGGGTTTCATGCGGCGGCCTCGTGCAGGGGCGCGGATTGCGCGGAGCGGCCGGCTGCGGCCGCGCTGTCGGCGTCGCGGCCGCCGGGTGCGTGGACGGCGTCGAGCCAGCCCCAGGTGTCGCGCGTGCTGCCGTCGAACAGGCCAAAGAAGGCGCGCTGCAGCGCCTGCGTGATCGGCCCGGGCGTGCCGCTGCCGACCGTCTTGCGGTCGACCGAGCGGATCGGCGTGATTTCCGCTGCCGTGCCGGTCATGAAGGCCTCATCGGCGCTGTACAGCGCCTCGCGCGGCAGGTCGCGCTCCTCCACGGCGATGCCCAGGGTCTGCGCCAGGGTGATCACCGTGTCGCGCGTGATGCCGGCGAGGATGCCCGCGCTGCAGGGCGGCGTGAGCAGCTTGCCGCGCCTGACCAGGAACAGGTTCTCGCCGGCGCCTTCGCTGAGCAGGCCGTTGCTGCCCAGTGCGATGCCCTCGGCGTAGCCGCCGCGGCGCGCCTCCATGCCGATGAGCTGGCTGGAGAGGTAATTGCCGCCGGCCTTGGCCCAGCTCGGGAAAGTGTTGGGCGCCGGCCGCTGCCAGGACGCCACGCACACGTCGGCCCCCTCGGTCAGCGCGGCGCCGAGGTAGGCACCCCAGTGCAGCGCGAGGATCGACACCTCCACGGGCGCGCCGGCGCCGGCCAGCACGCCCAGCCCGCCGGCGCCGCGGAACACGATGGGGCGCACGTAGGCCGAGGACAGGCCGTTGGCGCGGATCAGCTCGCGGCAGGCGGCGTTGATCGCCTCCTGGCTGTAGCCGATGTCGATCTCGTAGACGCGCGCGGATTCGAACAGGCGGCGCGTGTGGTCGGCGAGGCGGAAATAGGCCGGGCCGGCGGGGGTGGCGTAGACGCGCAGGCCCTCGAACACCGAGGAGCCGTAGTGCAGCGCATGCGCACTGACGTGCACGGTGGCCTCGGCCCAGGGCGTGATGCGGCCGTTGTGCCAGAGCAGCGGGGCGTGGGTCATGGGCGGTCCTCAGCGGGTAGCGGCGTGGGCCGCCGCGGTGGTGGTGGATGTGGGGGACGGCGCCGCCGGCGCGAGGCGCTCCAGGCGGTTGACGATTTCCAGCGCTGCCAGCGCGGCCGCCTCGACGATGTCGGTGGAGACGCCGCGGCCGCGCAGCTCGCGCCCGGCGTGGCGCACGCCCAGCGTGGCCTGGCCCTGGGCGTCGCCGCCCTCGGACAGGGCGCGGATCTGGAAGTCGGTCAGCTCCAGCTCACGGCCCACGGCACGACCGATGGCGCGCAGCGTGGCGTCGACCGGGCCGTCGCCGATGGCGGCCTCGTTGGCGCTGTGCCCGTCCTCGTGGCTCAGGCGCACCGAGGCCGAGGCGCTGCCGCCCAGGTGCGAGGCGGCGTGCAGGTGGGCGATGCGCCAGGGGCCGAGCGCCTCGGCATCGCGGCCCAGCGCCAGCGCTTCCAGGTCGCTGTCAAAGACCTCGCGCTTCTTGTCGGCCAGCGCCTTGAAGCGCGGGAAGATGTCGTCCAGCTGGGCTTCCTCCACGGCGTGACCCAGCGCAGCCAGGCGCTCGCGCAGGGCGTGGCGGCCGCTGTGTTTGCCCAGCACCAGTTGCGAGCGTGCGAAGCCGACGTCCTCGGGCCGCATGATTTCGTAGGTGCCGCGGTGCTTGAGCATGCCGTGCTGATGGATGCCCGATTCGTGCGCGAAGGCGTTCTCGCCAACCACGGCCTTGTTGCGCGCGATGGGCTGTCCGGTGATCTGCGCCAGCAGGCGCGCGGTCGGGTACAGGCGCTGGGTGCGGATGCGCGTGGCGGCGCCGTAGCGTTCCGCGCGCGTGGCCAGGGCCATCACGATCTCCTCCAGCGCGGCGTTGCCGGCGCGTTCGCCGATGCCGGCGACCGTGCATTCCACCTGGCGCGCGCCGGCCGCCACCGCGGCCAGGCTGTTGGCCACGGCCAGGCCCAGGTCGTCGTGGCAGTGCACCGACAGCGTGGCGCGCTCGATGCCGGCCACCTGGGCGCGCAGGTAGGCGATGCGCTCGGCCATCTCGGTCGGCGTGGTGTAGCCGACCGTGTCGGGCACGTTGAGCGTGCCCGCGCCTTCGGCCAGCACGGCGGCGAACACCTCGGCGAGGAACTCCGCCTCGGTGCGCATGGCGTCCTCGGCCGAGAATTCCACGTCGGCGCACAGCGCGCGGGCGCGGCGCACGCCGCCGGCGGCGGTGTCGATGACCTGTGCCTTCGACATGCCCAGCTTGTGCTCGCGGTGCAGCGGACTGGTGGACAGGAAGACGTGGATGCGCGGCGCGCTGGCCGGCTCCAGCGCGCGCGCGGCGGCCTCGATATCCCCGCTCTGGCAGCGCGCCAGACCGCACACGGTGGCGCCGCGCACCTCGCGCGCCACGGCGCGCACGCCCTCGAAGTCGTCCGGCGAGGCCTGCGGGAAGCCGGCCTCGATCACATCCACGCCGAGTTCGGCCAGGGCGTGGGCGAAGCGCAGCTTCTGCGCGCGGCTCATGGAGAAGCCCGGGGCCTGCTCGCCGTCGCGCAGGCTGGTGTCGAAGATGCGTACTCGCCCGGAGGCGGTGTCAGGGGTGGTGATGGTCATGGCTGCCTTTCCTGGCAGGCCTTGGGCGCGCATGGGTGCGGACACCGCTTCGAGTTGCCCGCCCCGAAACCGCTCCTGCGTTTCGGAGGACCATGCCCATGCAGGCATGCGGAGGCACTTTCGGTGACGTGTCCGCCTGAAGTTCCCGCCGACCCCCGAAACTGCTCCTGCGTTTCGGGGATACATGCCATCCGTGGCAATAAAAAACCCCGCATCCTTTCGGGTGCGGGGTTTTCAGGTTGACTCGTCTCGGTGTTCTGCGACGCGCGCCCTCAGCCCGCACCTCCGTTGGTAATGAGAAGTACGAGGACGAGAACAAGCAGCAGGCCTTCCGCGCGCACCAGCGCGGCACCCGGCACGAGGCGGGCGATGCGGTGGTGGGCGGGGGCGCTGCTGCGGTGCGACATGGATCCGACCCTAGCGACGCCGTTGGCGCAACGTCTAGGGACGATTCGTCATATGCCGACTATCGCGCTGCAGCAACAGGCATTTTTGCCCTGGCGCCGAGCCGGCGGCCGCATCGCTGGCACGCTTCTGGACGGATGGATGTCCAGAGGGCCGCGCCACAAGGAATCCACCGCGGGACTACTCCTCTTCGCCCACGCCGCGCAGGCGGTACAGCGCACAACTGCCGTGGCTCTTGGCCAGTGGCAGGATGCCGAGGTAGTCGGTGGCGAACTCGGTGGCGTCGCCGGCGGCGAGGAGGCAGGCCAGCTCGGCACTGACATACACCGCGCCAGGCGCGACGACAGGTTCCATGCGCGCGGCGCGGATGACGTGGGCGCCGAAGTAGTTCTGCCGCCGGATCAGGCGGTCGTGGGCCTGGAACACCGGCCCGCTGTGCAGGGCGATGCGGATGCTGGTGGCGGCGGGCAGGCCGCGTGCGGGCCAGTCGCAGCGCGCCACCGCGTCGCGCAGGCGCAGGGCGAAGGCCGCGCCCTGTTCGACCGCGTCGAACACCATGAACAGGCCGTCGCCCCAGGTGTTGACGAACTGCGGCGGGGCGTCGGCCTGCGCCACCACGTCGGCGATCGCGCCGAGGAAATGCGCCAGGAAGGCCGGCGTGTCCTCTTCCGCCAGACGGCTGTAGCCGACCATGTCGGCAAACAGCATGGTGCGCAGGTCGCGCCGCAACCCACCGTGCGGCGCCGGCGGCGGTGGGGGCAGCGGCGCGGCGCCGTCCACACCGGCCTGCACGCGCAGCGCGGCGAGGTCGATGCACTCGGCGTGGAGACCGTTGTCGCGCCAGCCCGTCAGCACGTCGACGGTGCCGCCGGGGCGGCGCGGAGCGGTCGGATCGACCACGGCGAGCAGCAGCGGCTCGGCTTCGAGCTGGCGCGCGCGCAGGCGCGCCGCCCCCTGCATCAGGCGCGCAGCGTAGACGAACAGCGAATCGTCACCGAGGTAGCGTTCGCGCACGCCGTAGGTGACGCTGGTGGCACGCGCCAGCGCCGCGTCGAACCGCGCCACCCAGGCCTCGCCGGCATGCGCCACGCTGGTGGCGAGGAAGTCCTCGCGCGGGAACGGCAGCACCAGGTGCACCTCGGCCCCGCGCGCCAGCAGCGCCTCGACGAACAACAGGTCGCTGCCGCAGGCGGCGGCGCAGTAACCGAAGCCGATGTCGAGGGCTTCGATGCGTGCGGCGATGGCGGCGGCGACGGGTGCTTCCAGCGCCGCCGGGAAGCGTGGCTCGGCACGCTCCGGGGCATCGAGCATGTGGCCGCTGAACACGGCCACCCGGGGCAGGGCCAGCGCAGCCTCGACCTGCGGCGACAGCGGCAGCACGCCGGCAAGCAGGCGCAGCTGGCGGCGCATGCTGGCGACGTCGCCGACACGCCCCAGGGCGGCGCGCACCGCGTCGCGGTAGTGCGCGGCGGCGTTGTCCTGCTCGTCCAGCAGCAGGGCGGCCTCGGCCAGGGTAGCGGCGCGCCAGTGCACGGCCATGTCCGCGGCCTCCCGTGCCGCGACGCGCACCTCCCGCGCCAGCGCGCGCGCGGCCTCGGGCGCGCCGGTGAGAAGGAGCAGGGTGGCGGCATTGATGCCGGGGAAGGGGTCGCGCGTGGCGTCCCAGGCGTCGCGGTAGGCGGCAAGCGCCTGGCGCCCGGCAGCATCGCGCTGGGCGCCCGGCGCGAGGCGTGCCCAACGGTCCTTGGCGATGCGTCCGGCCAGCGCGCGCGCGTCCACCTGCAGGGAGCGCGCGGCGGGATCGGCCAGCAGGGCATCCACCAGGCGCTGCGCGCGGCGCAGCGAGCCCAGGCGCGCGGCGGCGAGTGCCGCGGTGTAGCGCAGTTCGACCGCGGCGTCGGGCCGGGCCACGGCTTCGCGCAGCGCTTCATCGGCCAGATGGGGTTGGCCCAGGGCGAGCGCATCGCGGGCCAGGGCGAGGACATCCAGACGCGCCCGCGCCACGGGGTCGGCCTCGGCGGCGTGCCAGGTCTCCAGGAGCTCGCGCAGGCTCAGCGCCACCGCCTTCCCTCCGTTCCGCCGCGGCCGCAGCGATCTTACCGCCGCCGCGCTGGCACCGCGCCGACTCCGGGTCTATGCTCGCCGCCAGCCGAGGAGGAGCCGCCATGACCCAGCCTTCCGCATCCTCGTTTGCGCTCGCCGCTCTGCTCGCCGTCGCGGCCCTGCCGGCGCAGGCCGGCAACCGCAGCATCCGCGTCGACGGCTTCGGTGACTGGGACGAATTCGCCATCGGCAGCGCCGGCTGCCCCGGCACCAGCGCCGGTTCCACCCTGCTGCTGGCCTTCGGCTACACCTTCTCCGGACGCAACTACGCCAGCTTCCTCACCGACGACTATTGCCAGGTGCCGCACGCCGGTGCCCTGTCCCAGACCAACTATTACTACGCCGACGAGGCGGCGCTGGCGTCGCTGTTCGGCGACGGCAGCGGCATGAGCGGCGTGCGCTACTCCTTCTTCGACCGCCCGCGCTTCGATTTCCAGAATCCGCCCACCGGCTTCCAGTGGACGGTGTTCAACTTCCCCACGGGCATCAGCATCGTCGGCCTGTACGGTCTGCAGAACGTGACCCTGGACAGCGCGTCCTACATCACGCCCGGCGTATGGAGCGGCGCAGGCGCGATCTACGACGGCCGCTACTTCTGCTTCCGCGGCACGAGCTACCTGGGCAGTTGGAACGGCACCCTGGGCGACACCGGCTCCCCCTGCCTCAAGGCCGCGGACCGGCTGTTCCGCAGCGGCTTCGAGCCCTAGGCGCGGCGCGCCCCGGCACCGCAGCGCGTGACTTCCGACGGCCTGCGCTACCGCGCCTTCCTCAGCTACAGCCACCGCGACGAGGCGCAGGCGCGGCGCCTGCACCGGCGCCTGGAGACATGGAGCGTGCCGCGCGGGCTGCGCGCCACGCCGGTGGCCGGCGCGCCGCTGGGCGCGCGTCTGGGCCCCGTGTTCCGCGACCGCGAGGAGCTGGCTTCGGCCGGCAGCCTGTCGCAGGCCATCCGTGAGGCTTTGGACGCCGCCGCGGCACTGATCGTGCTGTGCTCGCCGGCCGCGGTGGCCTCGCCCTGGGTGGCGCAGGAAATCGCCTACTTCCGCCGCCAGCACCCGGACCGGCCGGTGCTGGCCTTCGTGGTGGCGGGCGAACCCGCTGCCGATCCGGCGCGCGAGCCGCAGCGCGCCGCCTTCCCGCTGCCCCTGCTGTTGCAGGACGTCGACGATCCCGCCGGCGCGCGCGGCGAGCCCATTGCCGCCGACGCGCGCGAGCAGGGCGACGGCTTTGCGGCCGCCTTCCTCAAGCTCGTCGCCGGCCTGCTGTCGCTGCGCTACGACCAGCTGCGCCAGCGCGAGCTGCGCCGCCGGCAGCGGCGCTGGGCCGCGGTGGCCGCGCTGTCGTGCACGCTGACCCTGGTGTTCGCCGTGCTGGCGGTGCAGGCACTGCGCGCCCGCGATGCCGCGCGCGCCGCGCAGGCGCGCGCCGAGCTGGAACTGACCAGCGAGCGGCAGACGCGCGAATTCCTGCTCTCGGTGTTCCACCTCGCCGACGCCAACGAGGCGCGCGGCAACAGCGTCACGGTGCGTGAAGTGCTCGACCGCGCGGTGGCCGGCATCGAGCGCAGCGAGTTCTCCCGCGCAGAGATCCGCGCGCGCTTTCTCGCCACCATGGGCCAGGCCTATTCCAGTCTCGGCTTGAACAAGCGCGGCGCCGAGCTGCTGCGGCGCTCCATCGACGGCCTGGGTCAGGACGCGGGCGATCCCGCTGCGCGCAGCCAGCGCAACGACAGCCGCCTGGAGCTGGCCGCCCTGGCGTACAGCATGGGCGACTACGACGAGGCCACGCGCCAGCTCGACGCCGTGGCCGCCGAGACGGCGCGGCTGGAGTGGGCGCAGCGCGTGCGCCTGCACGTGGTGCGCGGCGACGTGCTGGCCTACACCGAGCACGACGCCGAAGCGCAGGCGGCGTACCGGGCGGCCCTGGAGGCGCTTGCGGCGGCGCCGACCGGCGCCCGCGAGGCCGTGCTGCTGCGCGCGCGCGCGCTGTCGGGCCAGGCGCTGCTGGCGCAGTTCGGCGGCGACAACGCCGGCGCCGAGCGGGGCTATGCGCAGGTGGTGGAACTGCTGCAGGCCGAGGTCGGCGAGACCCATCCCGACACCATTGCCGCAGTCATCTCGCTGGGTTCCTGCGCCTTCCAGAAGGGCGACCGCGAGGCGGCGCGGCGGCACTGGCTGCGCGCCCTGGCCGCGGCGCGCCAGGTGTTCGACCCCGGCAATCCGCAGATCGCCACGATCGAGAACAACCTCGGCCGCCTGCTGCTGGAGACCGGCGATCTCGCCGGCGCCGAGCCGCTGCTGCGCGACGCCCTGGCCAGCGACCGCCGCCACATGGCCGCCGATTTCGACGATCTGGCCTATCCCCTGTACAACCTCGCCTACGTGCGCTACGCGCAGGGCGACAGCGCCGAGGCGGCGCAGCTGCTCGACGAAGCCCTGCCGATCGCCGCCAAGAGCCGGCACCGCATGTACGGGCCGATCCTCAGCACCCTGGCCGACCTGCGCTGCCGCGGCGGCGACGCGTCCGCCGGGGCCGAGCTCGCCGCCCAGGCCGAGGGCGTCGGCGGCGGGCAGGAAGAGGCAGCGCCCTGGTATGCGGCGCAGGCGCGGCTGACGCGGCAGTACTGCCGCGCCATCGCCGGCGCGACGTCCGCCGCCTTCGACGCCGAGGCCGCGGTGGCCGCCGTGGTGGCGAAGTGGGGCAGCGCCAGCCCCTTCGCCCGGCGCGCGCGCGAGCAGGCCCAGGTGATCGCCCGCAGCGGCGCGCACTAGCTCCGGCGCGGGCGTTGACCCGGCACCGGCGTCGGCCCACGCGGCCTCGCGGCGCCGTCCGGCGCGGCCCTCAGCGGCGCGGCGCGCGCGCCAGTGCCCAGGCATCGACGCGCGCCACGCCGGCCCGGCGCAGTACCCGCGCGGCTTCGCGCAGGGTGCTGCCGGTGGTCATGACGTCATCGAACAGGGCCACGTGCGCGGGCAGGTGGACGCCGGCCGGCACGGCGAAGGCGCCGCGCAGGTTGCGCCGGCGCGCGGCGGCGTCCAGGCCGGTCTGCGCCGCCGTGCCGCGCGTGCGCACCAGGCCGTCGCGCAGCAGCGGCAGGTCGAGTGCGCGCGCCAGCGGGCGCAGCAGTTCCAGCGCCTGGTTGTAGCCGCGCTGGCGCAGACGCGTCCGGTGCAGCGGCACCACCAGCAGGGCGGCGGGCCGCGGCGGCGGCGCGCTGCCCGCCGCGGCGACCAGGAGTTGCCCCAGCACGCGCCCGGCCGCGAGGTCACGGCCGAACTTGAAGCGGCGCTCGAGCAGGTCCAGCGGATGGCCGTAGCGGAAGGGTACCCAGGCCGCAGCAAAGGGCGGCTCGCGGCGCAGGCACTCGCCGCAGGCGGGGGCGGCCGCGGCCAACGGCAGGGCGCAGCGCGGGCAGCAGGGCGTGTTGCCGCCGAGGTCGGCGGCGCAGGCGGCGCACAGATCGCGGCCGTCCGCCCCGGCAGCGCCGCAGAGCAGGCAGCGCGGCGGCAGCAGCAGACGCCCGAGCCGATCGCTCCACGCGTCAACCTTTTTTCGCCAGCTCAAGTTGACAGCCTCCGGCGCCCCTCCCAGACTTCCGCGCAGTATCGCAGTCCGCGCCCGCGTCCCGAGCGGGTCGGCCGCGCGTCCCGGCCGCGGGACGCGCCTCCCGTTCCCTTCCTGCCAGGCCCGATCCGCATGACCGCCAGCGCCCTCCGCCACGACTGGACGCGCGAGGAGATCCTCGCCCTGTTCGACCTGCCCTTCGCCGACCTGCTGGCCCGCGCCCAGGCGCTGCACCGGCAGTTCCACGACCCCAATGCCGTGCAGGTGTCGACCCTGCTGTCGATCAAGACCGGTGGTTGCCCGGAGGACTGCGCCTATTGCCCGCAGAGCGCGCGCTACGACACCGGCCTCAAGGCCGAGAAGCTGCTGCCCCTGGACAGCGTGCTGGAGCGCGCGCGCCAGGCCAGGGACGCCGGTGCCACGCGCTTCTGCATGGGCGCGGCCTGGCGCTCGCCCAAGGACAAGGACGTGGAAAAGGTGGCCGAGATGGTGGGCGCGGTGAAGGCGCTGGGTCTGGAGACCTGCGCCACCCTGGGCATGCTCAGCGCAACGCAGGCGCAGCGCCTGAAGTCGGCGGGCCTGGACTACTACAACCACAATCTCGACACCGCGCCGGAGTTCTACGGCGAGATCATCCGCACGCGCGAGTTCCAGGACCGCCTGGACACGCTCGAACACGTGCGCGCCGCCGGCATGAAGACCTGCTGCGGCGGCATCGTCGGCATGGGCGAGACGCGCGCGCAGCGCGCCGGCCTGCTGCACACCCTGGCCACCCTGCCCGAACACCCGACCTCGGTGCCGATCAACCGTCTGGTGCAGGTGGAAGGCACGCCGCTGGCCGGCACCGCCCTGCTCGATCCCTTCGAGTTCGTGCGCACCATCGCGGTGGCGCGCCTGACCATGCCGGCCTCGATGGTGCGGCTGTCCGCCGGCCGCGCGGAGATGAGCGACGAGCTGCAGGCGCTGTGCTTCCTCGCCGGCGCCAACTCGATCTTCTACGGCGAGAAGCTGCTCACCACCGGCAATCCCGACGTGGCGGCCGACCAGGCCCTGTTCGCGCGCCTGGGCATCCGTCCGCTGCAGGTGCCGCACGAGCCGGGCACCGTGCACGCCGACATCGTCGACACGGCCGCCGCCGGCTGCGGCGGCCACTGCGCCTGCAGCGGCGAGACCGCCGACGCGGCCTGAGCGCTGACCCGCGGTGCCCTTCGCCGCTGCCGCCATGTCCCGCCCCGATCTCCTGCAGCGCCTCGCCGCCCGGCACGCCGAGCGCGGCCGGCATGCCCTGCTGCGGCGCCTGCGCACGGTGCAGGCGGTGCAGGGGCCGCGCGTGGTCGTGGACGGCCGCGTGCTGCTCAATTTCGCCAGCAACGACTACCTCGGCCTGGCCCAGCATCCGGCCCTGGTCGAAGCCCTCGTCGCCGCGGCCGGGCGCTGGGGCGTGGGCGCGACGGCGGCGCATCTGCTCGGCGGCCACCGCGACGAACACGCCGCGCTGGAAGAGGAACTGGCCGCCTGGACCGGACGCGAGCGGGCGCTGCTCTTCTCCACCGGCTACCTGGCCAATCTCGGCGTGCTCGGCGCCCTGCTGCAGGCCGGCGACCTGTGCGTGCAGGACAAGTGGAACCACGCCTGCCTGCTCGACGGCGCGCGCCTGGCCGGGGCGGAACTGCGCCGCTACCCGCACGCCGACGTGGCCGCGGCGCGGCGCCAGCTCGGCGCGCTGCCGGACGCCGCGGCGGTGCTTGCCACCGACGCCGTGTTCAGCATGGACGGCGACCTCGCTCCGCTGTCGGCGCTGGCCGCGCTGTGCCGCGGACAGGGCGCCCTGCTGCACGTGGACGACGCGCACGGCCTGGGCGTGCTCGGCCCGGGCGGGGCCGGCAGCGTGCGCGCCGCCGGCCTGACCCAGGCCGACGTGCCCGTGCTGATGGCCACCCTGGGCAAGGCCCTGGGCGTCGCTGGCGCCTTCGTCGCGGGAAGCGCTGCACTGATCGAGGGCCTGGTGCAGTTTGCGCGCAGCCACGTCTTCACCACGGCCATGCCGCCGGCGCTGGCCGCGGCCACGCGCACCGCCGTGCGCATCGCCCGCTGCGAGGACTGGCGCCGCGACCAGCTGGCGCGCCTCGTCGCGCATTTCCGCCACGGCGCGCAGGCGCGCGGCATCGCGCTGCTGCCTTCGTCCACGCCGATCCAGCCGGTCGCCGTGGGCGACAGCGCACGCGCCCTCGCCGTGGCGCGGCGACTGGAGGCGGAGGGCTACTACGTGCCGGCGATCCGCCCGCCGACCGTGCCCGCGGGGCAGGCGCGCCTGCGCGTGACCTTCAGCGCCCAGCACGAGGAGGCGCAGGTGGAAGCCCTGCTCGATGCTCTCGCCGCGGCGCTGGCCCACGAGGACTGACGTGCACATCACCACACGGGGCGAGGGCCCCGACCTCGTGCTGATCCACGGCTGGGCCATGCATAGCGGCATCTTCGCGCCGCTGACGGCGGCACTGGCGCCGCACTTCCGCCTGCACCTGGTGGACCTGCCCGGCCACGGCGCCAGTCCCGAGCGCGAGGGTCCGCTGGATCTCGGCGACGCCGCGCACCGCCTTGCCGCAGCGCTGCCGCGTGCGCTGTGGCTGGGCTGGTCGCTCGGTGGCCTGGTGGCGCTGCAGGCGGCACTGGGCGCGCCGGCGCAGGTGCGCGGCCTGGCCCTGGTCGCCTCCAGCCCGCGCTTCGTCGAAGGCGCGGACTGGCCGCACGGCGTGGCCCACCGCGTGTTCGGCGAATTCGCCGACGGGCTGCGCCACGACTACCACCGCACCATCGAGCGCTTCCTCGCGCTCGAGGCCGTGGGGGCCGAGCACGTGCAGGCGACCCTGCGCGAGCTCAAGGCCCACGTGTTCGAACGCGGCGAGCCGGCCGTGCACGTGTTGTGCGATGGCCTCGACATCCTCGACCGCAGCGACCTGCGCGCCGAGGTGCCGCAGCTGGCCATGCCCAGCCTGTGGATCGCCGGTCGGCGCGATCGCCTGATCCCGCGCGGTGCCATGGCCTGGGCCGCGGCGGCCGCGCCACGGGGCCACTACCTCGAACTGCCCGCCGGGCACGCGCCCTTCCTCGGCCACGCCGCCGAGGTGGCCGCGGCCCTCGTCCGATTCCACGCCGAGCTGCCCGCATGACGCCTCCCTTCGACACGCGCCAGGTGCGGCGCGCCTTCTCCCGCGCCGCGGCACGCTACCGCGAGCACGCCGTGCTGCAGCGCGAGGTGGAGGACCGCCTGCTCGAGCGCCTCGACTACGTCACCACGCCGCCGCAGCGCGTGCTGGACGTGGGCGCCGGCCCGGGCCGCGCCAGCACCGCGCTGCGCAGGCGCTGGCCCAAGGCGGAGGTGATCGCGCTCGATCTCGCCCTGCCCATGCTGCGCGAGGCGCGCCGTGCGGCCGGCTGGTTCCGCCGCCTGCCCGCGGTGTGCGCCGACGCGCGCGCGCTGCCGCTGGCGGATGCCAGCGTCGACGTGCTGTTCTCCAGCCTGTGCATCCAGTGGATCGACGACCTGCCCGCGCTGTTCGACGAATTCCGCCGCGTGCTGCGCCCGGGCGGCTTCCTCGCCCTGGCCACCTTCGGCAGCGACACCCTGCACGAGCTGCGCGCCGCCTGGGCGGCGGTGGACCGGCGGCCGCACGTCAGCGGTTTCGTCGACCTCATGCACCTCGGCGACGCGCTGATGGCGGCGGGCTTCCGCGACCCCGTGCTGGACGGCGAGCACTTCACCCTGACCTACGCCGACGCGCCGGCGCTGATGCGCGACCTCAAGGCCATCGGCGCCACCAATGCCGAGCCCGACCGCGCCCGCGGCCTCACCGGCAAGGCGCGCCTGGCCGCCGTGGCGCAGGCCTATGAACCGTTCCGCCGCGAGGGCGTGCTGCCGGCCACCTACGAGGTGCTGTACGCCCACGCCTGGGGCCCGCCGCCGGGCCAGCCGCGGCGCCGCGACGGCGGCGAGATCGCCAGTTTCCCCCTGAGCCAGCTGCGCATCCGGCGCCGCGGCGGGACCTAGCCGCGTGCAGCGCGGCGGTCCCGCTCAGGGCGCGCCCTGCTCGCAGCGCTCCAGCCAGACCATGCGCTTGATGTCGTCGTAGCGCAGGAATGTGCCGGTGAAGCGCGCCTTGTCGCCGCGGCGGAACGTGAGCACCTGGGCCAGGTGCTGCGGGCGGAACAGGCAGGCCACACCGACGCGCGCCTCGTGGTCGCCGGGCGCGGCGAACCGCACGTCGCGCTGGTCGGGGAGGTCGAAGGACACGTTGATGTTGTCGCCGTCCTGCTGGACCGCGTCGACGCGGCCGCTGAGGCCGTAGCGCCGTCCCTGGTGGCGCGCGGTCACGGCCAGCGCGTTGTCCCGTGCTTCGACGGCGATCTCACGCGAGAAGACATAGACGTCGCGGTAGGTGATGTCGGCGCGGTTCTGCGCCGCGGCACCGGCAACGGCGGCGCGGCGCCCGGTCTCGCCGCCCTCCAGCCGGGCGAGCAGGCCGCACAGGTAGGGACGCAGGTTCTTGGCCAGCGCCACCTGTCCCTTTTCGGTCTTGATCGTCATCGCCACCGTGGCGGCCTCTTCGCCCGCGCTGACGTGCACCAGGACCGGGATCGCACGCGTGGTCGCGGTCGCGCGCTGCTCCGCCAGCAGCGTCCCGCCGGCGGCGTCTTCGGTGATCACGTCCATGCCTTCCGCGATGAGGATGCCGCGCATCTGGCCCAGCGCCTCGGCCACGGAGGCCTGGGGGACGCGCACGCGGCTGGCGAAGTCGGTGCCGGACAACACGCTGCCGCTGCTGCTGAACCGGTCCTCGCACTCGCCGGCCCGCAGCGTTGCGCTGGCAAGCAGGGCCAGGGCGGCCAGCACGGACAGGGTGGGGCGCATGCATCCTCCGGAGCTCAAGAGCGCGGCGCGAGTTTCCCCGCAGCGCGCCAGCGCCGGCCAGGCGCGTGGGACGCAGCGTCCGTTGGGCGTGACCAAGCGCATCGCCCGGGGCCCGCGCCGGCGCGGCTATGCTGCACGCATGCGCCGCCACGCCCTGCCCGCCATCGCGCTTGCCCTCGCCGCGGCGCTGTTCTTCACCGCGACCTATGTGCTCAACCGCGCCATGGCCACGGCCGGCGGTCACTGGGCCTGGAGCGCGAGCCTGCGCTACCTGTTGACCCTGCCCCTGCTCGCCCTGGTATTGCCCTGGCAGGGCGGCTTCGGGCCGGTGTGGCGCGCGCTGCGCGCCCATCCCGGACCCTGGCTGCTGTGGAGCGGCGTCGGCTTCGGCCTGTTCTGCCTGTGCCTCACCTGGGCGGCCGCGAGCGGGCCGTCCTGGCTGGTCGCCGGCACCTTCCAGCTCACCGTCATCGCCGGCATGCTGCTGGCGCCGCTGCTGTACCGCGATGCGCGCGCCCGTCTGCCCAAGCGGGCGCTGGGCCTGGGCCTGCTCATCGTCGGCGGCATCGCCCTGCTGCAGTTCGGCCATTTCCACGGTGCGCTCGATCGCCGCGCCTGGCTGGCCCTGGGCAGCGTCAGCCTGGCCGCGTTCCTGTATCCGCTGGGCAACCGCCAGATCCTGCTGCACCTGGAACGCAGCGGTGAAAACCTCAATGCCAGCCAGCGCGTGTTCGGCATGACCCTGGCCAGCCAGCCCTGCTGGTGGCTGGTCGCCGGCCTGGCGGCCCTGCGCGTGGGTGCGCCGGCGCCGGCGCAGGTGCTGTTGGCCGGCGGTGTGGCCCTGTTCGCCGGCACCATCGCCACCATCCTGTTCTTCGCCGCCACCGGCCGCGTGCGCAACGACCCGGCGGCGCTGGGCGCCGTCGAGGCGATGCAGGCGGCCGAGATCCTCTTCTCCACCGCCTTGGGTGCGCTGTTCCTGCACGAGACCTGGCCACGGGGCTGGGCCGCCGCAGGCGCCTGGCTCGTGGTCGCCGGCATCGTCGGCCTCGGCCTGCTGGTCGGCCGCGACAGCGCCGGCGACGAACGCGCCACGCGCACCCTGCGCACGGACCGCGGCGCCTGAGGGCGGGCCTCGACGCCGGCGCGACGCCGCCGGGGCTATGCTGCCGGCATGCACGCAGCCTCACCCCCTTCCGTGACACGCCAGGCCCTCGGACTGGCCGCCTGGCTGGGACTGGCCTTTCTCACGGCGGCCGTCGGGGCGCTGGCCTCGCTGGATGCCGCGGCGTTCTACGCGCAGTTGGTCCGACCGGGCTGGGCGCCGCCGGCCGGGCTGTTCGGGCCGGTCTGGACGGCGCTGTTCCTGGCCATGGGCGTGGCCGCCTGGCAGGTCTGGCGCGTCGGTGGCCCGGCGGCGCGGCCGGCGCTGGCGCTGTTCGCGGCGCAGCTGGTGGCCAATGCCCTGTGGTCGTGGCTGTTCTTCGCCTGGCACCTGGGCGCGCTGGCCTTCCTCGACGTGGTGCTGCTGTGGCTGCTCATCGCGGCCACGCTGCGCGCATTCTGGCGCCACTCGCGCGCGGCCGGCGCCCTGCTGCTGCCCTACCTGGCCTGGGTAGGCTTCGCCGCCTGCCTGACCTGGGCGGTGTGGCGCGCCAATCCGCACTGGCTGTGAACGGCAGCCCTCCGGGCCGGTGTCGGCGCCGCCGTGCGCGGCTGTAATTCGCCCGGCATGGACGCATAATGCGCGCCTCCCTCCTGACGCCAGGAAGCGCCGCCGGCCGGCGCGCAGCGGCATGGACCTGTTCAAGGTTTTCCACATCGAGGCGGCACATCGCCTGCCTGCCGTGCCGGCGGGGCACAAGTGCGCGCGCCTGCACGGCCACTCCTTCCGCGT
>Ga0208826_1001403_pt1 | contig 20470 bp, 13 predicted proteins | sample AD_UKC115_MetaG_FD_184451 | JGI IMG/M metagenome (GOLD analysis project Ga0208826, IMG submission 184451) | Active sludge microbial communities of municipal wastewater-treating anaerobic digesters from Hong Kong - AD_UKC115_MetaG (SPAdes)... | ecosystem: Engineered > Bioreactor > Anaerobic >...
TCATCGAAAAAACGGACATCCGAAATCATTATGGCAATTTTAGCCATCACGATTGTTTTAGCTATGGTTCTCTCCATGATACGGTTCTGATGACCCAGAAAATGCCTAAGTTCGACCCTATCGGCGCAGAATTTATTCAAAATTCCAGCTATACGCACATGGCGCCTACGCCAGAATCGTTAGGCGCGGAACCGCCATACTATCTGCCTTCTAAAGCCGATGAATCTCAGCTCATCCCTTTACCAGAACCGCAAAGCGTCCCTTTAGGGCATACGGATTTACGGAATGTAATCGAGCAACGCCGTTCTGTGCGCCGATATGATCAGAATGCTCAACTTACGCTTGAGGAACTTTCTTACCTGCTTTGGATGACTCAAGGAATTGTGCACCTTTCCGAGAAGACCGGGCGCACATTGCGTACTGTGCCTTCAGCGGGCGCCCGCCACCCCTTTGAAACTTATTTAGCTTTGCGCCGGGTTGAAAACTTGGAACCTGGAATATATCACTTCATTCCTCAACGCCATAGCCTGGAGCACGTCATCCAAGGTGAGCAGATTTTAAACGCGTTAGGCGAAGCCTCTGGCAGGCAAAACCATGTTTTTACTTGCGCCGCAACCTTTATTTGGGTTGCCATACCTTACCGCACGAGTTACCGTTATGGCACACGCGCCTACCGCTATATCTTCTTAGATGCTGGTCATATTTGCCAGAATCTTCACTTAGCCGCGGAAGCTATCGACTATGGCGTCTGCGCGATTGGTGCCTTTAACGACGAACAGGTCAACGCCCTCCTTAAGTTGGATGGTAAAGAGCAATTTGTGGCGTATATGGCTACGTTAGGTAAAAAGCTTTAAAATCCCGCATGTTACCTAGAGCTCGCTTTGTTGTTCTCATCAGCGCAGATGGTGAGTGGCAAGCTCTTCTCCACTACACCTCACCATTAATACAGCACCCAACCCCCTACGGCAATTGGTTTTCTCAGCCTATCGCTAATTTTCCCGTCGTTTTTTATGCATGCCGGCTGGGGGAAAGTTGCCACAGCAGGAGCTTACCAATTTGCGATCGACACCTTTCACCCCCAGCTACTGATCAATTTAGGCACTTGCGGTGGCTTGGAAGGTTTCGCCGAGCTAGGGGAAATCTTGTGTGTTAGCCAGACAGCCTTCTATGATATCTTTGAAGGCATGGCAGACTATGCGCAAGCCATAGAATTTTACAGCTCCAAAGCTGATCTCGGCTGGCTACCGGAGGAATTACCCAAGCATACTCGTCGGGCTCGATTAGTCTCGGCAGATCAGGATATCCAGCCCCAAGCTTATAAGCGCCTTACCCAAGAATTTGGAGCTGTGGCTGCCGACTGGGAATCCGCAGCTTTTGCCTGGGTAGCCAATCGGAATGGAATCCCGTGGTTGATCCTCCGTGGCGTAAGTGATTTAGTCAGCCCGACCATAGCAGAAACTGCAGGGAATTTATCCCTCTGGCAGGCTCGTACAGCGAAAATTATGCAGGATCTGCTCACTCAGCTGCCTTGGTATCTTGTTCGCTTCGCGGAACAGCACCCAAACTAAAAAATGCGCCTACTTACCTAAACGCGCGCGCTCTTCCTCGACGATGCTGTGATCCAGCTTCTTCACCAAGGGGTAAGGCTGATTAAAGGGTTTGCCAGCTTCAAGGCTCAGCGGTTGCCATAAGTTCACGCCTTCCCGAGCCATACAGCTTTCGGGCTCATAGCTTAAAGCTACATGTGTCCCAAGCTCATCAGAAACCGTTTCAGTCTTAAAACCACCAAATATTGGGGCATCGTAGCCTAATATGGTATGAATGCCTTCGCTGATATGTGGAATGAAAGGCGAAAACATGATCTTCAACCAATCGATTGCTTGGATTGCTGTATAAATCGACTTCGCTGCTTCGCTCTTATCGGTCTTAATTTCGAACCAAGGGGCATGTATATCTAAATACTTATTGACTTCGGTGGCTAAGCGCATCACCTCCGCCAAAGCTTCACGCAGCTGCACCCGTTCGATTTTTTCCCCAACCGTGTCAAAGCCAGCTCGGATGGTTTGCAGCAATTCTTCGTCCGATGGACGCAGCTCACCGGGCTCTGGGATGATGCCCTCCCAATTTTTGTATGTAAAAGCAAGCACCCGATTAATCAAATTCCCCCACGTTGCCACCAGCTCGTTGTTATTGCGCTGATAAAATTCTTCCCAATCCCAGTCACTATCGCGTGTCTCAGGCATCGCAGTGGTCAGATAGTAACGCAAGGGGTCGGGATCATAGCGTTCGAGGAAATCCAGCCCCCAAACAGCCCAGTTGTGACTACCGCTGATTTTACGACCTTCTAAGTTCATGAACTCATTCGCCGGCACGTCGTAAGGAAGTACTAGCGGCTTGGGGTCAGCTGCGCCTAAAGCACGGTCGATGTCTTCTTCAAAACCGATTAATTCCGCCGGCCAAATGACCGCATGGAAGGGAATATTGTCTTTACCGATGAAATAAAACGTACGGGATTGCGGATTGACCCACCACCCCCGCCAAGCTGCTTCATCTCCATTCAGTTGGGACCATTCAATCGTGGCAGAAAGGTAACCAATCACCGCCTCAAACCAGACATATAGGCATTTACCTTGCCAGCCCTCGAGCGGCACGGGGATACCCCAATCTAAGTCCCGCGTAATTGGGCGGGCTTTGAGCCCTTCAGATAAGATTTGACCTAAGGATTGGCGAATGACATTTGGTCTCCAGTAAGGTTCACGACTTCGTAAAAACGATACAATTTCTGGCTCTAAGCTGGAGAGGTCCAAGTAAAAATGCTCAGTTTCCTTCAGGATTGGCGTGCTGCCATCGATTTTGGAGCGCGGGTCGATTAATTTATCAGCCTCTAAAATATTTCCGCAGCGCTCACATTGATCCGAGCGCGCATCTGGGTTTCCACAGATGTAGCACGTACCTTCCACGTATCGATCGGGTAAAAAGCGCTTCTGCGTGGTGGAATACCATTGCTTTTCGGTAGCAGTATAGAGGTAACCGTTCTCTTTGAGCGTCGTAAAAGCTAACTGTGAGATAAAAAAGTGGTTGGAGGTATGCGTGCTGGTAAATAGGTCATAACTGATTCCGACTTTCTGGAACAGCTCCAGAAAGCGGGCATGATAGCCTTGGTAGATTTCGAGCGGTGAGACGCCCAGACTATCCGCCTTCACGGTAATCGGTGTACCATGCGAATCCGAGCCCGAAACCATCAGCACGCTCCGCCCGTGTAAGCGGTGATAACGCGCGCAAATATCCCCAGGCAAGTGAGAGCCAGTAAGGTTCCCTACATGAATATCTGCATTGGCGTAAGGCCAGGCAATGGCAATTAATATCTTCTCAGGCATAAGAATCTCCTCCGGAATAACCTAAAAATTCTAACATGAATTCGTGCTCAAAAAGAAAAAACGCGCCTGCGATTCATCGTGCAAGCGCAATATGTTATTGTCGAGTAAGTTTATGCTTCTTTGAAATGAATTCGGCTGGTGGTGTGTTCACACTCCCCCAAGTTCAAGTTCTGGCCACACTCCACACAGATGCCTTTGCAGTCTGGTTTACAAATATAGTTCATCGGTATTTCCAAGAGCAGGTAATCGCGGAAGATCTCTCCAAGATCGATATACCCATCCTCAGGAATGATTTGGTCGAATTCTTCTTGAGACCTTTCTAAAAAGAAGAAAAGCTCTTCAAATGGCGTATCGATAGATATCCGAACGATGGAAAGGCAACGCACACACTGTGCCTCAATTTTGCCATGCAACTGCGCTTGAAGCAGTAAGCCCTCACGGGTGCGCGAAAATCGGTAATCAGAATGCAGATTATAAACGTTGAGGTCCGGGTCAATAAAAATTTCAGGGAATTCGGCATGAAAATCGCGGAAAAATCCTATGGGCCGATTGAAGAAATAGCCTACATTCGTGCGTAAAGAATAACGTTGTTTTTCCATTGGCAAAGTACAATTAATCATTATGATGACCGATTATATCACGCTAATCGAAACCAAAATATAGAAGCTATACTTATGAAAACACTCCTCATCGCGACCAACAATCCTGGCAAGATCGCCGAAATCACCGCAATCTTAGCTCCATTGCCTCTCAAGCTCATCACGCCAATAGACCTTGGACTTACGCTTTCTATTCCTGAGGATGGTCAGAGCTATTTCGAAAATGCCTACAAAAAAGCTGCTGCCTTCGCCCAAGTAAGCGAGATACCTACCTTAGCTGATGATTCTGGCTTAGAAGTAGAAGTTTTGGGTGGAGCGCCAGGCGTGCATTCGCATCGCTATTTAGCGGATCCATCGGCTACCGATGAACAACGCTGCCAGGCCTTGCTCAATCAGCTCTCTGCTTATCCGCGCCCTTGGAAAGCCGCTTTTCAGTGTGAGATTGTCCTTTGCAATGCTAATGAAATCGTTTTGCGTTCTCATGGCAGCTGCCCAGGAGAGATTATTCCTGAATTCCGCGGAAAAAATGGCTTCGGCTTCGACCCGATCTTTTTGGTCGAAGGCACACACCGGACCATGGCTGAATTGACAGATGAACAAAAGAACCGCATCAGTCACCGTGCCAAAGCACTTCAGGCTGCATGGGATGATTTGCTGAGGTTTGCTGCCAGCTAAGGATTAAAACTTATACCCAAAGCGCCGTAAGAGATCTTTGCGCGCAGCAATTTCCTTCTCTTGCTCCACGCCTAGCGGGGGCTTGCCATCCAAAACACCTATTATCCCTCGGCCTAAATCTGTTTGGGCAATCAGCACTTCCGTCGGGTTGGCTGTAGCGCAAAAAATATGGCAAACTTCGGGCACCTGCTTGATGGCATTGAGCACATTAATAGGATAAAACCCTGCGGCTAAGAAGATGATAAAACAATGCCCTGCACCAAGAAGCAGCGCATTGTGCCGAGCTAATTCTGTACAGGTTTCATCCGTACCGCTCCAACGCACCAACCGCGGATCTGAGGCTTCACAAAATGCCAGCCCAAATTTAATCCCCGGGACTGCTGTAACCATTGCCTCATGCAAGTCTTCCACAGTCTTAATAAAATGCGATTGGCCTAAGATGAAGTTAACCTCATCAGGTTTTTGAATTTTAACGATATCGAAATCCATAAATACCTCCTTTTGCAACCAAAATTTTAACATACTTAGAGATTAGACTGAATACCATATCACTTAGAATGATTAAGGTAAAATTTGAGCATGCGCACTCACAAAGGTCACATTTTATCCCTAATGCTACTATCAATATTGCTGTTTACCGCGTGCAGCCCTGCCATTGAATCGCGTCCAACGGCGGTTATCTCTTATGGCACCCGCAATCCGCTCCTAATCACCGCAACACCTATGCCCACCTTCACGCCTACACCAGCTCCCTTGGGAAGTGCTAATAACCCGATAGTGATGGGTTTGATTGCAGAAAACCCCCCACAAACACAGTTAGATGCGCTCCAAGAGCTGACCGCTCAGCTTTCCGCCTTTCTGCAAATGAGCGTAACGGGGAAGTTCTTTCCGGATTACCTAACCTTAGAAGCTGCACTGCAGAAGCAACAAGTACATTTAGCCTGGCTTGAGCCGGTTGAATACCTCTTGGCTTCCGAAAAAGGCTTGCTCAGTTCCCAACTGGTCAGCAATCATTTAGGTGTCAGCGCTTATGGGGTTCAGTTTTTAGCTCATAAAGACTCTAATCTGATTAGCTATTATGACGTAGGTACCGGCAAAGCCACAGCTGATGCTGCCACAGCGTTAGCACAGTTTTCAGGGATGCGCCCTTGCCTAACCCAAACTAAATCCCTTGCTGGCTATTGGATCCCATTAGCTTATTTGGCCCAAAATAACATCCCCACCCAAGAGCCTGTGCTTGCTTATACCTACAGCGCAGCCATGCGCGCAGTGTATATCAAAGGTATTTGCGATTTTACCGCGACGTATGCAATTGCCTCCGACCCACGCACGTCTTCTGAGGTGATTGGCGATTTGCCCGATGCCCTAGACCGCTTGCCGATCATCTGGATATCACCCGCGGTGATTCCGAATCTCAATTTCTCAGCCAGTTCTCAGCTCCCCCTGCCCCTTACGGTGCAAATTTCTGATTACCTTTTGCAGCTCGGGCGCAGTGACTCCGGTCGAGCCTTGTTGAGTGAACTCAACCAATATGAGATTGCTGGGTTAGAAGCCTTACCCGATGATGCATACTCAGATTTGAGAGAATTACTCGCTGCTACAGATGCACGCCTGATTGATCTTTTGCCTTAGAATAGATCGCATGTTGAAAATCTTACGCATTTTACTCATCATTGCTTGTGGGGGCTTTTTCATTCTAGGATTTAGCCGCATTGCCATCATTCTCTCCACCCAAACTAAAATCGTCGAGGCTGATATAGCCCCAGCTAAACCTGTGGTGATCGTGCCAGGAGCTGGCTTGAATGCAGATGGAACACCCTCAACCCCGTTACGTGATCGGGTCGAAGCCGCGGCAGAGCTTTATTTTGCGGGTAAAGCCCAAAAAATCCTAATGAGCGGCGATAACCGCTTCATTAATTACAATGAACCAGAATCCATGCGCCAATATGCCTTGACTTTAGGAGTACCCGATGAAGATATCGTCCTCGATTATGCCGGGCGCAGCACCTACGATACTTGCTACCGCGCTAAAGCAATCTTTGGCGTTGAAGAGGCTCTCATTGTGACCCAGGCTTATCACTTACCGCGTGCGGTTTATTTGTGTGATCATTTAGGCGTCAAAATTACCGGTGTGCCTGTTGAGCAATCGCGATACGTACGCTCACGGTATTTGTTTTGGAATATCCGAGAGGCATTTGCCAGCATGGCAGCAGTTTGGGATATTCATATTGCCAAACCATTACCAGTTTTAGGGGAACCCGAACCAATTTTCAACTAACATTGGAGAAACTGATGAAGCGGGAAGAAGCATTACACATTGTGCGAACCTATGTTCAGAACGAAAGTCTCATCCGGCACATGCTTAGCGTAGAGGCAGCAATGCGTTATTATGCTGAAAAATTTGGTCAGGATGCTGAAATTTGGGGAATCACAGGGCTCTTGCACGATTTTGACTGGGAAATTCACCCGAACCCGGAAACACATCCACTGGAAGGAGCGCCCATCCTGCGTGAAGCTGGTGTTCCCGAAGAAATCGTGCATGCGATTCTGACGCATGCTGACCATGCTGGCTATCCACGCGTAACTTTAATGGAGAAAGCACTTTACGCTTGCGATGAAGTTACCGGCATGATCACCGCAGTTGCTCTCGTGCGGCCTTCCCGTTCGCTGTATGACTTGGAAGCCAAATCCGTGCGCAAAAAGTGGAAAGATAAAGCTTTCGCAGCCGGCGCTGACCGGCGAATTATGGAACAAGGCGCCCAAGAACTCGGTATTGACCTGTGGGAACACGTCGATAACGTAATCCTCGCTATGCGCCGTATCGCACCCGAGTTAGGCTTGGAAGGGAACTTGCCTAAGCCAGGGTAGAACTCCTAACCTATGTTACGCCTTCTCCCAATAGGATGAAAAATCATCTAGGCATGTAAAACCGATCAATTCATCATCGGGTTTAAGCTTGAATAAGATTTGCCCATTAGCTTGCCGGGTGCGTTCGACCGCATTGGTGAGGGTGAAAACCTTGCTAGCAGATTTACGGAAATGGCAAACCCCACGATCAGTTAATTTCCCGCAAAGCTGAACAACTATTGAATCCTCTCCTTTTAATTTCCAAGAAATTACCCCTTGCCCATAGCGCCCCTGCTGTGGAAATTCCTCGGCTTTAATCCGCTTCGCCCAGCCTTGGTTGGTCACCAAGCCAACCTCATTCCCAGCCTCGATCAAGCTCGCTCCCACCACGTAATCCCCCTCCTTAAGCTTGATTCCATTCACTCCTGCCGCAAGTAAACCCATAGGACGCACGTCAGTTTCACTAAAGCGTATGCTCATCCCTTTAGCTGTGGTCAACAACACCTCCTTTTTACCATCCGTAAGCAGCACTCTAAACAGCTCGTCCCCTTCATTAACCTTAACTAAGGTAAAACGGTTAGCAGAAGCGCCTGGTAATTCCGTTACCAATGATTTTTTGACCATGCCTTGCCGTGTAATCGTAAGGACATAGCGTTCACCTAAATCGTTTTTTTCGATTGGAATGGCAAAAGCTGCCTGAACTATTTCGTCTTCTCTTAGTGGAGAAAGCTTATGCACGGGTGTGGTTGGTACCTCACCTCGCTGTACAGGGATCGAAAGTGTGTGGAGAGCGGCTGCCTGCCCTTCTGGTGTAACTAAGAAAAGGGTTTGATGGGAATTTGTGCGCAAAATACACCAAGGCGCGTTTTCACCGCCTAAGCGGTTGGGTTTATCGCCTTCGGTGCGGCTGATCAATCCTTCTGCGTTGATTTCTACCCAAAAATTTTCCAGTGGCATCACATCAGTTTGGGTTAAAAGCTGTGAGGCTTTTTCCCCTTCTTTCAGCTGAATAATTTGTGTACGGCGTGCATCAGCATATTTGCTTTTTAACTCAGTCAACTCATCAATCACTACCTGGCGCATTTTCTGAGCTGATTTGAGCAAGGCTTTGAGGTTTCTTATAGCTTCACTAACCTGTTTATATTCTTCCTCGATTTTCATGCGCTCCAGTGAAGCTAATCTTTTCAGGGGCATGTCCAAGATCGCATTTGCTTGGATTTCATCCAAATTCAGTTTTTTCATCAAGTTTTGCCGGGCATCATCTGTTGTTTTAGCTTTGCGTATGAGTTGAATCACTAAATCGATGTTCTTAATAGCAATGCGCAAGGCTTCCAGAATGTGTAAACGGGCTTCATTTTTGCTCAGCTCGAACTCACTACGTCGGCGGATAACCTCCAAGCGGTGCTCCGCAAACACGCGCAGGCTTTGCTTAAGGGTAAGCCGGTGCGGGCTGCCATCTACCAACGCGAGCAAATTGACTCGGAATGTACTGTGCATCGCTGTGCGCTTATATAGCGTGCTAAGCACTTGTTCAGAATCCGCATTTTTATTCAAATCAATCACAATACGCATGCCTTGCCGGTCAGATTCATCGCGCAGATCAGCGACGCCCTCCAGCACTCCCTCGCGGGTGAGGTCGGCAATGCGTTCAATCAAACTGGATTTATTGGTCATATAGGGCAGCTCAGTCACGATAATGCGTACCCTGCCGCGCGATATCTCTTCCAAGCGGGTCTTCGCACGCAGTTGAATTGTGCCATTCCCGCTGCCATATATTTGAGCTAAAGAATCGGAAGTTTCATCCTGCAGAATTAAGCCACCCGTAGGAAAATCGGGCCCTTTGATGTGGCGCATTAAGTCTTCAACGGTAATATCATCGATGTGTTCCCACTGCTTGAGCATAAGCACCAAAGCATCAATTACCTCTGCAAGATTGTGTGGTGGAATGCTCGTTGCCATACCCACGGCAATGCCAGAAGCGCCATTGATAAGCATGTTCGGTAATGCAGCCGGCAAAACGAGAGGTTCTTGCAGTGAGCCGTCAAAGTTATCTACAAAATCGACGGTGTCCATGTCGAATTGCTTTAGGATTTCTACAGCTGCCTCGGAAAGACGCGCTTCAGTGTAGCGCATCGCTGCCGGAGGGTCACCATCAATGCTGCCAAAGTTTCCTTGACCATCCACCAAGGTATAGCGCTCAGAGAAATCTTGTGCCATGCGTGCCATAGCTTCATAAACCGCCATGTCGCCATGAGGATGATACTTCCCCAACACTTCGCCTACAATCCTAGCAGATTTTTTATAAGGTTGGTCTGGACGCAGTCCCATATCATACATCGCATAAAGAATGCGGCGCTGCACTGGCTTCAGCCCATCACGGGCATCGGGCAACGCTCGCGAAACAATCACGCTCATAGCGTAATCCAGATAGGATTGCTGCATTTCTTGATTAATATTAACTTTCTTGATAGCGGTAGCGTCCATAATCCGTTCCCTTTTCGAGTTTTAGGTAACAACACCTTGTGGTGACACTGGCAATAATATAGCATAAAAAAACCGAGGTGCGTGGAGCACCTCGGTTATTCAACGTTGAGTAATTAGGATTTATTCTTCATCTTCGTAAAGGCTTTCGCTTTCGGTGTAAGCCTCCATGCCCATTTCTCGTTCAATGGGTTGGGAAAGCATTGAAGTTTCAGCTTCTTTGCGTTCTTCTTTTTCCTCTTCGATGATGATCTCCATGGGTTTCACAGCAATGTTTCCTTCACCAGGTTGGGTAGCTGCTTCCTGATCAGCAAACCGTTTTGGATCAAAACCAGTTCCTGCAGGGATTAGCTTCCCAATAATCACGTTTTCCTTTAAACCATACATATCATCCCTTGCAGAAGCAATCGCAGCGCTAGCCAGCACCTTGATCGTGTGCTGGAACGACGCCGCAGAAAGGAAGGAGTCCGTGGTCAAAGAAGCTTTGGAGATACCCAAAAGCACTTCAATATATCGTGCTGGGTGAAGTCCTTTAGCAACTAATTCTTCATTGACTCGGCGGATTTCTAACCTATCCACCAAATCTTGAGGCAGGTATTTCGAATCACCTGGACGGGTAACCTGCACCTTATTCAACATCTTGCGAATAATCACTTCAAAGTGCTTATCATTGATGTTCTGACCTTGAGTACGATAAACCTGCTGGATTTCCTTGAGCAAATAGAGTTCGGTTGCTTCGCGGCCCTTGATGCGCAAGATAGAATGCGGATTTAATGATCCTTCGGTGAGAGGTTCGCCAGCTTCTACCACCTGACCCTCAGTAACGATCAAGCGTGATGTGGTTGGAATGTCGTACTCATCGCTTTCACGATTTTCGTAAGAGATAATCACGGTATTGCCCTCAATGCGCACTTTACCGCCATGCTGAGCGATAATTTTTTCCTCATCGCGCATCGCAATCGTCTCGCCCTGGGCTACTTCTTGTTCGTCGGTAACTTTAATCTCCCAGCCTTCCAAAACCTCATAGGTATCGGAAACCATTTCGGAGTGTTCCACGCGCACAATGCGCAGCTCAGGGTTTCTCGGAGATTGCATCAGGTGCACCACACCATTAATTTTGCTGATTACCGCTTCTCCCTTAGGAGCAACGCGTGCTTCAAAAAGCTCTTCCACACGGGGCAAACCAGTAGTGATATCACCACCCGCAGCAACACCACCCGTATGGAAGGTACGCAGCGTCAACTGCGTGCCAGGTTCACCAATAGATTGCGCTGCGACAATACCTACTGCCGCACCTAAGTTGACCATCGATCCACGGCCTAAATCAACACCATAACAGCGGGCACAAATGCCATGGATTAATTCGCAGGTAAGCGGAGAGCGGACCTTAACTGAGGTAACACCCGCTTTCACGATTTGACGGGTCAGCTCATTGGTGAGCAGTTCGTTTCGTTCGGCGATAACTTCACCGGTCGTTGGAGAGACAACCCGTTCAGCTAACAATCTCCCAAAAATACGTTCAGCGAAGGATTGACCAGCAACATCATCAGAAGCATCAATCGTAATACCTTCGAGCGTGCCACAATCCTCATTATTGATGATGAGGTCCTGAGCGACATCGACTAAACGTCGCGTTAAGTAACCAGCATCTGCCGTGCGTAAGGCTGTATCCGCCAAACCTTTACGGGCACCGTGTGTGGAGATAAAGTACTCCAACGCAGTAAGCCCTTCGCGGAAGTTAGACTGAATCGGCATCGGGATGATACGTCCCGAAGGGTCTGCCATCAAACCGCGCATTCCAGCTAACTGTGTGATAGGGCTGAAACCACCCTTAGTGGCTCCTGAAGCCGCCATAATGGCTAAATTGCCATTGGGGTCAAGATGGAGTTTGACGGCATCGCCAACTTTTTCAGTAGCTTGCTGCCATATCTTAATAATATTTTGGTTTTGCTCTTGTTCCGTCTGCAAACCACGGCGATAGTCGCGTTGTACGCGTTCAACTTCCAAGAGTGCCTGTTGGACAATTTCCGCTTTTTCTGGCGGTACTTCGATATCCGCAACAGCGAGTGTGGCACCAGATTGGGTTGCATAGCGGAAGCCAATATCCTTAATCTTGTCTGCCGATTTCGTTGTTTCATCATCGCCTGCGACCTCATTGATCGCTCCAATCAAATCACGGATTCCACCTTTTTCCAAGACCTGATTGTTGTATCGGATAGATTCTGGCAAAATATCATTGAATATCGCCCGACCAACCGTTGTATCGATTAATCGGTTTTCTTTTTGAGGTAAGCGATTGTTTTGTTCGTCATACCATGTTTCCGTCATTAGTTTAATGCGTGCATGCAAGTCTACCTGGCCCAATTGATAGGCTAAGATGACTTCTTCAATGCTTGCAAACACCCTGCCATCTCCTTTTTCTGGCTTGGTAGGATTCATGGTAAGGTAATAAACCCCTAAAACCATATCTTTCCCAGGGGAAATAATCGGCTCGCCGCTGGCTGGCTTGAGCAGGTTTTTGCTAGCTAACATAAATTCACGCGCTTCTTTGACGGCTTTGCCAGAAAGTGGGACGTGCACCGCCATCTGGTCACCATCGAAGTCAGCATTGAAGGCTGTAGTTACCAGCGGATGCAATTGGATAGCGCTACCCTCGATCAGCACTGGCTCAAAAGCTTGAATACCTAAGCGGTGGAGTGTTGGCGCTCGGTTTAGCAAGACGGGTCGGTCTTGAATAACTTCTTCAAGCACTTCCCAAACTTCTGGGCGGTTGCGCATGATAAAGCGCTTGGCACCGTTGATATTATTGGTATATTCGTGCTTGATCAAGCCGGCAATAACAAAGGGTTTGTACAGCTCCAATGCCATGGTCTTGGGCAAACCGCATTGATAATGCTTCAAGTTTGGACCCACAACAATCACGGAGCGTCCGGAATAATCTACACGCTTACCGAGCAAATTACGGCGGAAGCGGCCTTTCTTCCCCTTGAGCATATCGCTCAATGAACGCAGCTCACGGCGCCCACGGCGGGAAAGCATACGCCCATGCTGAGAGTTATCTATTAGTGCATCCACAGCTTCTTGGAGCATGCGTTTTTCATTGCGCACAATGACATCCGGTGCACCCAATTCGAGCAAGCGCTTGAGCCGGTTATTGCGGTTGATCACACGCCGGTAAAGATCGTTCAGGTCCGAGGTTGCAAATCGTCCCCCATCTAATTGCACCATCGGGCGCAAATCAGGTGGGATGACTGGCAGAACCGAAAGGATCATCCATTCCGGTTTGTTTTTTGAACGCCGGAAAGCTTCCACTACCTTCAGGCGGCTGGTTGCTTTCTTGCGTTTTTGTTTACTTTTGGTGGTACGCACTTCTTGCCATAGCTCTTCGGCAAGCGCGTCCAAATCTAAGCGGCGTAAGATGTCTTGGAAGGCTTCCGCGCCCATATCGGCTTTGAATACCTGACCCCAGCGAGACTTCAGCTCACGATATCGTCCCTCACTCAAAAAAGTGAATGGTTGCAGTTCATAGAGTTCATCGCGCATGCGAGCATTTTCTGTTTTGGTAGCGGCTTCTTGGTCTTCTAACTGGTTGCGGATACCCTCCATCACCAATTCGGATTCGGCACGGATGGCTTCCTTCTGCACCTGTAGTTCTTCGACCTTCTGGTTCTTTTCCGCTTTGAGGTCTTTTTCCAGCAATTCCATGCGGTCATTGACAATCTTTTGTACACGGGAAAGATGTTTGGGAGTTACTTCTTCCCCTGCATCGATAATGGTCTGCTCGAAGCCATCCACACTAAAAACGATCGGCTTGCGCACAGAATGGCCTAACTTTTCGTTCAGTTCACGCTCTAATCGTTGGCCTTCAGCAATTACCGGCTCAAATAAATCGCTAACCTCTTCATCATAAGCGCGATTAATGCTCTCAATTTGGGCATCGATTTCTTTGATTTTGCGGTCACGTTGCTTTTTTGTTTCAGCGATTTGACTATTGACTTTTTCAATAAGCTCGCGTTCAGAAACACTGATCTCATCTTCCAAACGCTTTAGCGCTTTCTGCCGGGCATCTTCGTCCACATAGGTTACGATGTACTGGGCAAAATACAATACCCGATCCAAGTTCCGACGGGAGATATCCAATAAAAGTCCGAGATAAGATGGGACACGACGAGTGTACCAAATATGGGCAACTGGAGCAGCTAAGTCGATATGACCCATACGCTCCCGTCGAACGGAAGACCGGGTAACTTCCACACCACATTTATCGCAAATAATGCCTTTATATTTTTGGTTCTTATACTTGCCACAATAACATTGGTAATCTCGGGTAGGACCGAAGATAGCTTCGTCGAATAAGCCGTCCTTTTCTGGCCGCAGCCGGCGGTAGTTAATCGTTTCTGGCTTGAGAACTTCTCCATAAGACCAGCTGTGAATTGTATCGGGGGATGCTAAGCTAATGCGAAGCGCTTTCATTTGTTTATTTTCCACGCGTGCCTCCAAAACCGTGAGCGAGGGTTATTAACACAAAAATGACGCTGGGAATTATCGTTCCCAGGTTCATCATTCGCTTGTGTTTGCTTAATTCATGCAAATTTTTAGTATACTACGCAATCTTTAATTTTGTCAAATTTTTTGGGCTCGTCTAAGGTTTTATCCCCATTCATTTCCTCAAAGGGATATCTATCGTAAAAGTGCTGCCTTCGCCTAATTTACTCTGCACATTGAGTTTACCACCATGCTTTTCTACCACCGATTTAACAATTGACAGACCTAATCCTGGACCGGGGCTATCAAAGGTCTCTCCATCTTCAACATGAAAGTAACGTGTAAACAACTTTGGCTGATCCAGTGGCGCAATTCCTTTGCCATTATCCTTAACTTCGATGCGCACTTTAGAAGCATCCTTCGTCGCGCTAATCCATACTTCACCACCCACATGATTAAATTTGATTGCATTTTCTACTAAGTTAAATACCGCCTGACGGAGCAAAACCCGGTCAGCAACGATATTCGGATTGCGCAGCCCGCTGAAATCTGAATGCAAAGTTACTTGACGTTGTTGGGCTTGTAGATCTAATGTAGAAACAATTTCAACAATTAATTCTTTTAGATCGAAATTGATTGGCTTTACTTCTTCATCCGAATCCAACATTTCCATGCTCATCACTTTGCTGACCAAGCCAGACATGTTTTCGATGCTGAGTAAGATTCGGCTGATGTATTTTTCTTGCTCCTCGCTGAGATTGCCGATGTTCTTGAGTAAATTTACATACCCGCGCATCAGCTGAAGCGGAGAAAGTAAATCGTGACTAATATTGGTAACAAATTCGTTTTTTTGCGCGTTTATACGTTTCTGCCATGCTGTATCATTGAGCAGTAAAACCTTACCAGATTGCCCATCTTGGGTTTTGACCGAAAAAACACGTGCTTCATATTCCAGCCCCTTCTCAACCGTTAAACGGAAAGGTTCTCCAGAATCGCTTGTCGCTATAAGTGCGTCGCTCAGCTCTGGGCAATTCGATTTTAGGTCTTTTATACTACGCAAAGGCGTTCCAGCTCCTTTTGTGAGCAGCTGCGCAGCTGCAGTATTGGCAAAAAGGACCTCATTCGCGCGGTTGATGATCAACACGGGATCAGCTAAAGCCTGAAAAGCTGCTTCTAACCAAGCTTTCTCAGTCTGTATTTTCACTGCCTGCTCTTTCGTACTCAGTGCGGCTGAAGCCCGATAAGCTAACTGCTGGTAAAAGTGGATATCATCCTCCTCAAACCAATGGTTTTGGTCAAATCCAACCCACAGCACACCGATTGCATCACCATTATTATTGAGTCTCAAGGCAACAAGGGATTTTGGATAGGGTAAGCCTTCGCGCGATCCAAAATACTGGTCATCTTTGATATCACTCAGTATGAGCTGATCTAAGTTCCCCAACTTTTCCAATATTATCACGTCCAGATAGGCATAGACGCGGGTTTGTTCTCCCTGGCCGATCCGCAGACGCATTTCTCTGCGGTCCGGGTCACGCGTAGGGTTGAACAAGATCAGGCGGGCAGAGCTGGCATCCCGACCAAGCGCTGCTCTCAGGATTGAGGTGAGCAGTAAATCATAAGCTTCACGCGAGTAGTATGAAGGGTCTAACGAGAGCAAGCGCGATTGCGTATCCTGACGCACACGCAAGTTCTCGCGCAGGTCATTTAGTGCCTTATAAAACTTCGCCTCACTGGAAGATTTGGGTTTAAGTTCCTCATCTTCTTCGTAATTCCCAAGCGTAAGTTTTCCGAGCTGATCCACAGCCTGATTAAATGCATCCGGCACTTCTTGCTCGAGGATGAACCGAAAGGGATTCCATTCAGCATAATTCCATCGGCTTATCGTTTGACAAGTGACAGTAGCAGCCAAAAGACTTGGGAAAAGCGAACTTGCTTCGAGTAAAAATTGCTCGAAAATAGTAAGGAGATTATTCTCTCCCCAACTAAGTGACACGGTCAAGCGCATGAGCAGTGTCAGCGGCAGTAAGTAGAGAAAAGCGAGCAAACCGTTGAGCAAAACTGAGTTTTTACTTTTAGCGCTGCCCGCTGCTTCGGTGCGGCTGGAGTGCCAAGTAAAAAGCACCGTCAGCGTTACAAGCATGAGGCTAACGGTTGGATCCTGATTAAACATCAAAGTTTGAATTAACCCTGAACCTAAAGCGAAAACACTTGCCAGAATAGGTCCAACCAAGCCGACAGCAGCAAATGCAGGGATTAACCCCAGCAGAAAAATTTGTGGCTGAATTAAGACCCCATGAGCTGCTAATACTACACCCTTAAATAGCGGGAAATGAACCAAATAATTAACGGGGAACACAACTAAGGCTAACAAAACTGCCCATTTAATTTCTCGGCTGCCCATTTTGACGCCAGATTTGTGTAAACGCCAAAGCTGCCAAATGATACCGGTTAAAACCAACCCTTCTAAAATCAACACCGGCAGCGGTTGCATTGCAATGAATGTATTATTCTGATGATAAATGGAAGTGTAAAAGAGGTATGCCATGGCGTTAGCTAAATTATAGCACGCCAGTGGTAAATCTATCAGTTTTAAGCAACAAACTTAGGCTAAATTACGGATCGCGCTGCTGAATAATTTCCTTGATTTTAGTAATTACTTCTGGAACTGTAAGTGCATCGGTATTAATCACCACGGCATCGGGGGCAACACTGAGCGGAGCTACCTTGCGCGTTGAATCATACGCATCACGTCGTTTAAGCGATTCAATCACATCATCCAAGCAAACGCAGTTCCCGCGCGCAATTTCCTCAGCGTAGCGGCGTTTAGCCCGAACCTCAACGGAAGCATCTAAGTAGATTTTTAGATCTGCCTCCGGTAAAACGACAGTGCCAATATCACGCCCGAGCATCACAATCTTGCCGCGCTCAGCGATTCTTCGCTGCTGACGGGTCATTGCCTCTCGTACACCAGGATAAGAGGAAACCAAGGACACATTTTGGTTTACCTCTGGTGAGCGAATCTCCCACGTGCGGTCGAGCCCGTTTATCAAAACGTCAAACGGACGTCCGTCCTCTACGCTCCGGGGCAAGACGTCAATTTCGATTTGCTCGGCGAGTTTGGTAACTGCGTCTTCATCTTGAAGATCAATGCCCTCTGCTAAAGCCTGCCATGTTACCGCGCGGTACATGATGCCTGTATCCAAGCAAAGGTAACCTAATTCCTCAGCTAAAAGGCTGCCCACCGTAGTTTTTCCGCTGGCAGCCGGTCCGTCAATTGCAATCGTACGTGGGAACGGTTTGAAAGCTTCAGTTGGTGTGGTCACGGGTTCGCTCCTGTGAACAAATCCTCTCGGATCCAGAAAATTGCCATGTTCGGGTTTGTCGTAAAGGTTTGCGTAAAAACGCCTTTCACAAGTTCAATCGGTGTCAGGGTATCCCAGGCGATTTGGCGGCTAGCGACAATATCCATCCCCCTATAGGGTTGACCTGGTTTCAGCTGCCAGTCGGGATGGGAAAGTATGACTTCTGGGCTCTGGCTCTCAGGCAGCACTAATGGCATGTTCACTTGACCAAATTGACGGAAAATCCAAGCATAACCCGCTATATTGGGGTCCATTATGGCTACGGAAGCCGTCTCAGGTTCAAAGGTATTCAAACGCTCAAATTCATGCAACACTTTGGATATTTCATCGGCAGAGTCCAATACAGGCGTATCCGACCAAATGAAAGCAGCTTGTTTTGCTTTAATGACCGTGCTCGAAAGCGTCAGGCTTAAGCTTGAAACGAGTAAAACTAAAGTAAGTGCCGACGCTGTTCCCTTACCTGCGGCTTGGAAAGACCAACCTAAGCCGGTAAAAAGATATACCAATCCAAGTAACACAAGCCCTAAGCCAAAAGCCAAGCCTTGCTGAGTAAACGCGAGTGTGCCAGGGAAAGTATTGAGAAAAGATTTCAAGCTTATTGATAGATACACACAAAGAACTAAGCTAATAATAAACACCCACAAGCTTACCCGGGGTAAATCTGTTTTTAGAGTAACCAGCCGCTCAATCTCACTGAGCGCTAAAATCCAGAGGGGTATCTGCACGAAAGCTAAGCCGCCAGATCCTAAATTTACAAATAAAATAGTCCCTACTAAAAAAAGTAATCCGAGCAAGCTGAGGGCTTGTTTCCCTCTTGCGCGCTCTTTCCACGCATGTACCGTTGAAACTAGAGCCAATATCAATGGGCAAATGCTATATATAGCCCAGCGGTAGAGCTGAGCCCAAGCCGGCAATGAACCAGCTTTAGAGCCTTCGCGTGCAAAGCCAACGAATCCACCCGCAATTCCGCTTAAGCCGGCTGGATCCAATCCAAAAGAGGTAGATAAAATCAGCAGCGTGAGCACAAAGCTTATCGCAAACTTGGTTGGGGATCTGCGGATGGGGCATATATTTAGCAGGGAAGATGCAAATTCCTTTAATGCTGCTTTGTTAATCAAATAGGCAATTCCAAGCGCAATCAATAGTACCAACAGAATAGCCCAAGCCCATGGACCGCCGAGGATTGCCACCGCCAAAGCCACCCCCACGCCAATGGGTTTGCCCGCAAAGAAAAAGGTGAACGCCCAGGTAAAGCCAGCCAATACAAAAATCGCGCTGCCAGCCTGACGGGAAAGGATAAAAAGCGTTGGGTCAAGCGCCAAAGCTAAAGCTAGCCCAAGGGTGAGAAATGGACTTAACCTCTGCCGCCAGATAAGTGGTAAGAGTGCTAAGCTGGCGCCCGCCAAAGCCGGCCAAAAGCGCGCCCAAAAATCATTGGCTTGCATAACTGTAAAGGTGGCTGCAGTTAAACCTTGATAAGCCGCATTAACCGCAGTCTCTACAGGCAAGTTGCGCGCCACCTGGAGCGCTTTCCAGGCGGCTTGTGCCTCCCCCGCTGAAAACGGGATTGAGCCTAAGCCCACCAGGCGCAGGCACAGCCCGAGCATAAAAACAGCCAAAACACTCAGCTGGATTTGGGTATCAGAAAGATACTTATTATGAGAAATAGTTACTACCTCTGTCATTTCATTGACCTGTTTCATAGGCATAGATTCTGGCGCCGGGCGAGTCGAATACCAGTTGGAGATGCTCCTGAAACTTGCTTTCATCCAAGGGATAAGTCCTCATTTCCAAATCGCCGACGTACACATACCTAATTTGATATTTATCCAATATTGCTTTCGCATCCTGCCAGTCATGCGTACTATAGAGTGTGCGGATGTCATTTTGCCGGTTGCCCATCTCTAGGTAACCGCCGCGCCATTGAGCTTCATGCCCAATCCAACCTAAAACCGTGGGCATGCCAGAGAAAGTGGAAACCGAAGCATAAGTCGTGTAGCTGCCGCCGGTATCGGCTACGGCTTCAACCATCACACCCAAAGGCGCTTGCTTGAGCCACTCCACCGCTTGCATTTGGTCCGGCCAGACAGCTTTATAGTATGCCGTTCCATCCAAAGTCAATTGATCAAAGGATGGAATCCCGCCAATTTTATTCCACATTGCAATGACGGGGTAAACCAAGCCCATCGCGATGCCGCAAATGCATACGACAGCTAGCGCCATCTTCCAGCGGCGGCTCACGAGCTCCACGAGCGCCCAGAGCATGCCAAGGGCAAATATACCCAAGATGACGTAATCCAAGGGGCTGGAGCCTAAAGCGCCTAAGTTTTGATTAAAACGCTGAAAGACTGCATCGTCGCGATACAATCCAAGATACATTGCTGTCATTCCCAACAATAACATCCCAAAGGGGAAAAGTTTCTCCCAAAGCTTAGCTTTTCCTGAGCTGCGAATTAACTGAACGAGCATATAGCTGCCAGCTAGTGACCATAAAATCCAGGCTTGGAAATAGAACTTAAAGATCGTATTCATCCGTGTGCCGAAGTTATCCCGTAGGTAGACAAACTCCGGCGCCAAGGTGAGCAGCAAGCCCAGGATGAGCATGAAGAGCACAAATGTGTGGGTTGGTTTTTCTTGATTT
>Ga0208826_1001408_pt1 | contig 20405 bp, 16 predicted proteins | sample AD_UKC115_MetaG_FD_184451 | JGI IMG/M metagenome (GOLD analysis project Ga0208826, IMG submission 184451) | Active sludge microbial communities of municipal wastewater-treating anaerobic digesters from Hong Kong - AD_UKC115_MetaG (SPAdes)... | ecosystem: Engineered > Bioreactor > Anaerobic >...
GTCCAAGAGGTGGTGGACCTCTACCGGGCCAAGGGGATCTACACCCGCAGGAGGAACCCGATACCCCAGCTGGGAGGGGCCCTCTACACACTGACCGAGGAGAGAAACCCCTCGGAAAAAGCGGGCGAAAAGAGGGGGAAATCCCAGGCGTAAGGGGGGAAAGAGAAGAACAGAGAACGGGGGAGAGGCCCGCCTGGGAGAGGATGCATGGGAATAATCGCGTAAAGAAAGAGCCAGGAATCATGGTCTTGAAGGAGAGAGGGAAAGAAGGAGGGGGGCACAGAAGCGTCGGCCGAGGTTGTAAGACCGGGGGGAGAAAGAGTCGGCATTAGCTGGAGGGAACATCCGGGAGAAGGGGACGTTGGAAGCGTCGGCGTAGGTCGGCGAAGACCGGAGAAGGATGAGCCTGTGTTAGCCGGAGGGGACGTCTGGGAGGAGTGAGGGGCGAGAGAGAAGGGTTGAGAGGTGGAAGGGGAAGGGAAGAGGATTTAGGGAGTGTCCCCAGTAGGTTCCAAGGAGACCGGGAGAAGGGAGAGAGAGAAAACACCAGAAAAAGGGAGTGTCCCTAATTGGTTTTGAATAAACCGTAGAAGGTTTGGAAGCAAAGTTTCGTTTAACTATTAGGAATAAAAACTATACCGAAACGGCAGAAAAAGGCGGGGCCCCCCCGCTTGCGCGGGGGGGCTGTTAATTGGGCTATTTATTTGATCAAGGGGGGTAAGGGGTTTAAGGGGTCTTTTTTAACAACCGGTTTCTTCTCCACAGGGGCAGAAGCACCGGCCTCAGGACTCTTGGTTCCGGTCGAAGCAACTTCGTTCTTCCCGGATCCTTCAAAACTCTTCTTAGCATAGTCGGTTAAATACCAACCCGACCCAACAAACTTAAAGGCAGGAGCAGAAACAACCTTCTCCACTCTGCCAAAGCACTTAGGGCACTCAGTAAGTACCGGATCGTTGAAGTGTTGAATCTCTTCAAAATCATAGCCACACTTCAAGCACCGATATTCATAGATCGGCATCTTCCATATCCTCGATGAATTACATTATCACCCCTTTTTCTCTTTGTCAAGAGGGAAAAATATTTTTCTCCAACCCTTTTAAACCCTTTGTAGAAGCACTTTTACGAACGACCTTGCCTCTACCAAGAGAGGGAGTTATAGTAAGGTTGTGCCGGCTAAATCTTCCTCTATTCTCAGGAGATGTCATCCATGAACTTTCAGCTAAACGCCCCTTTCTCCCTCTCCCCTCCCCAAAAAAACGTTGTCGAGACGCTTCTTAAGGATTATCAAGAGGGAGAGCGCTTTCAAACGCTCTTGGGCATCACCGGTTCCGGAAAAACCTTCGTTATGGCAAGCCTCATCGCTCTTCTGAACCGCCCCACTTTGGTGGTCTCCCACAACAAGACCTTGGCCGCTCAGCTCTTTCAGGAGCTCAGAAATTTTTTTCCCCAGAACGCGGTAGAATACTTCATCAGCTTCTATGACTACTACCTGCCTGAAGCCTATATCCCCTCCACGGACACCTACATCGCCAAAGAGACCCTCATAAACAGAGAGATAGATCGAATGCGGCTCTCGGCCACTCGATCCCTCCACGAGAGAAGGGACACGGTCATCGTCTCTTCGGTCTCCTGTATCTACGGAATGGGAAACCCCGCCGACTACTTCTCCCAGAAAGCGGTCTTGAAGGAGAATCAGGTCTGGCCGCGCAAGGTTCTCCTTTCGCTTCTCACGGATCTCCGGTATCAGCGCAGTGACGACGTGCTCCTGGAACCGGGGTGTTTTCGCCTCAGAGGGAACATTCTCGACCTTTACCCCCCCTATACATCCCAAGGTCTCCGACTCGAATTCGTCGATGATATCCTCGACAGCTTGACCCTCTTCGACCCGGTCACGAGCTTCTCCCTCCAGAAGGTTGAAGAGTTCAACATCTATCCGACCAACTACTTCGTGACTCCCGACGAGAAGCTGAAGAAGGCCATCCCCCTCATCAGGGGCGAACTGGAATCGCGCCTCCAGGAGCTCAGAGACATGGGAAAGCATAAGGAGGCTCAACGGCTCGAAGAGAGAACCGAATACGACCTGGAGCTGATGGCGGAAATGGGCTACTGCCCAGGGATCGAAAACTACTCGCGTCACCTCACCTTCCGCCAGGCCGGCGATCCCCCCTTCACACTCCTCGACTATTTCCCTTCGGATTTTTTCATGATCATCGACGAGAGCCACATGACCGTTCCCCAAATGCGGGCCATGTACAGCGGGGACCGCTCCCGAAAGAGTACTCTCGTCGAAAACGGCTTCCGCCTCCCTTCCGCCCTGGACAACCGACCCCTCACCTTCAGAGAGATCGAGAAGCGCTTCCCCCAAACCCTCTTCGTCTCCGCCACCCCAGGGGAGTACGAGTTGGAGCAGAGCCATGGAAGACCGACAGAGATGGTGCTTCGACCCACGGGCCTGCTGGATCCGGAGACAGAAGTTCGTCCAACAACGGGGCAAATGGAGAACCTTCTCGAGGAGATCCGGGCAAGAACCGCGGCGGGCGAAAGGACTCTGATCACGACACTGACAAAGAAAATGGCTGAGAAGCTGACCGCTTTTCTCTACGAAAAGGGGATCAAGAGCAAGTACCTCCACTCCGATGTAGACACCCTGGACAGAATCAAGATTCTGAAAGAGTTCCGTCAGGGTGAGTTCGATGCTCTGGTGGGGATCAACCTGCTCCGGGAGGGTCTGGACCTTCCCGAAGTCAGCCTTGTGGCGATTCTTGACGCCGACAAGGAGGGATTTCTCCGCTCCCAAACGGCTCTCGTTCAGACCTTCGGAAGGGCCGCCAGGAACCTTCACGGGAAGGTCATCCTCTACGCCGACCAGATCACCCCCTCCATGGAGAAGGCCATCCAGATCACTGGCGACCGAAGAGAGCTACAGAACAGTTACAACATCGAGAACAACATCGTTCCCCAGACGATCAAGAAGCCGATCGCCACGTACCTTTCCTCACCGGATAGTCCCTTGATGAGGGTCGCCGAACGAAAGACCATCTTCTCTTCACGAGAGGAAGGAGAGCTCCTTTTAGAAAAATTGACAGTCGAGATGAAGGAAAAGGCGCAGAAGTGGGAATTCGAACAGGCCGCTAAGATCCGCGACCAGATCAAGGCTCTGGAAGAGCTTCTCTTGACCCTCTAAATCCTCTGGTAGATCCCAACCGTCTCGCTCTCTCCCAGGATATGCCCCCTTATTTTTTCCAGAAGCTCCTCTTTCTTCAGACCGCTCTGGAGTTTCAGGTCTTCCTTCAAGGCGTAGAGGTGGAATCTGTACCGATGGGGAGAACCAGGAGGAGGACAGGGCCCCCGATAGCCGAGAGAGCCGAACCCATTTTCCCCCTGAGCGGTTCCATCCTTTCCGAGGGGCTCTTTCGAAAAGCCCTCTGGAAGGCCCCTAGCTGAGGATGGTATGTTGTAGAGCAACCAATGGACCCAGACTCCAGAGGGGGCGTCTGGGTCGTCAACGATCAGGACAAAGCCCTTAGTCATCTCCGGAACCCCCTCCCAAGAGAGAGCCGGCGAAAGATCCACCCCTTGACAGGTATACTTTCTGGGAATCTTCTCTCCCGAGCGGAAGGGAAGCGCTTGAACCCTAAAGTCCTGGGCGGGAAGAAGGGTAAAGAAAAGACCAAGGAAAGAGAAACCAAAGAAGAGAAAAGCTCCTTTCATGTTTTTACCTCCCTTGCACACCGTTGAAAGGGTATCTTCTTCGGCTCCGTAGTGTCAAGGTTCTTGCCTTTTCTCTCGTTCTTTGGTAAAAGCAGACCAAAAATAAAACCTTCTTCCCCTTTTATCGTAAATTCAGTTGTCCGGTTTCTCGCGTCCTGTACCGAAGAGAGACCGTGTAAAGAGGTTCCCGATGAGCGTTCTCAGAACTTTTTCTGTTGTTGTCCCATCTATCCTGGTGATCACCCTTCTCTCCCCCTCCCCCCTCAGAGGTCAACCTCAGGAAGAGCCCCTCTCCCTTGAAAAGGCCGTAGCCATGGCGCTTGAGAACAACGAGGGGGCTCGAATCGCGTTGGAGCAGAAGCAACTCACCGAGGCCAGGCTGACCAAGGCGAGAGCCTACTTCCTTCCCACCATCTCCACCGTGGGGACCTATACGAGACGCCCCAACGCAGTCACCAGGAGTCTGAGCAACCAGTCCGTCACCATCCAGAGCCTCAACGCCCTCTCGGCGACCACGCAGCTCAACCTGACACTCTTCGACAGCAAGAGCATTCCCTCCTACCGGCAAGCCTCTTTTGAAGACAAGGCGCAGAAGTATACGACCGCCGAGAGCAGGCGTCGAATCGCTTATGAGGCGGCCAACGCTTTTCTTCAGACCCTCAGCGTCGACAACATCGTGCAAGCCGCTCAGCACCGGCTTGACCTGGCCAAAAAAAATAGGGAAGCTGCCTCGGCACGCTTCTCCGCAGGGTTGATCTCCTCCAACGATTTGACCCGCTGGAAGCTTGAGGTTGCCACGGCGGAACGGGAGCTGGTTCAAGCCTCCGGTGAGGCCGAATCAACCCACCTGCAGCTCTCCTACCTTCTCAACACCCCGGTTCCCAAGAGCCTCAAGAGCCCCGACTCTCTCGTGACGGCTGCGGAGACCGAGATTCCCTCAACCGACCCCCTCATCGCCACCGCCACGACTTCACGCCTCGATCTGGCAAGTTTACAATGGAAGAGCAAGGCCGCTCAAGCCTCTACGTTGGAACCCCTTCTCAAATGGTTCCCTTCCGTTGTCTTCAACGCCCAGACCCGCACCACCAATGAGGCTGGGCTGACCGGGAAGAACACAACCTGGTCCGTAGGCTTAACCGCCAGCTGGTCTATCTTCGATGGTTTCTCCAGAACCGCGGAACTTCGGGAGAGACGGACCCTCACCCGCATCGCCAGGCTCGACCTTGAAGGGGCCCGCAGAAAGGCGGAAAACGAGGTGCGGGACGCCTTCCTCTCCCTCAAGACGCAACAGTCTGCTTTAAAGAGGTCCAAAGTCGCCTTCGATTTCGCCAAGCAGAACGCCGACGAGACCGCGGAGCTCTACAGCCAGGGGCTGACAGGAACCCTTCAAGTCACAGACGCCAACGTTCAACTCTTCGATTCGGAAGTGGAACATATACGCAGCCGTTATGGATTGGCCATAGCCCTCCTGAACCTTCGTCTCAGCCAAGGCCTCGACCCCTTCGGCAAGGAGCCCTTATGAAAAGGAAAGTCACACTCTCTTTCGTTCTCGCCCTGACCCTCTCCCTCCTGGGAGGATGTCATAAGACCGGATCCGCCTCCTCCAGCGGCAAGAAGTCCGGCGGAAAGCAGGCCCTTCTCTACCCCGTGGAGACAGCCTCCGTCACCACAAGGCCTGTCGTTTACTCGGTCAACGCCGTAGGCTCAGTGGAGGCCTTCGAGGTCGTCCAGGCCACGGCCAGGGTGGCCGGAGTCGTCGACCGCCTCCTCTTCGCCGAAGGGAAACGGGTGAGTTCGGGAGAGACCCTTGTCGAGATCGACGCCGACCGTTACCGTCTCGCCGTCGAATCCGCCCAAGCCACCTTCGAGAGAGCCCAAGCCGCACAAATCGACGCGGCCGCCGGACTCAAGCGTAGGGAAGCGGTGGTCCAGAAGAACCCGGGCCTCATCCCCGCGGAGGAGATGGAGACTTGGAGAACCAAGGTTCGGGTCACCAGCGCCGATCAGGCTCAAGCCCTTTCGGCCCTCAACCAGGCCAAGCTCAACCTCAGGGATGCCTTCGTCAAAGCCCCGGTTTCAGGCGTCGTCCAGACCAGGACGGTTCAGACGGGACAGTACGTTCAGCCCGGCTCGATTCTGGCGACCTTGATCCGTCGAGACCCCTTGCTCCTGCGTTTCAAGGTGACCGAGGCCGAAGCCTCGCGCCTCTCCTTGGCCCAAAAGGCCTTCTTTACCGTCAAGAACGACAGTCGAAAATATGCGGCCAAGGTCTCCCACGTGGCGGCCTCCGCCGAGACCGGAACAAGAATGGTCGAAGTCACGGCCCTCGTAGACGACGCCCATAAAGAGAACCTTCGTCCCGGCGCCTTCGCCGAGATCTCCCTTCCCATCGGCAATCCCCAACCCCGCCCCGTGGTTCCCCAGACGGCGATCCGTCCCAGCGAGAAAGGCTTCCTCGCCTACATCGTCGTGCAGGGTAAGGCGAAGGAGGTGATTCTCTCCCTCGGCCTCAGCACCGAGGATGGCTCCGTGGAAGTGAGAGAGGGTCTCAAGCCGGGTGACCAAATCGTCATCCGCGGCTCCGAGGCTCTCAAAGACGGTGTCTCCGTGAAGGTCAACAACCCCGTTTCCAAGACCGGGAGATAAGCCATGAACCTTACGGAGACCTGCGTCAAGAAACCCGTCTTCGCGTGGATGCTCATGGCGGCCACCATAGTCTTCGGTCTCGTCGCCGCGACCCGCATCGGCATCAGCCAATACCCGGACGTCGACTTCCCGACAATCTCCGTCAGCGCCACCTGGGAGGGAGCCGCCCCGGAAGTCATCGAAAACGATGTTGTGGAGATTCTCGAAGAGGCCCTCGTTCAGGTGGAAGGGGTCAAAACGATCACCTCGGTCTCCCGGCAGGGAAGCGCCTCGATCACCATGGAGCTCGATCTCGCCAAGAACGTCGACCTCGCCCTTCAAGATGTTCAGACAAAGATTTCCCAGGCCCAACGCCGTCTCCCCAAGGACATCGATCCCCCCATCGTTGCCAAGTCCAACCCCGAAGACCAACCCATTCTCTGGCTCGCCTTGGCCGGCCCCTACCCCAACCGCGTTCTGAGCGATCTAGCCAGGTATCGGCTGAAGGAGAAGATTCAGACCATCCCCGGAGTCGGAGAGATCACCGTGGGAGGGCTGGAAAGAAACATCCGGATTTGGCTCGACTCCTCCCGCCTGGACGAGAGAGAGCTCACCGTCAGCGACGTCATCTCGGCTCTCCAGAGGGAGCACGTGGAGCTTCCCGCAGGTCGCCTGGAGACTCCAGGACGGGAGATCAACGTCAGGGTTCTGGGAGAGGCGATCGACCTTGAGACTCTCCGGAACATCGTGGTCCGTGAGGTCAACGAGACGCCGATCTACCTGAAAGACGTCGCCCTCGTTGAAGATGGCTTCGAGGATGTCCGCCGCTTCACCAGAGTCGACGGAGCACCCGCCCAAGGGCTGGGGATCAAGAAGCAGAGGGGGGCCAACGCCGTCGCGGTCGCCCAGTCCATCCGTTCGGCGCTCAAGGAGTTTGAAAAGACCCTTCCTCCGGGAATGACCATCAACATCAACTTCGACTCCACCAAGTACATCGAAGACTCGGTCAACGAGATCAAGATGGAGCTGATCCTCTCCGTCGTCCTCACGGCCCTTGTTTGTTGGATGTTCCTCGGCTCCCTCTCGAGCACGTTGAACGTCATCCTCGCCATCCCCATGTCCCTGTTGGGAACCGTAGCGATCATCTACTTCCTCGGATTCACCTTCAACACCTTCACCCTTCTGGCCATGGCCTTGGCCGTTGGAATCGTCGTTGACGACGCCATCATGGTCATGGAGAACATCTTCCGCCACGCCGAAGGGGGCAAGCCTCTCGTTCAGTCCGCCCTTGAGGGGACCCACGAGATCAAGTTCGCGGCCTTCGCCGCAACTCTCGCGGTGGTTGCCATTTTTCTCCCCGTGGTCTTCATGAAGGGGATCATCGGAAAATTCTTTCTCCAGTTCGGGATCACCCTCTGCCTGGCCGTCCTCCTCTCCTATTTAGAGGCTATCACCCTGGCCCCCTCCCGGTGTGCCCAATTTCTGTCGACCTCTCGAAACAACCGAAACCGTGTCGGGCGATTCGTCGACGAGAACTTCTCGAAGTTGGAGGTCTTCTACGGAAAAGTTCTGAAGAAGACCTTGAAGAGACCGAAACAGATCCTCGCCGGCACCCTTCTCATCTTTCTTCTCGCCATAGGGGTCTTTTACATCCTTCCCGGAGAGTTCGTCCCCTCTCAAGACCAGAGCCTCATCCTCATACGCCTTCAAACGGCTGTTGGTTCCGATATCGGGGAGACCGACAAGCTCCTCCAGCAGGCTGAAAGTTTTATCCGTTCTCAACCGGAAGTGAAGACCCTCTTCGTCTTCCTCGGCGGGGGAGGCGGAGGAGGAGTCAACGGAGGGAACATGTTCGTCACTCTGGTCCCCCCCAAGGATAGAAAGGCCTCTCAGGCCGAATTCAGCGCCCTCCTGAGGAAGAACCTCAACGCCATGCCGGGAATCCGCGCGGTCATTCAAGACCTATCCCAGGCAGGGTTCACGGCCCAGAGGGGCTTTCCCGTGGAGTTCTCCGTCCGAGGCTCCGATTGGGACCAGTTGATCAACATCAGCCAAGATATCATGAACAAACTTGCTTCCAGCGGCTTAGTCGTCGACTTGGACACAGACTACAAGCTCGGGATGCCCGAGCTGAGGGTTGAACCTGACCGAAAGAGGGTCTCCGACATAGGTGTCTCCATCGACGACGTGGCCACGACCCTCAACTCCCTCGTAGGGGGGGTGAGAATCGGTAAATACAGCACCGGTGGCCGGAGGGTCGATGTTCGCCTCAAGCTTCTCGCTTCTCAACGATCAAAGCCGGAAGACATCAGCCGTTTGAAGGTCCGTTCCCGAAACGGGGAACTCGTGCCCCTCTCTTCCCTGGTTACCACCAAGGAGCAACCGGCCCTTCAGGCGATCACCCGGCGCGACAGAGAAAGGGCCATCACCATCTACGCCAACGTCGCCCCAGGGCACTCTCAGGACGAAGCTCTCAAGTACGTGGAAGAGCTCTCCAGCAACCTCCCGGTCGGTTACAGAACCGTTCTGAGCGGGGCCAGCGTCGCCTTCCGGGAGTCCATCCAGAGCCTTCTCTTCGCCCTCATCCTGGGAATCCTCGTCGCCTATATGGTTCTGGCCTCCCAGTTCAACTCCTACCTCGACCCTGTGACAGTATTGACGATTCTTCCCCTCTCCATAGCCGGAGCCTCCTTTGCCCTCCTTCTCGGCAACCAGAGTCTCAACATCTTCAGCATGATCGGTCTCCTCCTGCTCATGGGGATCGTGAAGAAGAATTCGATCATTCTGGTGGATTACGCCAACCTCTTCCGCTCCCAGGGTCTCACCCCCAGAGAGGCCATGGAAAAGGCAGGCCCCATACGGCTCCGACCAATTTTGATGACGGCCCTGGCAACCTTGATGGCCGCGCTTCCCCCGGCCCTGGGACTTGGCTCAGGGGCGGAGATTCGGCGACCCATGGCCATCGCCCTCATCGGGGGGCTGGTTCTCTCCACGGTGCTCAGCCTTATCGTCGTTCCCTGTTTCTACATCGTTGCCGACAGGTTGAGAAAGAAAAGAGAGAAAGCCCTTTGACATACCCATTTCAAGCCAGATTTCCTTTCCTGAAGGGGAGCCTCCGTGCCTCACCGGGAACGGCTTTGCTGGTCACATCCAACAGCGCCTTCCTCAGCGCTTTCGTAGGATCCGCCCTCACCGTCGCCCTGCCGGCTCTGGGGAAAGAGTTCTCTTTAAACGCCTCTCAACTGGGATGGGTCATCACCACTTACATCCTTCCCATGGCCATCCTCCTCCTTCCCATGGGCCGCCTGGCCGATTTGGCAGGTCGCAAGAGGCTCTTCTTCCTGGGAAACCTGATCTTCACGGTAACGAGCGTCCTCTCGGTTCTCGCCAGGGGTCCTGTTCTCTTCTTCTTCTCCCGGTTTCTTCAAGGAGTCGGGGCCTCGATGATCTCTTCCAACAGCGCCGCCATTCTTTCGTCGGTAACTCCCCCCACGAAGAGGGGACAGGCTCTCGGCATCAACACCGCCATGGTCTATCTCGGGCTTTCGGTGGGACCCTTCGTGGGAGGCCTCCTCATCTCCCTCTGGGGGTGGAGGCTCATCTACCTCGTGACCATCGGCTTCGGAATCCTCAACACCCTCCTCATTCCCCGTCTTCTGCCTCAGGAAAACCTGAAAAAGGGCCACCCCTTCGACCTCACCGGCGCCGCCCTCTACTCACTCGCTCTCTTTCTCTTCATCCCCGGAACGGCTAAGCTTCCCTTTTTAACCGGGTTTCTTCTCCTCCTAGGATCCCTCTCCCTGGTTCCCCTCTTCCTCTTTCAACAGAGACGGAGCCCTTTCCCCCTCATCGACAAGTCCCTTCTGCGAGGCAACTCCCTCTTTCTCCTCACAAACCTGACCACTTTCATCCACTACGCGTCGATCTGGGCCTCCAGTTTCCTGCTGACCCTCTACCTTCAGAACGTCCGGGGCCTCTCCCCTCAAACGACAGGCTTGATCCTTCTCTCTCAACCGGTGATCATGTTCCTGCTCTCCCCTATCACGGGTTCCCTCTCGGATCGGATGGAACCCCGAATCCTGGCTTCCTCCGGAATGGTTTTGACAACCCTCTCCCTGGCCTCCATGGCCTTTCTCACCCCAAGCACACCCCTCTCTCTGGTCGTCGGCTCCCTCCTTCTGCTCGGTTTCGGCTACGGGCTCTTCTCTTCTCCCAACACCAACGCCATCATGGGCTCGGTGGAAAAGAAAGACTTCGGATTCGCCGCCGCCTCACTGGGGACGATGAGGTTGACCGGACAATCCCTGAGCATGAGCCTGGCCATGGTCGTTCTCGCCCTGATCGTCGGCAACCGTCCTCTCACACAGGAGGCCTCACCTCAGCTGGTTCAGGCGATGAGAGTCGTCTTCTGCATCCAGGCCCCCTTGGCGGCATTGGGGATCTTCACCTCCCTCTCCCGGGGCGCGGTAAGGAAGAAGGACACACTTCTTCCCGGCCCACTCTCCCCTGAGCAGGAGACCCGACGCCTCACTTTTTTGCCTTCCCCTCAGGAATCCCTCTGCCGGGCTTACCCGAAGAGCCTTTCCAGACGAGGCCGACCTCAACACAACAGCGATCTAGCGGGGAAAAAGAGGAGAGCCCTCAGGCAACCTCAAAAAGATTCCAGCCGACACCCCAACTCTCCCGTTCTCGGCGTATAATAGGAGGAGTATTTTAGTGAGACGTGAAGGTTATGGCTCTGTTTCGCTTATTTTCAACATTTTATTCAGTTGATATCTCTTTCAACAGATCTACATTATCGCCCACCCCTCATTCACTTAAACCTACAACCAATCCATCCTCTTCGACATTGTCAAGGAAAGGATAGAGAAACAATGAAAGAAAAACACTCCTACATCGGTATCTTGACAACCACCTCCCTAAGCACATTCCTGGTCCCCTTCATCGGCTCGGCACTCAACGTCGCCATGCCCTTTCTGGGAAAAGACCTCTCCCTGACGGCCCCTCAACTCGGGTGGGTCGTGTCGGCCTACCTTTTACCAACGGCGGCCCTTCTCATCCCCATGGGAAGAATCGCGGACCTCACGGGTCGAAGAAGACTCTTCTTCTCAGGCACCCTGCTCTTCACCATAGCGTCGCTTCTGTCCGCTCTGGCGCCCAATGCGGCACTCTTCTTCCTCTCCCGGATTCTCCATGGAGTCGGTGCGTCAATGATCTTCGCCAACTCCGCCGCCATCCTCACAGCCTCGGTCCCCCCTTCCCATAGGGGCGGAGCCTTGGGAATCAACACGGCGACGGTCTACATCGGCATGTCCATAGGCCCCTTCCTGGGAGGCCTCATGACCTCTCTGATAAGCTGGCGTCTGATCTTCTTCACCACGGCGTTGATCGGTGCCACCACGCTGCTTCTCATCCTCCGGTACGTCGCAAAAGATTCGGAGCGTCCGCCCCTGGAGAGATCCTCCTTCAACCTTTCCGGGATCACCTTCTACGCCTCCACGGTTCTTCTCTTCCTGGGTGGTACAGGGCTCTTGCCCTCCCGGAAAGGGTTTCTCCTGTTGGCCGCATCCCTGGTCGTCCTTTTCTTCTTCTCAAGGATCGAGAAGAGGGCCTCCCTTCCCCTTTGGGAGAGTTCGCTCCTGAAAGAGAACCGTCTCTTTGCCTTCTCCAACCTGACCGCTCTGATCCACTACGCCTCTATCTGGTCCTCAAGCTTCCTTTTGGCGCTCTACCTCCAATTCGTCCGAGGTCTCTCACCGGAGGTGACAGGTCTGATCCTTCTCTCCCAACCGATCATCATGTTCTTCCTCTCCCCTATCACCGGGCACCTCTCGGATCGGATTGAACCTCGCCTTCTCTCCTCATCCGGCATGGTCCTGACGACACTCTCCCTGGCCTCCCTGATCCCCCTGTCGGCCCAAACCCCCGCCTATTGGGTCGTAGGCTCATTGATCTTGATGGGGATCGGCTACGGCCTCTTCTGCTCGCCCAACACGAACGCCATCATGGGCTCCGTGCAGGAGCGCCACTACGGCTTGGCCTCCGCCTCTCTGGCCACCATGAGAATGCTCGGTCAATCGCTGAGCATGAGCCTCTCGACGGTGGTTCTAACCATGGTTGTCGGTCACAAGCCCCTCTCAAGCTCGACAAACACCCTCCTCCTGAAGGCTGCCTTCTGGGTCTTCCTGATTCAGACGCTCTTGGCGGCCCTGGGAATCTTTACATCCCTGGCCAGAGGGAAGATGTACCACCGCACCTAAGCTCCTTTGACCGAAAGGGAAAAAACGTTTACAATCTCTCTGCTTCAGTCACTCTAAGGAGTCTCCATGGAATGGATTCGCCAGATTCTCGATTTCGTCCTTCACCTGGATCGATACCTTGAGGCCCTTATCGATATCTTCGGCCTCTGGAGCTACGCCGTCCTGTTCCTCGTGATCTTCATGGAGACAGGGTTCGTGGTCACCCCGTTCCTTCCCGGCGACTCGCTGATCTTTGCCGCCGGCGCCTTTACAGCCAAGGGATCATTTCACCTCGGATGGCTCCTGTTGATCCTCTCGACCGCCGCGGTCCTCGGCGACACCGCCAACTACTGGATCGGTCACTACATAGGCCCAAAGGTCTTCAGCCAGGAGAAGCACCGCTTCTTTAAGAAGGAGTACCTGGACAAGACTCACAAGTTCTACGAGAAGTACGGGAACGAGACGATCATCATCGCCCGCTTTGTCCCCATCGTGCGCACCTTTGCCCCCTTCGTCGCCGGTATCGGGAAGATGAGTTACGGACGCTTCCTCCTCTACAACGTTGTTGGGGGTATCGGTTGGGTCTTCTTCTTCACCCTGGGAGGGTACTTCTTCGGCAACCTGCCCTTCGTGAAGAGCCACTTCACGGTTGTCCTGATCGCCATCATCCTGATCTCCCTGCTCCCGGCGGTCTACGAATTCTGGAAACACTGGAAGGAGAAGAGAGAAGGGGAGACGGCCCTTTAACCGAACCCTCTCCGAGAGGAGATCGCCCCTCCTCTTGATCGTCTAAATGAAGGTGTTCCTCAGGGTTTTACGGGCATAGGCTCCCTTCCTGACCCCTTCACAACGGCTCACCCCTCTGAAAGGTCAGAACAAAAGGGAACAATCTCCGTAGATATTGTATGACGTTCTCTCCAAGAGAGGAGTGTCAAACTTTAATTCAGGAGTTGTCGATATGCTCAGACCTTTTACCTCTCTTCTCCTCTTTTTCTCCCTTCTCTCTCTCTCCCTGCAGGCCTCTCCAACGAAGAGGTTCCCGCACGCTTCCAGTGAAAGTGACTTCTCGGAGAGGGCGAACCCCGAGACCCTCCGCAAGTACGTCTTCGATCTTTCCGCCCCCTCCATGAAGGGTCGGTTGACCGGTTCCCCCTTGGGAAAAGCCGCGGAAGAGTACGTGAAAAACGTGATGGAGTCCCTCAACCTCTCTGTGACGGTTCAGAGTTTCTCCTTTCCCCTCTACGAAGTGGTTGCTCCGGTCTCCCTGACCGTCAAAGAGGGAGTTCCCGGATCGAAGGCCCGCTCTTTCGTCTACCTCAAAGATTTTCGTGAAGTGGATTACACGGGTTTTGGCAAGACCTACGGCGAGTTGGTCTTCGTCGGATACGGCATGGACGCGCCCACCTCCTCCAGTGACCTGAAGGGGAAAATCGCCCTCCTCCTCACGGGAGTCCCCCAAGGGGCAGATGCCAAGAGCGGAGCCTTGGGCCTTAAGGTTCACAACCTTGCCCTACGGGGAGCGTCGGGAATCTTGGTTGTCCCGACCGGCAAACTCGCCGAGAGAATCGCCGAGGGGAAAGAGGAGGCTGAGCTCAGGGCCATGGATTTCAAGAGCGGCTTCCTCCAGGAGCTTTACCACCCTAAGGTCCCGGTCTTTTTTATCCACAGCCATGTCACCGAAGAGTTGACGGGGAAAAACCCCGCCGCCTTGGCCGCGGCGCCGGAGCCGAAGTCTCTCAACAAATGGATCTCCCTGGAACTCCACGGTAAGATGACCCCCCAGGCTCAGGCCAAGAACATCCTCGCCGTCCTCCCCGGCACAGACCCGCTCCTCAAGGATGAGGTCATCGTCGTGGGAGCTCACTACGACCACCTCGGAATCGGGGCGGACGGAGAGGTCTTTCCAGGAGCCGCGGACAACGCCGCCGGTTCCGCGGTGGTCATGGAGGCCGCCAGGCTCTTCGCCTCCTCCGGAATCAAGCCGAAACGGACCGTTCTCTTCGCTCTCTGGGGCGCGGAGGAGCAGGGTCTCTACGGTTCAACCTTCTACGTCAAGAAGAGTCCCCTCTTCCCCTTGGAAAGAACCAAGATGATGGTTCAGCTGGACTATCTGGACGGCCAGGAGGGACCGTTTCTGACCAACGTCGACGACAACCCCCTGGTTCAACTCTTTATCGGAGACTCCGTTAAGGAGAAAAGACTTCAAATCCTCGACTACAAGGGGCAGTGCGCAAGCGATGATTGTCCCTTCCTGGAAAGGAAGGTTCCCGCCTACCGCTTCGTCGCCTTTGGAGAGCACCACCATAGAAGGAGCGACACCCGAGAGAACCTCTCCCTGGAGATGCTCCAGAAGACGGCGGATATCGTCGTTCAGGGGATCAAGGCGGCCGCCTACTAAGGTGGCCCTCGGCGAGGGGAGCCGTGGCTCTCCTCGTCGAGTCCCCAGGCGGAAGGGGCCTTGGAGAGGGAATCTCCTCTCTCAACCCTCTCTTTGTTCCTCCCCCCTCCCCCTCTCTGGAAGCTCTTTTTTGCCAAGTGGGACTCCTCCAACACCCCAGGACTCCGAAGGAATCTCCTGAAGGATGACGCGGATTTTCTCCGGAGGCGATCCAAGGCTTCTCTCCAGCGCACCGGTCACCTCACGGATCACACGCTCTTTCGTCTCCCGATCCCGACCCTCTAAAAGGTAAAGCATCGCTATAGGCACTCTTCCTCCCGAAAACTTTCAACGCCTGTCAGCAGTCATGGACGCCGCTACTGCGACAACTCTTCGATCACCACTCCCTCCCCTCCCCGGGTGACCTCCTTAAGGGTTCTGAGAAAACTCTCGGCACGCTTCTCTTCAATCTCCAGAAGCGTTTCCATCCCTTCCATCCCCTGGATAACCCTCTTGGGGCTCAGGTTGAACCTTCCACAGACCGAGGCGACTTCGCCGGCCAGGGCATAGGGGTAACGGAGAGAGAACCTCTTGAAGACAACGACACCCTCCCGTGGAGCCCCCTGAACGGCCAACCTGGCGGTCTCCGAATAGGCTCTCGCCAAGCCTCCCGTTCCGAGCTTCACCCCTCCGTAGTAGCGGACCACAGCCGCCAAGGCATCCCAGAGGTCCTCCCTCTTGAGCTCCTGAAGGATAGGAACGCCTGCCGTCCCCGAAGGTTCTCCGTCATCGCTGCTGCGGACGATCTCGCCTCGACGGATCCTGTAAGCGAAACAAACATGGGTCGCGTCGTGATACCTCTTTCTCAACTGTTCCAGAGCCTCTTCCGCCTCCTCGCGGTTCTTGGCGGGAATCAGGAAGCCGAGAAAGCGGGAGCCCTTCTCCTTGAGCTCTTCGGGACCCGAAGAAGCGGAAGGGCGATAGTAAAGGTTCTCCATTCTCAATTCTAACGGAGTGGAAAGGCGCTGTCAAAGAGCTTTGTCTTTTCGGCCCGTCTCTGGTATAGTTAAGTGTGTCTTTTCCATACCTTTAAGGAGCGTAGGATGAAGAAAACCCTGTGTGTTCTGATGATCCTCTCTTTTCTTACCGTAGCGGCTTGCCAGAAAAAGGGCAAGTCCGAAGGAGAAACAGCGAAATTGGACAATTCCGTCAAGAAGAACAGCTATGCCGTCGGGCATGAGTTTGCGAAGAACTTCATCGCCAGTTACCCCGAAGCCGATGTAGAGAGCATCGTCCAGGGAATCCGTGACGCCGCCACGAAGAATGCCAAGCCCCTGTTGAACGCCGAAGAGATCCAGAAGACTATGACCGAGTTCAACCAGGAGATGATGAAGCGGGAGACCGAGAAACAGAAAGCCATGGCCGAGAAGAACAAGTCTTTGGAAGAGAACTTCCTTGCCGCCAACGCCAAGAAAGAGGGCTTTAAAAGCACCGCGAGCGGCCTTCAGTACAAGGTCATCACCGAAGGTAAAGGCGCTCGTCCCAAGGCCACCGATGCCGTCAAGGTTCACTACCGCGGCACTCTCATGGACGGACGGGAATTCGACAGCTCTTACAAGCGCGGTGAGGCAGCCATCTTCCCCCTCAACAGGGTCATTCCCGGTTGGAGCGAAGGCGTCCAGCTGATGACTGTAGGCTCTAAGTACATCCTCGTTATGCCCTCCAAGATCGCTTACGGAGAGAGAGGAGCCGGAGAGGTAATCCCTCCCAACTCCCCGTTGGTCTTCGAAGTCGAACTTCTCTCAATCGAAGCGAACCCTCAGAAATAAACCCTTCCGAGAAGGGAGAGCCCCAAGGCTCTCCCTTCTCTCTTCTTTCACGATCCACCGCCCGCCCTTCACTTTCTCTTCGCAAACCCCCTTCCCGAAAGGTTGTCCTGGGTAGAGTCGGCCCCGTTTACTTCCTTTTCTGACAGTTTTTTGTGCTTCCGCTCACCCGACAGGAGTTTCCTCCCCAGGAGGGTCTGGGAGAGCCGTTTTCCACGAGAAGAACTTCGTTAACTCCTAGCAGAAAGCCCTTTTCCAACGCTCAAAGAGCGGGATTTCAATCTTCCCGGGGCTCTCCCCCCAGAAAGGTGATGGACCCGAAACGTTCGGGCCGATGGAAATCGGGGGAAGGGGTATCTAAGGGAACCCAGCTTCCCCAATGGGGGTGCCTGGTCCTGTCTCCGCACTTGGTGAAGTTTGCCCTCACCCTGTAGGGAAAACGGATGGTCTTGGCGCTCAGCGACTCCAGAAGGGACCAGGGCAGACGGTGGGCAAGTTTCCACCACCCCTCGCCGGAAGCGCTCAGGCTTTCGACGGTTCCCGCCTCCTCAAGAGAGAGGGCGCGGCGGTTGAACCGGTCTCGTCCCCATGCCGCCAGGAGTGTCCCGGCCCGGTTGCTCTCCAGGTTAAGGTAATAGGAATCCTCGTCCGGGAAGGGGTTGAGAAAGAGTTCTACGCAACTCTCCTGCCAGACGGGATCTTGAAAAGTGCGAAAGATGACCGGTCCTGGAGCTTCACGAACGGTAAACTCCAGGATGATCCCGATTCGGTCCGCTCCGACCCCGACGCTTGTTTCCGGAAGGTGCTCAGGAGGGCCCCAGGGACATGCTCCAAGGAGAATGGACGACCCCAGAACCTCTTGCTGAAGAGTTCGCTTGAGAGGAAGGTTTGTCTCGTGGACTTGGACTTTCATAAGAGCCTCTTTTCTCCCACCCCCATGAGGATAGGAGATTTTTCAGAAAAAGACAACCCTTTCCCGCCGTTTACTCCTCTCATGAAGCCATTCCAGGGCTCGTCTGCGGGGATGTCCAACCACCTGAAAACACTTGAATTTTTCGAAATAAAATATTTTTCGATTCCCTATCGACACCCGTTTGGAATGGTGATAGAATGATTTCTATTAGGGAGCCAAGGGTTTGGATACGGAACTTTGACGGAGCGACAACAACCCGCCGGAGGAATCGCCCTTACTGAGGCTTCCAATTAAACTATCAGGAGGATTCACCTTATGGCTCGCGGTAAAGTCAAATGGTTCAACGCCCAAAAAGGTTACGGTTTTATCACTACTGACGAAGGGAAAGATTACTTCGTTCACCACACTGAGATTCAGGGAAGTGGTTTCAGGACCTTGGATGAGGGCCAGGAAGTCGAGTTCGAAATCAAGCAGGGCCCCAAGGGCGAACAGGCCGCCAGAGTTGTGAAACTCTAAGAACATCGTTCGCGATATGCCGGCGGAACTCAGGTTCCGCCGGCTTTTTTTATTCTCTTCCAGCTTTCCCGTCAAAGAAGAGTCAGCTCTTCCCCTTCTCCCTTCCGCGGCAAAGAAGCCGATCAACCGTTTCTATCAGTTCTTCTGCGCAGAGGGTTGAATCTTCTACCGCCACAATACCGAGAGAGAGTTTTACCCCGTACCCCTCGTCCCGAGAGAAGAAGGCCAGTTTCTCAACATGGCGACGGACCTTCTCGCCCGCTTCGTTGGCCCCTTCCGCCGCCGTCTCCGGAAGAACCGCCAAGAACGTATTCCCCTCCAAACGACCGACCCGGTCCTCTTCCCTAAGGTTCTCCCGAAGAGCCTTGGCCACCTCCCGAAGAACCCGGTCACCTTCTTCGAAACCGAAACGTTCGTTAAGGGAGTTGAAACCGTCAAAGTTCATGAGAAGAAGGGAAAAGGGGACCCTTTTGCGTCTGAGGCGCACCCTCTCGAATTCTATCCTCTCCAGCATGCCGAAACGGTTGGATAGGCCGGTGAGAGGGTCTCTGCGGGAGAGTTCTTCCGTCAGACGGTTCGTCTCCCTCTTGTGGCAAAGGAGTTTGAGAAGGAGAATGACCAAGAGGGTGAGAAGAGCGGAGAGGGAAAAGAGGAAGAAGAGCCTTTCTTGCTTCATCTCAAGCCACTCCTCGCTCTTCTCCAACTCTCGCCTCTGCTCAGCGATAAGACCGAGGACCCTCTCCCTCCGGAAGAGGATTTCAAACTCCCGGTTTCTCGATTCCCCCTTCCCCGCTTCTGCCTCGATCCTCCTCAGGCGTTTCATCACCGCCAAGGCCTCCCAGGGCCGATTTCCTCTCTCCTCGACCCTCTCCAGGGTGATCAAGGCCATAGTGGCCGTGTCTTGGAACCTCTCCCTCTGGGAGATCTCCAGGCTCTGATGAAGAAGCGTGCGGGCGTCTCCGTAACGTCTGGATTGGAGGGCAAGTTTCCCTAAGCCGTTCAGCATGAGGGCCTGGCCCCGGGAATCCCTCAACCGGCCACGAAGTTCCCAAGCTTCCCGGTAGGCCTCTTCGGCCTTCGAAAGGTTCCCTACCCTCTCCAGAACCCGGGCCATGTTCCCAAGCCCCGTGGCGGTTCCCGGAAGGTCCCCCGTAGCACGGTCGATCTGAAGCGATGCCTGGAAGCTCTCTAAAGCCAACACCCAGTCCCCCTCCTGGAAGAACCGGATTCCCGCTTCGGTCAACGCCGGAGAGAGCCTCTTCAGGGAGAGGGGCGACAGGGAGAGAGGACCGCCCAGAAGGGCGTACCGGAGAGTCCCGTCATCAAGGTCCTCCACCCCGTCGAAGCGTTGCAGGCAAGCTCTGTCGCTCCTCTGTAGGCAGAGGGCCATCACCCTGACGTAGCCGGGCATGGTGGAACCATCTCGGAGAGAACTTCGGAGAGGGACGGAAATAAGGGTGAGGAGCAAGACCCCCGCGATGACCTCTCTCCGATAGACCTTCAGAAGCATCTTCCCTCCCCTTTCATTCTACCGGAAAGGATGGGGGAGCTCAAGGCGGAAGAACCATCCTAGAGGGCTTTCGGCAACAACGCTCCCCGCTCCGTGGTTCCCCCCCCATGTTGGGAGCCTCCCCTCACCGAGCCCCTGAAACGAGCCTGCTCTGGGCTTAATAATGGAGCGTCCCTTGTAGAACTCCCCACCTTTTCCCTGGCTTCGAGGCTCTTCGGGGAAGCCCTGCTATCCAGCAGGGCTTCCCTAAAAGGGAGTGTCCCTAGTAGTCTCCTGAAAACGGGAGAATCCTCAGAACGGAAGGGTCATCGGACATCGTAACCGAGAAAGGATCTCACCGCCGCGATCATGACGACAAGGTCAAGGATAAAGAGGAGGAAGAGGGGAAGAGCGGCGTTCTTCACCCTCTCCATCAGAGAAAGCTCACGGAAGACGAACCTTGGACGGTCGTCCATCTTCACGGGGGTATTCCACCAGTCTTTTTGAGGATCTTGAGACCTCAGTAGAGCCATTCTCTTGTCCCTGTAAGCCTCAAACTCCTCATTCCACTTCTCCCGTAGAAAGACGAAGCGGTCGTCGTTGTTTATCCCTGTGGAAGAGAGTTCCGTGGCGACATAGGTGAAGGCGGACAACGGCGAGAAGAGGGAGAGAGCAACCGACAGCTTGGTTTGGGCCTTCTCCTTTCGCT
>Ga0208826_1001409_pt1 | contig 20382 bp, 24 predicted proteins | sample AD_UKC115_MetaG_FD_184451 | JGI IMG/M metagenome (GOLD analysis project Ga0208826, IMG submission 184451) | Active sludge microbial communities of municipal wastewater-treating anaerobic digesters from Hong Kong - AD_UKC115_MetaG (SPAdes)... | ecosystem: Engineered > Bioreactor > Anaerobic >...
ATCTGTTAAATCATTATTGAAATTAAAATAAAAATTGTTTAATATTAAATATTTACTTTTTCTCATACTTTATTTATTTTTTTTACAATGGATACCATTTCCATTTGTTATTTTCTAATTTATAATCCCCAGCTTTTTTGTTATTATCATTATAATATTTGGTAAAGGTATTCCATTTATCAGTTTCAAATGATGGCGAATATGAAGTTCCTACATTTATATTATCTAATATTTTTATTTCTTGTAATGGATTCCTTGAAAAAGCTAAATTATTAATTTTGTTTAAATATTTATAACTTGATAAATCTAAATATTCTATATTATTTGATTTGAATACTTCTTCTTCAATTATTTCAATAGTTTTATTTAATTTTAAATATTGAATTTTATTTTCTAAAAATACTCCACTTTCAATTTTTTTTAAATATAAACAATTAGATATATCTAATATCTTTATTTGATTATTTGAAAATGCTTTTTCACCAATATATTTAATATTTTTGGGCAATTTTAATTTTTTTATTTGATTATTTGAAAATGCTGCAAATAATATTTCTTCAAGTAAACTACAATTAGATAAATCTAATATATTTAATTTGTTACTACCAATTGACATATTATCAATTTTCTTTAGTTGTAACAAATTTAAAAAATTAATATATAAAAGATCACTGCCTAAGAATGATAAATTTTCAATTTTAAAAATTTCATTAGGCAAAAAAGCAAAATTTATATACATATTTTCAAATATATAATTAGATATTTTATTTATTTTATTAAATCTTTCTAAATCAATAATATTTTGTTTTTTAAATAATACCTTTATTTCTTTAATTTCTGTTAAATCATCATTGAAATTAAAATAAAAATTATTCAATACTAAATACTTACTCTTTTTCATAGTTTATTTTTTTTTCTTATAATGGATACCATTGCCAATTATTGTTTTCATATTTATAGTCATTCAATTACTTTTTATTTTTATATTATATTAAAAAAATTATTTATTTATATATATATAATATTATGGAATAAATTCATAAAGCATATAATTTTGTTTATATCCTACAAAAAAACAGGTTTGGATGTAATATAATATGAAATGTTGCCATTAAATTGAAATGAAAAAAGAAAATATATTAATCTTTCAAAAGGAAAAATAGATATGTCTAACAAAGATGATTTTATAAATAAAGTTATTTGTGGAGATCGAATAGATGTTATGAAAAAAATGCCTGAAAATTTTGTACATTTGATAATAACTTCGCCACCATATAATGTTGGTATACCCTATGAAAATCATAATGATTTAATGCCATATAATGAATATTTGGATTTTTTAGAGCAAACTTGGATTGAATGTTATAGAATTCTGATAAAAGGTGGCAGAATTTGCATAAATATACCTAGTATCACTGCTAATGGTGAATATCAACCTCTATTTGTAGATGTTGTAAATCAAATGCGTAAAATTGGTTATATAATGAGGGGCGATATTTTGTGGTATAAGCAATCAATATCAAAACGAACTGCATGGGGTAGTTGGAAAAGTCCTAGTAATCCTAGTCTTGTGCAACCATATGAGTTTATTTTAGTTTTTTCAAAAGAAAAAAGAAAATTAGAAGGTGATAAAGAAAAAATTGATATAACTAAAGATGAATTTATTAAATTTTCAAATTCTTTTTGGGACATAAAACCACAAACAAAACCCAAGGGACATCCTGTTCCATTTCCAGAACAATTAGTATATAGATTAATAAAATTTTATTCATATCAAGAAAATATTGTTTTAGATCCTTTTGCTGGAAGTGGAACAGTAGGAGTTGTAGCTTTAAAAACAAAAAGAAATTATATTTGTATTGATAACTCGGAAAAGTATTGTAAACTTGCAGAAAATTATATTAATATAGAAAAAAATAATTTATTCATAGATGTTTAATCATATAGATTTTATCGAACAACATCTAAAGGAGCCAATCAAAAAACAAGGCATATTAAAAGTTGGTATTAACTTGAATGATTATCTATCATTTAATGATGCAAATATATATGCTGAAAACTATGCAAAAAAGTTCACAAGGAAATATACAAACGATAAAGCAAGACAAAGTAAATCAAGTAAAGATTCTGTGTTAGGGAAATTAGGGATGGTGGTACCCAGTACACAATAAAATATTTTTAAATTTATATTTTTGCGAATTCAAACTTTGAATAATCTCCATCTTTTGTCACATGAATAACATTGTCAAATTCAGCAGTTGGTAAAGGATAATGGCTAATAACATAAATATTCAAATTATATATTTTTGAAATGTCCTTTAATATTTCAATAATATCATTTTGTCCGGTTCCATCTATAGAACTAAAAATTTCATCTAACATAAGTATATTTAGATTTGATTGTTTTATTTGTATTATTTTTAATATTGATAGTAATACAGCAAAATCCACCTTTTTTAATTCACCAGTACTTAACGACGTTAATTCGCATTCATCTCCTAATATTGTTAGTTTTGTGTTAAATTCATCATCAATTTCTAAATCATAATTTATATTCATTATGTTTAGATATTTTTTTATCTCGTGATTTAGTAATGGTATATAAAGTGATAATATTTTTTCTTTTATTCCATGATCTCCAAGTACAGTTTCTAATATATTATAAATATTTAATTTTTTTTCAATAATATTTATTTCATTTTCATTTTGTTTAATTTTTTCTTTCATATTTAAAATGATATTATTTAATGAAGACAATTCAGAGTTATCTGTAGTATTATTAATTTTTTTTATTTCATTTTGTATTTGATATATTTCATTTTTTTTGTTAGTTATCATTTCATTATATCGCGATAATTTTTTTGAAAAGTCATTTATATAATTATTTAGTTTAGCTGTTGACTCATTAATTTGTGATAATTTTCCTTCATATAATAATTTTTCATTTTCATATGTATTTAATGTGGATATATGAATATTATCGGTTAGGTCTGATCCGCATAATGGACATTTTCCGGTATTGTATAAATTTATTTGTTTTTTTAATGATGATATTTTTTCTAATATAATTGTTTCTTTTTTTGTGATTTCATTTTTTTTATCCAATAATAAATTATATTTATTATTTAAGTTGCTATATTCATCGTTTAAGTTAGATAATTCATTCTTCAAAATTTTCAATGATAATTCTAAATTATTTAATTTATTTTCATTTTCTTTATTTATATTATTTTTTAATTTTTCTATTTCTAATGTGGCATTTTGAATATTTTGTTCTAATGTTTTTATGATACTATCTAATTCATTGTATTTTATTTTAAATTTTTTTATATCTTCTTTTACAAGTTCTGACATTTTATTAATTATTTGAAGACCAAATATCTTATCTCTAATGTCACGTTTATCTTTTGCATTCATTCTAAGTATACTCTTAAAATTATTTATAGATAATGATATAGTATTAGAAAATACATAATAAGAAATATGTAGTATTTCGTCTTCAATATATTTTTGAGTATTTCTTTTATTTCCCATGTCGACAAGTTCATATTCATCATTTTCATTTTTTTGATATAAATTTAAAATATCTGGTTTTATGCCTCTTTCTAATGCATATGATTTGTTTGTTTCAAAATATATTTTTACATATAAACTTTTTTGGTTTCTATTGACTAATTCTTTTAATGTTTTTAATTCTACCTGACCATAAAGAGCATACTTTATTACGTTCAATAATGTAGATTTACCGCTTCCATTATTTCCATAAATCAGATTTAATGAATTATTTTCTTGAATTTCAAATACATTCAATTCATTTCCATAGCTGACAAAATTCTTGAATTCAACTTTTTTTATTTTCATAATATTTTTTATTTAATGCCAATAATAAATATATTTATTTTTTTATAATGAATACCATTTCCATTTATCATTTTCTAATTTGTAATCCCCAGATTTTTCTTTATTATTTTTATAATATTCACAGAATTTATTCCATTTATCATTATCATTTAAATAATTATAATATTCTATTTTAATATTATCTAATACTTTTATTTCTTTTAATGGATTATTTCCAAACGATGCATTTTTTATTTCTTTTAATTTTATACAATTAGATAAATCTAATATTTCTATTTGATTGTTAGAAAATGCAAAATTATCTATTATTTCAATATTTTTTGGTAATTTTAATTGTTTTATTTTATTTGATTTAAATGCACATTCACTTATAATATTCAAATTAATACAATTTGATAAATCTAATGATTCTATTTGATTTGATAAAAAAGCACATTTTTTTATTATTTCTATATTATCCGATAATTTTAATTTTTTTATCTCATTATCAAAAAATGAATATTCGTCGATACTTTTTAATTTTTTGCATTGTGACAAATCTAATATATCTATATTACTGTAAAGAATTTTATTATTACAATTTATAGTATCTATATTTTTAGGAAATCTAAAATATTTTATTTGATTTTCCACAAAAAAATCTGATTCTTTAAATTTCAAATTTATACATTGTGATAAATCTAATACTTTAATTTGATTTGAACTAAATGAAAGATTATATGCAGCACTAAAAATTTTAGATAAATATAAAAAATATATATTTTTATTTTTAAATATATATAAATTATCTATATCATCAAATCTATATAAATCTAATATATTTTGTTTCTCAAATGATTTTTTTATTTCTATAATTTTTGATAATTCATCATTAAAATCAAAATAAAATCCACTTAATATTAAATATTTACTTTTTCTCATTTTTATTTATTTTTTTGAAATAATTTTTCATTTTTACATATAGATTTAGGATATATGGTTTTATACATCTTTCCCAAATATATGATTTATTTGTATCAAAATATATTTTTACATATTGTCATAGATCTCTTTCTGCTTTTTCATAAAAATTTTTAAACAATTCTTTTAATGACATTTTCATCTTATCATCATAATCAGAATCATCGAACATATTATATGCTATTTTTAATATATCCAAATCTTCTATATTTGATATATGTTTATCTATATCAAAATTTTCATTGATATCTAATGAATTATCTTTTGATGATGGTATAATTTCTATTGATTTGCAATTTTTTAAATTATCATATATGCCCATATAAGACCTTTTATTTATATTTTCATTGTCTACAACAATATCAACAAAATTATTTTCTAATTCTTTTGTATTATTTTCATTTATCATAGTTAAAATTTCATCATATGCATATTTTAAATATTTTGGAGATATATTGTTTTCAAAAAAAATTAAATCATTAGAAATAAAATCATATAAATATACTCCCTTATTATTATTTATATCTCCTCTATCTAATTGATATGGGCTTCCAACATAAATTATATTGTTTTTTTCTTGTCTGTAGTGTATATGCCCTGAAAATACCCTTTTAAATGTTTCAATATTTTGTGTTTCTATTCCATCTTTTACAACTACATATCTATTAAAATTCATTCCAGCAATATTCATATGCGAAAATATAATATTGCAATCCCTATTTTCATTTATACAATTTATTTCTGATTCTTTCGTTGACATCCAGGGCATAAATAAAATCTTATTATTACATATAGTCTCGGATTGCGGAACATCTATAACAGATATATTATTTATAAAATTTAAAAATTTTAAACTATGCACATCATTATTATATTTTGTAGCACTATCATGATTACCCACCAAAACTATTATTGGAATAATATTAGATAATTTTTCAAAAATTTCTACTGCATAATTCAATGTAAATATTCCTATTGCTGTTCTAGAATCAAAAACATCACCACAATGTATTAATACATCGCCATCTTTTTTGTTTTTTGATATTAATGGCACAAGAAAATTATTGAAATATGATTTTTGAATATCCAGCCATTCATTAGAATTATTTTTATATCCTAGGTGTGTATCAGAAATAATAAAAGCCCTTTTAAAACTATTTAATTTCATTTTTTTTAATATTATATAAATGTTTAGAATTTTTTATAAAAATATAAAATTAAAAAAAAAATAGAATTAAAATATGCAATAAAAAAAATTATTTTTTTATATATATAATATTATGGAACTAATTCATAAAACATATAAATTTCGTTTATATCCTAACGAAAAACAAGAAGAACTATTATTAAAGCATTTTGGTTGTACCAGATGGGTCTATAATCATTTCCTTTGTGAACATAACGAACAATATAAAAATAATGAAAAAACAGATAATTTCTACCAACAAGAAAAAAAATTAGTTGAACTAAAAAAACAGGAAGAATATCAATGGCTAAATGAGGTTAATGCTCAATCATTGTTATGTTCATTAAGAGATTTAAATAATGGATTTACTGGATTTTTTAAACAAAAAAAAGGATATCCTAAATTCAAACATCGTAAGGACAAAAACACATTTGAGGTTCCACAGTATTTTAAAATAGAAAATGGAAAAATATTCATACCTAAATTCCGTGAGGGTATAAATGTAAAAATGGATAGAAAAGTTAAGGGCACAATTAAGCATATGACCATAACAAAAAGCAAAACAGGAAAATATTATGTTTCTATTTTAACAGTCCAAGAAAGAAAAGAACTACCTAAAACCGGTAAATCAATAGGATTAGATTTAGGTATAAAGGATTTAGTTATAACATCAGATGGACAAAAATTTCAAAATAATAAATATATAAATAAATATGAAAAAGAAATAAAACACGAACAAAGATATTTATCTCATAAAACAAAAGGTAGTAAAAGGTATGAAAACCAAGTAATTAAAATTGCCAAAATATACGAGAAAATATCTAACTGCAGAAATGATACACTACACAAGATTTCCTACCAGATAGTACGGGACTATGATACAATATGTATAGAAGACCTAAATGTAAAGGGTATGGTTAAAAATCATAAACTAGCAAAACAAATAGAAGATGCTAGCTGGGGAAATTTCGTCAGAATGCTTCAATATAAATCTGATTGGTATGGTAAAAAAGTAATAAAAATAGATACATTTTATCCCTCATCAAAAACATGTCATATCTGCGGTAAAAAAAACGAAAACCTAAAACTCTCCGATAGAGAATGGACATGCGAGCATTGTGGTACTATTCATGATAGAGATATCAACGCAAGCATAAACATTCTAAACGAGGGTTTAAGAATATCTGGGATGGTGGTACCCAGTACACAAGCTGAGGCTCAAATAAGACATTCCCTCAGGAACGCACAGGCCTGTGAAGTTTGTAGCTCAATGTAATTCAAGGAGCAACCACAATGAAAATCAAGATGTGAGAAAAAGTAAATATTTAATATTAAGTGAATTTTATTTTTATTTCAATGATGATTTAACAGAAATTACAAATGTTAAAGAATTATTTGAAAATCAAAATATTTTAGATTTAGAAAGATTTAATGATTTAAAAATTATTAAATTTAATGTTTTTTCAGAAAATCAGATTAAACATTTAAGACTGCCTAAAAATATTGAAATAATAGGAGACTGGGCATTTGCAAATAATAAAATAGAAATATTAGATTTATCATATTGCATAAATTTAAAAAATATTGAAGAATATGCTTTTAAAGAAAATCAAATTAAACATTTAAAATTACCTAATAATATTGAAGAAATAAAATGGGCTGCATTTTTAAAAAATCAAATAAAAATATTAGATTTATCAAATTGTATAAAATTAAAAAATATTAGAGAAGCTGCCTTTAGAGAAAATCAAATTAAACATTTAAAACTGCCTAAAAATATTGAAAAAATAGAATGGTGTGCGTTTATGAATAATCAAATTCAAATATTAGATTTATCAAATTGTATAAAGTTAAAACATATTGTATTTGATGCATTTTCCAGTAATCCATTAAATGAGATAAAAATATTAGGAGATATTGAACTAAAATATGATTTAGATGATCATAATATATGGAATAGGTTTGTTAAATATTATAATAAAAATAATAAAAAATCTGGTGATTATAAATTAGAAAATAACAAATGGCAATGGTATCCGTTGTAAAAAAAAATAAATAAGATATGAGAAATAGTAAATATTTAGTTTTAAATTCATTTTATTTTGATTTTAATGATGATTTAACAGATATTGAAAAAGTTAAAGAATTATTTAACAAACAAAATGTATTAGATTTATTTAGATATAATGAATTAAAAAGTATAAGAATAGAACAATTTAAAGGATATAATATTGATTTAATATATCTACCTAAAAATATTGAAATAATAAGAAACTGGGCATTTGCAAATAATAAAATAGAAATATTAGATTTATCAAATTGTATAAATTTAAAAAGTATTGGTGATGACGCATTTTTTAACAATCAAATAAGATATTTGAGATTGCCATCAAATATAAAAACAATATCTTATAATGTTTTTAGCAGCAATAAAATAAAAATATTGGATTTATCGAATTGTATTAAATTAGAATATATTGGTTATGTTGCCTTTGCAAATAATCAAATTAAACAATTAAAATTACCAGATTCTATTAAATTAATAAATGATTTTGCATTTTCAAGTAATAAAATTGAAATATTAGATATATCAAACTGTACTAATTTAAATAATATTAAATTTGGCGTTATGAGATATAATAAAATAAAACAATTAAAATTACCAAAAAATATAATGACTATTGAAGAAAATGCGTTTGAAACAAATGAAATTGAAATACTTGATCTTTTAGAATATAATCAATTAAAAAATATTTCTTTTTATGCATTTTCTTCAAATCCAATAAAAGAAGTAAAAATATTAGATAATATAGAAATAGAATATGATATTGACTATTATAAAAATGATATGTGGAATAATTTTGTTAAATATTATAACAGAAAAGGAAAACAAAAAGGCGATTATAAATTAGAAAATAATCAATGGCAATGGTATCCGTTGTAAAAAATAAATAAATTATGATAAAGAGTAATTATTTAATATTGAGTGGACTTTATTTTGATTTTAACGATGATTTATCAGAAATTACAAATGTTAAAGAATTATTTAAAAATCAAAATATTCTAGATATATTTAGATTTGATAAATTGATTAGTATAAAAGAAAATCAATTCATGAATAAAAATATTAATTTTATATATTTACCACAAAATATAGAAACAATTAATATGCATGCATTTGAAAAAAATCAAATTCAAATTTTAGATTTGTTAAATTGTATAAATTTAAAAAATATTGATGTATATGCCTTTTCAGATAGTGAAATAAAGTTATTGAAATTACCCCAAAATATAGAAACATTAGGAAATGGTGCCTTTAAATATAATCAAATAGAATCATTAAATTTAACAAATTGCATAAAATTGAAAATTATTAATATAAAATCATTTTCAGAAAATAAAATAAGAATATTAAAACTACCAAAAAATATTGAGATGATAAAGGGATGGGCATTTGAAGATAATAAAATAGAAAAATTAGATTTATTGCAATACGCAAATTTAAAATATATAAGTCGAAATGCGTTTTTCGATAATCCATTAAAAGAAATAAAAATATTAAATAATGTAAATATAGAATATAATCAATATTGGGGATATATATTATGGAATAGATTTGTTAAATATTATAATAATAATAAAATGAAATCTGGTGATTATAAATTAGAAAACAATAAATGGCAATGGTATCCATTGTAAAAAAATAAGACATGAGAAAAAGTAACTATTTAATATTAAGTGGACTTTATTTTGATTTTAATGATGATTTATCAGATATTGAAAATGTCAAAGAATCTTTTAAAAATCAAAATATTATAGACTTATTTAGATTTGATAAAATAAAAAGTATAAAAAATATACAAGTTGATGAGGAAAATATTAATTTTATATATTTACCACAAAATATAGAAATAATAGATAATTCTGCATTTTATAAAAAGAAAATTATAATATTAGATTTATCAAATTGTACAAAATTGAAAACCATTGTATCTTTTTCTTTTGCATATAATCAAATAAAACAATTGAAATTACCAAAAAACATAGAAACAATAAATCATGCTGCATTTTATGGAAATAAAATTAAAACATTAGATTTATCAAAATATACAAAATTGAAATCCATTGAATCTTTATCTTTTGCTAATAATCAAATAAAACAATTGAAATTACCGAAAACCATAGAAGAAATAAAAAGAAATGCGTTTGATGATAATCAAATAGAATTATTAGATTTATCTCAATATATACATTTAAAATATATAGGTGATTATAGTTTTAGAAGCAATCAAATAAAACAATTGAAATTACCAAAAAATATAGAAGAAATAAATTTTTGTGCATTTGATGATAATCAAATAGAATCATTAGATTTATCAAATTGTATAAATTTGAATATTATATATGAATTTGCATTTAAATCAAATAAAATAAAACAATTGAAATTACCTATAAATATCATAAAAATAGAAGAGAATTCTTTTAGGCACAATCAAATAGAAAAATTAGATTTATCTATTTATATAAAATTAAAAAATATTGAAAAATATGCATTTTCTGAAAATCCATTAAATGAGATAAAAATATTAGATAATGTATTAATAGAATATGATAAATATTTTTATTTTTTTAAAGATCCGTGGAACACCTTTATTAAATATTATAATGATAATAACAAAAAATCTGGGGATTATATATATATAAATAATAAATGGCAATGGTATCCATTGTAAAAAAATAAATGAATTATGATAAAGAGTAAATATTTAGTTTTAACCCCAATATTTGTTAAATTTAATGAGACCTTGACCGAAATTAAATATATAAGTTTTTATTTTGATGCGCGAGGGCTTACCCCTTTAAATATATTAGACATATCTAGATTTAATAAATTATATATTATAAAAACTGCGCAGATACAAACGTACCAGTTTATAAACTTTGTTTTTCTGCCAAATAGTATAAAAATATTGGGAATAATATCTTTCTTGCAATGCCAGATAAAATATATAAATTTATCAAATTGTTGGAAGTTAAAAGATTTAGAGAAACAAGCATTTAGACAAAATATAATGCATTCATTAGATTTATCAAAATGTAACTACTTAAATTATATTGGATGTGAAGCTTTTACAGAAAATAAAATAAAAAGAATAGAATTGCCAATTAATGTAAAATATATATTATTCGGTGCATTTTCTCATAATGAAATAGAATATTTAGATTTATCTAAATATAAAAATTTGAGAGAAATATCAGATGGTACATTTGGAAGAAATGAAATAAAACATATAAAATTTCCACCGAATATAGAACTTATACGTTTAGACTCATTTATATTCAATCAAATAGAAATATTAGATTTAACAGAATGTAAATTATTAAAAGAAATAGAAATAGATGCGTTTTCAAATAATCCAATAAGAGAAGTAAAAATATTAGATAATGTTATTTATTCTGATATAGAAAAAGTACAAGATAGCAATGATAATTTTGATAAATTTATGATATATTATTATAAAAATAATAAAAAATCTGGGGATTATATATATATAAATGGCGAATGGCAATGGTATCCATTGTAAAAATAAATAAATTATGAGAAAAAGTAAGTATTTAATATTAAGTGGACTTTATTTTAATTTTAATAATAATTTAACAAATATTAAAAATGTTAAAAAATCATTTGAAAATCAAAATATTCTAGATTTAGAAAGATTTATTAAAATTACAAATATAAAATTCGATTTTGAATTTTATAATTTAAATTTTATTTATTTACATAAAAATATTGAATCGTTGGATGAATATGTGTTTATGACAAAGAAAATTCAAATATTAGATTTATCAAATTGTATAAAATTAAAATATATTGGAAGATATACTTTTATAGATAATCAAATTAAACATTTAAAACTGCCTAAAAATATTGAAACGCTAGGCTTCGCCTCATTTGCATATAATAAAATTCAAAATTTAGATTTATCAAATTGTATAAAATTAACACGTATTATGAATAATGCATTTTCTAATAATCCATTAAAAACGATAAAAATATTAAATGATATAGAAATAGAATATAATGATCATATATATTATTTTAAAGATCCGTGGAACAAATTTGCCAAATATTATAGATATAATGAAAGATATGCTGGCGATTATAAATATGAAAATGACGAATGGAAGTGGTATCCATTGTAAAAAAATAAATAAATTATGAGAAAAAGTAAATATTTAGTATTAAGTGATTTTTATTTTTTATTTAATGATGACTTAACAGAAATTAAATATATTAAATCATTGTTTGAAAATCAAAATATTCTAGACTTATTTAGATTTGATAAATTAAAAAATATAAGAAATGATGAATTTAAAAATGGATATTTAAATTTTATTTATTTGCCAAAAAATATTGAAACAATAGGTGAATATGCATTTAGCGAAAATCAAATAAAAATATCATATTTATCTAATTGTATAAATTTAAAAATTATTAAAGATAACACTTTTAAAAATAATAAAATAAAAGAATTAAAACTACCCAAAAATATTGAGATAATAAAGGGATGGGCATTTGAAAAAAATAAAATAGAAATATTAGATCTGTCAAACTATACGAAATTAAAAGAAATTAAAGAACTTTCTTTTCTTGATAATCCATTAAAAAGAATAAAAATATTAAATAATATTGAAATAGAATATGAATATTATTATGAAAATGATTTATGGAACAAATTTGCTAAATATTATAATAAAAGTGAAAAGAAATCTGGAAATTATAAATATGAAGATAATAAATGGCAATGGTACCCATTGTAAAAAAATAAGATATGAGAAAAAGTAAATATTTAGTATTAAGTGATGTTTATTTTTTATTTAATGATGAGTTAACAGAAATTAAATATATTAAATCATTGTTTGAAAAGCAAAATAAAATGAATTTAATATTAAATATCCACTCTTTCTCATAATTCATTTATTTATTTTTTGCAATGGATACCATTTCCATTCATTATTTATATATTTATAATCCCCAGCTTTTTTCTTATTTTTTTTATAGCATATGATAAATTTATTCCATAAATCATTTTCATAAAAACATTCAATTAAAACATTATTTGATATTTTAATTCGTTTTAATGGATTATTTAAAAAAGCACCAAAATTTATTTCTTTTAGATTTTTGCAATTGCTTAAATACATGAATTTAATTTGATTATTTTTAAATGAATTATTTCTTATATAATTTATTTTTTTACAATTAAAAAAATTAACATATTTAACAAAATTATTTTCTAGTGAATCCCATCGAACTTCTTTTATGTTTTGAGGAAAATAAATAAAATTTATATTTTGCTTAAAAAAACTAAATTGAATTATATATTTTATTTTTTCAAATCGTTGTATATCTAAAATATTTTGTTTTTTAAATAATTCTTTAACATTTGTAATTTCTGTTAAATCATCATTGAAATCAAAATAAAAACTATTTAATATTAAATACCTACTTTTTTTCAATGTCTAATTTTTTAATATTATCATAATAATTGCAATATTTACAATTTGCATTTTTTTCTGGAATATTATCAGAATCTAAGCAAGATTTTATATCCATTAATGTGCTTTCAATCCAATCCCAGTTGCCGATATATTTTAACAAAATCATATCAAACTTAAATGCGTTATTTGAAAAGTTATTTGTTTTTCCATTTGCATACAAAAAATATCCTTCATTTGAAATATCGAATCCATTCTTAAAAAATAACCATTGATAAATTTCTATCTGTCTTTTGTATACATCTTTCCATTCGTCATCTAATGTTATTTCTTTTTGTGTTGATGTAGCTTTGTAATCTACAATATATAATTTTTTTGTTTCTGGATTGATCCATACATCATCAATAGCTCCAAATAATTCAATATCACTGTTAGGATCATAGTATCTAATTCCTTTTTTGTTGTTTCTCCACTCATTCAATTTTTCGTGAGCAAATGGAATTAAATTTAAATTATTTTCAATTGCAATAGGATGTTGATATTGAATCTCACGATATTCATCGAATTCATTTTTTAGCATTTGGTCAATTGCCAGATTCAATGTGAGAGGAAAAGAGGATGGTCTTGAAATCTTATGCTTTTCAGAAAGATAAAAACAACGCTGGCATTCAACAAATAAATCTACTTTCGTTCTACTTAATTTTATCATTTTTTTATATTATATTAAAAAAAATATTTTTTTATATTATATTTAAAAAATAAATATATATATATATGAAAAAAGATATGAATAAAAGAATATTTGAATATGATGAATATATTAGATCTTTAGATAATAATGTCAATATATTTTCAAAAAAAAACAAATATAATATAAAATATATAAATAGTAACATATTTTTAATAACTGGAGGTAAGATTTACAAGGAATTTAGAGTTCCGTTTTTAGATGAATATGTTTTAGATAAATTAAAATTTTATTATAATCAATTAATAGACTATACAAATTCAAAAGATCCATATATTTTATATAATGTGATAAAAAATATAGAAATGTTGCATAATTTTTTTATAGATGTACAGCCAGATAAACTTTCAATAAAAAACAATCAGGATATTATAGATAGTTTAAGTGAAAACGAAAAGCAATCATTATTATCATCGGAGGATCAATTTTTATTAACAGATTACAATGATTTGGATGAAGATGTTCAAGATAAAATTTTTGAATATATAAAAAATAGAGCAGAGTATATGTGCTGTGTAATAGAAGCAATATTTTACTATCAGAGAAAGATAAATAAGAAAAAATATTATAATATGAATGATATATATGAGATTTTTAATAAATATCAAGATAAAATATCAGAGCTATCTAAATATTATAAATTTATTTATAATGGTCCGTACAAGGATATAAATAATTCAAATTTGATAACCGCCATTGATAAAACCATAGAATATATATATTATGATTGTATATATGAAAATAAAAAATTTATAATTCGTTGTGTCACATCTATAGATGAGTTGTATAGACTTGAAAATATAACTGGGTTAAAAGGATTAAAATATACAATATTAAATGAATACGGTAACGAGGAAGATGACTATGAAAATATAAATGAAGATAATATAATACAAATGTTAGATAAATATTTAAATGAATAAAATATGAGTATAAATTCATTATATGATACATATAAAAAAGATCCCAATTATGTAGAAAATCTTTTAAGGGGACATATAAAAATAGAAAAATTATATAACGCATCTAAGTTTTGCTTTGAAAAAGATTCAAGCGGAGCTTTCAAGTATTATAAAAATAAGGAAATAGAAATATCAGATATAGATATGGCATTTTCTCAATTTTATAAAGACCCAATATCGCATTTTGAAAATTTGTCAAATGAACAAAAAATGCTAATACCAATACTATGGAAATTTGATATGGATTTTATATTTAAAAATCATTCTGTATTAAATAGTTTAATTTTGACATGCATTAAAATAAAAAATGAAAAAGGAAAAATCATAGACATTATTTATGATAATGATATACTGAAAAAATGGGCATCTGTATTAGAAGTTTGCCCACCTCAAATATTTTTTGATGGCAAATTGTCAAATATTCAATATGATAAAATATTAAAATATTTAAATACACCACTTGAAGATATATCGATAATATATAATGGCAAGGAGTTTACAACGTTCTTTTTAGATATTTTAATAAATGATAATCATAATGCAGACGATATTGAAGGATTTATATTAAAATTTGAAAATGGAGATACATATAAAATAGAAAATATACAATCAAATGTAAATAATATAAAAAATAAATTTAATAATAATCAGGTATATTATGACACATTCTATATTATATTATCAATGATAGATGAGTTTTATTCTGTATTAAATTTTAAAAATATAAAACTCACAGAATCTGGTTTTAATAACAGATATTTAGAATTTATTGAAAAAACATTTCTAATATTTTCTAAATCAGATTATTATAAACAAATAAAAAATGAAAATCTAAATTTATATTTTCCCGATTATTTAAAAAATAAAAAATATGGATTTGATTATGAGATGATAAAAGATGAAAATTTAAGATTATTTTTAATAGAATCATATAATAATACAATTTTATATAAAACATTTTTAAATTATATGAGATCTCACAAAAAAAAGGAAATAGGAATTTATGACAAATATGCAGTAAATCTTCATAATTCTAATGTGAATAATATAATAGATTATATAGGCAAAGATACAACTACAGTAGAAGAATTTCAAACATTTAATGAATTTAAAAATTTTATAATATTCAACGATGATGTTTATAATATTAAACAAAATTCTATAAATGAAATTTATGATAAAGATACCATAGACAATTATGATGATGATAAAAAACCATCTGACATCACTGATCATGATAATATAAATAATAAAAATGATAAAAATAAATCAGAAGATAAATTATCAAAAAATAACAAATCTACAAATAAAATAGAAAAAAATAATATAAATAATAAAGAAAATTCAAAGGATAAAAAAGAAACAGAAAAAACAAACTACGATGATAAAGACCATCCAATAATAAAAATTATTAAAAATATAATCATAGAAAAAAAATCAGATGACGAAAACAATAATGAAAATAACATAGATGTACCAGAAATAGCATCAAAAAAAAGAAATATTATTGTCGTCAATGGAATATTTTTCCCTATAACAAATGATAATATAATAGTTATAAATGAATTATATAAAAAATATAAACTTCCAATATATCTAATTATAAAAAGAGAATCATTAAAATTATATAATATCGATGAAAATATATTAACAGATTTCTTGAATATTGTTGTTGAAAATGAAAATTCTATCAAAGGATTTAAAATATATAATGGATATACATTAGATGATATTTATAATGTGTTCACCCCAAGCATTAATATATTATATTATGTTGGTGATGAAACTGATTGTAATGATATTATGCTATTTAAAAATAAAAAATTAAATATATTTAAATCATCTTCTATTATAGATCAAAATTTTTTTATAGAAAGATTTGTAAAAGATGATTATAATTGGTTTATTACAAATACCCCAAAATATATCCATAATTATTATATAAAAATTAAAAACTATTTTACCGAAAAAATGAAAAATGATAAAACGTAAATATCTAATAGTATCTTCATTTTTTTGCAGCTTTTAGAATATTTATGCTAATGAAAGCAATATCTATTGAAATTATTTATTTTTTAATCTTGAATCTAAACCTTTCAAAATATTTTTAAAATTATCATCGGTAAATTTTTTTAAATCACAATAATCGACAGCCCACGGGTATAGTATTAAAATTTTCACAAGTTCGTCATTAGTTAATCCATCCCAGTTTATGTACTTTGCATATTTTGGGGCTTTTTCCAAAATTTCCCAATAGTCGCACTCTCCAGATTCTTTTTCTAATTTTACTACAATTTCATGTAGCTCATCTAACAATTTATCAAGATTTGAATTTTCATTGTTTTCCATAATTTTTATTTTTTTGGTTATATTGCTCCAAATTCTTCCAAATTACAATCTTTGTAAAATTTATAATAAATTATATAATCTTCAAGATAAAATTTAGAATCTAATGAAAATGAATAATTTTTATCTAATTTTCCAAGATAAATTATTTTATCTTGTTTTCTGAATTTTACGAAAACTAGTATATCATTAGAGTTTATAATATAATCTTTGTGTTTTAATTTTTCTATTTCCATATTTTTACTTTTTGTTGGTTAATGAATTCCTTAGAGGGAGCATAGCTCCCCCACTCTGATGAGATTAATCTATGAATTTTACTTTATAGCCTTTAGTTTCACAAAAATTAGTGATATTTTTGATGATTTCATATCCGTATATTTCAATGAAATCATCTATATAATTTTTTATGCGTTCATTTATCAATTCATTTTTACAATTTTTATAAACATCGCCTAAAAAATTTATTTCATCATCATCGAATTCAAAATTCCAACATTCTATGTTACATATATAATTTTCATTTTGAAAAATAGTATTTTGGGAAACAGGATCCCCTAAATCAAAAAATAACTCATCATTTTCTATATTTGCAAAAGCAGGACGCATCCATCCTTGTAAATATCCTTCAGATTCTTTTAATAAATAACTGAATTCATTTTTTAAGTCAACTTCAATTAATTTTTTTTCTATATTTAAATCTTTTGTTTTCATAATTTTATTATTTATATATTATATAAATATCTTTTATTTTTAAAAAAATATGATATTATTATAAATATAAAAAAAAATATATATAATACATATGAGAAAAAGTAAGTATTTAATATTAAGTGGACTTTATTTTGATTTCAATAATGATTTAACAGAAATTGAAAAAGTTAAAGAATTATTTAACAAACAAAATGTATTAGATTTATTTAGATATAATGAATTAAAAAGTATAAGAAAAGAACAATTTAAAGGATATAATATTGATTTAATATATCTACCTAAAAATATTGAAATAATAAATATAAGTGCTTTTGATGAAAATCAAATAAAAAATTTAGATTTATCAAATTGTATAAATTTAAAAAATATTGATAATTCTGCTTTTTCAGAAAATCAAATTAAACATTTAAAATTACATCCAAATATTGAAAAAATAGAAAGTTTTGCTTTTAGTATGAATTATATAGAATCATTAAAATTATCACAATACATGAAATTAAAATATATAAGTTCATCTTCTTTTTATAAAAATAAAATTAAAGAATTAAAATTACCAAAAGATATTGAAACAATAGGCCCATTTGCATTTTCTAACAATCAAATAGAAATATTAGATTTTTCAAAATATTTAAATTTAAAAAAAATAGGAGCATATGCTTTTTCTGTTAATCCTTTAAAAGAAATAAAAATATTAGGTAATATAACTATTGATTATATTGTTGCATATAAAAATGATATATGGAATGAATTTGTTAAATATTATAATAAAAATAATAAAAAAACGGGTGATTATAAATATATAAATGATGATTGGCAACGGTATCCATTAAAAAAAATAAAGTATGAGAAAAAGTAAATATTTAATAATAAACAGTTTTTATTTTGATTTCAATAATGATTTAACAGAAATTATAGAAATAAAATCATTATTCGAAAATCAAACTGTTTTAGATTTAGAAAGATTTAATGATTTAAAAATTATTAAATTTAATGTTTTTTCAGAAAATCAGATTAAACATTTAAGACTGCCTAAAAATATTGAAATAATAGGAGAGTGGGCATTTGCAAATAATAAAATAGAAATATTAGATTTATCATATTGCATAAATTTAAAAAATATTGATAATTCTGCTTTTTCAGAAAATCAGATTAAACATTTAAGACTGCCTAAAAATATTGAAATAATAGGAGAGTGGGCATTTGCAAATAATAAAATAGAAATATTAGATTTATCATATTGCATAAATTTAAAAAATATTGATAATTCTGCTTTTTCAGAAAATCAGATTAAACATTTAAGACTGCCTAAAAATATTGAAATAATAGGAGAGTGGGCATTTGCAAATAATAAAATAGAAATATTAGATTTATCATATTGCATAAATTTAAAAAATATTGAAGAATATGCTTTTTCAGAAAATCAAATTAAACATTTAAAATTACCTAATAATATTGAAGAAATAAAATTATCTACGTTTATGATTAATCAAATAGAAACATTAAATTTATCAAATTGTATAAATCTAAAATTTATTGAAAGCTGGTCTTTTTGGAATAATCAAATAAAACAATTAAAATTACCTGATAATATTGAAGAAATAAAATGGTCTGCATTTTTAAAAAATCAAATAAAAATATTAGATTTATCAAATTGCATAAAATTAAAAAATATTGAAAAACATGCATTCGAAGAAAATCCATTAAATGAGATAAAAATATTAGGAGATATTGAACTAAAATATGATTTAGATGATCATAATATATGGAATAGGTTTGTTAAATATTATAATAAAAATAATAAAAAATCTGGTGATTATAAATTAGAAAATAACAAATGGCAATGGTATCCGTTGTAAAAAATAAATAAATTATGAGAAAAAGTAAGTATTTAGTATTAAACAGTTTTTATTTTTATTTCAATGATGATTTAACAGAAATTACAAATGTTAAAGAATTATTTGAAAATCAAAATATTTTAGATTTATTTAGATTTGATAAATTGATTAGTATAAAAGAAAGTCAATTTATGAAGAAAAAAATTAATTTTATATACTTGTCAAAAAATATAGAAACAATAAATGAGGATGCATTTCAAGGTAATCAAATTA
>Ga0208826_1001413_pt1 | contig 20356 bp, 15 predicted proteins | sample AD_UKC115_MetaG_FD_184451 | JGI IMG/M metagenome (GOLD analysis project Ga0208826, IMG submission 184451) | Active sludge microbial communities of municipal wastewater-treating anaerobic digesters from Hong Kong - AD_UKC115_MetaG (SPAdes)... | ecosystem: Engineered > Bioreactor > Anaerobic >...
AGCCGGCTGGTCGCCCGGGCTTAGCGTCATCGTGCCCGAGCGCGGTACTCCCGACCTGCTGGCCGAGACCCTCGAGGCGCTGGCTGCGGCACTGCGCGGCGTCGCCGAACCGACCCAGGTCATCGTCGTGGTGAACGGCGCCGCGGCGGACGAGTACGCCGAGCTGCGCCGGCGCCACGCCGGTATGGACTGGCAGTTCCACGCGCAGGCGCTCGGTTACAACGGCGCCATCGCCGCGGGCCTGACGCAGGTCCGGTACGACTGGTGCTACCTGCTCAACAGCGACATGCGCCTGGCGCCCGATGCGCTGGTGCGCGTGCTCGCCGAACGTCGCCCCTGGGTGTTCGCCATCACCTCGCAGATCTTCTTCGCTGACCCGGCGCGCCGCCGCGAGGAAACCGGCTGGTCGGACTTCCATGCCAATCCCGACCGACCTGAGGTCTACGAGCGCCTGCCGGCTCCGGCGGCGCGGCTGACCCGGGGCAATCTCTACCCTGGCGGCGGCTCCTCCCTGTGCCGCACCGCGCCGCTGCGCCGCTACGTTCGCGGCAGCGTCGACTACGCGCCGTTTTACTGGGAAGACGCCGATTGGGGCGCGCGCGCCTGGGCGGACGGCTGGGAGGTGCTGTTCTGCCCCCTCTCGCACGCCTGGCACCACCACCGCGGCACGGTCGCGCGCTACTACGGCCCGGCCGAAGTGGAACGGGTGATCGCGCGCAATGCCCTGCTGTTCGATCTGCGCCACGCCTGGAGCGGATGCCGCGCGGCCACGCTGCTGCGCGCAATCGCCCTGGCGGATGCGCGCACGCGGCGCGAGCTGCGGCGCCGGGGCCTTGCCTGGCGCGTGCTGCAGGCCCGCATGGCGACCCTGCGGGCCCGCCATCGCGGCCTGCGGCTGGACCTGGTCACGCTCGACCGCTGGTACGACCCGGACCGCGCCCCCCAGCCGGACGGCCGCGGACGGCGCCCGCGCGTGCTGCTGGTGTCGCCCTTCGCCCTTTTTCCGCCCGCCCACGGCGGCGCGCGCCGGGTGGCCGAGCTGGTGCAGCGCCTGCGCGGCGAGGTGGACTTCATCCTGCTCGGCGACGAAGCCTCGCTGTATGGCGAGGCGGCCGAACCCTGGCTCGATGGCTTGCCCGCAGTGCGCCTGGTGGAGGGCCGCGGCGATCGCCCGGGGGAAGCCGCGCAGCCTCTCGCCGTGCGCCTGCAGCGCCACGCCTGGCCCGGCCTGCGCGCGGCCCTGGCCCACCTGATCGAGCGCTACGATCCCGACATCGTGCAGGTGGAGTTCATGGAGCTGGCGCAGCTCGCTGCCGGGCGCAGCGGACGCGCGCGCTGGCTGCTGGCGCTGCACGACGTCTACCTGTCGGGCCGGGGGCAGGACGCGCCGGACGACGCGATCCAAGGCGCCGCGCTGGCGCACTTCGACGCCCGCACCGTGTGCTCGGCCGAAGATGCATCCCTGCTGCCGGCGCATCTGCCCGCGCGCCTGGTGGGCAATGGCGCCACCGATCGCCGCGGCGACTATCAGCCCTCGCCCGACAGCCCGCGCCTGCTGTTCATGGGACCGTTCCGCTACGCCCCCAACCTCAATGGCCTGCTGGAGTTCCTCGACAGCGCCTGGCCCGTGCTACGCAGGCGTTTCCCCGCCCTGCAGCTGACGGTTCTCGGTGGCGAGGAGTCGGCCGCGGTGGTGGCGCGTGAACCGCGCCTGCGCCAGCCCGGCGTGGAGGTGCTGTCCCGCTTCGTCGATCCGGCCCCGCACCTTGCCGCCTGCAGCCTCAGCATCAATCCGCAGCGCGATATCCGCGGCTCTTCGATCAAGCTGATCGAGTCCCTGCTCGCCGGACGCGTGTGCGTGAGCAGCGCCGAGGGCGCGCGCGGATTTGCCGCGGATGCGCTCGAGGGCCTGGTCGTGGCGACCGACATCGCCGCCATGGCGGCGCCGATCGCCGCCCTGCTCGACGACACCGCCGAGCGCCACCGCCGCGAGCGCGCCGACGGCACGCGCCTGGACGCCTACACCTGGGACGCCGCCGCGCAACGCCTGCTGGCACTGTACCGCGAGCTCATCGCGGCCTCCGGCTAGACTGCGCCTTCGGCTCCGCCACGCGACAATCCCATGCCCACGCCCTGGTCCTACGACGCCATCGCCGAGGTGTACGCCACCGACATGGGCCAGAGCATGCCCTTCGACGACGTGGGCTGGTACCGCACCCTGGCACTGCAGCGCACCGGTGCGACGCTGGAGCTGGGCTGCGGCACCGGCCGCATCCTGCTGGAACTGCTGGCTGCCGGCGCGGACGCCGTCGGCATGGACCGCTCGCTGCCGATGCTGCAGCGCCTGCAGCGCGATGCACTGGCCAGGTCCCTGGCGCCGCGGGTGGTTCAGGGCGACCTCGCCAACCTGCCCTTCGCACCGGCGGCGCGTTTCGCCACCATCCTGCTGCCCTACTCGCTGATCACCTACGTGCTCGCCCGCGACGCCGCCGTGACCCTGCTGCGTCGTCTCGCCGCGCTGCTGGAGCCGCAGGGACTGATCGTGCTTGATGCCTTCGTGCCGCAGGCCGTCGCCAGCTTCAGCGACTTCCGCCTCGACTACCGCCGCCCCCACGGCCCCCATACCCTGCAGCGCGAGAAGCGCATCGACGCGCGTGCGGACGGCTGCAATCGCATCGAGCGCCGCTACCGCCTGCTCGACGCCGGCGGGACCGAGCTGCAGTCCTTCACCACGACGGAGACCATCCGGCCGTACACCCCGGACGCGCTGCGCGCGCTGGCCGCCGCGGCCGGCTGCGGCGTCGAGCGCCTGGCCTGGGACTACGACCAGGGAGGCAACGGCAGCGGCGCGCGCTTCGCCAGTCTGCTGCTGCGCGGCGGCGACTGAACGGCCGGCTTGACCCACCGCGCCGGCGTCGCCATCCTGCGCGGCCCCGCTGGTGCCCTCCCCGGTCACGAACCTCATGAGCAGTCGCTACAACGCCGCCGATATCGAAGTCCTGTCCGGCCTGGAGCCGGTCAAGCGCCGACCCGGCATGTACACCGACACCACTCGCCCCAACCACCTGGCGCAGGAGGTGATCGACAACTCGGTGGACGAAGCCCTGGCCGGGCACGCCAGGACCGTGGAGGTCACCGTGCACGGCGACGGCTCGGTCACGGTCAGCGACGACGGCCGCGGCATGCCGGTGGACATCCACCCCGAGGAAGGCATTCCGGGCGTCGAGCTGATCCTCACGCGCCTGCACGCCGGCGGCAAGTTCAGCAACAGAAATTACGCCTTCTCCGGCGGTCTGCACGGCGTGGGCGTGTCGGTGGTGAACGCGCTGTCCACGAAAGTGGACGTGACCATCCGCCGCGACGGCGCCGTGCACCGCATGAGCTTCGCCCACGGCGACCGCGCCAGCGCGCTGGAGGTCATCGGCAGCGTGCCCCGGAAGCAGACGGGCACCACCGTGCGCTTCTGGCCCGACCCCAAGTATTTCGATTCACCGAAGATCTCCCTGGGCAAGCTGCGCCACCTGCTGCAGGCCAAGGCGGTGCTGTGCTCAGGTCTTACCGTGCGCCTGACCGACGAGGCCAGCGGCGAGAGGAACGAATGGTTCTACGAGGACGGCCTGCGCGACTACCTGCGCAGCATGCTCGGCGACAACGCCTACCTGCCGCCGGAGCTGTACGTCCACAGCGTGCAGCGCGAGACCGAAGGGGTGGAGTTCGCCCTGGCCTGGGTGCCCGAGGGCGAACTGGTACAGGAAAGCTACGTCAACCTCATTCCCACCGCCCAGGGCGGCACCCACGTCAACGGCCTGCGCACGGGACTGACGGAGGCGCTGCGCGAGTTCTGCGACTTCCGCAATCTGCTGCCGCGCGGCGTGAAGCTGGCGCCCGAGGACGTGTGGGACCGGCTGTCCTTCGTGCTGTCCACCAAGCTGCAGGATCCGCAGTTCTCCGGCCAGACCAAGGAACGCCTGTCTTCGCGCAACGCCGCGGCCTTCGTGGAGAACGCCGCCCACGACGGCTTCTCGCTCTATCTCAACCAGCACGTCGACATGGGCGAGCGCATCGCCCAGCTCGCCATTGAGCGCGCGGCCGCGCGTCTCAAGGCGGAAAAGCAAATCGTGCGCAAGAAGATCACCCAGGGCCCGGCCCTGCCGGGCAAGCTGGCCGACTGCGCCTCCAGCGACCTGTCGCGCACCGAGCTGTTCCTGGTGGAGGGCGACTCCGCCGGCGGCAGCGCCAAGCAGGCGCGCGACAAGGATTTCCAGGCCATCCTGCCGCTGCGCGGCAAGATCCTCAACACCTGGGAGGTCGAGTCCGGCGCGGTGCTGGCCTCGCAGGAAGTGCACGACCTCGCCGTGGCGATCGGCTGCGATCCGGGCTCGGACAGACTCGATGGTCTGCGCTATGGCAAGGTGGTGATCCTCGCCGATGCCGACTCCGACGGCCTGCACATCGCCACCCTGCTGTCGGCGCTGTTCCTGCGCCACTTTCCGGCGCTGGTGCGCGAAGGCCACGTGTTCGTGGCCATGCCGCCACTGTTCCGCGTCGACATCGGCAAGCAGGTCTTCTACTGCCTGGACGAAGCCGAGCGTGACGCCACGCTGGAGAAGGCGCAGCGCGAGAAACTGAAGGGCGCAGTCTCGGTCACCCGCTTCAAGGGCCTGGGCGAGATGAATCCGGGGCAGCTGCGCGAGTCGACCATCCATCCCGACACGCGCCGCCTGGTGCAGCTCACCGTCGAGACCGACGACGGCACCGGCAAGGTGATGGACATGCTGCTGTCGAAGAAGCGCGCGGCCGACCGCAAGGCCTGGCTGGAGGAGAAGGGCGATCTGGCTTCGCTGGAGGTGTAGCGCGCCTCAGGCTGCGCCCAGGCACTGCTGCAGCAGGCACCCGATCAACTCCTGTGTCGGCCGCGCCCTCTCCTCGTCGTAGGCGAAGCTGTCCTCGTCCATGTAGTTGCACTGCGCCAGTTCGAGTTGCACGGCGTCGACACCTTCGTCCGGGCGGCCGTAGTGGCGCGTGATGTAGCCGCCCTTGAAGCGTCCATTGGTGACGTGGCTGTAGCGCGACTGGGCCGCGAGAACCGCGCCGAGGCGCTGCTGCAGGCCGGTCGCGCAGCTCGCGCCGGCGGCGGTGCCGAGGTTGAAGTCCGGCAGCCGGCCGTCGAACAGAAACGGGCACTCGCTGCGGATCGAGTGCCCTTCCCACAGCACCACGCGGCCGTGCGCCGCGCGCAGGCGCGCCAGCTCGTCCTGCAGCACCGCATGGTAGGGCTGCCAGTAGCGCTGCACGCGCTCGGCGACCTCCGCGGCATCCGGCGCGGCGCCGTCGCGGTAGACCGCCGCGCCGCTGAACTGGCGCAGGGGCACCAGGCCGGTGGTGTTCTGCCCCGGGTAGAGCGACACGTCGTCCGGCGGCCGGTTCAGGTCGACGACGTAGCGCGAGAAGCGCGGCACCAGGATCGAGGCTCCCAGATCCCGCGCAAAGGCATACAGCCGGTCCACGTGCCAATCGGTGTCGGCCAGGCGCAGCGCGCTGTCGGTCAGTCGCGGGCGCAGGGCCTCGGGCAGCGCGGTACCGTTGTGCGGCAGGGAGATCAGCAGCGGCGCACGGCCGCGGTGCAGGGTGCAGGTATCCATGGTCGCGCCAGTCTAGCGCGCCGACGGCGCCCCTCCGCCCCGGGGCCCGCCCGCGGCGCCGGCGGGCCGTCCCGCGACGGCACCGCCCGCCAGCCGCGGCGACCGTTCGCCACGCCGCCCTGCGGACACAGGCTGCGGGCGGTTAGAGTGCAGACATGACCGACCTCTGGCAGCGACTGGTCCTCGCCCCCCTGCGCCATGCGCCGCGCTCGCGCACTTATGCCTGGGCCAATGCGGCCGGCTGGACCCTCTACACCCTGCTCAACCTGAGCGTGATCGGCGGCATCGGCAAGCTGTCCGGTGGCATGGGCCTGATGATGGTGGCGCTGACGCTGCTGATCTTTCTCGCGCAGCACTGGCTGCTCGGACTGGCGCGCTCGCGCGATTGGTATGCCCTGGCTCCGGCGGGCGTGGCCGCGCGCCTGCTGCCCGTGATCGTCGCCGCGGCCCTGGGCGTGGCCCTGCTGAGCGACGGCGTCGACCGCCTGGTGCGCGCCAGCGGGCGCTGGCAGATCCCCGAACCGCCCCTGCACGGCTGGTACTGGCACCTGCTGCCGGCGGTCAACATCGCCATCCTGCTGGTGCTGGTCGCGGCGGTGGACTTCGCCGTGCAGACCATCCGCCGCCTGCGCGAGCGCGAGGTGGCGCAGTGGAAGGCCGAAGCGGCACTGAAGGAGGCGCAACTGCGCCAGCTCAAGAACCAGATCAACCCGCACTTCACCTTCAATGCGCTCAATAACATCCGGGCCCTCATCAGCGAAGACCCCCAGCGTGCGCGGCAGAGCGTGACCCACCTGGCCGAGGTGCTGCGCTACGTGCTGCATCACGCCGAGCGCGAGAGCGTGACCCTGGCGCAGGAGTTGGAAGTGGTCACCGCCTACCTGGCCCTGGAGGCCATCCAGCAGGAACAGCGCCTGCGCCTCAAGTGGCAGATCGCGCCCGAGGCGCAGGCGCTGCGCTTGCCGCCGATGGCGCTGCAGATCCTGGTCGAGAACGCCATCAAACACGGCATCGCCCGGCGCCCGGAGGGCGGCACGCTGCGCATCGCCGCATGGCGCGACGACGCCGGCTTGGGCATCGAGGTGCGTAACCCCGGCCGTCTGCAGGCGGCCTCCAGGGAAGGCGGCATCGGCTTGTCCTACGCGCGCGAGCGCCTGCGCCACGCTGCCGGGGGTGCCCTGACGTTGCGCGAGGAGGCCGGCGAGGTGGTTGCTGTGATGCAGGTGCCGCAACCAGCCGCCGATGCCGCCGGCAGTGATGGCACCACGACATGCCTCGACGCGGTGCCCGCATGAAGGTCGCGATCGTCGATGACTCGCGCCTGGCCCGCGCCGAGCTGCGAGAGATGCTGGCGCAGCAGGCTGACCTGCAGTTGGTCGGTGAGGCCGCCAATGCGGAGGAGGCCCGCGCCCTGATCGAGCGCGCGCAACCCGACCTCGTCCTGCTCGACATCCACATGCCGGGCAAGGACGGCTTCGCCCTGCTGGACGAATTGGAGCGCGTGCCCGCCGTGGTCTTCGTCACCGCCTATGACGAGTTCGCCCTGCGCGCCTTCGAGGTGAACGCACTGGACTATCTGCTCAAGCCGGTCACGCCCGAACGCCTGCAACGCGCCCTGGCCAAGTACGCCGCCGCGGCGGAAGGCGACGGCGAGCACGGGCCCGGCGAAGGCCCGCGCGTGCGCGGCCGCGGCGAGCGCATCTTCGTGCGCGACGGCGAGCGCTGCTGGTTCGTGCGCCTGGCCGACGTGCGCCTGCTCAGCGTGGAAGGCAACGCCACACGGCTGCACTTCGGCCGCGACAGCGCCCTGCTGCCGCGCTCGCTGCAGTACCTGGAGCAGCGACTGGACGCGGCCGTGTTCTTCCGCGCCAACCGCCAGCAGATCGTCAATCTGGACTGGATCGAACGCGTCGATCCGTGGATCGGCGACGGCCTGCGTGTGGTGCTCAAATGCGGCCGGGAAGTGGAAGTCTCGCGGCGGCAGGCGCGGGAACTGCGCGAAATGATGGAAATCTGAGGCCGCTCGCCCGCGGCAGGCAGTTCTGCGGGTCGCCGCGAACCACCGGCGCGCCGCCCTGCCCGGACAGCGCGAGTGCGACCGGCTTGCAAAGTCGCGCCGGATACGTACATTTGTACGTATGACCAGCGACCCCGACCTCAGCCCCAACCAGCGGCGCGTGCTGGACTTCCTGCGCGAGCACCTGGCCGAACACGGCCAGGCCCCCAGCCTGCGCGAGATCGCCGAGGGACTGGGCCTGCGCAGCCACAGCTCAGCGCAGGACTATGTCGAAGCCCTGGTGCGCAAGGGCGCGCTGGAGCGCCTGCCGCGGCATCGCGGCCTGCGCCTCGCCGGGGAGGCACGCCGCGCCGCCGCCCCAGGGCATGAACTGCCCCTGGTCGGGCGGGTGGCCGCCGGCAGCCCCATCCTCTCCGACGCCAACATCGAGACCCGCTTCGCCGTCGATCCGGCCCTGTTCCGCCCGCGCGCGGACTTCCTGCTGCGCGTGGTGGGCCAGAGCATGCGCGACGCCGGCATTCTCGACGGCGACCTGATCGCTGTGCACCGCGCCGCGACGGCGGACAACGGCCGCATCGTCGTGGCGCGGCTGGATGCGGAAATCACGGTCAAGCGCCTGCGGCGCGAGCGGGACCGCCTGCTTCTGCTGGCGGAGAATCCCGACTTCCCGCCCATCGAGGTGGATCCGCGGCGCACGGCGGACTTCAGCATCGAAGGCATCTACGTCGGCGTGATCCGCCAGGGCGAGGCATGAACCACCTCGCCGCCGGCATCCTCTCCGCCACCACAGCCCCCTACCGCGCCTCGCTCCTGTCCGCCGCACCCGGCACGGAGCGACGCGGGTCCGGGACGCGCCAGTCCCACGGGGCCCACGCCACCGCCGCTGCATCCGCCGCCTGGCCCGCCGGGGATGTCCGCTGGCCGCCGGGCACGCTGTGCGAACTGCTGTTCGATGCCGACGGCAGGGATGCGCTCGACCTCCTGTTGCCGACGCTGGCCGCGCTCACCGCGCAGCGCCGCCACGTCGTGGTGGTTTCGCCGCCCCACTGGCCGTCAGCGCCCGCCCTGCGCGCGCGAGGTCTGGATCCCGCCTATCTCACCCTGCGCCACAGCGGCCGCAGCGGCGACTGGAGCGCCGAGCAGTGCCTGCGCTCGGGCGCCTGCGCCGCCGTGCTGCTGTGGGAAGACGCCGCCACCGACTACGCGCAGCTGCGCCGCTGGCAGCGTGCCGCCGAGAGCGGCGGTGCGCTCGCCTTCCTGCTGCGGCCCGCGCGGGCCGCCGACCAACCCAGCCCTGCCGCGCTGCGCCTGCAGCTGCGCGACCTGGCCGGACCGCACGCCATCGAAGTGCTGCGGTCGCGCGGACGCTTCCACGGCGGTGCGGCCGCGCCGCCGCGCCGCGGCGACTGAGGCGGGATCGGGCGGCCCCAACCTGCCGACCGGACGCCATGCCAGACGCCGGCAGCCCGGACGCCCTCCCGGCCCCGCCCGCTGCAGCGCATGGCGATACCGACGATGCCGCCGGCCGCGCCGCGCGCAGCCCGAGCCCGACCTGTAGCCGGAAACGCAGCGAGCCGCTCCCGGTCGGGAGCGGCTCGCGCGTCACCTGCGAAGCGGCGGCAACCGGCCGCCCGCGCCGGTCAGAACTTCGACGACAGGCGGATGTACCAGGCCGCCCCGTTCAGGCCGAACTGCACCGCTTCGTACTTGAAGCCGTTGTCGGTCTCGTCCGGGTTCTGCCGGCTCGGGAACACGTCGAAGATGTTCGAGCCGCCCACCGTCAGCTTGGTGTTCTCGGTGAAGCTGTAGGTGATGCTGGCATCGGCCGAGGTCTTGGGCGAGTAGTGCTGATTGGGCACACCCGCGGCGGTGCCGGAGAACGTGCCCAGGGTCATCGAACCGAAGTAGATGAACTTCAGGTTGGTGTCCCAGGGACCGCGCGTCCAGTCGAAGCCGAGCACGGCCTTGGAACTCGGCGCGCCGTTCTCGATGAACAGGCGCTCGCGCTCCGACAGGAACACGTCTTCGCGGCCCACCAGGGCGGCCGGCGTGTGCACCTTCTGCACGTGCGTGGTGCCGTGATTGAAGGCGAGGAAGGTGCTGAGGTCACCCTCCCACAGCGGCATGGTGTGGCTCACGGTGAGGTCCACGCCCTGGGTCTTGGTGTCCACCGAGTTCACGAAGAACTGCGCCTGGCCCACGCCGAGGGAATCCAGGATGGCGCCGATGGTCGGATCGGTGTTATCGAAGCGGCCCGACAGCACGATGCGGTCCTTGATGTCGATGCGGTAGCCGTCGAGGGTGACGTTGATGCTGTCGGTCGGTTTCCAGGTGAAGCCCAGGGTGTAGCTGGTGGACTTCTCCTCCTTCAGCGGCGGGATGCCCGCGGCATTGGCGATGGCGCCGCCGTTGGGAGCGATCACCACGTCCACCGGCACGCCGCTGATGAAGTCGGTGATGGTCGAGGAGAAGTACTTCTGCTGCAGCGAGGGCGCGCGGAAGCCGCTGCTGAGCGAACCGCGCAGCAGGAACTGGTCGCTGACGCGGAAGGCCGCGGCGAGCTTGCCCGTGGTGGTGGAGCCGAAGTCGCTGTAGTCCTCGTAGCGCACCGCCACGTCCGTGGTCAGGCGGTCGGTGAGATCGAACTCCACATCGCCATAGCCGGCCCAGCTGTTGCGGCTCTTGTCGGTGGCGTCGCCGGGCTGGAAACCCGGGAAGCCCTGGCTGCCGGCATTGCCGCCCACGCCCACGCCGTCGGCGTCGATGTAGGAGCCCGGCTCGCCGGGGAAGATCTGGTAGTTCTCCTTGCGGTACTCCGCACCGAAGGCGACGTTCATGCCACGGAAGACGCTGTCGTAGAACTGGCTGAAATCCAGATTGGTCGTGTACTGCTCGAAGCTGAAGCCGCCGGCGTAGAACCGCGTCGGGCTGATGCCGAGGCCGCCGTTCTCGAGGTCCAGGTTGGCGATGGAGGCATTCAGCGTGTGCTTGATGGTGTTCTTCAGCTCGCTGTAGCCATAGGTCTGCGACAGGTCGGTGCGCCAGCCGCCGAGCATGGCCCAGGCGCCAACGATGGTGTAGCGGTCCTTGAGCTCGCCGGTGATGAAGGGCACGAAGCCGTCCGGATACATTGCCTCGGAATTGCGCGAGGGAATGTCGTCCGAACCGATGCCGCCGCGGGCGAAGGCTGCCGAGGAGGCGTCGCGATCCTGCAGGCCGCCGGTGAAATAGAAGTGCAGCGAACCCAGCGGCAGCTCACCATTGAGGAACAGGGTCTGGTTGTCGGTCTTGGTGTCGCCGATGATGCGCGGATTGCCCGGATCGGAGCGGTCCGACCGGCCACGCTTGAGCCACTCGCCGGTGATGCCGATGCTGCCGCCGTTTCCGAGATCGAAACCGCAGTAGGCGCTGGCCAGCTCATTCTCGCCGTCGCCGCGCGAGTACTGGCCGTAGCCCAGCACGCTTTCGCACCCGGCGTTGCGCTTGAGCGCGATGTTCATCACGCCGGCAATGGCGTCTGAGCCGTACTGCGCAGCGGCACCGTCGCGCAGGATCTCCACGCGATCGATGGCCAGCAGCGGGATGGTGTTGAGGTCGGTGCCCGTCGCGCCGCGATTGCGCGCGCCGAAGAGGTTTACCAGAGCCGTGGTGTGGTGGCGCTTGCCGTTCACCAGCACCAGGGTCTGATCGGAGCCGAGGTTGCGCAGCGCGGCCGAATCGATCAGATCGGCGTTGTCGGCGCCGGTCTGGCGCGTCGAGGTAAAGGAGGGCGCGGTGTACTGCAGGCTCTGCGCCAGGTCGAACTGCGGACCCTGCGTGGCCGGCTTGTCCATCGACAGGATGTCGACCGGCACCGGCGTCTCGGTGTCGGACGCTCGGCCAAAGCGGCGCGAGCCCACCACCGTGACCGTCTCCAACTCGGTCGACTGCTTGCTGTCGCCGCCGGCGGTGGGTGCATCCGCCGCCTGTGCGCTCTCTTCGCCAGCCACGTCGGCCGCACGCACCGCGCCCGGCACCAGGGCCGCGGCGCCGAATGCGCCGGCTGCCCACAGCGCGGCCCACAACCGCGATTTCGCCAGCTGCCCCTTCATCACCTGTCGCATGTGCCACTCCCCCGCTTCTGGATGTAAAGAAAACGTAAGGAGCTTACCCATTCGGCGCGAGACTGGCGAGCGCGGCGGCGGCGAGCCACGGGGGTGCTCGCACACCGCAGGCGGTACGCCCGCGCGCCACCGCGGCACGGCGGCCGGGTGCGGCGTTCAGTCCCACACGGCGCGCGCCGTTCCGGGGGTGCCACCGGCATGCTCGCGCCACAGGCGCCGCAGCTGGCGCGCCGAGCCCAGGCCGGCCTGCAGCGCCGCCACTTCGACACTGGTCCCCTGCTGCAGGGCCTGCCGTGCGAGCGCGACGCGCAGGCGGGCGTGGTAGGCGTGCACGGAGACGCCGGTGCTGTCGCGGAAGCGCCGCGTCAGGGTGCGCTCGCTCATGTGGCCCAGGCGCGCCAGGACGGACAGCGGCCAGGCGCGCGCCGGCTCGCGCTGGATGGCGTCCTGCACCGCATGCACGCGGGCATCCATGTGGTTGCGTCCCTCCAGCCAGGGCGAGAGGGCAGGATCGTCCGGGGCGCGGCGCAGGTACACGACAAGCTCGCGCGCCACCTCCGCGGCCAGGCGCGGGCTGTAGCGGCTGGCCAGCAGGTGCAGGGCGAGGTCGATGCCGGCGGTGATGCCGGCGCTGGTGCACACGCGTCCGTCCTGCACGAACACGCGGCTGTCCAGCACCTCCGCCCGCGGCGCGGCGCGACGCAGGGCGGCAAAGAGGCTGTGGTGCGTGGTGCAGCGCCGCCCATCGAGCAGCCCGGCCTGCGCGGCGAACAGGGCTCCCGAGCAGATGCAGGCCACGTCCACCGCCGCCGGCGCCACCACGCGCTGCAACCAGCGCAGCAGCGCCTGGCCGGCGCGGTGGCGCAGCGCCTCCTCGCCCGCACTGGCACCGCACAGCAGCACCCAGGCGTCGGGCGGCAGCGTGGCCGGCAGCGGCTCCACGCCCGCCAGGCCGAGCCCCAGCGAGGTGGGCACGCCGCGCGGCGACGCCGCCGGGCTGGCGAAGCGCAAGCGCAAGGGGGCGCCGCGCGCGGCGGCAAGGCGGAACGCGTCCGCCGGGCCGGCGAAGTCCAGCAGCACCAGATCCGGCGGCAGCACGAACCAGACCTCAGGCATCGGCGAGCGCTTCCTCCACGCTGGCGATGCGCGCGAAGCGCCCAGCCAGCACCAGTTCGCTGCGCGCCTTGATTTCCTCGCTGCTGTAGCGGCGGCCGTCGCGCGGATGGGTCATGGCGAAGGTGAGCGTGGCATCGGCGACGAAATCGACGGTGTAGCCCAGGTCGGACGCCACCCGCGTGGTGGTCTCACAGCACTGCTCGGTGCGGATGCCGCTGACGATCAGTCGGTCCACCCCGAGGCGGCGCAGCCAGCGGTCCAGGCCGGTGTCGGTGAAGGCATTGTGCACGGTCTTGTGGAACACCGCGTCGTGGTGCGGCGGCAGCCCGTCGAGCGGGCGGACGTGGCCGCCAGCGAGGGAGAAGTCGCCCTCCGCCTCCACGTGGAAGATGCGGGTGATCGGCACGCCGCGGGCCCGGGCGCCTTCGATCAGGGCGCTGAGGTGACGGCGAAAGTCGGGCAAGTCGACCTCGCTCCAGTATGGCCGATGGCGGAACGACTCCTGCACGTCGATGACCAGCAGGGCGGTGCGGGGGGACATGGCGACTCTCCGTCAGTGGGGGATGCGCAGTGTGGCCGCGCAGGCCCTGTGCCACGAGCACCGTTCCGGACCGCCCTGGGACACTTCCGGCCACGAGTCCCTGGACTTGAATCGCTTCAGCGTGGCGGTGCGACGCCCAGACGCACTTCACGCTGCAGCCGCGTGGCGCCGCGCCACAGATCCAGGCGCACCCGGCGACCGCTGCGCCACTGCAGCAGGCGTTGGAAGTCGGCCCGCCCCTGCACCGCCGCGCCATCGACGGCCACCACCAGGTCGCCGGGCAACAGATTGGCGCGCGAGGCCGGCGAACCGCCGACGATGCTGCCGAGTTGCACCCCGCCGCTGCCGACGCGCTGCCGCTCAGCCGCGTCGAGATCGCGAAACGTGGCGCCGAAGGGCAGCGCCATGCGCACGTAGTAGGCCACACGTGTTGCCGCACTCTCTGCGGCGGGTGGGTACACCAGTGCCAGGTCGGCACCGAGCGACCGCGCGCGTTCCTGGGCCGGCGCAGGCGCGGCGGCGGCAGTGAAGGCCGCCGTGTACTGCCCGACGCCCACGCGGACCAGGCCCTGCATGCCGAGCCGATCCTCGTCGCCCGACCAGCTGATGCCGGCCTGGAAGGACGTGGCTGCGGGCGCGGGGGCGGCGCGCAACCGGGCGATCGCCGCCGCGTCCAGGTGCGCTTCCGCCTCGAAGCGCTCGACCGGCGGCGCGCTGGATGGCTCCGGCGCGGGCGTCGGCGCAGGCCCGCGCTCGTGCAGCGGCGCGCAGGCACAAAGCAGGAGCAGTAGCAGGGCCAGGACGACGCGACCCCCGCTGCGACGCGCGCCGTGGGCCAGGGAGCTGTGTATGGGCATGCGCGGACCCTTCCTGCGGCACCGGGGCGCGCGAGCATAGCAAGGCGCGGCCCCACGCCATGGCTGCGTCAGCGGCCGCGCGCAGCGATAATGCGCGCCCGCTCCCCAGGGCTGCCGCGCATGCGCCTCAACAAACTCATCAGCGATTCCGGCCTGTGCTCGCGCCGCGAGGCGGACGAACTCATCGCCGCCGGTCGCGTCACCGTCGACGGCGCCCGCGCTGCGGTCGGCCAGGAGCTGGCCGGCGGTGAACTGGTGTGTGTCGACGGCACCGAGGTGCGTGCCCGCAGCGGCAGCGGTTCGCGCCGCACGGTCTACATCGCCCTCAACAAGCCGGTCGGCATCACCTGTACCACCGAGCGCGAGGTGGGCGGCAACATCGTCGACTTCGTCGACCATGCCGAGCGCATCTTCCCCATCGGCCGCCTCGACAAGGACTCCGAGGGCCTGATCCTCCTGACCAACGACGGCGATATCGTCAATCCGATCCTGCGCGCGGAGAACCGCCACGAGAAGGAATACGTGGTCGAGGTGAACAAACCGGTCACGGCGGAATTCCTCACCGGCATGGCGCGCGGCGTGCACATCGGCCACGGCGAGGTCACCCTGCCCTGCAGGCTGGCCAAGCTCGGCCGCTACGGTTTCCGCATCGTACTCACGCAGGGCCTCAACCGGCAGATCCGCCGCATGGCCCAGGCCTTCGGCTATCGCGTCAGGCTGCTGTGCCGGGTGCGCATCATGCACATCCGCCTGGGCCATCTGAAGCCGGGCCAGTGGCGCAATCTCAGCGCGGCCGAGGTGGCTGGCCTCATGCAGCACTGCAACGAGGCGGCGAAATCGCCGCGGCAGAGTGCGGCCAAGCCGACGGCGCCCGCGCGGACGCGGCCGCTCACGCCGCGTGCTGCCACATCCCTCGTACCACGCCATAGCGCTGAGGCACGCCCTGTTGCCGATGCTCGCCGGGCAGCGCGCAGCGAGCGTCCGCGGCCTGCCGCACGCCGCAGCGCCCTGGACCGCCAGCTGCCCATTGCGCGCGCCGGCCGCGACCAGGCCGAGTCGACCCTGACCGGCGCAGGGCGACCGCGCGGAACTGCCGCACGGTCGCTCACCGCCGATGCGCCTGCGCCGCGACGCGGCGAGCGCCCGTCCGGTCCGGATGCGGCCCCACGCCCCCGGCGCGGGGCGCGCAACGCGCCCTACGCCGCCCCGCCGCGTCCGCGCGGACGCCGCCCGCGCTGAGTCGACCCACGCCGCTCAGGCTGCGGCCGCCAGATCCTCATCCTCGCCGCTGTCGGCGGCAGGCGGCGCGTCGGGAGCGAACTTGCCCTGCTGCGCCAGTTCGGCGAACACCCCGCCGCGCGCCACCAGGTCGTCGTAGCGCCCGCTCTCCACCAGACGGCCCTGGTCCAGCACCAGGATCAGGTCGGCGTGGCGCACCGTGGACAGCCGGTGGGCGATGACGAAGGTGGTGCGGCCGCGCGTCAGTGCGCCCAGGGCCTTCTGGATGCGCGCCTCGGTGGCGTTGTCCAGGGCGCTGGTGGCCTCGTCCAGGATCAGGATTGGCGCGTCCTTCAACATGGCGCGGGCGATGGCCAGGCGCTGGCGCTCGCCGCCGGAGAGCGAGCGGCCGCGCTCCGCCACCAGGGTGGCCAGGCCTTCGGGCTTGGCGCGGATGAAGCCCCAGGCCTCGGCCGCACGCGCCGCCGCCTCCAGCGCCGCGTCGTCAGCGTCCGCCCGGCCGATGCGCAGGTTGTCGGCGATGGATCGGTACAGCAGGCCCGGATCCTGGAACACCACGCCGATGTTCCGCCGCAGCGACTCCAGGCTTAGCTCGCGGATGTCGTGGCCGTCCACGCTGATGCGGCCGCGCTGCGGGTCCCAGGCGCGGTAGAGCAGGGACAGCGCGGTGCTCTTGCCAGCGCCGGTGGCGCCGACCAGGGCGACCGTGCTGCCGGCAGGGGCGCGGAAACTCAGGCCAGCCAGCGCGGGCTGCGCCGGGTCGTAGCCGAAGCCGACGTCCTCGAACACCACCTCGCCGCGGGCGCGGCCGAGGTCGCGCGCATCGGCACGTTCGGCGATGGCGGGGCGCGTGTCGAGGATCTCGAAGAAGCGGGCCAGCGTGGGATTCTGGAAGAACAGTCCGGAGATGAAGCCGGCGAACTGCTCCATGCGGCCGATCAGCATGAGCGAAAAACCGACGAAGCTGACGATGCCGCCGACGCTGATCTCCCCGCGCGCGTGCAGCGCTGCGCCCAGGGCAAAGATCGCCACCACCGTGAGCGTGCTCACGGCACGGTTCAGCACGGACAGGATGGCCCAGCCCCGCAGCACCGGATACTGCGCGGCCAGCACGCGGCCGGTCATGGCCTTCAGTGCGGCGATCTCCTGCGGAATGCGCGTGAAGCTCTGCACCACGGCCACGTTGGCGAACACATCGCTGGCGCGCGCGGTGATCTCGTGGTGCAGCTCCTCCACTTCTTCCTGCGCCTTGTGCGTGCGGCGCACCGCCACGGCGTTGAAGACGGCGAAGCTCAGCATCAGGCCGACCATGAGCAGGGCCAGCTTCCAGTTGATCCACATTGCCAGGGGCACCATGACCAGGATCGACAGCAGCGTGGCCAGATGCTCGCGGAAGAAGCCCAGCCACAGGCCGAACAGGCTGCCGATGCCGCCGTACAGGGTGCGCGACAGGCGGCTGGTGTGGTGGTCGCCGTGGAAGGACAGCGGCAGCGAGACGGCATGCTCGAAGAAGGCCTGGATCGCCGCCAGCCGGCGCCGGTGCGCCAGGCGGTCGGCGTGCAGCGACACCAGCACGCTGGCCAGCACACCGCCCAGGCCCACCGCCGCCCACAGGGCGATCAGGCGCGGCGCAGCGCGGCCGCCGTCCGCGCCGAGCGCATCCACCACGCGCCCAAACAGCATGGGCTCCAGGAAGTACACGCCGGCCAGGGCGAGGTTGGCCAGCGCCAACACGATCGCCAGGGACTTCTCGGGCGCAAGCAGCCCGAGCACGCGCAGGTACAGGCGCAGCATCGACACGGTCGTAGTGATTCCCCAGGGCGCACCAGTGCGCGATGCGCATGGTGCACGGCACGGCTATCGGCCGGCTGAATGGCAGCGGTCGTGTCGCGGAGGCGCCGGGCGGACGAAACAGAAGGTCACAAAGCCGGTTGACCGCGCACTCCCTCGCGACCACTGGACCTGCATGCCTTGCTTCCCCGCTCCCAATTGACGGCAGCGCCGTCGGCAAGACGATCCGGCCGATCGCCCTCGGGCAGCGAATGGCAGCTCGCCGCCGCGGAAACCGGGGGCAAGGGCGCGGCGGCGACCCTGCGCCCGACCGCTGCCACCAAGCCCGACCGCGTGGCCCCGGATGCCTGGCTGATCGGCGCGCTGCCCCGTCGGGCCGCGGCCTCGGAACGCGATATCACCGACGTGTCGCCGACGAAGCGGGGCGCCGGCGAGCTGGCCCGGTGACATGGGTACACGCCTGCGCCGAACTTGGGCGGATGCCGGGTGCCTTGGCGGCTTTCGCTGGGTGAGCCGCCGCCCCTGGGATCGGTCAGGGTCGTGCGCAAACCGACAAAGGCGAGTGAACCGCCCCCGGTCCGCCCCTGAGTGTTTCCGGTTCCCTTATGCGCTAAGGTCCATTGCCCCACCGGGAAAGCCCCCGGTGCATCACGACCCCTGCGTACGGGGTGGACGCACGGAGCCGAGCGGGTCGATGGGATCGCAGGTACGCACCTGCGCACGTGCCGGACATTGAACATTGGGGAGCCGAATGAAGACGAATTTCCTGTGGTTGATCGGGTTTGGTTTGTTTTCCTGTTTCGCCCATGCACAGACGGTGATCAACACCAATCACCCCAACAACAACGGCAACGGTTCCGTCACCTTCAGTGTGCAGAACACGAATGCCTATGACATCGTCATCACGGGGATCCAGTGCCATCTGGGCACAATAGCCACCAACAACATCCAGCTGCTCTACAACACCAGCCCCTACGTCGACAACGCTCCGCCCTGGGACTTCGGTACGGTGGGCGCCGGTCAGAACGGGTGGATCGCGGCCGGATCGGGGGTCATCTCCAATTCCAATACCGCCAACGGCATCGTGCCTGTCCTGACGTCCTTGTCGCTGACCATTCCTGCCGGAGCCACCTACCAGCTGGGCTTGTCTGCAACCACCATGCAGTACTCCACCCTGACTGCCGGAGCCGGCATCAACACCTTCTCCGCCGGGGGCGTGAACCTCTTGACGGGCGACGGCATTTCCTGGGGCGGGGTGGTCTATCCGGCCACTCCCGCGAACTACCCGCGCGGCTTGATCGGCGGAATCACCTTCATCCAGGCGGGGACACCGGTGCAGCTGCAGTCGTTCGACGTGGACTAGCTCGCGCACGCGAGCGCAGCGGCGCGAAGGAGAATCGGCGGCGCCTGGAGGGAATCCACCTGAAGGCGCCCCGCAACAGGAAGCTCAGGTTCCTCCAGCGGCCAGCGTTGGAGGAACCTGACACCCCCCGGCCAGTGCCTGGGGGCCGCTCGCCGCCGAGCGTGAGCACGCATCGCCAGCCCTCCTCCGCAGCGAGAGGCGTCGACACGCCACGCGCCGCTCCTCGCCCGTCAGCACCATCGCCGGATCATCCGAGAGAAATCCGATGCGGGCATCGCGCAAGCCATGCGCGGTGCGCCTGTGGCAAGACTGCGGGGCATGTCCCCCGGCCCTGCATTCCTACCGATGCGGACGAGGCGGGACTTGGTGTCGCGGTGGCGGCAGCCACGGTTCCGTTGGTTGCACGCACCGGCCGGGCCATCGGTGCCGTCGTGCCACCCACCGAGGTCCCCCGGCTCTTGCGCAGGCTCCGCACCGCGACCAAGGACTTTCGTCATGCGCGGCCGCCGCCCTGGGCTATTATTCTGCGCTGCGTTTCGTGACCGCCCGTTTCGGAGACCTCCATGAATTCTCGCCTTGCCTGCGCCGTGGCGCTGGCGCTCAGCCTTTCCGCCCCCGCCTTCGCCGACAAGGCGGAGAAGCCTGCCAAGACCGCCGCCGTGTCCGTAAGCAATCCGTTCTTCGCCAAGAGCCCGCTGACCTTCCAGTACCCGCAGTTCGACAAGATCAAGGACAGTGATTTCGCGCCGGCCTTCGAGAAGGGCATGGCCGAGCAGCTGGCGGAAGTGGCGGCGATCGCCGACAACAAGCAGGCGCCGAACTTCGACAACACCATCGTGGCGCTGGAGAAGTCCGGTCAGCTGCTCAACCGCGTGGCCGCCGTGTTCTTCAATCTGACCGGCTGCAACACCAATGACGCACTGGAGAAGGTGCAGGCCGAAATGGCGCCGAAGCTGTCGGCGCACCAGGACGCCATCGCGCTGAACGGCAAGCTGTTCGCGCGCGTGCAGTCGCTGTACGACCAGCGCGACAAGCTCGGCCTCGACGCCGAAGGCCAGCGCCTGCTGTGGCGCTACTACACCGATTTCGTCCGCGCCGGCGCCAAGCTCAACGACGCCGACAAGGCCAAGCTGAAGGATCTCAACGCGCAGCTCGCCTCGCTGCAGACCGAGTTCAGCCAGAAGCTGCTCAAGGAAACCAACGCCAGTGCTGTCGTGGTGGACAAGAAGGACGACCTCAAGGGTCTGTCCGACGACGCGGTCACCGCGGCGGCCGAGGCGGCCAAGGCAAAGAAGCTCGACGGCAAGTACCTGCTCGCCCTGCAGAACACCTCGGGCCAGCCGCCGCTGGCGTCGCTGGAGAGCCGCGCCCTGCGCGAAAAGCTGATGCACGCCTCGCTCGACCGCGGCAGCCACGGCGGCGAGTTCGACAACCGCGAGGTGGTGGCCAAGCTGGCCAGGCTGCGCGCCGAACGCGCCCAGCTGCTGGGCTACGCCGACCACGCCAGCTACGTGCTGGAGGACCAGACCGCCAAGACCACCACGGCGGTGAACAAGCTGCTGAATGACCTCGCCGCGCCGGCCGTGGCCAACGCCAGGAAGGAGGCAGCCGACATGCAGCAACTGATCGACGCCGAGAAGGGCGGCTTCCAGCTCGCCGCCTGGGACTGGTCCTACTACGCCGAGAA
>Ga0208826_1001414_pt1 | contig 20345 bp, 9 predicted proteins | sample AD_UKC115_MetaG_FD_184451 | JGI IMG/M metagenome (GOLD analysis project Ga0208826, IMG submission 184451) | Active sludge microbial communities of municipal wastewater-treating anaerobic digesters from Hong Kong - AD_UKC115_MetaG (SPAdes)... | ecosystem: Engineered > Bioreactor > Anaerobic >...
ATGGAGTTTGATTTAAAAGTTCAGGACAATGTGGCTATAAGCAAGATAGAGCTTTTTGCCGATAACTCTTCGGTTCCTTTCACGGTGCCCTTGGGAGCAGATAAGCCTTATGGGCAGAAGGAATACACGGGCTCAATAAAAGTTCCTGCGCCTGTATCGGACGCCGGAAGATTTTATGAGGTTACAGTAAAAGTTTACGATACTGCCGGGAATCCTCCAGTAAGCAGAAAGCTTGATAAAAGGCTTATGACACCTGACAGAAATGAACCCTTGATAGAGTATCCGAAAGTAAACGCGCTTTCCGCCACGGCAAAATCAGGTGATGTCTATGAGCTGAGTGCTGTAATTAATGATATAGGCTCCGGAATAAAGTCTATATCGGTTAAAGTTGATGACAATAAACCAATTAATCCTATTATAATTCAGGAAGGTTCGGTAACAGAAGGACTTGACAACTACTTTCGTATAATAAAGCGAAATTACTATTCCATACAGGGGGAATTGAAGGTACTTTTCAACCTGGGATTAGGCGATCATAAAATATATATCATTGTTGAAGATACTGCCGGTAATAGTAACCAAAAAATATCCATTCCATATAAAAGAGTTCCCGATATTACAGAATCAACACCTATTATTGACTATATAGTAGATCCGTACATTGAAACCAATGCGGATTATAGTATCACGATCGTTGCCACGGATACTCAGGCGTATATAACGGAGATAAAACTTAACGATACTACGATTCCTATTATTCCTGCCCAGCCTTATGTAAGAAAACAGATAAAGCAGGATAAGCAAAGCAAAATCCAGACTCTTTCTTACACAGCCAAAGCTAAGAATCTTCTTGATACTGAAAGCAGTGTTTCCTTTAAGGTAAATATCTCAAATAATAATCCACCTTTGGTGGAAGTTCTTGCTGATAACCCCACACCAAACTTTGGGGATATTGTGAATATAACGGTTAGAGCGACCGATGATCTTGGTCTCAGTCTGGTCAGGGTTAATCTGGGATCTGAAAAGATCGCTGAGTACACCGCAAAGGATTTTATAAAGGATAAAACAAGCGGAAGTGTACTTAATAAGAGTATACAGTGGACAGCCAAGAACGGAACGTTTAATGTTGAAGCAATAGCCTTTGACATAAAAAACGCTTCCACTTCTTTTAAGAGAAATGCGTTTATAAAGGTTAACGATACCACACCTCCTGTTCTAAACGATCTTTATTTTAAGGTAAATGTTGGAGGAAGGGGCGGAGATATAAGAGACATTCTTTATAATGTAGAAGAAAGCACTTCCACAAAAAAATTCAGTCTGGCAAAAGGAGACATAGTAAGGTTCTATGCGCAGGCATGGGATAAGGAACAGCAGACTGACAAGTACTCGGGAGTATCAAAGATTGTTTTCAGAGTTTCGGGAGGTTCTTCCGATATTTCCTTTGACAGCATATACTCTTCAAACGATGACTGGTTTTACTCAAACGGACAATGGACTGTTCCGGAGGCAGGAACTTACAGTATCTCTCTTACTTTAACCAATCTGCAAGGCATGGTAAGTACATATGATAATTATGCCAGTATAGATGCTGCAGGAAGTTATGAAGATGTATACAGGCCAAAAATAAAAAATCTTTATGTAAACAGTACCAGTCCAAGTGCCGGTGTAAACGATATACGTATATCCGACACGGTTACTTCCGGAGCTATATTTGCTGATGACGGAAAACTTAAGATAGTACAGATAAAATTTTATAAATGGCAAGACTCCAATAATGATGGGATAGTTGACAGCGGTGAGATCTCAGATATACGAGAAAACCCATATCAACTCAAGTATGTGCAGTCCAACGAAAGTACCAATTACGGCAGACAGGACAATCTCTATCTTTCGTGGATTGCTTCTACTCCAGGGAAGTTTGTTGCCTCAGCTGTTGCAACCAATACTCTCAATCTTACCAATTCAGCAACGGTTACGTTTGAAGTTCCCAATCAGTATCTTGACATAATCAAGCCTGAAATAACAACACCTCCTCAATCAAGGCAGATGGGGATACTGAATGATTTCTGGTCTGTGGAAGTTAATACTAACCTTGAATCTGATCTTAATGTCTATCTGTTCTCTGATGATAATGGAAACGGAATAATCGAAGAAACCTCGGAGACCTCGATGACAGTGAGAAAGTTAAAAGATCTGGTGGACTCTAAGGTTATTACCAAGATTATCAACGGCAATAAGACATCTCTTAATGAGTATAGGTTCAATGTAAATCTTAGTGATAAAGATTTTCTGAACAATACCAAGTATCTTTTTGAAAAAACCGGAAGATACCGCTTTGTCTTTGAGGCAAGGTTTCAGGATAAACTTTCGCGCAAGAGTGTGGATGTTATGATAACAGATCCGAAACCGCCTGAACTTACCAGTATTACATGCGAACCTACAGGTACCAGTACCGTTGCCGGAAAGAGTACATATAAGGTTTACGACAGATTCTATGTGCCGATAGTATATTCGGCATCCGATCCGTTTTCAAAAAACAAAACAGATTTTGATCTTACTTTTAAAGCCATTGCGTACGGCAATATAGATAAAGCACAGATTATACTGCAGTCTGGCGAAGTGATAGAAGCACGGAGGGTTTCCGTAACGGATATTCCTGACGGAACCGGAAGAAGGGAGTACACCTTTAATAAGGAAATTGAAGGAAGCAAATTTCAGCAGCCTGTTGAAAGCAAGTTTACCATAAAACTTATAAAAAGCGATGCCGGAATAGGAGGTTCTTCTCAGAACGTTTCGACATACGATTACTATATCGTACCGGTTGAGTTTAACAGGCCTATCATAAATAATTATGAGTTTGCGCTTTCTTCTGAAATAAATGTAAAAAAATCAGAGGTTCCTAATAAAACATATATAATCTATGCTGGGCAAGGACTTAATTTCAATGTCTATAACCTTGACGTGGAGGATGATTTTGCCGTAGGAGGAGTATCAATATACTTTAAAGACAAAAGTGGCAGTATCCTTTCACCTGTTCCGATAAATAAAAATACCCTTCCAGCATTCGGAAACAGGAAAAAAATAGTCCGTGAAGACATAGTGAATGCTTTTGGTGCCGATGCTTTGTCCTCAAACTACACAGCCCCCAGCAAAGCTGACGAGTACCAACTTATAATAAGGATAAAAGACAGATCATATACCTATCTAGAGGATGCCAACATACTGGATAAGTTCCTGTTGTCGGGAGATGTAAACTATACCGAGGAAATTATAAACGTCAAGGTGGTTGACAGGACTCCTCCTGCAGTAAGCATGAGTATTCAGGGCAATACAAGGGATATAATAGAAACCCAGAACTTCTACACGATAGTCAATATAGATGATAAGTTTGATATCGTCAAACCAGAGACTATAAACCTTTTTCTTATAATGCCGAACGGACAGAAGGTCGGGCCTCTTTCTCCTGTCACCGCCGATAAGCCTTATGACGGAACCGGACCATATACATTGGGACGGAAGATACCTGAAGAATATATAGGGATGGAAGGTCCTGCAAAGTTATACGTTACCTTTGATACCATAATCGCCACAAATGTTTCTTACGAAAAAAATCCACAGGATGTGATAATAGATATAGATAAGGACACGGAGTTTATATTTGATAAGCCCTTAAGGAAGATAAGCATGGTTCCAGACGGACATGTTATTGAGAGCAAGGTAAGTGTATCAGGCAGAAAAGAAAATTATATCTATGATCTTAAGGATTCTGTAGTTTATATAGGTTACAAAAAAAGACCTGCTACTGCATGGACAGTTGCTAAAGCCACAAAGTATCAGGATAAAGTTGTGAAGGAACTCGGAGATCTGGGAGCTGGGATATACGATGTATACGTTTACGCTTATGATTATGCCGGCAATCTTTTCAAGAGCAGTACAACAACATTTGAGGTTGAAACTGTTCCACCTGCAGTTTCAAAGCTTATAGCCTCTGATCAGGATAGGAACAGCTTTGTGTTTGCATTTAAAACCAATCAGTTTTTTGATGAGGATATCGAAAAACCATATATTTCTATTACAGATAACTACGGTCTTTTCAAAGTGATTGCGGAATTTGCGGTTAAGGCAGGAGGATACGGACTTTTGGAAGTGCCGTCATACTCTGCTAATCCAAGAGTATATAATGTTTATGAGCCGGAAAATCCGGAAAGTATAAAGACAGAGGAACGCCTTTACATAAGAGATTTTTTAAAGGGCGCTATTGCAGGTGCAGATGCTTTGATCAATGAGGGAAACTGTATAGGACTGCGGATAATTGCAACAGATCTGAACAACAATAATGCGGTATTTCCATACAAGATAAAAGACAGCGTTTACAACGATATTAAAATATTCAGAGACAACACAGCTCCTACGGATTTTTCAGGAAACAGCAACTTTAATTCAACCAACTATATGACCAAAACCAACAACAAAGTATATCTTACGGTTGATGATAATGTAAGTGTTGAGAAGCTTGAGATTCTCACCTTCAGCCGTGACAGCGGAGGCGGAACGTTGCTGCCCGTAGGAACTAAGTTCCTGCAAAATACCATAATATTCGGTGCAAATGACTGGAAGTATGAAGCCTTTACTCCCCCGGACAATACGGAAGGAATCTATGATCTGGTTCTTAAGGCTACTGATTTAGCAGGAAATTACAGAAATTCAACCATAAAAATAAACCTTGATACAAAGGTTCCTGTTCTTGATACTGCTTCATTCAAAGTTGGAACAGTAACTCCAATTTCCGGTACTTACTATATTTCGGACGATGCTACCTCAGGGAACATAAGTTTCAATGTCCAGGATAGGTTCATTTCTTCTTCTGTGGGCAGCGTAAATGCCATAATAGACGGTGTAACAGTCAGATCTCTTGTAATAGGCTCTACTGACTCTACATTTAAATCCGGTGCATCAATAAAGATTTCTGATGTACTGATATCTGGTGAAAAGGATTATACGCTGAGTTTTGAAATAACTGACGGAGCAGGCAATAAAAGCGTATGGCCAGCCAGTGTAAGAATAAAGTACGATAAGTCAGCTCCTGTTCTTACGGCTGTTTCCGGTACTACAACATTGAGCGAGTCATCTGTATACACATCCGGAACTGATGCTATAAACGTTAACTTTACTACAAACGAAACTATAAGGTACTACAGTGTTGCCTATACCAGATCTGACGGCAATCCTGAGACTATAACCAAAGAGAACGTGAGCGTAAATACCTTCTCTGTCAGCAACATCCTCACTGATGCTTCTGAAAGGGTTGTAAGTGTTTTGGTAACAGATCTTGCAGGAAATTCAAAAAGCTACTCGTACAAAGTAAAAAAATAACCTTTTCCTAAAAATAAACTCCCCATAAAATAATGAAGTGAACCCCTTTAGTTAGATTCTGTCTAACTAAAGGGGTTCACTTCAAAACTTCTCAGGGGAGCTTTTTAAAACCATTTTTTCTTTTTGAAATAAAAAAACATTCCAAGACCTATCAAAAGCATGGTTGAAGTAACCAGCACAACAGAGAGCTTTGAATCCAAACCGGGAAGATATTTGAAGTTCATGCCGTAAAAACCAGTTAAAAAAGACAGAGGCATAAATATAGTGGATATCATCGTAAGAACTTTCATTATCTGGTTCATCCTATTGCTTACATTGGAAAGATAAACATCAATCATCCCGGAAAAAATATCCCTGTAGGTTTCTATTGAATCAATAACCTGCACAGTATGGTCGTATACGTCTCTAAAATAAAGAATAGTGGATTTTTTAATAAGCTCATTGTCAGCATGAGTCAAGAGAGACATGACTTCCCGCAGCGGCCATACGGCTTTACGCAGATACAGCATATCGCGCCTTGACCTGTCTATTATTTTTAATGTTTCTCCAGTGGCGTTGTCTGTGAGAAGCTCTTCCAGAAATTCAATGTTGTCCTCAATTTTTTCCAGTATATTGAAGTAATTGTCTACTATTGCATCTATAATAAGGTATACAAGATAGTCAGTCTGCATCTTTCTTGCTTTAGACTTTCCAGAAGATATTTTTTGTCTGATATTTTCGAAAACATCTCCTTTTTTTCCTTCCTGAAAGGTAATGACAAAATCCTTTCCCAGAATAATGCTCACCTGTTCTATGCAGGGAGTGCTTGTTTGTTCGTCAAAGCTGAGCATTTTCATAACCAGATATATATAGTTGTCATACTCTTCAAGCTTTGAACGCTGGTCAGTGTTTGAAATATCCTCCAAAGTGAGGGGATGTATTGAAAACATTTCCCCTATGGCTGATATAGCCTCATTATCGGTTACTTCTTCAACATTTACCCATTTTATGGTCTGTTCGTGCATAGAGCTTTTGATTTGATCGATGCTGTCCGCGCGAACAGAACTGTAGAAATGTTCAGAATATTCTATCAGCTCAACAGTACTGTTTTTCTCATTGTGATAACTCAAGACTGATACCTCCGGCATTTTGATATGAATATATTTATAAAAAGTTAATCATGAAGAAAAATTAATTATGTCTAATTATATCGGATTATTTTTATTGATTTATATAAAGGAGGAAAGATGATCTATAAAGATATTGAGCTATCAGACAAACCACTTTTTGAAGGTTATTGCAACGTTGTTCCGAACGAGCTTTCCGATTATGTTTTTACAACTTTGTTTATGTGGAAGGATACCTACAATATAAAGTATACCATTTTTAAAGATTGGCTGGTCATGAGAATGGCTCTTCCCGGCGAAAAAGAAATTTTCCTTATGCCAAAGGGAAAAGGCGATATTAAAGAAGTAATGACTTTTATTGAACAGCAGTCTAAAGCTTTGGACATACCGTTCAGAATTTTTGCGGTTTCGGCAGCCGAAAAACAGGCCATAGAAGAATCTATGCCTCAAAGATACAGCATAAACGGATGCAGGGATTACTTTGATTATGTCTATTCGGTAAAGGATCTTATATCTCTTTCAGGAAAGAAGTACCATGGCAAGAAGAATCATCTGAATACTTTCATGGCTAACGAGGGGATTTCATATGAAAGTATTTCCCCTGAAAATCTAGGTCAGGTGGCTCAGGCAGAAGAAGAGTGGTGTAGGAAACATGACTGCGGGGAAACTGATCTAAAGAGTGAAAAGATAGCTATATTCCGAGCTCTGGAAAACTTTGACAAGCTTGGACTTACAGGGGGCATACTCAAAGTTTCAGAAAAAATAGCCGGATTTACTTTTGGTGAACCAATCTCCGAAGATACAGTTTTAATACATATCGAAAAGGCCGATCCTGATACTAAAGGAGCATATACGGCGATAAACCAGGTTTTTCTTGAAAATCAGTGGCAGCATATGAGTTTTGTCAACCGTGAAGAAGATCTTGGGCTGGAAGGCCTCAGGAAGGCCAAAGAGTCGTATCATCCTGTCAGATTAATTGAAAAATTCGGCTGTGAGCTTAAGGATAAAATATAGCGGCATCAAGAAAAAATATCGTGATATAATGATATTATGGAAGTTTTTAATGTAATGGGAGGATGATTACTATGAAAGGAATGGTTGTCGGTTCTTGGATAGAAACCTGGAAAAAGCTTTACGGTGAAAAAGCTGTAGATTCAGCAATGCAGCGTGTTGGAATCGAAAAAGACAGGGTGTTTACACCTCTTGAAGATGTTGCTGATAATGATGTCTATAACATGCTTGAGGTATTTCTTAAGTCCAGCGGAAAAACTCGCGACGAAGTACTTAAAGAAACCGGAAAGGAAAACATATATCAATTTTACAGATACTATCCTAATTTTTTTAAGAAAACAGGACTTCTTTCATTCATGTCATCGATGAACGACGTACATGCTTCACTTACACGCAGAATGAAAAATGCAAGACCTCCGTTGCTTGATTTTGAAATAACCGGCGATAATGAGGCAACCATAAGGTACAGTTCTTTCAGAGATATGCGTGCATACTTTTTGGGACTGCTGGAAGGATCATCCAAGTACTTCAACGATCCCATTGTGTACGAAATTGTCGAACAGAGTTCCGATTCAAAAGGTTCATTTATAAAAGTAAAGGTGAAAGCCTCCAAACCTTATGCAAGGATAAAAAAGATGACTTTTTTCAGTATACTAAGCCTGGGTATATTTAAATCCATGCTATCTTCATCTGCTTTTCATATAACCATTCTTACCTTCATTCTTTCTTTGGTATTTGGCATGCTTACTGACAATACCATGATTTCCGCAGCGCTTACCGCAGTAAGTGCCGGATTGGTGCTTTTTGTAGCAGGAAAGTACTTCGAAAAAGGTCTTTTGAACATAAAGCAGGCAATGAGAAATATGCGTGAAAAGGATTTTGAAAAGCCTGTTTTGATAAAAGGAGAAAGGGAGCTGAAAGAGCAGAGTGATGAGCTTAACGGTCTGAGACAGGATATGACCAAGATGTTCATCGACGTTATGGGTGATGTTGAAGAGGTTGATGTATTCAGCTCAAAAGTAGCTCAGAAAGCCAGAGATATGCAAAATCTTGCCGATACTATGGGAGAGCTTGTATCGCAGGTAGCTGACAGCTCGGTTCAGATAACCAGTGATGCTGAATCGATATCCAACATAGTGGATTCAAACGTAGGTTCGATAAGAAATATAATTTCCCAGCAGGGAATAATGGTTAAGTCACTCGATGAGGCTGTAAAGAAAATTACAGGTTCCTCCGAAAAGGTAGAAGAGTCATCTCAGGATATATTCCAGATGAGCAATAGGTTTAATGAGCTTGTGGGAGTCGGAAGGGTACTTGAAGGAGATGCTCAGAAGATAATGGGTGTGGTTGATACTGTTACCAGCATTGCCGAAGAAACCAATCTTTTGGCGCTTAATGCTGCAATAGAAGCTGCCAGAGCCGGAGAAGCCGGAAAAGGTTTTGCTGTGGTTGCCGCTTCAATAAGGAAGCTTGCTGAAGGAAGCAAGGGTGCAGCGGAACAGATAGCTCAGATTCTATCAAAGATTTCTTCAGGAATAAATAAACTTACGGAAAACATGTACAATGAGTTTGAAAAAATGGGAGTACACGCAGGAAAGCTGAAAGAGAGCTCTGACAACAACCAGATTGCATCGCAGAATATACGTAAGATATCGGATGATCTGGAAAGTATACTAAAAGAGCTTGACAGCGAGGGAGAAAAGCTGCAGGGAATAACCACAAGTGTGCAGAGCCTTCTTGCAATATCTGAAGAAGGATCGGCAACCGCAGAGGAAATATCCGCTTCTGTCAGAGACTTCCTGAACAATATAAAAGGAATATTAGAAGATCTGGATAAGACCAATGGATTTATTAAATCGTTTAAGGATAATTTTGAAAAGATAAAGTTCTAAACGGTAACTTTTAAGAAATGTTAATTTAAAAAATGAATTTTATAATTTAAGTGCTGATGGAAAAATAAAGGGGGTAAGAAATATGGTTAAAAGACCTATGGTAAGACAGTTTCTTGAAGATGCTTTCTGCGGAGAATCAAAAGCTCACATGAAGTACAGCATATTTGCAGAAAAGGCCGAAAAAGAGGGACTCCATAATCTTGCCAAAATGTACAGAGCCATTGCATATGCTGAGTTTGTACATGCAAAGAATCATTTTATAGCTTTGGGACATCTTTCGGATATTAACGAAAACCTTAAATCAAGTATTGAAGGAGAAACCTTCGAAGTAGACAACATGTATCCGGTATATCTTAATGCCTCGGAGTTTGAAAAGGAAAAAGAAGCAGAAAGATCTAATCATTTTGCTTTAGAGGCAGAAAAAGGCCATATAGTGATGTATAAGGATGCTCTGGAAAAAGCAGAAAAAAATCAGGATGTAAAGTCCGACACTTTTTATGTATGTCCGATATGCGGATATACTACCGATGAACCAGTACAGGATAAATGTCCTGTATGTGGAGCAAAAAAAGAGTTCTTTGTAAAATTTTAAAAGGGGGTATTATGATGAAGTTAGGAGATGTTGTGAGAACAGCAGATTTCAAGGCAGAAAAACACGTTCCGGTCATTGAATGCCCTGACAAGGCAACAATGAATGTTCCGTTTAATGTAACTGTCAGTGTAGGAAAGGAGATAAATCATCCCAATACTACAGAGCACCACATTAAATGGATTGATCTTTACGTGCATTATGAAAATGATCCGAATACTGTTCATCTTGGCAGATATGACTTCGGACCTGTTGTTTCGGATCCTATAGTGACAGCGAAGGTAAAACTTCAGAAAAAGGGAACCCTTATAGCTCTTTCGTACTGTAACCTTCACGGACTATGGGAAAGCAAAAAAGAAATTAACCTAGAATAAAAGGGGATGAGACTATGAAAAAGTATAGATGTTTAATTTGTGGATACATATATGATCCCGAACAGGGAGACACTGACAACGGAATTAAGGCCGGAACAGCTTTTGAAAAACTTCCCAGTGATTGGGTATGTCCACTGTGCGGAGCAGGCAAAGACGATTTTGAACCCATAGACTAAAATAAAAAAAAGGGGGATTCTATCCCTCTTTTTTATGTATTATAAAATAACCGGAGGTGTATTTTATGTCTTGTGAAAGAACAATAGAAATAACTGACGGAGTATACTGGACAGGTACTCTTAATCCTCTGTTGAGAGTTTTTGACATAATAATGAAAACGGAGTACGGAACGAGCTATAATTCATATATAGTAAAAGGGAACAGTAAAATTGCATTAATTGACGGTGGTCACGAGAAGTTCACCGATCTGTTTCTTGAAAAAGTATCCGGAATAATTGAAGGGGATTTCACTAAAATAGATTACGTTATAGTAAATCACACGGAACCGGATCACGCTGGGAATCTCTTTAAACTTATGGAATTGAATCCGGAGATAAAGATTGTATGTACCGTTCCGGCAAAGAAATTTTTGGAACAGATATCCAATAGAAGTTTTAACTTTATTCAGGCCAACGATGATCTTCAGATTGATTTGGGAGGAAAAACTCTGGGATTTTTGATCAGTCCTTTCTGGCATTGGCCGGATACTATGTTTACATATCTTAAAGAAGACAAGATACTGTTTCCCTGTGATGGTTTCGGGGCTCATTTTTCTGATGAGAGAATGTTTGTTGAGCTTTTGGATGAAGATGCATATAAAAAGTACCTTCAGGCGATGCAGTATTACTATATCCATATAATGGGACCATTTAAGGAACACACCAGGAATACTCTTGAAAAGCTAGATAAGTTTGATATAAATACCATTGCACCGAGCCACGGTCCTATACATACCGGCGTGTTTGTCAACAAACATATTGATCTTTACCGTCAGTGGGCAAAGAAGGATGTTCATAAGAAAAACAGAGTTCTTGTGCTTTATGTCTCAGCATATGGCTATACAAGAAAAGTGGCGTTGTCAGTTGCAAAAGGTATAGAGAATGCAGGTGGAGAGGTTCAGCTCTTTGACCTTGTTCATGACGTTACTGCTGAAAATAAGCTTGATGTACTTGTAAGCAAGCAGGAGTGGGCAGACGGCATACTCTATGGATCTCCCACGATAAACGGGGATGCTCTTTTGAATATATGGGAAGCTATCGGGTTGCTTGCACTTGTTGATGGTAAGAAGGAAAAAACATATTCTGCATTCGGATCATATGGCTGGAGCGGAGAAGCTGTTCCATTTATAATAAACAGACTTTCGACAATGAAGTTTGATGTATTTTCATCTGAAGATCCTTTAAAAGTAAGATTCAAGCCGACGGCAAATGATCTTGAGAAAGCAGAACAGTTTGGCCGCAGTTTTCTTGAGCACATACGCAGTATGGAAAAGTGATAAAAATGTCGATAATAGAAAAGCTTGATAAAAGCAGATTTAAAAAAGCCAGAAAAGCTTTTGAAGAGAAAGATGTTCAACAGCACATACTTTCACACAGTCACGAAAATATTACGGTTGAACCATGGCATAAAACCTCTCAAGGAAGGTATATTGCACCGGCGGTTTACGGTGCAAGCGACGGAATAGTTACTACTTTTGCAGTAGTTGCTGGTGCCCAGGGTGCTGGACTTTCACCGCTTGTCGTGCTTGTTCTTGGATTTGCCAACTTATTTGCAGACGGATTTTCAATGGCTGTAGGTGATTATATATCAGATAAGTCGGAAAGAGAGTACATAAAAACGGAAAAGGCCAGAGAAGAGTGGGAAGTAAAGGTTAATCCAGAGGGTGAGAGGGATGAGCTGAGAGAGATTTACAGAAGAAAGGGAGTAAAGGAAGAAGAACTTGAAAGCTTTCTTGATACTATAACCTCGAATCATGATCTTTGGATAGATACGATGATGCATGAGGAACTTGGACTTATGGAGGATAATGAAGGATCTCCTTTGAAAAGTGCCATGGTGACTTTTTTTTCATTCGTAATAGCAGGTTTTATGCCTCTGATGGCATTTGTGTTTTCGTCGTTTATAAGCGTTTTTGCTGATAACATGTTTCTATCGGCAAGTATAATAACCGCACTTACTCTGTTTACAGTGGGGGCTCTTAGGTACTTTGTCACCGGGAAGAAATGGATTGTAAGCGGTCTGGAAATGATGGTGACAGGTGGTCTTTCCGCAGCTGTTGCTTATCTGGTGGGCTTTATATTTAAAGCAGTTTTTAACGTCCAGGTATAGATAAGGTGTAAACATGAAAAACATTATTTTGACTTTTATAATATTTATGTTATCGGTTTTAGGCATTTCAGCAGCAACTCTTACCAAAGAACAGAAAATTGAAGATTTTGAGTATCTTTACAATATGGTTTCACAAAACTATCCATACCTATGGGTTAAGGAAAGACAGTTCGGATACAGCTGGACATCTATGAAAGATAAGTTTATGCAGGAAGTAGAGAGTTCTGAAGATGACCAAGCCTTTATAAAGAGTATATCCCGTATGGTTAATCTTCTTCAGAACGATCACACTAAGGTTTTGACGTATGAAGAAGTAAATAAGTACTCGAAAAAATATAACAGCGGTTTTTATGCCGCTGTGTTTTCATCTATGACCCTTTCTTCATATCAAAAATACGAAAATCTAAAGCCATCGTCAGACAAAAAGCAGGTTCCATTTTTTGAAGCCTTCTACATTGATGGGTTCTATAAGGTTGTATCGTCAGCAGATGAAAAGTTTATACCTATAGGAGCTATCATCACCCGTATTGACGGGATTGACACAGACAGTTATGTCCTTGGATTAGGCTACGCTGTAAAATTGAAAAAGGATTTTGAAGATAAAGGTAAGCTCTTTTGTTATCAGCTGCCTCTGGAAAGGAAAGAAAAGGTAAGTATAGAGTATTTGTTTAATGGCAAATATATCCAAACAGATATAAATCCTTACACTGAAGACTACAAAACAGTCTTTGAAGACTACAAGCCAGCTACTGCTGACAGTGATGGAAATATTTTATCCGAAATTTCTTCAGATGGAAGGCAGGCATACTTAAAGATCAATTCCTTCGATTACAGCAACATAAAAGCCGATAAGGATAAGTTATTTTCCTTTTATTCCGGCATTAAGAACTGTAAAACTCTCATAATTGACATACGCGGAAACAGTGGCGGAGCGGATTCATACTGGACAGACCTCATTGTTTCGCCTTTAGCCAATCATCCGTATGCCGTCAACAGTTATATTTTTATAAGGTCCGGTACTTATGCCCAGCAGGCTGCGGCGGAGAGATTTAACCTTGCATATAACTTTTTTCAGGCGAGCAGAAATGAGGTGCTTGGAATGAAAAATCTTCCGCCCGAGTTGTTAAGTGAGGAGTTTGGTCCTCCGGTGAAGATACAACGTTTGGTACTTCCTGGAATGGATGGTTTTGACGGAAAGATAGTAGTTGTTACAGATAAGTATGTATACTCTTCATCCGAAACTTTCGCATATTTCTGTAAAAAAACCGGGTTTGCAGCAGTTGTAGGCGAACGTACAGGGGGGGATGGAATCGGATTTGATCCTCTCTTTTTTGTTCTTCCTAATAGCAGACTGGTAGTCAGGATGACTTATACTTATGGCATCAATCCTGATGGTACTTCAAATGAGGAGTATAGAACAGCGCCTGATTTTTTTATTAGGATTGCCAATAACGAAACCATTTTTAGCCAAATAAGTAATATTCCCAAAATGCCCACACAAGATTGGACTCGAGAGGTATTTACGGGGTATATGCCAAACAATCCGTTATCGTTCAGAGCTCTTTCGGCCGGGGAAAGTAAGCTTGCAGATCCGGTAATTATAGACAACGTAAAAATAAAAGGAGCTTACAGGACTGATATAAATCTTCTTGAGAAAAAAGTGGGTTTTAAAAGCGGTGATCTTATAGATTCAACCCTGCTCAAAGAGCTTAATAACAATCTAAAGCTTATGAACAGTTTTTCGGAAGTGTATGCGTTCGTTAAAGAAAATGATCTTGGAAAGTATGATCTTATAATCTATGTAAATGAGAGCTCAGGGCTTTTTAAGAGTTCCTATGATATGTTTTCAACACTTCTTTCAGATATAGTAGGAAAAAGTCTGACGCTTAAAAGCTATAATCTTTTCGGAAAGATGATAAATCTTTCCGCACGGTATTCTTTCAACAAATATAAAAGCACATATCTTACAACAACATATCCCAGTATTTTTTTCAAAGAGATGAAGTATGATATCTCTGTGGGGTTTCAGAGTGTAAAACTTCAGCCTACCCTGGGAGAGCTTGCAGAAAGCAACGCAGGTCTGAACATAAACTTTTTGTCTTATCAGGGCTCACGATACTATTGCGATAACCTTTTTGCTTTCCAGGCCAAATTGATGGATGAAAGCATAACATCTCAAAATAATCTTTCCTTAAAAGACTCATTATATCTTGAGAATACATTAAGAACAGCAGGTTATTTTTCATCTCAGACTTATGATTTCTCCTATTGGCTAAGAGCAGGCTCTCTTACTGATATATCAAATATCGACTCTTTTAAAGATATGGGCGAGATATGCAAAAAAACCGATTATCTGGCAGAAGGGCTTATAGACATGAAGTTATCACATGGGCTTTTCTTTTCGCATCTGACTATGGCAGGAGGATACAGAACAGAAGGTACGCCTTTTGAGCATTTGTTCAGAGTTGATAGCGAGTCCTGGTTTAAAGGATACAAAGGTTACTTTATGTCCGCGGGTTATGCGGCAGCAACATTAAGAACAGGTGTGATAATTTTTGATGTTTTGGGACTTTACGGTCTGATTGACGGGGGAAAGGTATTCAGTAAATGGGATCAGGCATTTTCATTAAACGGAATAATGCTTGATACAGGATTTTCAATTATACTGTATAATCCTTTTGTTGATTTGGAATTTTATCTAGCTAAAGATATTTTTAGTGATGAACCTTTAAAAATAGCTATGAGTATTTCTACAGAATATTAGTAAAAACCCGTCCTTACGGACGGGTTCATTTTTCTACAGTCAAGCGGAACGATGTATCAACATAGTCAGTGCCGTCATTTGCTCTTATTATTACCAATCTTTCGCCGATATCTTTTTCTGTTGCTGCGAAAGAATATATGGAACCGTTCACAACACCAACTCCGTTTTCGACGGTATAAACTATCATGTCACCGTCAGGATCTCTGGAATAGTTTAAAAGATCAAGGGTAAGTGTTTCTCCCGCCTTGATGATTATATCGCTGAGAGTTATGGCAGGGGGTCTGTTTACATCTGTGACATATATTACAATTACCCCACCGACCGTCACTGAACCATCGCTTATTAAGATCTGGCAGTGCTGTTGACCTGCTTCTTCATAAGAGGGAGTATATATAAACATTCCGGATTCAACTTTGCCAACTCCGTTTTCAAAGGTAAAAGCAAGAGTATCGCCATCAGGATCTTTTGTATAATCTTTTAGTTCTACGCTAACTGTCTTTCCTTCCTGTATGAATATATCCGGTATTGAGAAAACAGGAGGTTTGTTGACGTTGCTTACATATATTTTGAAGGTGGTTTCAACACCGGAAATTCCATCGCTGACTTTTATTTTTACTGTTTTCTCACCTGCTTCATTGTATGTCGGGGAGTAGGTGTAGATTCTTCCTTTTATCTCTCCAACACCGCTTTCCAATGAATACGTAAGTCTTTCCCCATCAGGATCGCTTGAAAGCTTTGAAAGATCAAGAACTAATGTCTGACCTTCATTCACAGTCTGATTAGGAATTGAAATAATAGGTGTCCGGTTTCCTTTTTTGACGTTTATCTTAAATTTGGCGGCTGTTCTGTCGATACCATCAAAAGCTATTACCTCAACATTTTTGATTCCTGCGTCGCTGAAAGCCGGAGAGTAGGTATAGTTATTCCCGTTGATGCTACCTGTTCCGTTTCCTATGAAATATTTCAAAGTATCTCCGTCAAGATCCGAGGAAAGTTCAAAAAGATCAATATTTAAGGTCTTTCCCTCATCAATCTCCTGGTCAGGTATAAAAATTGATGGTGCCCTATTTACATTATTCACAGTTATCTTAAAGGTTGAATACCCATAAAGCTTTCCGTCAAAAGCTGCGATCTGAACTACTTTTTCTCCCGCATCAAAGTATGACGGAGTGTATATGAAAGAATTACCTTCTATTTTACCTGTCTGGTTCAGCACAGAGTATGAAAGCTTATCGTTATCAGGATCGCTTGAGTACTTTGAAAGATCCAGCGTAAGTTTGCTGTTCTCAAAGGCTGTTTGATCCGGTATGCTGATCTGCGGTGCCCTGTTCACATTTTTGACAATTATTTTAAAATACGTTTCGTAGCTGAGCTCGCCATCGCTTACACCGACTCTGGCAAGCTTTTCTCCGGCATCATCATAGGTAGGGGTATATGTAAAGATAGAACCGTTGATTAATCCCACATTGTTTACAGAGTAATAACTAAGAGCATCCTTATCTGGATCGCTTGAAAGTTTTGAAAGGTCCAATGTAAGGGTCTGAGCCTCATCAACTGTTTCATCCGGCACTGCCATGGACGGTGCCCTGTTTACATTTTTAACGTTTATATTGAAAGAGCTTACAGCGGAAAGAGTTCCGTCACTGGCTCTTACAGTAACTTTTTTTGTGCCTGCATCAAAGTAGCCCGGAGTATATATGAACTGACTGCCGTTTATACTTCCAACGCCCTCCTGTACATAGTAGGTAAGAGTATCTGTATCCGGATCATCTGAATATCTTGAAAGGTCAAATATAAGTGTTTGCCCTTCATTTACCTGCTGGTCTGATATCTGCACTGAAGGAGCTCTGTTCACATTGTTTACAACAATTTTTATTAGTGTTTCAACATTCGAATTGCCATCATTTGCTCTTATTTTGACTGTTTTTTCTCCGGCATCAAAAAAGTCTGGGCTATACTCGTATATGCTGCCTTTTAACTTCCCTATACTGCTTTCGAGAGTATAAGTTATCTTATCGTTGTCAGGGTCATAAGTATGTGCGGATAGATCAACCAAAAGTGTTTTTCCTTCATTTACGCTTTGGTCGGGAACCTTTATGACAGGTACTCTGTTCATATTTTTGACGTTTATACTGAACGTGGTATAAACTGTTGCTGTTCCGTCGCTTACACGGAGCTTAACTGTCTTTTTTCCGGCATCAAAATAAGTAGGAAGGTATGTGTACATACTTCCAGTAATTTCGCCCACTCCTTCTTCTATCTCGAAGCTGAGGGTATCTCCGTCCGGATCAAAAACAATCTTTCCAAGATCAAGCAAAAGAGTCTGCCCTTCATCAACTTCCTGTTCCTGAACCAACATATAAGGAGGCCTGTTTATATTGTTTACAAGTACCTTAAAAGAGGTTTCGGCTCTTGCTATACCATCACTGACAGATATTCTTATGTTTTTTTCACCGTGGTCTTTATAAGTAGGCGAGTAAGAGTACACTTTATTTGAAATACTGCCTGGACCTTCTTCAAGTTTGAAGGTAAGCGAATCGCCGTCAGGATCAGCGGCAATCCTTGCCAGATCAAGAGTTATGGTCTGAAGTTCGTCCATAGTCTGATTGGTTATAAATATGGTTGGAGGTCTGTTTACATTTATAATGTTAAGTCTGAAGGTCTGGTCTATATACCCGTCGTAGTTGGCTATTCTTATTTTTACAGCTTTCTGCCCGGCATCAAGATATGAGGGCTGAAAAAAATAGCTGGAGCCATTTAAGCTTCCCACACCATTTATAAGCGAATATGAAAGCTTATCCTTAAGAGGATTTGATGAGTATTTGCTCAGATCTATTTCTATACTTTTTCCTTCTTCGACCGAAAAATCTGGAAACTCTGCCGTTGGAAGCTTTAAAACCTTTTCCACAGAAATTTTGAATGATGTTTGTGTGGATGATGCACCATCTGTAGCAGATATTATGATACTTTTTTCTCCGGCTTCTCCTCTCTTGGGCGAATAGAAGTAAGCTTCACTCTTAATAGTACCCACACCTGAAACAAGCGAATAAGTAAGTGGTGAAGCTTCAGGATCGGAGCTGAACTTTGAAAGATCCAGTGTAAGACTGTCTTCTTCTTTTATAAACTGATCCGGAATGCTTATGACCGGAGCTTTATTTATTTTTACCGGTTCGGGCTTCACAACTGTTTTATTTTCATTGGTCTGGACAGAACAGCTTATTAACAAAAATGAAAGTAAAAAGAATAAGGCAAAGACCAGTGAGTATTTTTTACGTTCCATGGTATACCTCCGAAAAAGATTAAGTATTTTTGAAAAATCGATTCCTTTCAATTATACTACATTTTTAAGGCTTATGATAAAAAGTGCCAGGTTTATAAGACTGTAAAATATACTTTTTAATGCAAAAACATATCTATAAGTACTGAATCATATCTCTTTTTTTGATTATTAAATTTCAGTGTATTTTGAGTAACTAAAAGAAATCGTGAGTTATAATTCCGAATTATAAAGGGTTATTGCTGTATTTAAAAAACAATTTCAATTGTACGTGTTCTAAACCATTGATGATATAATTGAATATAGAACAAAAGAAAGAAATCTATAGGCTAATTCCAATGTTTAGGAGGGGGAATCTATGATTGGGAATATGAAGATACGTACCAAGCTCTTACTTCTTCTTTTTATACCGCTGGTAGGAATAGTATGTATCATATCGCTTATGGCGATTAACTTCCAAAATGTGGTTACAGATCTTGAGCTGTCGCTCAAGAATGAGAACTCCAAGGTAATATCGATAGTATTTGAGGTTGACCAATCACTTTCAAATACTTTGTCTGCATTTCAGAATATTCTTTCCAAAGGCATGTCGGATCCAAGCTTTCAGGCGCAGTACGACGAGTATAAAAAAGGAGTTGTTAACGCCAAAGGAAAGGTTGCTGCTGCTGAGGAGATAATAAGAAACAATAAAGACGGTTGGCTTTTATATACTAACGATATAAGCCAGAAAACAGTAGAAGAAAATTTTAAAAGCTTTCACAGTAACATAGATATGTGGTTGGAAATGACTGAAGTTGAAATTCAGGCCGAGCTTACCGAATCTTTCTCTTCACAGTATTTTTACGATGCCAGGGCTAATATAGCGGAGATAGGTCAATCCGCAGATAAGTTCCTTGCTTATAAAATACAGAAGAACAGAGAAAGAACAAATAATCTTATTCTTATAGCTGTAATTGTCGGAGTCGGAGTTTTTGTTGTAGCGTTTCTAATAGGTTTTATGATAATAATCGATATTTCGTCTAAGGTCAAAAAAATAATGACTGTAACTCAGCTAGGTGAGGGTAATCTTAGAATAAAGTTTGATATAAAGGGAAAGGATGAGTTTTCCAATATAGGTAAAACTCTTAATAAGGTTGTAGAATCACTAAGAGAGTCTATGAAAAATATTGAAACCGCATCCGATGAAATAAGGAACTCTTCCAAGGAGCTTGGTGATGTATCGCAGGAAACCATTAAAAACTCCGAACTTCTCTCGGGTGATGCAGAAAAAATACAGCAGAATGTTGAAAACACATCAGCCTCAATACAGGAAGTTACCTCAAGTGTAGAAGAAGTTGCTGCTGCTGCACAGTCGGTATCAAAAAATTCAGTTGATCTTTCGGCCAGAACCAATGATGTTGCCGCTGCTGCTGAAAAAGGCGAAAAATCTATAGAAGCTATAGTTAATGTGGTTGAAACTGCCGTTAAGAGCACCGATGAAACAGCCAGTACCGTAATGAAGCTTACGGAGCATGTGGGAAATATACAGCAGATAATAAACACTATAAACTCAATAACCGAACAGACGAATCTTTTAGCTCTCAATGCAGCTATAGAAGCTGCAAGAGCCGGGGATGCGGGAAGAGGTTTTGCGG
>Ga0208826_1001415_pt1 | contig 20341 bp, 17 predicted proteins | sample AD_UKC115_MetaG_FD_184451 | JGI IMG/M metagenome (GOLD analysis project Ga0208826, IMG submission 184451) | Active sludge microbial communities of municipal wastewater-treating anaerobic digesters from Hong Kong - AD_UKC115_MetaG (SPAdes)... | ecosystem: Engineered > Bioreactor > Anaerobic >...
TGGCGAAAGTGCCCATCCACGTCACGGTCTCGTTGGTGTTGATATTGACCGTCTCGGGCATCGGATTGAAGCTCCATGTGACCGTCACGTTGGCGGCATTTACGACGGTCGCCAGCAGTACGCCTGCGACCAGGGCCAACGCCCGGCGAATGTATGCGACCAAAGAAACTGTCGGAGCATTTGAACGTTGCATTGGCCGGGCCTTTCGGCTGAATTGGTGCGGCATTAGAGCGTATGAAGTGGCGACAGGCAACACCAACGCGCGTGGACTGTTCAATACGACGACGGGTGAGGCAGTGAATCAGCGCGACGCGGCCCGTTGCGCGGCATCGGCCTTATTGCGCCATTCGGCGCTGAGCGCGGCGTCCTGCCGGAAACCACAACTACCGCTTTGGTACCAGAAGGAAAGCGTGGTCATCGCCCGCCAGCTGCCGCGCTCGATGGACTGCCGCAACATGCGTTCGCCTGCCGCTGCATCCTTGCGCACCCCGATGCCGCAGAGCAGGATGTCGGCGTAGCGGATCGCCGCTTCCTCGTGGCCGGTGTCGGCCGCCTTCTTGATCCAGAGCGCCGCCTGCGCAAGATCGGACTTGATGCCGCCAACGCCGGCGTGCACCCAGGTGCCATAGATGAACCACGCCTGCGGCAGGGCTGCCTTGGCTGCTTCACGCATCATGGCAACGGCGCGGCGTTCGTCCTTCACTTCGGGTGAGTGGCCGTTGAACAAATCGATGGCGAGATCGTATTGCGCCTGCGGATCACCCCGCGCTGCCTCGACGTTGTTGCGGGCACGCTTGAGGTGGCGCATGACGTCGGCGGCATCACTGCTGTCGATCCGGGCGTCCAGTGCCCGTTGCAGCCAGAGCATGGCGTTGTCGAAGCTTTGCGCCACGCCGCGTCCGTACTCGTAGGCGAGGCCGAGGTTGTACATGCCATAGGCGTTGCCGCCATCAGCGGCGCGACGGTACCACTGCGCGGCAGCGGGATAGGATTGACCGCGCCCCTTGCCCGACTCATAGCAGAGCCCGTAGTTGGTGGCGGCGATCGGCTCACCACCGTTGGCGGCAGTTTCCCACCAGTTGCAGGCCTCCACTGCGTTCGGCGCCACGCCCTTGTTGCGCGTGTAGATGCGGGCAACGCGAAACTGTGCGTCGGCGTTGCCGGCGCGGGCGAGCGGCAGGTAGAGCGGCAGTGCGCGGGCATCATCCTGTGCGCTGTAGGCCCGCTCCGCCTCGGCCAGCGCCGCGCGTGCCGGGTCTGCCGGCGCTGCCGCGACTGCTGGTCGCGGTGGGTTGCTGTCGCAGCCGGCGAGCGCCGTGAGCAGGGCGGCCGTCAGCACGGCGGCCGGAGCAAGTTTCAGCGCGCGGTATCCGAAATTCGACATGATGAGCCTCCGATAGCCTGACGATCAGCGTCGATGGACGAGCGTAGCGCGGTCAGGCGCCGCCGGCAAATCTGCCGTTCTGCCATCGACCAGCGTCGGATCAGACGTTTTTGCCGGATGACCTTGCGCCACAGCGGCCAAGGTGACGAGCCAACCCGATGCGCGTGCGCGTGACTTTCATTCCGCCGCACTGGCGAGCGGCTCGGTGATCGACAGCGCCTCGATGCCGGCGTTTGGCAGCGAGAAATAGAAGCTTGCGCCCTCGTCCGGCGCCGCCTCGGCCCATACCCGGCCGCCGTGGCGCTCGACCGCACGACGCACGATGCTGAGGCCGATGCCGTGTCCGGCGTAGTCGTGCCCGTGCAGACGGGTAAACGGCTGGAAGAGAACACGGGCGTTCTCGCGACAGAAACCAACGCCGTTGTCACGCACCTGCACCACCGTCTGCTCGTCGTCGCGACTGGCGAGCACCTCAATGCAGGCGTCCGGGCGATGGCCGCAGAACTTGATGGCGTTGCCAATCAGGTTGGCCAGCGCCGGCCGCAGCAGCGAGGGGTCAGCCTCCACAACGGGCAGATCGCCAACGATGTAGCTTGGGCCGTGCCGGAGCGGTGCCCGCAGGTTGCTGTTTGGCAATCTGGCCACGTTGCTGGACGTGGCCGACACACCGTTGGTGCCGGTGGCCACGTCGCGACGCGCCGACGCCGCCGCAAACAATGCCATCTGATTGCTGGTCTGCGCTTCGGCAAGGGCGATCGCTTCGTGGGCCAGCGCTGTCAGGTCGACATGGGTCTTGTGCAAGTCCTTGTCGCCCACCTTGGCCAGCGTGAGCAGCGCGGTTACCAGATCGGAGGACTGCTGCGCCTGGCCGGCAATCAGCGGCAGCACCCGCCGCGCCACCGCTGTATCGCCCTGGCGCAAGGCGTCGTTGGCGACATTGGCAAGGCCAGCGATACCGCCCAGACTGCCGCGCAAATCGTGCGACACATTGCGGTTGAAACTTTCGAGGCCAGCCACGATGTTCTGCAAGTCGGCAGTACGACTGGCGATGGTCGCCTCCAGCGAGGCGTTGAGGATAGTGAGTGAGTGCTCCGCGTCCATCCGTCGCGCGTTTTCGATCTCGAGCGCGACGCGCCGGCGGACCAGACTGACCGTGAGCACGGCAATGCCCAGGAAGATCTCCGGAATCAGTGCGTAATAGCGCAGCGTAAAGGTCTCGGCACCGTTGGCCACCTGCCAGACCAGATAGACCGGCATCAGCACAATCCCCAGCGCGGTCAGCGCATGACTGGACGAACGCTCGCGCAAGGCGGCGCTGAAGGCGGCGTAGACGATGATCAGGCCGGTCAGCATGTAGGGGAAAAATGCCCATGGCCGCGGCAGCGGGATGCCGGTTGTCGCGCAAAAGGTGATCGCCAGCGAAGGTACCGTTGCCAGCGCAATCAGCCAGTTCGACGCCCGCCCGGGTGCCGCGAAATATTGCAGCAGACCACAGGCACAGGAGGCTGCGGCCATGCCATGCAGGGCCGCAGCGACCGGGTTCATGTTGACGGTGTTCGGCCGCAACGAGGCATCGTTGAAGAAGTGAATGGCGAGAAAGCCATAGCCGAGCGCGATCCATGACGCGCCTGGCTCGCGATCGCGCAGCCAGAGCACCAGAAAGATCGCCGACAGCGTACCGAAAATTACCGCAGCTACATCAGTGCCCGAAAACGGTATCTGCCCCGAGAAGTCCAGCGGAGTCACAGTTTTTTCTTTTTGGAGTTGCAGCGAGTCAGCAATGTGTCTGACGTTCTCATTGTGGCGCTATCTGGCTTAAAACAGCGGAAACAACACGTCAACTGGCTATTGATAAATAAGAATTTTCGGGGGAAATACGACAGACTTAGGGGCCGAAGGATGCCCGCCGCCGCTGCCGGCGCACGCCACAGCCGGCCAATTCGGTGTCATCTGCCCGTAACATCGTTGTCATAAAACGCGAAGTGAGTGCCCCGGCAATGCCCCGACCATCAGGCGCTCGCCGTCTGACGAATCAAACCGCTTTCGCATGCCAGCCACCATCCTTATTGTTGAAGACGAACCTGCCATCGCCGAGCTGGTGTCGCTGCACTGCCGGCACGCCGGTTACACGGTCAAAGTGGCGCATGCGGTGCTTGACGCCCGTGACATCGTGGACGAAACGCTGCCCGACCTGGTGGTGCTGGACTGGATGCTGCCCGACAAATCGGGTATCGACTTCGCCCGCGAGCTGCGGCGCGACGAGCGTACCCGCGATCTGCCGATCCTGATGCTCACCGCCCGTGCCGCCGAGGACGACAAGGTGCGTGGTCTTGAGGTAGGTGCCGACGACTACGTCACCAAGCCGTTTTCGCCCAAGGAGTTGGTGGCGCGGATCAAGGCCCTGTTGCGCCGTGCCGCACCGGACGTGAGCGAGGAGCCGCTGGAAGTGGCGGGCCTGCGGCTGGAGCCGGCCTCGCACCGGGTCACCGGCAACGGCACGGAACTCAAGGTTGGCCCCACCGAGTTCCGGCTGCTGCGCTTCTTCATGGCCCGGCCGGAACGGGTGATGACGCGGCAGGCGCTGCTTGATGGCGTCTGGGGCGATCACGTGTTCATCGAGGAGCGGACGGTGGATGTACACGTCCGCCGCCTGCGCCTCGCGCTGGAGCCCTCCGGCCATGACGCACTGGTGGAAACGGTGCGCGGCGGCGGCTACCGGCTGCGCAAACAGCCGCTGCGGTAACTGCGGGCGGCTGGCCCCTACCCCGCTTTCCTTTTAGTGTCATCACCCGCCACTACACTGCCGGCATGAAGGCGATCCGGCAAACCCTTGTCGCATTGGCGCTGATTGCGCTGGTGCTGTCGTGGGTATGGACGCCCTGGGTGGCCGTGGTGATGCTGGCCGCCATCGGCGCCTGGCTGTTCTGGCAACTGCAACGTCAGGATGACGCCGCTGCCGCACTGCTGCGCGAGCCGGAATCGGTCGATCGATCTTTTGATGACGCCATGGCCATCATCCGCGCCCGCCTCAAGGACGGTGAGCAAAGCCTGCGCGACCGCGATGCCGAGATCGCGCAGCGCAAGCAGATCACCAATGCGGTGCCTGACGGTCTGTTCCTGCTCGACAACGGCGGCCGCATCATCTGGTGCAACCAGGCGGCGCTGGTGATGCATTCGCTGGATGCCTTCCGCGACATGGGCAAGCCTATCGCCCAATTGATTCGAGCCCCGGAATTTGCCCGTTATCTGGACGATGACACGCAACCAGAGCCAGTGGTGACGCTCGGCGGTCGCTCGATCGCCTTTCATCTCGAGCGCGGCAGCGAAGGCGCGCGCCTGCTCTTGACCCGCGACGTAACCGAACGCGAGAAGCTCGACCGAATGCGCCGTGACTTTGTCGCCAATGTGTCGCATGAGTTGCGCACACCCCTCACTGTCGTCGGCGGCTTCGTGGAAACGCTCACCGATCTGCCACTCGAACAGGACGAGCGTAATCGCTACCTGCAACTGATTGCCAACCAGACCACCAACATGCGGCGGCTGGTGGAGGACTTGCTCACACTGGCACGACTGGAGAATGACCAGTTGCCGCCGGAGGCCACGCAAATTGACCTGGCGCTGGTCGCGCGCGACGCGCTGGCAGACGCCGAGGCGCTGTCGGCAGGCGCACACACGTTCGAGGCAACGATCGCCCCCGCGCACTTGCTCGGCAGCGTCGGCGAGCTGCGCTCCGCGCTCGGCAATTTGCTGTCCAACGCAGTGCGCTACACGCCCGCGGGTGGCCGCATCACGCTCAATGTCGCGGCCCACGCGAACGGAGAAATCGTCGTTGAAGTGAAGGACAGCGGCGTCGGCATCGCCGCCGAACACATCCCGCGTCTGACCGAACGCTTCTACCGTGTCGATCGCTCCCGCTCGCGCGAAACCGGCGGCACCGGCCTCGGCCTCGCCATCGTCAAGCACGTCGCGCAACGCCACCGAGCAAAGCTGGAAATCGAAAGCACGGTCGGCGGCGAGCAGCACGGCAGCACGTTCCGGTTGCGGTTTCCGAGCGCCTGACCGAGGTCAGCTCTTTCGCGAGAAGTGCATTCGTGATGGGCTCAAGGGGTGATTTTCCCAAAAGTCGACATCTTTAAAAACCGCCTGCAAGCCCAGTTTGGATTTGGCTTTCGGAGAAAGCTGTAGCCAATTTGAGTGGCTGACATGTCGGCTTCTGCTCAAATACCGCTAAGTCTAGTGATCGGGATACGAATATGTGTTTTCGGCGGGTGATCGGGTTGCTCGCATTAGCGTCGTGTTGGCCTTGGCCGACACTGGCCCAAGTGCAATGGACCACTGAACTGCCATCGTCCACGGGTCCAATCAAGCTGCAGAACCAGAACGTCGTCGGCGCACCTGACGGGTCGGTTTACATTGCCGCCACCATCAACGACGGCGAGATGGATCGGCTGCGCTTCGCGAAGCACAGCTCGACGGGGGCGGTGCAGTGGGTGCGCTACGTCACCGGCTTGTCCATTGCTGCCCGCAACCCTGTTCTTGTGCACGCGGATGCCTCAGCGACTGTCGCCGTGAACGCCAACGGCAAGCTTTGCGTCGTCAATTTCCTCGCCAGCGGCAGCGAACGCTCCCGCAATTGCTTCGCCGACCGTTTTTTTGCGCCGCTGTCGCCCGAGCGGCGATAACGATGTGTTCGTGTCGTCTGATCGGGGCCAGACGGTACGCAAAGTTGGACCGACGGCAGCGTGCGCTGGGCACGCAGTGAAAGCGCTTTTTCCAACGACCTGCACTCGTATGGCGCCGATAGCGACGGTAACTATTTCGAGGTCCGTAGCGGCCGGCTGAAGCGCTGAGGCGCGGCCGAAGGTAGCAAGCTGAGTGACGTTGCGACGGAGCTGCCTTTCTACGCTGACGACAAGATATGGAACCAGCGCTCGCTGACAAGAGCCAACGGCGAGCTCGTGCTGACGCGCTACGTCTCCGATGACGGCGCTGGCGGGCCGAACGCGACAGTCCGCTTCGCAGGCAACGACGACCTGTTGGCCGCAACACCAGTCACGGCGATGACGACCATCACGAGCGGTTCCGTGGTGCGCGGTACGGGCTATCCATCCGGCGTGACGACGATTTGTAGCACCGCACCAGGCACCACCTGTGCGCTTGACAGTCAATACCCCTATGACTGGCGCTGCGCTGGCCCTGCCGACGCAACTGGCGAGATTTTCTTCATTCCAGGCACTGCTGGTGGTTACTACAACTATCCCGGCACGCCGATCCGCTACCGCAGCCTGACGGGCGTCCTCAGCGCGCCTCGTCTGAATGTTGGTTTCCAGTTCTATGGCTGCAAGCCCGACGTCGATGGCGGCGGCGCGGTGATGGCGACGACGGACGGCATCGTCGCGTTACGCCGCATGCTCGGAATGACGGGGGACCCCTTGACGCTTGGCGCGACGCATAGCTGCGTGCCGCCGGCTGGTAGAACCTACGCTGGCAGCTTCCTCTGACTGGCTATGACCTGGATGGCGATGGCCAGACATTGGCGGCGACAGATGGCGTTCTTCTGCTCCGCTTCATGCTGGGCCTGCGCGGAACGGCCTTGGTCGCCGGTGCCGTCGGTGCCGGTGCCACGCGTACGACGCCTGCGGCAATCCTAAGCTTCATCGGCAGCGAGTGCGGCCTCCATACCTACTGACGCGGATCCACCTCTACGGGGGTGTCGCGAATGGGCGCCGCTGTTGCTTCGGCAAGCCCCAACCCACCCATCGTTACGCAATAGGCGGTTAGCCGCCCCGTGTCGCAGTGCACGACCAGCGCAGTGACTCGCCCCCAGACGAGCGTGAAAACGTGCACGCCCTGGTTGTTGCCGGGGCTGCCATCGGGCAGCGTGAACTGGTCGTTCCAGCTCACCATTGCGACCGTATGCCAGGGCCAGCCGGCAATGGCTATCGTTTGTACGTCGAAGCGCAGATCGGGCAGCAGGCGTTGCAGCCGCGCGTACCACCGCGCGGTCGCGGCGACGGTGGTGCGCTCGCCACCCAGTGCGTGGTCTCCGTGCATGATGTGCCGGTGCTTTGCGGCGAACTGCGGCACGATTCGCTCGTAGCGCCCGGCGTTGATGTCGGCGAAGGCGCGACGCAGCTTCTGGCGCACGATGAAGTGGTACATGCGGTCTCCTTTCGGCGCCGCTCAGGCGTTCGTCAAGTGGAACGTGATGCCCGTCACGTACAGCAGCGTCGCCAGCGTCACGCCGCGGAACGGGATGCTGAAGAAGTAAAGTCTTGCCAGCACGACGTAGGCGACGAGTGTGATCAGGCCGACCGCAAGCAGGAAGCCGGATTGCCACAGCAGCGCCGTTTGCACCAGTGCGAGATAGCCGTAAACCAGCCCGAACAGCATGAGCCCCATGCTGTGGGTAATGTTGAAGCCGTAATTCGCCCGCCACATGGTGGTCTGCCGAGTGACGACCGGATGCGTTTGTTGCATTACCGCCATCACGGCGGGATCGCGCGGATGCAGCTTGTTGCCGTGCAGCGTGTAGAGCAGGTGGATGCTGCCGAACAGCAGCACGATGCCGGCGCTGGCGGCGACGAGGGTGGAGGCGAGCATGTGGCGATCCTTTATAGATAATCTTTACAAGCAAAAGATTGACCACATTCTTCCATCGCAATCCTTCTCGTGTCAAGATTACGATCATGAAACCCCTGAAAGCAGCAGCGGAAGCCCCCAAATCCGCCGCCAGATCGCACAAAAAACCGGCGGCAGTGAATGCCGCAGCCTCCCGCAAACGGGCCACGGCGGCTGAGCCCGCGCCAGAGCCGAAGCCCTACCACCACGGCAATCTGCGCGAGACGCTGCTGGCGGCGGCGGATGCGGTGCTGGCGCGGCAGGGAGCAACGGGGATCACGCTGCGCGATGTGGCGAAGGCGGCTGGCGTGTCGCATGCGGCGCCTTACCATCACTTCGCCAGCCTTGATGAGATGCTGGCGGCGGTCGCCGAGCGCGGCTTCGCGCAGCTGACGGCGGCAATGGCGGCGCCCGCCGACGAAAGCGATCCGCGTGAGCGGCTGCTGCTGATCTGCGAGGCTTACGTCAATTGCGCCCGGTCACACCCGGCGCAATTCCGTCTGATGTTTGGCCCGCTGCTGGCGCGCAAGCACGAGTTCCCGGCGCTGAAGACCGCCGCGGAGGGGGCGTTTGCGCAGTTATTGGCGGCCTCGACGGCGCTTGACGCCGAGCGCGGGGCGGAGCTGGCGCTGCTGGGCTGGAGTCTGGCGCATGGGCTCAGCAATTTGCTGATCGACGGTGCCTTTGACGGTCTGCCGATGGAGCTGCCCGCCGGGGCGACGCTGGCACGGCAGCTGGCGGCGCGGGCGCTGGGCGAATTGGGCCGTTGACGTTGCGGCCGTCGTGGCAGAGGAAATTTCAGCTCATTGGCTTTTCGGTGGAAGCTCGGTTTGATAAGGGCTTGGCTCGGAAAATGACCTGTAGTCGACTTCTGCCATTTCCGCGCCCTCGCCCGCATCCGGCGGCGATTTAGTGAAAAAGTCATGGGCTCGGGCATTTCGTCAACCGAGTCGCACGCAGGCGATCTGCCAGCCTCGACGCGCATAATTTCCGGCTCACTGCCGCGCTGGTTGACGGCGCGCCAGCCCCCTCCTGCAAGGCTTTCCATGAAACTGAAAGAACCCCTCCTCTTCCGGCAACAGGCGTACATCGACGGTGCGTGGTGCAACGCCGATTCCGGCGCCACCTTCGGCGTCGACAACCCGGCCACCGGCGAAATCATCGGCAACGTGCCCGACATGGGCGCCGCCGAGACGCAGCGCGCGATCGACGCTGCCAACGCAGCGCTGCCGGCGTGGAGCAAGCTGAGCGCGAAGGCGCGTGGCGCCATCCTGCGCAAGTGGTTTGACCTGATCATGGCCAACGCTGACGATCTGGCGCAACTGATGGTGCTCGAACAGGGCAAGCCGTTCGCCGAGGCGAAGGGCGAAGTGGCCTACGGCGCCAGCTTTGTGGAATGGTTTGCCGAGGAAGGCAAGCGCGCTTACGGTGACGTGATTCCGACCCAGTCGCCGGACCGCCGTTTCGTGGTGATCAAGCAGCCGATTGGCGTCTGCGCGGCGATCACGCCGTGGAACTTCCCGATTGCGATGATCACGCGCAAGTGCGCGCCGGGCCTCGCGGTGGGCTGCACCTTCGTGGTCAAGCCGGCCGAGCAGACGCCGTACTGCGCGCTGGCGCTGGTGGCGCTGGCCGAGCAGGCGGGCATGCCCAAGGGCGTGTTCAACGTCATCACCTGTGACTCGTCAAAAGCGCCAGAGGTGGGCAAGGTGCTGTGCGCGTCGCCGATCGTGAAGAAGGTGACGTTTACCGGCTCCACCGAAGTGGGCCGTATCCTGATGCGCCAGAGCGCCGACACGGTGAAGAAGATGGGCCTGGAGCTCGGCGGCAACGCCAGCTTCATCGTGTTCGACGATGCCGATATCGACGCCGCAGTCGAGGGCGCGATGGCCTCAAAGTACCGCAACACCGGGCAGACCTGTGTTTGCGCCAACCGCATCTACGTGCAGGACAAGGTCTACGACGCCTTCGCCGCCAAACTCACCGAGAAGGTGAAGCAGATGAAGGTGGGCCAGGGCTTCGAGGATGGCGTTGTGCAAGGCCCGCTGATCGACGGCCAGGCACTGAAAAAGGTGCAGGAGCATGTGGCCGACGCGGTCAGCAAGGGCGCCACCGTGCTCACCGGCGGCAAGCCGCACGCCAAAGGTGGCCAGTTTTATGAACCGACTGTACTTGCCAACGTAACTCCGGCAATGCGTGTGTCCGTCGAGGAAACCTTCGGCCCGGTGGCGCCGCTATTCCGTTTCAAGACTGAAGAAGAAGTCATCAGCCTCGCCAACGCCTCCGAGTTCGGTCTGGCAAGCTATTTCTACTCGCGCGACATCGGTCGCGTGTGGCGCGTTGCCGAGGCGCTCGAAGTCGGGCTGGTGGGCGTCAACGCCGGGGTGATTGCCAACGAGGTGGTGCCGTTCGGTGGCGTCAAGCAATCCGGCCTTGGCCGCGAAGGCTCAAAGTACGGTATCGACGACTTTCTGGAGATCAAGTACATCTGCATGGGCGGCATATAGCTGCCCGTGCGGCCCGCGCGGCCTCTCGCCGCCAACTAGACGTCAGGGCGTGCGACGATCACGCAGTTGGGACCACCCTGCTTGGCGCGGTGTATTGCACGGTCAACGCGGTCCAGCACCGATGCCAGCGGCTCGGCCGCGGGCGCTGGGCTAACCGCAATGGAGGCCTGCAGGTGCTCCCCTGCCGCCTGATCCGACGGGATTGCCAGAGCAGAAACGGCGGCACGGAGCTTGCCAGCGATCGCACTGGCATTGCTCGCGGCCATACCCGGTAGCCACAGCAGGAACTGGTCACCTCCCCAGCGCGCCACCATGTCGTTGCGACGCACGTTGCCAAGCAGCGCCTGCGCAACGTCGCGCAGCGCAAGGTTGCCGACCAGCCGCCCAAACCGCTCGTTGACGCCACGAAACCCGTCGAGTGCGACCATCGCCAGCACGCCGCGCGTGGTGTGTTCGCTGGCCAGGCTCCAGTGTTCTTCAAGGGCGCGTTTGGCATGCCGCCGATTGGCGAGTCCGGTCACCAGATCGCTTGCCTCATCGGGCAGACGATCAGCCAGCTGCCGCGAGCTGGCAAGCACGGCGTGCAACAGGCGGGCAACCTTCTGGAACAGCCCTGCGCTGGTGGATTCGAAGTAGCGCGCACGGCTGGAATACACGGCGAGCAGGCCGCGTTCATCGCCGCCGTCGCTGATCGGTGTGATCAGCACGCTGCGCGCACCGTAGCGCGTAGCGGCGGCACGCCAGGGGCTGTGCAACGCTGTCGGCGACAAATCGAATGTACGCGTTGGCACCCCGTTGATGGTGTGCGTCGGCGTCGAATGCGATGAGGCGAAAAAGTCAGCGGCGATCGACAAACGCCCTTCTGCCAACACGGCTGGTCCAACCGCCACTTGCGGCTCGATCGCCGACGCCCCCGGGCTGCCGAACCAAACCCACGCCATACAGATGTTGGGAGACGCGTTCACCATCGCCTCGCAATAGCGACGCGCCATTGCGGTGGGGTCCGGGCGCCCGAGCAGTTGCGTGCTGGCTTCCAGCAGTGCCTCGGCCAGCAACGCCTGCTCCGCCAGTGCGGAGCCGTCGGTCGAGCCCTGACCCGGCGGTGGCGGTGGTTTGTGGAACAACTTCAGCATCGGATTTCGCGTTAGCTTTCGGCGCGGAAGACGTGTCCCCGAAGTGATCTCCGGGCGACTGGCCAACACCGTGCCGCAGGCCGCATCGTACTCCTGTTGGCTGACGTTTTCTCGGACTTTTCCGACTGCTCGCCGTTCGCCGCGTCGAAGCGCCTCAAGCTTCGACTTCGCTGAGCTGCGCGAAGGGCAACTCCTGCTTGACCAGAATGACCGTGCACGGCGCTTCCATCGCCACCTTGATTGGAATGGTCGGCTTGAACGCCTGCAGCTTCAGCCCATGCGTTGCTGCCCCCATAACAATCACGGTGACGTGATTGCCTCTGGCGTACTCGATGATTGCGCCAGCGACGTCACCGGCTTCAAGGACATGGTGCGAAACCTGCCGCCCATCGAGATCAACGCCGCGTACCCATTGCTTCTGGCGCTCAAGATGGTGACTGTGCACCCGGCCTTCGCTACGCTCGGCATCGGTGCTGCTGGTTTCAGAGGGTGAAATCACGGTCACACAGGCCAGCCGTGCCCCCGGCCGGGAGCCGAGCGCGCGGTTGACGGCAACCCGCAGCGAATACAGGGTGGCGTCGGTGACGTCCTTGTAGGGCAGCGCCACCATCACAATCGGCACCTGATCAATCTGCTCCATTGGCAGCGGGCTGGGCTTGTATTCCATCCCGGCAGCCTTGAACCAGCGCTTGATGTGGGTGCCGAGCGATGCGCCCTGCATCTCGTGGGCACGATCACTGATCTTCACCAGTGAAGGATCGGCGAGATCCAGCGCCAGATGCGCTGCCGACGGGTACCGTTTGGCCGCCTCCGGCTCCAGGCAGCGCAGGATAATCTCCTGCAGCCACGGCGGTATGTCCGAGCGCCAGGCCCGCGGTGGCTTTGGCTGCATCCACATACGCTGGCGCAGGCCACCGGCGGTTTGCGGTTCGCCAAATGGCAACTCGCCAGTCGCCAATTCATAAAGCATGACGCCGACCGCGAAAATGTCGCTGCGCGGATCACCGCGCACGCCCACGACCTGCTCCGGTGCCATCCACACTGGTGAGCCAATCGCCTTGCGCAATTCTTCCGCCAGCAAGTCGGGATAGTGGCCGTGATAGCTCAAACCAAAATCGAGCAACACACCGCCGCCAATGCCGTCCTTGCCAGGGCGAATCATCACGTTGGCCGGTTTCAGGTCCTGATGCACCACGTTCTGCCGGTGCAGGCTGTGCACCGCGCTGGCCACCGCTTCACCCAGACGCGCGATGGTCTCGGGGCTGGGTCGTACGCGCGACTCGCGCGCTTCGTCGAGCCAGTGCTGCAGCGGTTTGCCTTCGATGTATTCCATCACCAGATACGGCACCCGGGTGAGATCACCCGCCGCTACGAAGCGCGGCACATGCGGCCCCGACAGCGCCTGCAGAATCTGCGCTTCAACCTCGAAGCCGACGATGTTCTCGGCGCCGTCTCCGGTGGCCATGCGGGGCACCTTCATCGCCATCCGAAAGCCGGGATCGGGGGCGCCGTTGGCGTACTGCACCTGATAGATATGCGCCATGCCTCCCGAGTGGAGATTGGCCTTGACCTCAAACCCGTCGAGCGTTTCGCCCGGCTCCAGCAACTTCATTGACCCCTCGAAAGTCTTTCCGCAAAAAATTCTGGCAGTCCCGCCGCGCGAATGGCGGCGGCAGCCGCCGCATGGTCGTAGGCAACGCGCGCGAAGGTGAGTTTTGCGGCGTCGCGATCAAACAGCGCGTACATCGCTTCCTGGCGGCCGTCGCGTGGTTGCCCTACGGAGCCGATGGTGGCGACCCAGCGCCGGTGCGCCGGCACTGGAATGGCAGCGCCAGGTGTTGGCGCAAATTCGAGCAAGCCACGACCCTGTCCCTGGTAGTACAGCATCTGCCGGTGCACGTGGCCGCCAAACACGTGGCGAATATCGGCAGCGATTTCGGTCGCGGCCGTCAGCGATTCGCCAGCTCCGCGACCATCATGCACATAGTGCCAGCGCTCCGGCGAATCGACACTGGCATGCACCAGCAAGGTACTGCCATCGCGATGCAGCAGTGGCAGTTCATCGAGAAACCGCCGCTGCGCTTCGCTCAGCTGGGCGTGCGTCCAGCTTGCCGTCATTTCACCCAACGCATCACTGGCAACCGCCGGGGGGTGACAGGCCAGGGCATCGTGGTTGCCCTTGAGCACCCAGGCGCCAGCGGCCGCCATTGCCATCACCCGATCCACGACCGGCGCCGGGTCGGCGCCGTAACCGACCAGATCGCCAAGAAACGCAAACTGCGTTGCGCCTCGCGCACGGGCGTCCGCTAGGCAGGCGTCGAACGCCTGCAGGTTGGCATGGATGTCGGAGAGCAGCGCAAGCTTCATGGTGGTAGCCGGCCCACCCTATGCGCAACATACGGCGGATACCAGTCGTCAAGAATTGTCGCTGCGATGATACGCGGCGCGTCACGTCCGTTGTCGGCGCTTGATGCAGGTCAAGCAATCCCATGCCGGCGGCGCTATCTTGCTCGCTGTCGTTGCCATTTCACGCCAGCAGCATGCCCTCTCGCCACCAGCTTCGCCGCCGCTTTCTCGTTCGACGTGGGGTGGTCTATTCGCTGATCATCTCGATGCTGATTCTGCTCGGTGGCGGTTTTGGCTTCTGGCTGCTGGACCCGCGGGTACACACTTTGTCCGACGGGCTGTGGCTCGCCTTCACTACCGCTGCGACAGTGGGTTACGGCGACATGGTGCCATCGACGCATGCATCGCGCGCATTTGCAGTCATCGTCGTTCTGCTCGGACTTGCGGTGCTGTCGCTGGTAACCGCATCCGTCGCCGCCCTCTTCGTTGAAAAGGATGTTCACACCGAAGAGCGTGCCATCGAGCGCGAACTGATGCAGGAGATCCGTGCGGTGCGTGCCGAGGTAGTGGCGTTGCGCGGCGAGCTGGCCCGCCAGCAACAGGCGGCGGCGCTACCGCCACCTTAGAAGTCCATCTATTCGACCGATGGCACGGCCGGTGAGGTCTTTTCGCCGCGCTCGTACACCACATGGGCGCGGCCAACGATCAGGCTGTCGATCTTGCCGATGGCATCGGGGTTCTTGTTCGAGTAGGGCAGCTTGTTGAGCACGTAGCGCATGGCATTGAGCCGCGCCCGCTTTTTGCAATCGCTCTTGATTACGGTCCACGGCGAGTCGGCGGTGTCAGTGTCGAAGAACATCGCCTCCTTCGCGCGGGTGTAATCGTCCCACTTGTCGAGCGAGGCTTTGTCGATCGGTGACAACTTCCATTGCTTGAGCGGATGGTTCTCGCGCTCCTTGAAGCGGCGGCGCTGCTCCTTGCGACTCACCGAAAACCAGAACTTGAATACATGTACCCCGCTGCGCACGAGGTGACGCTCAAACTCGGGCACCTGGCGCATGAATTCCTCGTACTGCGCATCGGTGCAAAAACCCATGACCCGCTCGACACCGGCACGGTTGTACCAGGAGCGGTCGAACAGCACGATCTCGCCCGCCGTCGGCAAGTGCTGCACGTAGCGCTGGAAGTACCACTGCCCGGCCTCGGTGGGCGTTGGTTTCTCCAGTGCGACTACACGAGCGCCGCGAGGGTTGAGATGTTCCATGAAGCGCTTGATGGTGCCGCCCTTGCCAGCAGCGTCGCGGCCCTCGAACAGGATCACCACGCGCTGGCCGGTGGCCTTGACCCAGGCCTGCAGTTTGAGCAACTCCACCTGCAGGCGGTACTTCTGTGCTTCGTAGTTGCGCCGAAGCATCAGGTTTTTGTACGGGTATCCACCGTCGCGCCAATTGTCGGCCAACTCCTCGTCCGGGTTCTCGACCTTGGCGTCGCCTTTGTGCTCGCCGAGCAGCCGACGCTTGATCGCCTTCAGATCATCGCTGGATGCGCCGTCCAGCAGCGCGCGCAGCGCTTTGGCCTTGTCGCGGCCGGTTTTCGCGCTCTCCAGCACCGTCTGCACGGCCGCGAGTTGCGCGCCTTCCGCTGCTTTTTCCGCCTCGCGTGCCGCGAATGCAGCAAGCGCTTGGGGTTTGAGGCTCGGCGAGGTGTCACCCTGTGCGACGCGCCGCGCGCGGGGCTTGGGCGGGGTGCTGGTTTTCGGGGTAGCACGCGCAACCGCGCGCTTTGGAGTACGACTGGCCATGCGAATGATTCTTGACAACAGAATCGGTCAGTGTGCGACGGTCATCCGGCGATGTTTGTGACTTGCATCAAATCGCCGGGCAACTCAGAGAAGTTCCGGTGTCACCTGCGGCGCCTCAAAGTACAGTGCGACATCGCCCCACGCGTGCCACAGGCCAGGCCGCGCGCGAATATGCCGCTCCAGTCGTGCGGCATAGTCGGCATAGGCGGCGTCCACGCCCGCCGCGAGCGAAATCGGCTCAAAGCTCACGCGTTGCTGCAGGCTGTCGCGATCCACTTCGCCGAAAAACACATACAGCGCGGCGCCGGTCTCGTTGGCCAGCTCAATTGCGCGGCGCGCCATGTGCGCGGTTCGACCGAAGAACGGCACCGGTGCCGTGCGTTTGGCCAGTGCCGGCGGAATGTCGATCGCCGCCAGCCCACGCCCCCCGGCGGCGAGCCGCTCGCGCATCAGGTTCGACGCGCCGCGCATGGTGATCAGCGGCGTGCCGCCCAGCCGATTCATCTCGCGCCAGCGCAGACGCAGATACGGCCACCAGAGCCACTGCCGCCAGCCGTTCAGTTTTGGAAACGGCGCCGAAACCAGCGACACCGGTTTGCCCTGCGCGGCGAGCACCGGCAACGTCCACCAGCCGTTGCCATAGTGCGCAAACAGAATCATCGCGCCTTGCTCAACCGGCGGCAGCCCGGTGACGACGATGTCGCGCTGTAGCGTGCGCGTTTGCCGCAGCGCGCTCAGAAACACGTCCGCGCGATCAACCAGTCGCGTCAGGCGGTGGTCGGCCGCCGCGCGATCCAGATCGGCGTCGGGCAGCAACTGCGGCACGTTGGCACGCAGCGCCTGCACCTCTTCGCGGAAGTAGCGTGCGTCGTGCATGAAGCGGTCGGCAATCGCGCGGCGGCCGCGGGTGCCGCAGAAACTGTAGACAAGCGGCCACAGCAGCCAGTCGCGAATGCGCTCGCCGGTGGTCGCCGCACCCGTGCGCGTGGCTGCCGCGCTGCCGTCGTGCGACACCAACGCGGTGCCGAACAGCACGCAGGCCATGCCGGCGATGACGTTGAAGGTGATTGCCTCGCCCAGCACCAACCAGCCCCAGAACGCGGCGAAGGCGGGGAACAGGAAGGCGACGCTGGACGCACGCTGCGGGCCGACGGTCTTGATCAGATGAAAGAACAGCACGTAGCCTGCTACGGTGCAGAACACCGACAGCGCGAGTACGGCACCCCAGGCCTTGACCGACGGCATCGTTGCCGGCGCCAGCGCGATGCCGGGAAGCAACAGCCACACGGTGGCGCCGAGCACCATGCCGGTGGCTGACGCCACCTGCGAGACCTCGGCATCGGGGCCGTCGTCGGTCAGGTAGTGCTTGATCAGAAAGCCGGCGGTGGCGTACATGCTGGCAGCGAGCGCTGCGGCCAGCATGCCGATGACGGCCAGTGGCGTCAGCGCGACTGGCTGCAGCCCCACCAGCACCAGCACGCCAGCGAACGCGAAAGCAATGCCGAGCCACTTCAAGGCGCCCAGCTGCTGTTTGAACCAGAGCCAGGCAATCAGCGCGCTCCACACCGGGGTGGTGGAATTGGCAATTGCGCTGTAGCCGGCAGGAATGTGCTGCGCGGCGAAGCTGTAGGCGATGAAGGGAATGGCGGTGTTCACCGCGCCGACCGCGAGATAGGTCTTCCAGCGGCGCCCAAGTGCCAACGTCTGCCGAAAGGCCGCCACGATCACCAGCATGATCAGGCAGGCCAGCCCGACGCGGGCAGCGGCCATCGAGAAGGCGCCGAACTCGGGTACGGCGACGCGCATGAACATGAAGGCGGCGCCCCACAGGGCGCCGAGCAACAGCAGCTGCAAGAAGGCCCGGGAATTCACGCGACAGGCACCCGCTGGCGGTCGAAGAAGACACACCCACAGGCATTGGCTATTTGATGAAACGACCGCTGCATGCGGGCTTGTTGCTGAAAATTAACGAGGTCGACTTTGACAAAAAATACTGCTGAGCCCCCGTCAAATAAGGGCTTAGAACGAAAGCTGCTGGCTACTTTTTCGCCGCTGCGACCTCGGCAGCCAGCTCGGCGCCGGACTTGTAATGGGCCACACGGTTGACCGTGGTGCGCAGCGTGCGCTGGGTAAACGCGTTGCTACCCTTCACCTCTTCGTTCCAGTATTTGTCAGCCAGCTGGCGGTTGCGCGGCACGTCGAGCAGGAAGGCGTCTCGCGAGCCGGCGCCGCCGAAGATGTAGAGCTTGCCGTCGAGCATGCGCCAGGTGTCGGCGTCCCCGCCCCACGGAATGGCGTAGACGATGCCGTTGGCGCAGTAGCCGCCAAACTCGGGCAGATAACGCGTCGGCTCCTTGTCGAACAACGCCTTGTTTTCGGCCGACGAGAAATAGAACGTGACGTTCTCGTAAGTGCTCTTGATCGCCGGATTGCCCTGCTTGTAGGCGTTCTGGGTGAAGTAGGCCACAACGTCGGCGCCCTTCAGGATCACCCGGTCATTGCCGTCCATCGCCACCGCGTTCACCGGCGACAGCTTGCCACCGGGGCTTTGCGTGACCAGCGGCGCACAGCCGGCGATGGCTAACGCCAGCGTCAGCAGAATGGTGCCAAAAAGAGTGGATTGAATGCGCATCAGTGGGCTCCTTCAGGGGAAAGGCATTGTAGGCGGCCGCTTCACCGGAGTTGCCTGGTCGATCGCTATCTCGAACGCCCTGCGGCGGCGGCCAAAAACATGCCCCGCGCCGGCACAACTGCAGGGCGTCAATTAACAATTCTTTACATCCCGGAAAGCCACGGGCAAGAACTTGCAGTTAAAATCATGCCATTGGAATAATTCAGCGGCATCCCTGCGCTCACGCGCAACGGTCCGCCCCAAACGCCTTGAAACTTGTTACGGTAGTTCTACGTAGCAGCGGGCGACCTCAGCTTCGCGACGCCCTGCAATCCCTTTGCCAGCAGGATCACACCCTGCTTGAGGTGCTCGTCGTCGACGTCACCGGTGATACCCACCCGGCCCTACCCGATTTGCCATGGCGTGCCGGGCACAGCGCCCGGATGATCGGCGGCGATCGGCCGTTGTCCCGCCCCCAGGCGGCGAACGTCGGGCTGGCGGCGGCATCGGGCGAGTGGCTCTGCTTTCTCGACGAAGATAACCATTACGACGCCGATTTCGTGTCGTCGATGCTGCGGCACGCACGTCAGCAACCTGGGCGCCTGCTGCTCTATGGTCACAGCCGGGAGCAAGCTGGTGATGGTTCAACCAAGCACGTTGCCGCATTGCCATTCAATCGGGCGCTGATGGCCAGCCGGCCGCTGTGTCACTGGTCGGCGGCGCTGATCAACCGGCGGGTGATTGCACTCGGCTGCCGTTTCGACGAACGCCTTGCCGTCTGCGAAGACCAGGACTTTCTGGCGCAGATCGCGCAGCACGGCGACTTTGCGCTGGTGCCGGTGACCGCCTTCAACCACCGCGCCGCCTCAGACACTGCCGAAACAGGCGACGATCCGGCTTCGCGCGACGGGCTTCGGCTGTCCTGCGAGACATTGCTGCAGGCGAGGTGGGCGGGCAGCAGTCTTCATCACACGTTGCGGGCAGCAGCGGGCAGTCAGTCGGGCGTTGCCGCCTACTTCCGGCATGACTTCGCAGGCGCCCGTGCCGCCTTTTCGGCGGCGCTGCAGGAGTACCCGGACGATCCGAACGCCCTGCACGGCCTCGGTCGCCTCGACTTCGAAGCACAGCAGCTGGAGAGAGCACGCCGGCAGGTTGAACGTGCCATCGAGATCAACCCGGACGCGGCCGAGTTTCGTCTGACGCTGGCACAAATTCTCGCGGCGACGGACGCCACTGAGTCAGCCCGTGCGGAAGCAATGCAGGCAGCGCGCGACCCGCTGCTGCGTGAAGCGGCGCTGGCGCTGTTGTCGCGACTGCCATCTCGCGAAGCGCCGGTAACCGCCACGCAGCAACCAGCGCGCCTGTCGCCCTGCAGTTGCGGCAGTGGCAGGCGGTACAAGGATTGCCATGGCAAGATAGCCTCGCTCACCAGCGAGCCTGAAGCGCCACGGCCCATCGACGCCAACGCCACCGTCATCCAGCAGGCCAGTGCGGCAATGCAGGCTGGCGAAACCACTCGCGCGATTACGCTGCTCAGTGCGGTGTCCGTCAACAACGTCATCGATGCCGCGCTGGCAATCGACGCCGGCTCACTGCTGCTTGCTGCCGGTGACGCCAACGCCGCCAGCCCGTGGTTCGCGCAGGCCTTGCAACTTGATGACGACGGGCCCGCCCGCGCGCTGCTGCGTCAGTGTTGCGAGCGACAGTACGCATCAATTTATGCTGATTCCGTGTACCGTCAAGCAGCGCATCTTTGCCGCCGGTTGCAGCCGGATACCGCATCACGGCCGCAACGCAGCGGCGATGCCATCCACGTCGTGACCGATTTCGCAGGGGTGGGCGGGTCCGAGCGTCACGCAATGAATCTGCAGCGAATTCTTGCTCCGCATCTGCCCGTCCGGCTATGGTCTACGACGCCGGTGCATGTGGCATGGAGCG
>Ga0208826_1001422_pt1 | contig 20270 bp, 16 predicted proteins | sample AD_UKC115_MetaG_FD_184451 | JGI IMG/M metagenome (GOLD analysis project Ga0208826, IMG submission 184451) | Active sludge microbial communities of municipal wastewater-treating anaerobic digesters from Hong Kong - AD_UKC115_MetaG (SPAdes)... | ecosystem: Engineered > Bioreactor > Anaerobic >...
GAAGTATCTGCTCGGCCTGATCGTCGTCCTGCTCGCGGCCGGGTTTCTGTTGCCTGCCGACTACTCGGCGCAGCGCAGCGCCACCATCAATGCCCCGGTAGACAAGGTCTTCCCGCTGGTTGCCAATCAGAAAGAGTGGAAGCGCTGGAGCGTATGGAACCAGCGCGATCCGAACATGGCGATGACGTACGCCGGGCCCGAGGCCGCCGTCGGCTCCAAGTGGACGTGGAAGAGCAAGAGCGAAGGCAACGGCGGCATGGAATGGTCCGCGGTCGATGCCAACAAGCGCGTCGGGTTTATCCTGCGTATGGAGGACATGACGCCTGCCACCGGTGATCTGACGTTTGCCCCCGAGGGCAACGGCACCAAGGTGGTGTGGACGATGAACGGCAACGCTGGCATGAACCCGGTGTTCCGCTGGTTCGGGCTGTTCATGGACAAACTGGTCGGACCTGATTTCGAAGCGGGCCTGAAAAACTTGAAGAAACTTGCGGAGACTGCGTGATGAGCGAAACCCATCTGGCCACCGAAGAAAAGCAATCCGCCTACCGCGACTACGCCGCGCCGCAGCGGGCGGACGGGTTCGACACCGTGCGCGAGTTCTACCGTCTGAACCACATGAACCAGACTTACGACTTCGTGCGCGCGAAGAAGGCCGAGTTCCTGCAGTTCAACCGCCGCACCATGACGCCGTGGGACGCGCTTGACTACCTCAACACGCTCGTCGACGACAGTGACCCGGACATCGCCCTGCCGCAGATTGACCACCTTATCCAGACTGGCGAGGCGATGCGTGCCAACGGCGAGCCAGAGTGGATGGTGCTCACCGGTTTCATCCACGATCTCGGCAAGGTGCTCTGCCTGTTTGGCGAGCCGCAATGGGCGGTGGTGGGTGACACCTTCCCCACCGGCTGCGCCTATTCCAACAAGGTGGTGTGGAGTGAGTTTTTCGCGCTGAACCCGGACATCAAGCGCCCCGAGCTGCAAACCAAATACGGCATGTACGAACACGGCTGCGGGCTGGACGCCGTACAGATGAGCTGGGGCCACGACGAGTACCTGTATCACATGATGAAGCCCTACCTGCCGCTCGAAGGGCTCTACATGATCCGCTATCACAGCTTCTACGCCTGGCACCGCGAGAACGAATACCAGCACCTTTGCAACGCCCAGGACGACGCCATGAAGCCTTGGGTGCAACGCTTCAACCCGTACGACCTCTACTCAAAAAATCCTAACCGACCGAGTCTGGCCGAGGTGAAGCCCTATTACGAGGATTTGCTGGCTAAGTATTTGCCGGGGGAGTTGCGGTTTTGACGGGTATCGTGGTGACGTCGCTGCGTACCCGTCCCGTGGGAGGTGGGCGTGAGTTATGTCCGGATATGACTTATCCGCAAGACACCAGGCATCTTTACAGCTACTCTCCCTCGCCCCTGCGGTTCATTGATCGTGACGATTCCGAAGTCGTTTGTTGAACAGAATCTACCGCAAGCGGGCTCGTCGCTGGCGGTAGAGATTCATGGCAGCGAACTGCGCTTGCGCCCGAATCGTGTTCGTCCCACACTGGATGAACAGCTCTCGGCCACGCCGCACGGTGCGCATCGTGTTGGAGGCTGGGACACGTTGCCCGCCGGACGCAACGAGCTGTGACGCCTGATCGCGGCGACACCCTGCGCCTTCAGTTCGACCGGGCATCGGGGCAGGAGATGAAAGGACCGCATTTCTGCCTCGTGGTGCACCGCGTGTCTTCAACACGCGAATGAAACTCGCTTGGGTGTGCCCCATCTCCGGTGGCGGCGCGCACACTGCGCTCTCAGGCGGCTTTCTGGTCACGGTCGTGGGCACCGGCCTGCGCACAGATGGCTCAATCCACACGCATCAAATCACGGGTCTGGACTGGCAAGCAGGGCGGGCATCGATGGTCGAGCGGGTACCCGTTAGCGTGGTCACGCAAGTATTGGATGGGCTGTGGGCTATGTTGGACGATTGACGCAGTTTCGGCAAGGTGGGCACGCGGATGCCTCCTATCGGGGCCATCGCCCTCTCGCTACCGCGCGCATGACGAAGTATGAGGCAACGGCAAGTGGCCGAGCGCGCATTGATGAAGTGTGTTTCTCAAAGGAACCATATTGATCAGTTGATTGATAGTTAAAGTACCCGTCGGGACAATCAGTCCGTTCGGACGAGGTAAAAAAAGTAAAGTTGTGAATATTCCATCCCACTGCCCATCCATCGACATAGACATAAGTTGGCGCCAGAGCGGCCAGTTCGTCAAGCGTCGGCAATCGCCACACGACACCGACGCCCTCAAACGGCGTGTTTAGTGTTTGCAGATAGTCGCAGCAAGACCCCAGAGTCACGCCATTTGCGTGACATGTCTTCACATTGCCAGCTTCCCAAACTAAATCACTGTGTGTATCAAGAACACCGCGCCACTCCCTAACCCAAGGATCAAGTTCGTGCACGCCATCGTGTGTCACTGCAATCTTGATAAATCGGTCAGCAAGCGGTGGAAGTCGCGTAGCTACCTGATTCGCCGATTCGAGGCATGCATCGATACTCGAGAATAATGCGGGTTCAAACAATGATGTGTTGGCGTGGCACGCCTTAAGGAAGTGCAGTTGCTTGGCGAGCGAATTCAACTGGGCAGCATTGATCCGAGCGTTTCGTCCCCACTCCTCAACTTGGCTTGCCTCCTCCATCACGGCGTATGCGAAATCGTGGTTTAGCTCAGGGAATTGCACCAATGCGTCCGCATAGCGAATTTTTATGTCACGCAAAATTACTTCCACGTCCGCCTTAGCTTTTCGCAGTCGAGCTTCTTGTATTTTTGTCTCTGCTAATTTTTGTTGCGAATGGCGCTCCTGATCCCTCAGCAACTGGATCGTCCCAAGGCCTTTGAGATAGTCGCTGAGGTCACGCAGGCTAGGGTGAACTGTGCTTTCGTCGTTGCTCATAGCAAGTCAAGATTTAGTGTCATGTTTTCGGGGTTGCCGGTGCTGTGCGTATTTGCCCAGTTGATACGCAGTCGCAGCATCAACACCGGCGTCTCCGTACGTACTCGAAGCTGTTGCATCACGGGACTCAACCGAAACGATTTCTCTGGCTGGCACCGGCCATCGCTCCCGTATCGTCTGCATGCGGTAATAAATAGCTTGCTCGTCCAGATAATCCAGCGCAACGATGCGGTTCGCAGCCAGTTGACCGCCGTTGTCGTTGACGAGCATGTGGTGGTCTGGCAACGTGATGGGCACGGCATTTTGGTTGTCGGCACCGAGCAGGGCATTGCAGTCCTGCGTGTCCTTCAGGCGCAACGTAAGGCGCATGCGGAACTGGTTTTGCGCGGCGCGCGGTAGGTCAACGCCGAGAAAGGTTTGGCTCGCTAGGCAGAGCGTAATGCCAAATGCGCGGCCCTCGCGCGCAATTTCTTCGATGACTTTGGTCGCTTCGCGGCGCTGCGCGAAGTCGCCATCGACGAAGAGCTTTTGCACCTCATCGATGACGACTACAAGGTAGGGCATGAGCGGTACGCCACGCTCTCGGGCCACACGGTTATGCGCGGCGATGTTGACGACCATTCCCGCAGGCGCGATGTCACTGAAGCGCTGCTTTCGGCGATCGCGCTCAACAATCGCATCGCGCAGCAATTGCAGCGCGGCGGCGGAATCACTGGCTTCCGAGAGCAGTTTTTCAGTGTGTGGCGCATCGGCGAAAAGGCTGAATGTGCCGACACCAAGCAAGTCAATCAGGTAGAAGCGAATCTCATCGGGCGAGTACGCCTCACAGGTGCGCGTAACGAGCATTTTGAGAAACGACGATTTTCCCGTGCCTGTGGTGCCGCCGACCATGGCGTGAAATGCGCCCAGTTTCGCCCCCAGGCGAAACTGGTAGTCCTGCCCCTGAAAACGGCCAATGCGTACGCGCCAAAAATCTTCGGCAGTATTCGGGGCTTCCGCAGGTAACGAGTGTTGGGCCACATAACTTTCAAACGCGGCTGTGCGTTCGTCCGCAGTGATTTCGTCGGCTCGCGTGGCACCGAACTCTTCGTACAAATCGACGGCAGGACTGCCGCGCCATTGTTGCGGGAACGCGATATGACCCTCGTTGTCGATACCGAATGCGAGTGCATCGTTTGCGATGCGCTCGTCAAACCAGAGCTGCCACTGCTGTTGCTGCTGCGGATTGCGCAGCGCGGCAGGGGGCGTACCTTCGCCCACAAGCCAGAACCAGTAGCCAAGGCGCGGGCCGTGTTGCACGAGTTGGGGTAGTGCAGCAAGGGCGCGCTCGAAGTCCTGCATTTCCTCGGTGTGCGTGAACAGGACGAGGCGCAGTGGCTGGCCGTCCTCATGCCGGAGCATTTCACGCCAATCCGAGTGTCCCGATTGCAGCAAATGCGATTTGCGCTGCCGCGCGTCCGCTTGCCAATTTTCAAGCTGGGTGTGCAGACTACTCGCATCAGAGATGAAGTGGACGCGCTGTGGCAAACCGCGTGCTTTACTGGCACTTGCGATGCGCTCCAGCGTGGGCAGGTTGGTGTCGAGACTGGTGTCGTAAACGAAAAGCTCAAACTTGGCGGCAGGCGCTTGCAGCAACAATTGAATCGCCCAGGTTTCCGCGAGCGTAATTGCGTGAGCCATTGCTTGGTCTACCGCCGCATTACCGACGGGGCGTAACCATAGGCTGTAGCCCACGGGTAGTGGCATGAGCACGGGGGCGCCGTTTTCGGCGAGATTGCCGATGCGAAACACCACGGGCAGTCCCGGCTGCGGCGTGCAAGTGCTCGGCAGCAGCGTGGCGGCGGTTATCGCATCGTCGTTCGTCACGGCTAGCACCATGCCTCGGCCCGTTAGGGGCGAAGACCTTCAACGCGAGCGATGTATTCGCGAACCTTGACGCGGTCTACCACCTGGATTTTGTCCCGCAAACGCGCAAAGTCTGCGCGTGTCTCTTCGAAGACGTTGTCGTGAAAATCGTTCCAGAGCTGCGGCACCATGCCTGCCTCGGCGAGCTGCCCGAGTCGTTGACGGTACAAAGCGACCATGCCTTCCATGTCATCCTGCACGCGTTGAAGTTCGCCATCAAGCTGAGCGAGAAGTTCAAGCTGGTAGTCAATGTCGGAAATCATGGCCATAGAGGTTCCTGTGTTTGCTTTGGCGGGGGCGGTTTGCGATGGCGCGAGAATTGAAGCGACCTCGGTTGGTGTATTGTGAAAACGCGAGTCAATACCCACCAGTTGCCGCGCGAGTGCGACGGTCGGAACGGCAGCCCAAGCCCCATCACGAATCGGCGAACGCGGGTGCCCACTCAGCACGTCAGATGCGGACGCTGTGACTTGCTCGCTTAGATAGGTGCTGAGCGGTTTCGACGACTGATCGCCGACGGAAGATTTTCCATCGTCGTGCATCGTTGAACCGGGCGGCGGTGTGTTCAGTGCCATTGCGAACGGGGCTGTGCGTGCGTCGGCTTGGTGGTGACTTCAATAATAGTAGCGGTTGTGCTCACATATCAGCGGTTGTGCTCGCCGGCTCGGAGTGCGATTGCTAGACTCGTAGTCTCGTAGACGCGTAGTGCGGCAATGCAGCAGCGTCGCAGAATTGAAATTTCCCGTAGCGGTGGCGATCGTGGCGTTGGCGAATCGATGAGCGGCGCCCGACCGGGGTGATCCTTGCAGCCCTTTGTTATGTACATATTGTTGTACAATTACGTTGATGGACGCCATCACCTATTCCGAAGCACGCAACAATCTGGCCCACTACCTCGACAAGGTGGTGGATGATGTGGATGCGACGATCATCACGCGGCAGCGTGGTGAGGCGGCGGTGTTGATGTCGCTGCGGGAGTACGAATCGTGGCAGGAAACGTTGCATCTGCTGAGTCGCGGTAACGCGAAACGTTTGCTCGCGGCGGTGGATGATGTCGCCGCGTCGCGCAAGCGAATTCGGGCGCAGACACTGGTGGGCGAGTGAATCTGCTGTTCCACGCGCATGCGTGGGAGGATTATCAGTACTGGGTGCAGGCCGACAAGCAGATGCTGCGTCGACTCAACACTTTGATCCGGGACATTCAGCGCTCGCCGTTCGAGGGCATTGGCAAGCCCGAACCGTTGAAGGCGGACCTTTCTGGCTACTGGTCCCGTCGCATTGATGCGGAGCACCGCATCGTATACCGCGTCGAGCCTGATGCGCTCATCATCGTGCAGTGTCGCGGGCATTATTCAGATTGATGCCCACGCTGCGGCGGATGGTTGCGTCCTAGCCTCGATGCAACGAGGTGAAATCGAGGGCTAGCGGTTGCGAACCACAAATGCCTCGGATCCGCTGCGCTGCATCGCGGCTACGACCGACACGTCCTGCATCCTTGGGGTCAAATTTGACGCACCACAAGCAATCCCTTTCGGGTTGGCATAGACTCACTCACGACTCCTGCTTTGTGCACTGCGGCATTGCGTTTCAGCGTGCAGGGCATGAGCCGACGAAGACCCTGCACGCCCGAGTCATCTCGCAGTTGTAGTTGTACTAGTCGGACGGCAGCGGCCTTCAACGAAAAGGAGGCAGCTTGCAACGCACGGATACCGCGAATCCGGCCTGGTTTCACAAGGTCGTTGATTGTCAATGGGCATGTCCCGCCCACACCCCCGTTCCTGAATACATCCGCCTGATCGCGCAGGGTCGCTATGACGACGCCTACATGATTAACTGGGCGTCCAACGTGTTTCCGGGCGTGCTCGGGCGAACGTGCGACCGGCCCTGCGAGCCCGCGTGCCGACGCGGCCGCGTGGAGGAGAACAATGGCGCGCACCCCGAACCCGTCGCCATCTGTCGCCTGAAGCGCGTGGCGGCCGATATGAAGGGGGCCGTCAAGTCGCGCATGCCCTCGGTGGCCGCGAAAAACGGCAAGCGTGTCGCCTGCATCGGCGCTGGCCCGGCGTCGCTCACCGTGGCGCGCGATCTGGCGCCGCTTGGCTATGACGTCACGGTGTACGACGGCGAGGCGAAGGCGGGCGGCTTCATCCGTTCGCAGATCCCGCGCTTTCGCTTGCCGGAATCGGTGATTGACGAAGAGACGGGTTACATCCTCGATCTCGGCGTCACCTTCAAGTCGGGCCAGCGGATTGAGTCGATGAAGGCGCTGCTGGCCGAGAACTATGACGCCGTGTTCGTCGGCTGCGGCGCGCCGCGCGGGCGCGATCTGGACGTGCCCGGCCGCAAGGAGGCCGCAGCCAACATCCACATCGGTATCGACTGGTTGGCCTCGGTCTCGTTCGGCCACATCACGAGCATCGGCAAGCGCGTGATCGTGCTCGGCGGTGGCAACACGGCGATGGATTGCTGTCGCTCTTCCAAGCGGTTGGGCGGCGCCGACGTGAAGGTGATTGTGCGCAGCGGCTTTGAGGAGATGAAGGCCTCGCCGTGGGAGAAGGAAGATGCCATGCATGAGGGCATCCCGATCATCAATTACCACGTGCCGAAATCATTCGTGCACGAAAACGGCAAGCTCACCGGCATGACATTTGAAATCGTGCGCGCCGAGTACGACGCGAAAGGGCGCCGAACGCTGGTGCCGACCGGCGAGCCGGATGCGTTCTTCCCGTGTGATGACGTGCTGGTCGCGGTAGGGCAGGAGAATGCATTTCCGTGGATCGAGCGTGACTGCGGCATCGAGTTTGATCAATGGGGCCTGCCCAAACTCGGCGCCGAAACGCACCAATCGACAGTCGCGAAAGTCTTCTTCGGTGGCGACGCCGCGTTCGGCCCGAAGAACATCATCACCGCCGTGGCGCACGGGCATGAGGCTGCCGTGTCGATCGACCGTTTCCTGCACGGTGAGGACGTGCGTCAGCGGCCGGCACCGATGACCAATCTGGTGTCGCAGAAGATGGGCATCCACGAGTGGAGCTACGACAACGACACCTCGAACGATGCCCGCTTCAAGGTGCCATGGGCCAAGGCCGAGATGGCGCTGGCCAGCATCAAGGTCGAAGTGGAGCTGGGCTTCGACGCGGCCACCGCGTTCAAGGAGGCCGAGCGCTGCCTGAACTGCGACGTGCAGACAGTATTCACCGAGTCCGCCTGTATCGAGTGCGATGCCTGCGTCGACATCTGCCCGACCGACTGCCTGACGATTACGAAGAACGGCGACGAGGCCGACCTGCGCACGCGGCTTACCGCGCCATCTCGGCATCTGGAGCAGGGGCTGTACGTCTCCGGCGAACTGAAAACAGGCCGCATCATGGCCAAGGACGAAGACGTCTGCCTGCATTGCGGACTCTGCGCCGAGCGCTGCCCGACCGGGGCGTGGGACATGCAGAAGTTCCGGCTGGACACAACCAAGGCGGGCGCGGCCTGCCGCAATGGCGCGCAGGTCAAGGCGCGCGAAGAGGTGGCCGCATGAAGCGCATCGAAGCAGTCAACGATTTCGTCATCAAGTTTGCCAACGTCAACGGCTCTGGCTCGGCCTCCGCCAACGAGCTGTTTGCCAAGGCCATCATGCGCATGGGTGTGCCGGTTGCGCCGCGCAACATCTTCCCGAGCAACATCCAGGGCTTGCCAACGTGGTACGAGGCGCGCGTTTGCGAGAAGGGTTACTCGGGCCGTCGCGGTGGCGTCGACATGATGGTGGCGATGAACCCGCAGACCTGGGACGGCGATGTGGCCGAACTGGCGGCGGGCGGTTACCTCTTCTACGATAGCACGCGGCCGTTGCCGGCCTCGAAGTTCCGCGCCGACGTGAACGTGATCGGCGTGCCGCTCACCGAGATCACCAACGCCACCTACAGCGACCCGCGGCAGCGGCAACTGTTCAAGAACATCATCTACGTCGGTGCGCTCTCAGTGCTGCTTGATGTGGATGCTGCCGTGTTCGAGAAGCTCTTCGCCGAGCAGTACAAGGGCAAGGAGCGGCTGCTGGATTCCAACGTCAAGGCGTTGCATCTGGGCCGTGACTACGTGAAGGCCAACATGGCGGCCCCGCTTGGCATTCGCGTCGAAAAGCGCGACAACGTGGGCGACCAGATCTTCATCGATGGCAATAGCGCCGTCGGCCTGGGCATGGTCTACGGCGGCGCCACGGTCGCTGCGTGGTACCCGATCACGCCGTCTACGTCGGTGGCGGAAGCGTTCCAGAAGTATTGCGACAAGTTCCGCGTCGATCCAGCGACCGGGCGCCAGAACTACGCCATCGTGCAGGCCGAGGACGAGCTGGCCTCAATCGGCATGGTCGTTGGCGCCGGCTGGAACGGCGCGCGCGCCTTCACCGCGACATCCGGCCCCGGCATTTCGCTGATGACGGAATTCATTGGCCTCGCCTACTTCGCCGAGATACCGGTGACGATTGTCGACGTGCAGCGCGGCGGCCCTTCGACGGGCATGCCGACGCGGACGCAGCAATCCGACCTTTTTGCAGCGGGCTACGCCTCGCACGGCGACACCAAGCACGTACTGCTGTTCCCCCAGGACCCGCACGAATGCTTTGTGCATGCCGCCGCCGCGCTTGACCTTGCCGACCGATTGCAGACGCCGGTGTTCGTGATGACCGATCTCGACATCGGCATGAACCAGCGCCTTTGCAAACCATTCGCGTGGGACGACAGCAAGCAGTACGACCGCGGCAAGGTGATGACCGCCGAGGAGCTGGAGGCCGGCAAGGAGTTCGGTCGGTACAAGGACGTCGACGGCGATGGCATCCCGTGGCGCACGCTGCCGGGCACACACCCGACCAAGGGCAGCTACTTCACGCGCGGTACCACGCGCGACCCCTACGCCCGCTACTCCGAACGCGGGCCGGACTACATCTACAACATGGAGCGGTTGCGCCGAAAATTCAAAACGGCCGCCACGCTGGTGCCGCAGCCAGAGGTGCGCGCCGCGAAGCAGAAATCGAAGTTTGGTGTGATTTACTTTGGCTCCACCACACCAGCGATGCATGAAGCGCTGGACGTGCTGGAGGAGGGCGGCATTCATCTTGACGCAATGCGCCTGTGCGCCTTTCCGTTCCCGGATTCGGTGCCCGAATTCATCGCGGCGCATGATCGGGTGTTCGTGGTGGAGCAGAACTGCGATGCGCAGATGCGCGCCATGCTGATCAACGAGCTGGAGATCAACCCGGCGCAACTCGTGAAGGTACTGCACTACGACGGCACGCCGATCACCGCCCGCTACATCACGCAGGCCATTCGTGACACCGTGCAACCTGCCCAAAAATCGCAGCAAAAGGAGGCCGCATGACCTGGATTGCCAAACCCAAGCTGCACCATCCGACGCTGCAGAAAAACAAGGTCGGTTACACGCGGCGTGACTACGAGGGCCGCATCTCCACGCTGTGCGCGGGCTGCGGGCACGATTCGATTTCGGCGGCTATCATTCAAGCCTGCTGGGAGCTCGACATTCAGCCGCATCGCGTGGCCAAGCTTTCCGGCATCGGCTGCAGCTCGAAGACGCCGGATTACTTCCTCGGCGCGTCGCACGGCTTCAACACAGTGCACGGCCGCATGCCCTCGGTGCTGACGGGCGCCAATCTGGCCAACCGCGATCTGCTTTACCTCGGGGTATCCGGTGACGGTGACTCGGCGTCCATCGGCCTCGGCCAGTTCGCCAACGCGATGCGGCGCGGCGTGCGCATGGCCTACATCGTTGAGAACAACGGCGTGTACGGCCTCACCAAGGGGCAGTTCTCGGCTACCGCGGACCGCGGCTCGAAGAGCAAGAAGGGCGTGGTCAATAGCGACAGCCCGGTGGATCTGGTCGGCCTGGCGCTGCAACTGGGCGCGACCTACGTCGCCCGCAGTTTCTCCGGCGACAAGGAGCAACTGGTGCCGCTGATCAAGGGCGCGATGGAGCACGGCGGCGCGGCGTTCATCGACGTGATCAGCCCCTGCGTGACCTTTAACAACCACGCGGGCAGCACCAAGAGCTACGACTACGTGCGCGAGCACAACGACGCGGTGAGCCGCATCGATTTCATCACCTCGCGCGACGAAATCACGACGTCTTATGCGCCGGGCGAACTGGTGGAAGTGCCGCAGCACGACGGCACTACGCTGCGCCTGCGAAAGCTGCATCTGGAGTACGATCCGACCGACCGTCTCGCCGCGATGACCTACATGCACAAGCAGCAGGCGCGTGGCGAGATTGTGACCGGGTTGCTCTATGTTGATCCGCTGGCGACCGATTTGCACACCGCGCTCAACACCAGCGACCACGCGCTCAACAGTTTCAGCGCGGCGCAACTGTGCCCCGGGGCCACTGCACTGGAGAAGATCAACGCGGCGCTACGTTAGCAACACGCAACGCAGGAGCGGCTTGCCGCGACTCGGTGGTAACACTCACAGCCGCAGTCTCGGCAAGCCGCTCCGGCAGAGCGGTGCCCACGATTGGAAGGAGGTAGCACCATGTCCGAGCGAACCGTATTCCAGTCCATGTCACGAAAGCACGTGGTGAGCCTTGGTGCCACCGCGACGGTGTGGGAGGCCGCCTGCCTGATGACCGGTGCCAACTGCGGCAGTGTGTTAATTGTCGAGCCACCCGGCAAGCTGCTCGGCATCGTCACCGAGCGTGACCTGATGACCCGCGTGCTGGCGAAGGCGCTGCCGCCCGACAAGACGGTGGTCGCCGATGTCATGACACGCAATCCCTACTGCGTGACGCCCGAGACACTGGTGTCGGACGCCGTGCTGATCATGATTGAGCGCGGCTTCCGGCATCTGCCCATCCTTGGCCCGGGCGCGAAAATCCTCGGCGTCTTCTCCGTGCGCGATGCGTTGCCGCGCGAGATTGGCGCCGCGCAAAGCATGGCTGAGTTCAACGAGCAGGTGAACGACGCGCGGGGATAGCTCACAACAGGGCCTGCAAGTCCGTGAGGCTGTTGGCTTCGTGCAGGGGCTTGTCATCGCGGATACGCAGCATCCGCGGAAAGCGGACCGCCACGCCGCTCTTGTGCCGCTTGCTCTCGGCAATGCCCTCAAAGCCAAGCTCGAATACAAGCGTGGGGCGCACCGCGCGTACCGGGCCGAACCGGTTCAACGTGGTCTTGCGGATCACGGCGTCAACGCGCTTGAACTCTTCGTCGGTGAGGCCGGAATAGGCCTTGGCAAACGGCACCAGTTGCGGCAGTGCCGTTGAATCGCCCGCCGGCGACGGCGGTGCAGTGGTGTCCGCTTCGGTGTCTTGCGCGCCAGTTTCGTTCGCATCGCTGGCATCGCGACTCGGCCCCGCCTTCGCAGCCGCAAGCGCAACCAGCACCTCGATCGCTGCCGCAGCCTCCGTGGCGTCGCGCGGCGGCTGCGACCACACCGCGAAGGTGTAGTCGGTATACAGGCTCGCGCGGCGCCCGTGACCGGCCTGCGCGTACACCAGCACGCAGTCCACGCTCATCGGCTCAATCTTCCACTTCCACCACACGCCGTCGGCCTTGGTGCGCCCGCTGCCGTACGCGGCACTGCGGGCTTTCAGCATGAACCCTTCAACGCCGCGCGCGCGGCTCTGCTCACGCAACGCCGCCAGTGCGGCCCAGCTCCCGGCAACGACCAGCGGTGACAAGCCAATGCCGCTCTGACTGTCGGAGGCGAGCCCAGTGATCAAACTCTCCAGCTGCTGGCGCCGTTCGGCTTGCGGCACCGGGCGTAGGTCCGTGCCGTCTCGTTCCAGCAGGTCGTAGGCCAGAAAGCGTACCGGTGCATCGGCCAGCACCCGCTTGCTGAGCGTCTTGCGGGCGATGCGGGTCTGCAATAGCGCGAACGGCGCCGGACGGTCGTCGCGCCAGACGAGAATCTCGCCGTCAAGCACGCAACCATCGGGCAGATGATTCGCTGCGGCGAGCAGTTCCGGAAAGCGGTCGCTGACCAGTTCCTCACCGCGCGACCAGATGAACGTCTGCCCACCGCGCCGCACGATCTGCGCGCGAATGCCGTCGTACTTCCACTCCACCAGCCACTCGCTCACCGGGCCGAGCACTTGATCGAACTCGGCGACCGGCGTCTGTATCGCATGAGCGAGGAAGAACGGGTAGGGCTGGCCGGAGATCGCGCGCGTACCGGCGGCGTCAGCCCCTGCATCGTCGCCCGTCAACGTCTTGATCGCGGCGCTGGCTGGCACGATCAACCGCACAAACGCCTCCGCCGTGGGCGCGCGGCTGGCGTCGACGTAGCCCATCATGCGCTCTGCCACCAGTTTGGCGTCAACGCCCGCCACTTCGGCGAGCGCACGCTGCACCAGCAGCTTGCTGACACCGACCCGAAAACCACCGCCGATCAGCTTGGTCAGCAGAAAGCGGCCACGCGCGTCAAGGCTTGCCCAACTGGCGAGCACCTGAGCGCGCCGCTGGCCTTCGTCCATAGCGCGCAATGGCAGTAGCCGTTCACTGATCCAGCCCGCCAGTCCGGTCTCTTCCAGCGGCTGTACATCGGGTAGGGCGGCTGGCAACACGAGGGCGATCGTTTCGGCCAGATCGCCGACCGCCTGATAACACTCCTCAAACAACCAGTCAGGCAGCCCGGCGACCTGCTGAGCCCAGCTGCGCAGCTCGGCGGTGCGCACCGTCTGACGTGGCTTGCCGCCGGCGAGAAAGTAGGCCGCCCACGCCGCATCTGCATGCGGAGTAACTGCAAAGTAGTCGCGCAGCAGAGCCACCTTGTCGTTGGTCGCGGTGGTGGCATCAAGCGCGTCGAACAGTTCGGCGAAGCGATTCACGCTGCCTCGCCTCCTGTGGTGTCGCCCGCAACACGTTCCGTGGCCGCGTCGCCGGTTGTGGCACCGGCGACGGCGTCGTCTTTCGTGTCATCGCCGTACTCGGTGCGGAAGCTGCCGGCCTCAAGGCCTTGCTCGGTCAACCAGCGCGTCATCACTGCCTCATAGCCGTGGGTCACGATCACCCGCGCGGCGCCAGTTGCGGCAATCGCCTGCTGCAGGCCCGGCCAGTCGGCGTGATCCGAAAGCACAAAGCCGCGGTCGTAACCGCCACGCCGGCGCGCGCCGCGCAGTTGCATCCAGCCGCTGGCAAAACCCACATTGGCGTCACGAAAGCGTCGCGCCCACGGTGTTGCGGTCGATGACGGCGGGCAGATCACCATGGCACGGCCCGTCGCCTCGCGCAGCGCGCTGCCGGACAAATCACTCACTTGCCGCGTTGCTGGCAAGGCCACGCCGGCCGCACGATACGCCTGATTGAGCGGCTCCACTGCGCCATGCACGATGATCGGCCCGATGCTGGCATCAAGACCGGCGAGGATGCGCTGCGCCTTGCCAAAGCTGTAGCAGGCGAGCATGGTGGCACGACCGGCCGCTGCGTTGGCGGCCCACCAGGCGTTGATCTGATTGAAGACAATCGCATCGCTCGGCCACCGGTACACCGGCAGCCCAAAGGTGCTCTCGGTGATGAAGGTGTCGCAACGGACCGGCTCGAACGCCGAACAGGTAGGGTCCGGCGCCACCTTATAGTCGCCACTGGCAACCCACACACGACCGCGATGGGCGACGCGTACCTGCGCCGACCCGAGCACGTGCCCGGCGGGGTGCAGCGACACCTCTGTATCGCCCGCGCGGAAGCGTTCACTGTAGCCAAGCGTGGTTAGTGAAATGTCGCCAAGTCGCGCCCGCAGAACACCAGCACCAGCATCACTTGCCAGATAGTGTTGATGGCCCGTGCGGGCATGGTCAGCATGGGCATGGGTGATGACGGCACGCGTAACCGGGCGCCAGGGGTCAATGTAGAAGTCACCAGGCGGGCAATACAGCCCTTCCGGCCGCAACACGATCAAATCGTCGTCACGGGCCATTTCCCGTCAGGCCTCAAAAAGGCGGCCCGCCAGCGGGTCGATGCGAAACCATTGCAGAAGCTGCTCGAAGTACTCGCGATATTCTTCGCGCAGCAGCTCCGGCTCGGCGAAGAACACTTCGCAGCTCACCGCGAAAAACTCATCGATGTGCGCGGCGGCGTAGGGGTCAATGGCGGTGTCCTCATCAGCGTCGACGCGCCGGCAAAAATCGTCGTAGGCGGCCTGTTGCACTTCAGCAAACGGCTTGCGCGCCGTGCCGGTGAGCGGCGGCAGACCGTCCACTTCGCCGTCCAGCATGTCAATCTTGTGGGCGAATTCGTGAATGACCAGCGCCATGCCAGTCTGTTCGTAGCCAGCCTCGACCGCCGGCCAGGACAGCAGCACCGGCCCGTTGTACCAGCTCTCGCCCGCGACCGGCTCGTCAAGCTGGTGAACCACGCCGTGCTCGTCTTCGTAGTCGTAGCTGCGGGGGAAGTCACCGGGGTGCACCACCACGTTGTCCCAGCCTTCAAAGTCGCGCATCGCATCCATGACCGTGGCGCCGCGGCCAAGGATGAGCAGGCAGGCCTGGACGGCAATCAGCACCCGCATGTGGGGCGTCACCTCCAGCGCGTGTTGGCCGTCCTCGGCGCCGGTGATGATGTTTTTCTCAACCAGAAAGAGCGTGGTCAGCTCACGCAAACGGGCTAGCGTGGCAGCATCGTAGTGGTCTAGAAACGGCAGTTCGTGCAGCGCCACGGACCATTCGTCATCGGGAATCGCATGGGTGCCGAGCGCGCGCTCGCGGCGTTTCGCTTTTAGCCAGGCAAACATCTAACTCCCTCCCTCCTGGTGGGGGAGGGCGGGAGAGCGGGGGCAGCGTTGGCGTGACAATGCCGTGGACAGGCTGGCACTCATCACCCTCTCCCTAGCCCTCTCCCCTCAAGGGAGAGGGGACGGCGCGGCCGCTCGTATCGTCAATCTCCACCGCCTTGATCCGCTCAAAGTGCCCGCTGATCTTGCGGCTGGAAATCTGCACCTGCTCGGCGTCGTCATGCGCCTGCTTGATGTGCGTGGCGAGTTTGTCCATACGCTCCTGAAAGCGCCCGAAGTCGCCCCCGAGCTTGCCGAGCTCGGTCTTCATCACGCCGAGCTGCTTGCGCATTTCGGCATCGCGGATCACGGCACGCACCGTGTGCAGAACCGCCATCAGATTGGTCGGCGAGGTCATCCACACCCGCTGCGCCTGCGCCTGGGCAACGATCTCGGGATGATTGCCCACGATCTCGGCGAACACGGCTTCCGATGGAATGAACATCACAGCGGAGTCTGCCCCGGCGCCCGGCTGGATGTATTTGCCAGAGATGTCGTTGATGTGCTTCTTGACGTCGGTGGCGAACTGTTTGCGCGCCGCGCTGCGTTCGGCATCGGGCAAGGTGGCGTCAATCGCGGTGCGGTAGTTCGATAGCGGAAACTTCGAATCAATCGCCATCTTCGATGCGCCATCCGGCATCGTCAACACGCAATCTGCCTTCTCGCGCCCACTACCCACCGGTGCCTGAAACTCATAGACACCCGGCGGCAGCGTGTCACGCACCAGCGCCTCAAGCTGCACCTCGCCGAATGCGCCGCGGGCCGATTTGTCGGAGAGCACCTGCTGCAGGCTCACCACGTTGGTGGTGAGGCCGTCGATTTTCTTTTGCGCTTCGTCAATCACCGCAAGGCGCGCCATCACGCTGGCGAAGGTTTCGTTGGTCTTCTTGAAGCCTTCGTCCAGCCGCTCGTTCACCTTGCCGCTAATCTGCTCCAGCCGGCCATCGACCGTTTTGGTCATCGTTTCGGCCTGCTGCGTGAATTGTGCGCTCATGCTGCGCAGGGTGTTCTGCAACAGCTCCTGATTGGCACGCGTCTGCTCCGCCATCTTGCCCAGCATGCCTTCGAGTACGTCGCGCTTCAGCGCATCCTGCTGCGACGACAGGGTTTGCTGCAACAGCGCCAGCTGCTTGAGTGACGCTGCGGTCTGCTGTGAAAGCGTATGCACCACCTGAACTTGCAGCGTGCCGATCACCTCGCGCGTGCCGCTGTTGGCGGTGGTTAGCTCGCGACCCACGCGTTCACTGACCTGATTGAACATGCCGCCCACGTCACCGATCATGGCGCGATGCTTGGTTTCGAGCTGACTGCCCAGCGCGTCGTTCATGCGGCGGACGATGCTGCCCTTTTGCGTTGCTACGAGAATCAGGATGACGACCAGCAGGACGACGATGAGCGTCAGCGCGATGTCGACAAAACTCACGAATGCCACTCCGTCTCTGCCAGCAGCGCAAAAGAGATTAGCCAGTGCGTGCTCACGTAGTCGCCACCGGTGATCGCCGCCTCCGCCGCGCGCAGGTGCTCACCCGAGAGTTCGCCAAAGCGCTGCCAGCGCAGGTCCTCACCTGGGGTAAGCACCTGCATGAGCCCGCGCATGCACCACGCCCGCGACAGGTTAAGGCCGTGGTTGTGCACCTGTTTGGCGTCCTTTTCGTTGGTCACCCGTGCCGGTTCCAGACGGACGAAGTCGCCTCCCGCGATCTCGGGCAGGAAGGCGTCGAACCACGGCAGGAATTCATCTCTGGGCAGAACGAGGGCCATCAGCAGCGCCTCGGTGAGGGCAGGCGACAGGAAGTCTTCCCCCGAGAAATCATAGGCCAGTGCATACCCGCGGTCTGCTGCAAACCACTTGCGTGCAGTTTGCGCGATCAGCGCTGCAAATTCCTCGTCGCCTACGGTGCGGGCAAAGCGCAGCGCATGAATCATCCCGAACGAGGTATTGGAATGCACGCCATGACGCACCGGCGCGGTCGCCGTTTGCAGGTGCTCGAACATGGCATCGGACAGCCGGTCGGCCAGCGGCGTGAGGCCAGCGCGCCAGCGCGTCGCGTGCGGGTGGCCGCAGACCGCAAGTTCGGCGTAGAGATTCAGCAACCAGCCCCATCCGTACGGCCTTTGCCAGTGTGCGCCGCCATCGCGGTCAAAATAGGCGGCTTCGCGCCGGGCTTTGTCCTCGTCGAACTGGCGATCGAACCACGATACGATTGCCCGTGAATGCGTTGCCTCGGGATCGAGATTCAGCAGCCGCGCCAATGACCAATGCATGTGCACGCACGAGTGCCAGTCGTAGCTGCCATAAAAGATCGGGTGTAATGCCGAAGGCACGCACCCTTGGGCTTCGCTCGCGGAATGCACGAAGTGCATTATGAAGTTCGGATACTCGCGACGCACGTTGTCGAGCGCAGTGCGGGCGTAGTTGGCGTGGGTTGCATTGATGTCCGGCATAAGGCGAAGTCTAGCTTTTCATTCTTATAATTTCGTGCAACCACGCGAGGTTGCCATCGAACGAGAGTTTGCCGGCGCCTCGCTTTTTTGTTGCCATGGCGATTTGCGTTTCGGTCCGTCCTCAGCCTGTCAAAGGATGCACGTGCAAATTCTGTGTTCATGGTTTGACAGGCTCACCACGAACGGTAGTCACGATGCGCATTGAAGAAGAACTCAAACTGGATTTCAAGGACGTTCTGTTCCGCCCCAAGCGTTCCACGCTCGGCTCGCGCGCCAAGGTGGAATTGAAGCGCGTCTACAAGTACCGTCACTCCGGTCGTCAGAGCGAGAGCGTTCCCATCATCGCGGCCAACATGGACACGGTTGGCACCTTCGAAATGGCGGCTGCATTGGCAAGGCACGAGATGCACGTGGCGTTGCACAAGCATTACCCAGTGGAAGACTACGTCACCTTCTTCAACGACAACAACCATCCGGTGCATCGCTATGCGTTCTACTCGCTCGGCATCACCGACCCGGATCTCGAGAAGTTTCGGGCTGTGCGTAACGATACCGGTGACAACATCGAGTTCGTCTGCATCGATGTCGCCAACGGCTATACCGAAACCTTCCTCGATTTCGTCAAGCGCTTCCGTGAGGCTTATCCGACCATCACCATCATGGCTGGGAACGTGGTCACTGCCGATATTACGGAGGCGCTCATCCTGGCTGGTGCCGATATCGTAAAGGTCGGCATTGGCCCCGGCAGCGTGTGCACCACGCGAAAGATGACGGGTGTCGGCTACCCGCAGCTCTCAGCGATCATCGAATGTGCTGACGCAGCCCATGGGCTGGGTGGCCACATTTGCGGCGACGGCGGCTGCACGGTGCCGGGTGATGTGGCCAAAGGCTTCGGCGGCGGAGCGGATTTCATGATGCTCGGTGGCATGTTCGCCGCGCACGACGAATCCGGCGGCGAGATCGTGCAGCAGCACGGCAAGACGTATCGCCGCTTCTACGGCATGAGCAGCGATGTCGCTATGGAGAAATACGCCGGCGGCGTCGCCAAATACCGCGCCAGCGAAGGCAAGGAAGTCATCCTCGAAGCGCGCGGCCCGGTCGACCACACCGTCCAGGAAATCCTCGGTGGCCTGCGCTCAACCTGCACCTACGTAGGCGCCCGCACGCTCAAGGCGCTATCGAAATGCACGACGTTTGTACGGGTGACGCAGCAGATCAATGAGGTTTATGGGAAGGCGGGGTAGGTGCAACCCCGCCGTGACGTCGCGCGGTGCTGGTTGGATGCGAAACCGCGCTGACCGCCAGCATAGCTCCCGGCATGGCGGCGTCGGCAATTGCCAGGCAACCGCATCGAGGTCGCTCGAACGAGTAGCGGTCTGCCGTTATGCGGGCCGGCGCGTCTCGGCAGCAGTCAGGCGAGTTTGACCAAGTCACACTTGTCGTTGTACGGACGGCGTCTCCGGGACGGGATATCCCGCCTCAGCAAAGGTTCGCGCAATGATCTGGTTGACTTCGAAGTAGACCTGCCAGTAGTTGTTGGTGTGGGTATAGGCGCGCACGGTCAACATCGGGCCCTCGGGTGTGAATTTCGATATTTCTACTTCGGGACCCGGCGTTGCCAGCACGCTCTTGACCATCGGAAGCGCGGTACGCAGGCGGGAGACAGCATCCTGTATGTTGACGCCGTTCGCAAGCTTGACTTCGGTGTCCACCCGTCGATGCGGTTGCGTTGAGTAGTTTTTGATGGTTTCGCTGAAGATTTTGTTGTTGCCGATGATGTTGGTCACGTTATCGCCGGATATGACTGTTGTGCCGAACAGTCCCAGCTCGGCCACCGTACCCTCGACTCCGCCAACATTGACATAGTCACCCACCTTGAAAGGGCGTAGAACCTGGATGAACACGCCGGCGGCGAAATGCGCCAGCAGGCCGCCCCAGGCGGTGCCGATCGCGAGGCCTGCGCCGGCGAGCAGCGCGGCGAAGCTGGTGGTGTGTACGCCAAAGATATCGAGGATCGCGAGAATCAATACGATGTTGAGCAGCACACTGACGATCGACAACAGATAGCGCGCCAGCGTCGGCTCCATCCGGCCAGTACGTGTCGTGGCCCTGTCTACCAGCTTCAACACAGCTTGGATGATCCAGCGGCCGATGATCCAGGTGGCAATCGCCGCTAGCACCTTGAGCCCGAAATCGGCGCCCTTGG